>JAABUN010000849.1_pt1 | contig 75219 bp, 70 predicted proteins | sample 5559311 | NCBI WGS metagenome assembly JAABUN01 (sample SAMN10711877, study PRJNA513370) | rock metagenome | isolation source: Antarctica rocks | place: Antarctica: Victoria Land, Siegfried Peak sud | reverse complement strand
GGATGACAGGCGCCGCGCGATACCTCGACCAATCCTGGTTGGATCGGTCGTGGTGTCGTGTGGCGACTGTCGCCGCGAGACGGTTTCCTCACGGCCGCGCCTTCTTGAAACCGGTTCTCAGCGGCCGGAGCGCTCGACCGGCGCTAGCGTTCGCAGCCCGACGGCCCGCACCGCTTCGAGGAGGCGGTCGATGACGCACTCTCCTCGTAGCCGCGCACCTCAGAGCTCGAGGGGCAGAGCCTCCAGCCCGCGCAGTGTCATCGTCTGGCGGTAGGTCGGCTCACGCTCCGCGAGGCGCAGCTCTGGGAAGCGCCGCAGCAGCGAGGGGATCGCGATCGCGCCCTCCATCCGCGCGAGCGCGTTGCCCAGGCAGAAGTGCGGGCCGCCACCGAAGGAGAGGTGGCCGCGGTCGCCCCGGCGCAGGTCGAGCACGTCAGGCGCCTCGAAGCGCGCCGGGTCGTGGTTGGCCGCACCGAGCAGCAGCATCACGCGCGCGCCCTTCGGGAGGGTCCGACCGCGCAGCTGGACGTCCTCGTGCAGGAAGCGCATCGCCAGCTGCACCGGGCTCTCGTAGCGCAGCAGCTCCTCGACGGCAAGCGGCGGGTCAACAAGCAGCTGCTCGCGCTGCTCAGGGTGGCGCAGCACCGCGAGCGTCCCGTTGCCGATCAGGTTCATCGTCGTCTCGTGGCCCGCGATCAGCAGCAGGACGAGGTTGGAGACGAGCTCCTCCGAGGAGAGCCGGTCGCCCTGCTCCTCGGCCTCGGCCAGGGCGCTCAGCAGGTCGCCGCGCCCCTCGCGCGCCCGCTCCTCGATCAGCTCGAGGAAGAACGTCGTGAACGCCTGCTGGGCGGCGTCGGCACGCGCCGCGCGCTCCGGCGTGATGCCGAGGTCGAAGGCGAGCGCGAGGTCGCTCGCCCAGCCGCGGAAGCGATCGCGCTCGGCCGGCGGGACCCCGAGCAGCTCGGCGATGACGATCACCGGCAGTGGCCAGGCGTAGTCGGCCATGAGCTCCAGGGAGCCGCGACCCTGCGCCGCGTCGAGCAGGTCGTCGGCCACCTCCTGCACCCGCGCCCGGATGCCCTCGAGCATGCGCGGCGTGAAGGCCCGCTGCACGAGCCCACGCAGGCGCGTGTGGTCCGGCGCGTCGCGGAAGAGCATGAGGCGTTCCATCAGCTCCTGCACCGGCCCGACGCGGCCGACGGCCTCCATCGTCGCCTCGTAGTCGGCCATCGTGCGGAACTCCGCGGAGAAGCGCGGGTCGCGCAGCGCGAGGTGGCACTCCTCATAGCCCGACAGCAGCCACATGCCAAAGCCCGTGTCGTGCACGGGGTCGTCCTGCTGCATGCGGCGGTAGAAGGCGAAGGGGTCGGCGCGGACCTGCGGCGTGAAGAGCTCGGCGACCGGCCCAGGAGCGGTGCTCATGCCGCGGCGGGCAGATGCCCGGGCTTGGGGAGGAGCTCGAACTCTCCCGCGTCGAGCTCTGCGGTGGCTTGGAGGTACTCGCGCATGTAGCCCGGCCAGTTGGCCACGATGCGACCGCTTTCGTCGCGGTACCACGAGTCGCAGCGCGTCCAGGCCGTGCCAGCGAAGCGCTCCTGCAGCGCGCGGTCGCTGGCGGCCTCGACCTCCGGGCGTACGGCGATCGCGCCCGCCCCGCGGTCGCGGACGAGCTGCAGCGCCTGGCGCAGGTAGGCGGCCTGCGCCTCGAGGTAGGTGATGATCGAACCGCCGGAGGTGTTCGTGTTCGGCCCGTACATCACGAACATGGACGGGAAGCCCGGGACGGTCAGCCCGAGATGCGCGTGGGCGCCGTCGGCCCACGTCTCGCTCAGGTCGCGGCCCTCCGAGCCCGTGATCTCCATCGGGAACATGAAGTCGTTCGTCTTGAAGCCCGTACCCCAGATGACGCAGTCCACCGGGTGCAGCGTGCCGTCGGCGGTCACCACGCCCTCAGGGGCCATGCCCGCGACCCTGTCCGTGACGAGCTCGACGTTCTCACGCTGCAGCGCCGGCAGGAAGTAGGAGCTGAAGAGCACGCGCTTGCAGCCGAAGGTGTAGTCGGGCCAGACCTTGCGGCGCAGCTCGGGGTCCTTGAGCTGCAGGCGCATGAACGCACGCGAGCGCAGGTGCACGAGCCGGCCGACCGTGGCCGGGTGGCGGATCGCGAGCGTGATCGCCTCGCAGTACTGGAACATGAAGCTGCGCCGGTAGGCCTGCAGGCCCGGGACGTGCTTGACGGCGGCCTTGAACCAACCGGGGTACGGGAGGTTCTTGCGCGGCATGAACCAGTTGCCCGTGCGCTGGAAGACCGTCAGCTTCTCGACCTCCGGCGCGATCTCCGGGACGAACTGCACGGCGCTCGCGCCCGTCCCGACGACCGCCACGCGCTTGCCGGCCAGCCCGTAGTCCCAGTCCCACTCGGCGGAGTGGAACGTGTGCCCCGCGAACGTCTCCGCGCCCGGGATGCGCGGGAACGCCGGCTGGTGGAGCTGGCCCGTGGCCAGGACGACGGCGTCGGCCTCGTAGATCCCGCCGTCGGTCTCGACGCTCCAGCGGCAGTCCGCGTCGGAGAAGCGGCAGGCCGTCACCTTCGCGCCGTGGACGACGAGGCGGTCGACGCCGTAGTCGCGGGCGACCCCGTGGAGGTAGGCGAGGATGTCGGCCTGGGTCGGGCACAGGCGCTCCCAGTCGCGGCGCTGGGCGAAGGAGAAGGAGTAGAGGTGGCTCGGGACGTCGCAGGCCGCGCCGGGGTACTGGTTGTGGAACCAGGTGCCGCCGAGCTCGGGCGCAGCGTCGAGCAGCGTCAGGTCGCGGAAGCCGTAGCGCTGCAGCTCGATGGCCGCGGCTACGCCGCCGAAGCCCGCGCCGATGATGATGACCCGCGGATCTGACACGCCGTCAACCTAGCCGGTCGGCTCGTGACCGCGGGTGTGCGCGCCGGCCGGCCCCGAATCGCTTCCGGTGCCCGCGTCGCCCGCCTCGCGGCCGTCGTCGGTGCCCACCCCGCCCGCTCGCGCCCGGCCGACGAGCTCGACCGACGCCGCACGCAGGCCGTCGGGAGCGTCGACGCGCGCGGCGAAGCCGAGGCGCGCCCGCGCCGTCCCCCGCGGAGTGTCCACGGTGAGGTCGAGCCCGTAGCGGTCCGCGCGCTCGCAGCGGGCGGCGGTCGCGTCGGTGAAGCCCGCGAGGCCCGTGGCCAGCTCGAGCAGCGCGTCGGCGTGGTCGGCGTTCAGGTGGCGCACGGCGCCGTCGGCCTGCGGCGCGACCGGATCGGGGGCGGCCGCGGCGAACCCTGCGGCGCTGACGGAGTCCATGCGCCCGTAGCCGCCGACCCAGCGCACGCGCTCGACTTCCAGGACGAAGAGCCGGAAGTCGTCGAAGTCGACGTAGAGCTCGGCCGACGGCATTGCCGCCAGGTGCGCGGCGCGGGCGGCGGCGCGCCCGTGGCCCGTCGGCTGCACGACGCGGCCGGCGAGCGTGACGCGGCCACGATCGAGCGGGTTCTCGTCGTTCGGCGGCTCGGCGACGACCAGGCTCGCGCGGGCGTCCGCCTCCAGGTTGCGCGTGTGCTCGGCCATGAGCGAGACGAGCAGCACGGGCGCGCCGTCGGCCAGGGCGCCGTAAGTCACGACGGAGCCCCACGGCGCGCCGTCCGCGCCCAGCGAGGCCAGGACGCCTTGGTTCGCGCCGGCCACGAGCGTGCGCGCCTCCTCAGCGGCGGTGCGGCGGCGCGCGCTCGGCGCGGCGGGCGGCTGGAGCGGCGCGGGCGGCGGCGGCGCGCTCGCGGGCGGCGCGCCGTGCTCGGTGATCTCGTCCACGCCCCCATGATGGCGAGGTCTGGCGCGAAGTGACCCACCACGCGGGTCGTTTCGCGCCAAGGCCTCCGGCGGCGGGGAGGCCGGCGGCTGCGGGGAGGCCGGCGGCTGCGAGCCCGGGGCGCCTAGGCTGGGCGCGTGCGCAGCGGAGTGTTCTTCGGGATCGGGGCCTACGGGCTGTGGGGGCTCTTCCCGCTCTACTTCGCCGCGCTCGATCCCGCGACGCCGCTCGAGGTGCTCGCCCACCGGATCGTCTGGTCGGTCTTCGTGGTCGTCGGCCTGCTCGTGATGACCCGGCGCCTCGGGGCGCTGCGCGCGACCGCGTCCGATCGCCGCGCACGCCGCCTGCTCGCAGGCGCCGCGGTGCTCATCGCGGCGAACTGGGGCATCTACATCTACGCCGTCAGCGCCGACCGCGTGCTCGAGGCGGCGCTCGGCTACTTCATCACCCCGCTCGTGAGCGTCGCCTTCGGCGTCCTGATCTTCAAGGAGCGCCTGCGGCGCACGCAGGCCTTCGCGCTCGCCCTGGGCACGGTCGCGGTCGTCGTCCTCACGGCCTACTACGGCGGCTTTCCGTGGATCTCGCTCGTCCTCGCCGCGAGCTTCGGCAGCTACGGCCTGCTGAAGAAGCTCGCGGGCGCGGGCGCCGCCGAGGGCCTGGCCGTCGAGACGCTGATCCTCCTCGGCCCCGCCGCGGCGTTCCTGGCGCTGCTCGGCTCGACGGGCGAGCCGACCTTCGCCGCCGAGGGCACGGGCCATGCGCTCCTGCTCGTGGCGGCCGGGCCGATCACGGCGATCCCGCTGCTGCTCTTCGCCGCCTGCGTCACCCGCGTGCCGCTCACGACGGTCGGCCTCCTGCAGTACATCACGCCCGTGCTGCAGTTCCTGATCGGCTGGCTGGTGGAGGGCGAGGCGCTGCCGCTCAGCCGCTGGATCGGCTTCGGGCTGGTCTGGGCCGCGCTCGTGGTGCTCACCTGGGACGGCCTGCGGGCGGCAGGCGCGCGGCGCGCGGCAACGCCGCCCGTGACCGAGCTCGCGTAGCCCCCGCGGGCCATGGGACACCGACGCACCGTCGGTCCATCGCCTAGGGTCGCGGGCATGAAGCTCTACGTCTGCTGGGGAACCTTCACCCAGGGCATCCGCGACAACGGCCACCCGTGCGGCGCGGCCCACGAGGCGCTCGAGGCGGCGGGCCACCACCCCGAGGTCGTGAAGGCCTACGGCCTGGCGATGCTCCCGGACAAGCCGTTCAACCAGACCGCCGGCCGCCAGCGCGTCAAGGAGCTGACGGGCTCGACGGAGGTCCCCGTGCTCGAGCTTGACGACGGCACGGTGATCGCCGAGTCGCACGCGATCACGGCGTGGGCGCAGGCGCACCCGGCCTGAGAACCGGTTTCTAAATCAGGCGCCGCGAGACGGTTTCCTCACGGCCGCGCCTTCTCGAAACCGGTTCTGGGGACCGCCGCCGGCAGGAGCGCCGCGGGTCCGGGTGCGACGCGCCCCGGCGGCGGCAGCTCGGCCGCCCCGCGCAGCAGCTCGCGCAACGCCTCGAGCTCGAGTGCGGCGAGCTTTGAGAACTGCACCGTCGTGCGCCCCACGCGCGCGTCCCCGAGCCTCCCGGCGAAGGACTCGGCGAGGTACTCGTCCGGGCCGGTGACCGCCGCGACGTGCAGCGACACCTGCCGGGCGTTCGCGCCGATCGCGACCCGCGCACCCTCGCCGGAGCGGCCCGACTTGTAGCGGTAGCGATACGGCCCGTAGGCGAGCATCCCGTCGCGCACGTGCGGCTCGAGCCCGGGCACCGTAGCCCGCACGAGCGCGTCGAGCCGGCGCACGTCGTTGCGACGTGCGGCCGGCAGCGCCGCGATGAGCTCGCCGGCCGTCACGCCGGCGGGCAGCAGAGCATCGGCGGCTACCGAGGCGGCTAGGACGACGCCTTGTCCTCCGAGGGCACTTCGATCTCGCGCTTGAGGATCTTGCCCGTCGGCCCCTTGGGCAGCTCGTCGACGAGCCACACCAGGCGGGGGTACTTGTAGGCGGCCACGGCGTCCTTGACGAAGGCCTGCAGCTCTTCGACGGTGGTCTTCTCGCCCTCCTTCAATGCGACGGCCGCGCCGACCTCCTCGCCGAGCTCCGGGTGCGGCATCGCCACGACGGCGGCCTCGCGCACGGACTCGTGCTCGTAGAAGACCTCCTCGATCTCGCGCGGGTAGACGTTGTAGCCGCCGCGGATGATCATGTCCTTCTTGCGATCGACGATGAAGAAGAAGCCGTCCTCGTCGACCTTCGCGAGGTCCCCCGTGAAGAACCAGCCGTCCTTGATCGCCTCCGCGGTGGCGTCCTCGCGCTTCCAGTAGCCCTTCATGACGTTGTGGCCCTTGATGACGATCTCGCCGACCTCGCCCTCGGCGACCTCCTTGCCGTCCTCGTCGAAGAGCTTGATCTCGACCCCGCGGATCGGCGTTCCGATCGAGCCGGGCTTGTTCGGCCGGTCGGGGTGGTTGAAGGAGGCGACGGGCGAGGTCTCCGACAGGCCGTAGCCCTCGAGCACCTTGCAGCTGAACTTCTCCTCGAAGGCGCGCATCACCTCGACGGGCATGGCCGAGCCGCCCGAGGCGCAGACCTCGAGGCTGCTGGTGTCGGCGGAGTCGGCGCCCGGGTCGTTGAGCATGGCGCTGAACATCGTCGGCACGCCCTCGAACACGGTCACCTCGTCGCGGGCGATGATCTCGAGCGCCTTGGCCGGGTCGAAGCGCGGGATCAGCGTCAGGCAGCCGCCGGCGAGCATCGTCGCGTTCAGGCCGCAGGTCTGCCCGAAGGAGTGGAAGAGCGGGAGCGCCCCGAGCGTCACGGCGTCGTCGCCGAGATCGAAGAGCTCACGGGCGACCTTGGCGTTCTCGGTCATGTTGTCGTGCGTCAGCTCGGCGCCCTTCGGCGTGCCCGTGGTGCCCGACGTGTAGAGGATTACCGCCGTGTCCGAGCCGTCGCGGTCGGCGACCTCGGTCAGCGGCTCGTGCTCCCCCAGGAGCTTCTCGAACTCGCCCGGCTCGACGAGCACGCACTCGGCGCCGGCCTCCTTGGCACCGGCCTCGGCGGCCTCGCCGAAGTCGCCCCAGGCGATCACGACCTTCGCCTCGGGGTCCTTCAGGTAGAAGCCGGTCTCGCGCGCCTTCAGCAGCACGTTCATCGGCACGACGATTGCGCCCGCGCGCAGGACGCCGTAGTAGGCGATCGGGAAGTACGGGACGTTCGGGAGCATGATCCCGACACGGTCGCCGGGCTCGACGCCCTTGCTCTGCAGCATCCCCGCGACGCGGGCGCTCGCCTCGTCGAGCGCCGCGTAGGACACCTCCGTGTCGTCGAGCTTGAGCGCGGGGCGGTCCGGCCCCGCCTCCGCGCTGCTGGTCATGATCGTGGCGAGGTTGGAGCTCATGGGCGCGAGCCTAACCGGGACGGCGGCACGCATGCACCTCACCCGTCGCGCTGCCGCCGGCGCTTGGCGTAGAGCGCGACGTCGGCACGAGCGAGGAGCTCGTCCGCAGAAATCGCCCGGTCGCATCTGAGCCAGCCCGGAGGTCACCGAGGCGTTCACGGGGCTCTGGGCCAGGGCGTCGTCGACCAGCGCGAGCCGCGCGGTGGCAGCGGCCAGGTCGAGACCCGAGATCACGCAGACGAACTCGTCGCCTCCGTAGCGGATGATCAGGTCGTGCGGGCGCAGCTTCGCCCGGAAGGCGCCGGCGACCGCGGCCAGCAGGCGATCGCCGGCAGCGTGGCCGCGCGCGTCGTTGACCACCTTCAGGCGGTCCACGTCGACGAAGGCCAGCACCAGCGGCTGCTCCGTGCGTCGTCCGCACCATCTCACGGCCGAGCTCGACGATTCCCGGACCCCGCCGGTACGCGCCGGTCAACTCGTCGTGGGACGAGTGCTCGCGCTCCCGCGCGGAGGCACCGCGATCGGCCATCGCCGTGCCGCGATCGAGCTCGGCCTCCGTGCGCTGTCCGGCGCCCGCGCCGCGATCGGCCAGCGCGAGGTCACGATCGTGCTCGGACTGCGTGCGCTGTCCGGCACCCGCGCCGCGATCGGCCAGCGCGAGGTCACGATCGCGCTCGGACTGCGTGCGCTCGACGGCCCCCGCCCCCCGATCGGCCAGCGCGAAGTCGCGATCGTGCTCGGCGTGCGTGCGCTCGCCGGCGCCCGCCCGGCGATCCTGCGAGGCGAGACTCCGGTCGGAGGCGGCTTGTCGCCGGGCGAGTGGCGAACGGCTCCGGGCGTCCGCCGCGAGGTGGGGACCCTCGCGGGCCTCGAACTGCGAGGCCTCGCGATCTCGCGCCGTGGCCGCGAGGTCGCGCGCGGTGGCGTCGCGGTCACGCTGGCTGCCCGCCTGATCGCGCCGGTCGCCCGCCTCGTCGCGCCTACCGCCGGCCCGGTCGCGCCGCTCGCCGACGACGTCGCGCAGAGCGGCGTCCCGGTCTCGCTGCTCCCCGGCCGCGTCGCGCCGCTCGGCCGCCGCGTCGCGCTGGTCTCCGGCCAGGTCGCGCTGCTCCCCGGCCTGATCGCGACGGTCTCCGGCCTCGTCGCGCTCCTCCCCCGCCTCGTCGCGCTGGTCCCCAGCCTCGTCGCGCTGGTCCCCAGCCTCGTCGCGCTGGTCCCCAGCCTGATCGCGTCGGTCCCCGGCCCGATCGCGGTGATCGCCGGCCTCGTCTCGCCCTCCGGAAGGTTCCCTGCTGACCACGATCGACCGCCCTGTCTCGAGTCGGGGGCTGCCGCGAGGCGCTCGGGGCGCACGACGACGCAGACAGCCAGCTCTTCAGAGCGGCGATCCTATTGGCAGGCGCGGTCGCCCTGGCAGATCCCGAAGCCGTCCCCGGCCTCGACGCCCCCTGCTCCGCAGCATCGACGACGGCGCGCGCTTGACAGGTGACCAGAAAGTCACATAAGGTCGTCGGCGTGGACACGGTGTTCAAGGCCCTCTCCGACCCGACGCGGCGAAGCCTGCTCGACGAGCTCTTCCGCGAGGACGGACAGACGCTGAGCGCGCTCGAGGCTCGCTTCGAGATGACGCGCTTCGGCGTGATGAAGCACCTGGCGCTGCTCGAGGAGGCTGGCCTGGTCGTCACCCGGCGGCGAGGCCGGGAGAAGCTGCACTTCCTGAACCCCGTGCCCATCCGGCTCGTCCACGACCGCTGGGTGAGCAAGTACGCCGAACCGTGGGTCGCCGGCCTCAGCGACCTCAAGCAACGATTGGAGAGTCCCATGGAGAAGTGCTACGAGATCTACATCCGCACGACGCCGGAGCGCCTCTGGGAGGCGATCACCGACGGGGAGATCAGAAGGAAGTACCGCTTCGGCGTCGGAGGTGACACGGTCGCGGAGGCCGGCTCGCGCTTCGAGATGCGCCACCCGGCCGCCGACGGGCTGCTGGGCGAGGGGGAGAACGTCGAGGTCGACCCGCCGCGCCGGCTGGTCCAGACCATGGTCGCCTTGTGGAGCGACGAGGTGAAGCGCGAGGGCACGTCGCGAGTGACCTGGGAGATCGAGCCCGTCGGCGACTCCTGCCGCCTGATCGTCACCCACGACGAGATGCGCGAGGGCGCCAGCGGCGAGCTCTACGGCGGCTGGCCGATGATCCTCTCCGGCCTGAAGACCTGGCTGGAGACGGGGGAGCCGCTCACCACGCCGGGCTCGCTGAGGTACACCTGAAGCGGAGCCGCCGCCTGTCAGCGGGGAGGTCAGCAGGTCGGAGGTCGGCCCTGCGTGCGGCGCTCCTGCGCATCACGGCTCAGGCCTCCGGCTCCTGCCCCGACGCCGCAGACTCGTCGCGGTGCTCGGCGGCGCGTTCCCGCACGTGGTCCTTGTCATCGAGTGACATCGGCCCCGGATGCCCACGGCCCGGCCACGGGGTCAGCAGCAGCAGCAGGCGGGTGTCCGAGACGGCACGCACTGCGTGGCGCTCACGCGGGTCGAACTCCACCACCAGGCCGGGCTCGCCGGCGATGCGCTCGCCCGCCGTCGTCGTGATCTCCGCCTCCCCGCTCAGGATCGTGACCCATGCGCGCTCGTGGACCTGGTGGTCCTGAAGGCTCTCCCCCGCCGGAACGGCCAAGGCGATCGCGCGGGCGTCGTCCGTCGTGGCGAGTATCTGTGGACGGTGGGGCTTCAGGTCCAGGTGGTTGACGTTCCAGCTTCTCATGGCGTTCCCTTGCGGATTTGAGTTGACCCTAGATCGACTGCCGGTAGCCGAAGAACTCGTGGTCCTGGTTGTAGCCGCCGTAGCCGCCGCCGACTTCGGAGAAGTGCGCGACGAACTCGATGCCCCGGATCCACTTGACCTGCTTGAAGCCGAGCTCGATCTCGTTGCGCAGCCGCAGCGGGGCGCCGTGGCCGAACGGCAGGGGCTCGCCGTTCATGTCGTAGGCGAGCATCGTCAGGTGGTGGCTCATGTGCTCGATCGGATGCGCGTCGTAGTAGACGCCCTTGTCCGAGCCCTCGCCGAGTGAGTAGAAGACGACCCACTTGGCGTCGGGCTGCGGCTCGACGAGGTCCATGATCGCCTGCATCGAGACCCCGCCCCACTTGGCGACGCCCGACCAGCCCTGGATGCAGAAGTGCTGGGTGATCTGCTCGTGGTGGGCCAGCGCCCGCAGCTGCTCCAGGCCGAGCTCGACGGGCTTGCCGACCAGCCCGTGGACGCGCAGCCGGTAGTCCGCGAAGCCCCCGTCGGCCAGGGCCCTGTACTCGTCGGAGTCGGGGTACACCCCGTTGTGCCAGAAGTACGGCGAGATGTCCTTCTCGGTGTACTCGCCCGGTTTGGGGTCGAGGTGCTCGAAGAGGTGCTGCAGCGGCCCGACGACCGCCTGGCCGACGCGCTGCACCACGCGGGGGTGGCGGAGGGTGAACGGCGTGGCCGCGACCCACCCGGCGGCGACGACGGCCATGGAGGCGGCAAAGATCCAGAACCCGACCCAGCTGCCGTCGGTCCGCCCGGCGTGGATGTGGTTGAGGTTGACCAGCAGCCCCGTGGTGAACACGAACGTCCCGTGGAGGACGATGAACACCAGGAACCACGCGAGCACGAGGAAGTGCAGCGAGCGTGCGGTCTGGATGCTCAAGACGCGGCTGACGCGCTTGAAGCGCGTCGACAGCGCCGGGGACATCCCGAGGCCCGTGACGAGCGCCAGCGGCGCGGCGACGAAGACCGTGACGAAGTAGGCGATCAGCTGCAGTCCGTTGTAGGCCACCCAGCCGTCCTCGGCCGGCCAGTCCAGCGAGAGGTACTGGACCAGGACCGACAGCGCGTTGGGGAACACCTCCCAGCTCGTGGGCACGAGGCGCTGCCAGCGGCCGGTGGCGAACATCAGCACGACGAAGAGCACGCCGTTGAGCAGCCACAGCGTGTCGACGCCCAGGTGCCACCAGCGGGCCAGGCCGATGGAGTGGCGCAGGCCCGGGAGCCCGATCTGGCCCGGCAGGCTGATGGAGTCCTGCTTGGCCGTCCACAGCGGATCGGCCGGCACCGGGTTCTGGATGCGAAACCAGTCCCGGCCGGGCGTGGAGTGACGCGTCCAGTACAGCCGCGGGTGGTCCGAGAGGATCTGCAGGCCAGAGCGGACGATGAAGATCAGAAAGAAGAGGTTGAAGAAGTGCTGCCAGCGTGCCCAGGCGGGAATGCCGGTCGTCGCCTCGGGATGCGACGGCTCGAGGGTCCCTGGGTGCAGCGCGATGAACCGCTGCACGGACGGATCGCCGCGCAGGCCCTTCGCCACGGCGACCGCGACGAGCAGCCCCGCGAAGCCGATCGGCAGCAGCCAGAGCAGGTTGAACCACCGGGTCCGGCCGACGCGCACGCGCGGGGCGATGCCGTTGGCCCGGGGAACCGAGCCCGCCCAGGCGGCGGGATCGATCACGTCCTCGCCGCGGGAGAGCTGGTCGCGGTAGCTGCGGACGCCGTCCGCGGTCACCGAACGCGGGGCAGGCGCGGGGTCTGAGTCGGGCATTCCCCCGCATCCTCCCGCTTCGCGACCAGCGATAAAGGCGGTAGGCCTCCGCGATGGACAGAGCGCCCGTGAACGACGATCATCACGGCATGTCCGAACCGAGCCGCACCGAGCCGCTGCAGGTCGTCATCGTCGGCGGCGGGATCGCCGCGATCGAGGCCGTGCTCGCGCTCCACGAGCTGGCCGGCGCGCACGTGCACGTGACGCTGATCGCCCCCGAGGACGACTTCGTGCTGCGGCCGCTGGCCGTCGTCGCCCCGTTCAGCCGGGGCAGCGTCGACCGCCTCCCCCTGGCGCAGGTGATGGAGGAGCACACGGGCGACTTCGTCTGCGCCAAGGTGGTGGGCGTCGACGCCGAAGCCCAGCTTGTCGCACTGGACACGGGCGGCGAGCTCGCCTACGACGCGCTCGTGGTGGCCCTGGGCGCCCGCGCGGTGCCCGCGTTCAAGTCCGTCGTGACCTTCGGCGAGGAGCCGCTGGCGCTCAGCGGCATCCTCGCCGACATCGAGCAGGGCTCCTCGGGATCGGTGGCGTTCGTCGTGCCCGGTGGGTGCAGCTGGCCGCTTCCGCTCTACGAGCTCGCGCTGATGACGGCCGAGGAGGCGTGGGGGATGAACATGGACCGCGTCGAGCTGCACCTCGTGACCCCCGAGATCACGCCGCTCGAGCTCTTCGGTGCCGAGGCGAGCGCCGCAGTCGTCGAGCTGCTCGAAGCCGCACGCATCACCACGCACCTCGGGGTGAGCGCACAGGTCGAGCGCAGCGGGCACGTGGGAACCGGCGCGGGCGAGGAGCTCGTCGTCGACCGCGTGGTCGCCGTCCCGGTGCTCGAGGGACGCGGGCTGGACGGCATCCCGACCAACGCGAACGGTTTCATCCCGGTCGACGACGCCGGGCTCGTCGACGGGCTCGACGCGGTCTACGCCGTCGGCGACGCCACCGACCGGCCAATCAAGCAGGGCGGCCTGGCCTGCCAGCAGGCCGACGTCGCCGCGGCCCACATCGCGGCGCGCGCCGGCGCCGACGTCGAGGTCCCGCCGCTGCGGCAGGTGCTCCGCGGCCGCCTGCTGACCGGGGAGCGCGACCGCTTCCTGCGGCGCGAGGACGACGAGGCCGAGGGCGCCGCCGCCGACGAGCCGCTCTGGTGGCCGCCGACCAAGGTCAGCGGGAGGTACCTCTCCCCGTACCTGAGCGCGAAGGGAATCGTGCACCTCCCGCCCCACGGCGAGCAGCCCAAGCCCGGCATCGAGGTGCACGTGCCCCTCCCCGAGCAAGGCAAGCGCGTCCCGGGAGGCGTTCTCGCGCAGAGCAGCCTGCGTCCGATCACCCCGCGCGGAGCCGCACCGCCATCGGCGGACGCCCGCACGACGGAGGCCGAGCACGATGGCTGAGCCCACGTTCGACCCCTCCGCCGCCGACCTGCCCGATCAGCTCGAAGCCGACGCGGCTCCCGCCTCGGCGGGCGGATCCCCTCGCAACGGGCGGCTGCGCTTCGCGCGGATGGCGGGCTCGTCGATCGCCGGGCGCGACGCGGCACCGTGGGTGACCGACTTCCTCAACGCCGCCTACTTCCGCAGGCCGGCTGCCGATCGCGAGGTCGACGACCTGCGCCTCGCGTTCTGCGTCCTGACGACTTTCTGGCAGCGCAAGGCGCACCAGCAGCGCCTGCGCCTGACCGACCTGCGGGCCTTCCACCGCGCCTTCGGGCACGACCGCTTCGCCACCGAGGGCTCCGCGCGCGGCACCCTTGACCGCAGGCAGCTGCTCGCCGGCGCCTGCGAGCTGCTCGGTCCGTGGTTCGAGGCGGCCTACTCAGATCCCGAGCGCCGCGGGTGGGGCATCGCCTTCGAGACCGCGCAGGCGCGGGCCGCCTACGACCCGGCCTCCCGCATGGAGCTCGCCGACCTCGGCGAGCTGACGCCGGAGAGCGCGCCGCCCGACCGCCAGACCTGGCACACCTACCCGCCCGTGGAGCTGCCGTCCGCGGACGCGGCGGTGGCAGCGCTGACGGCTCCGGAGACCTGGCCGGACTTCGCGAGCGAGATCGGCCGCTTCACCCCGCTGCGCGCCGGCGGCCTCGAGGGCCAGACCTTCGAGATCGAGGTCGCGGCCGGCGCGAAGGCCGGGCTCCCGGTCTTCACGCGCGGCTACGTGACGGTCACGACGCTCGTCACCGCCGAGGACCCCGTGGCCCTCGCCGCCTGGCTCGCCGCGCTCGAGGACGGACTGGCCCGCTACGGCGACGACGAGCCGCGTGCGGTGCCCGAAGGCGGCGAGCTCCTCGTCGGCTTCGACTTGACCACCCACCAGGGCCACTTCATGGGCAAGGGCCACAACCGCCTGCTGCTCTACGCCCACGAGGGCCGCACCTGGGTGCGCGCGGCAGGAACCTGGGACCCGATGCCGTGGCACATCGAGCAGACCTACCGGATCGCAGGAGGCGAGGCCCAGCGTGCGTTCTGGGGCGAGGGCGACGTCGTCGAGCAGAGCCTGCTGCACCAGCTGGCACTCCGGACCGCCAGCTGAGCCCCACGGCGAGACCAGGGCCGCCGCGGGCCTTCCTTCGTGTCTCATACCGCAGTCCAACCTCCTGGCGACCGGAGGATGCGACAACGCTACCGTGGCCGGCATCGCCCCCTCGCGCTCCCGCTTTCCCGGCCCGCCGGGCGGCGACGCCTACTCGGGTCGCGCATGGCTGGTGCTGGCGTTCGTCACAGACCTCACGATGCTCTGGATCGCCGTCGCCGTCGCGCTGGCCGCGGCGCCGCGCGGCGCCGCGCCTGAGGGCGCCTGGCTGCTCGGGGCCGCCTTGGCCGCGGGAACGCTCGCCCACCTCGCCGCCCGCGGCGTCTACAGCGCGCGCTCGGAGCGCCGGTCCGCGCTCGACCTCGCCCGGGAGGTCCTGAGCGCGCACGCAGCAGGCGCCGCCGTCGCGCTGGCCATCGCGACGCTCGTGTGGCCCGGCGGCGAGACGACTTCAGCGCTGGTCACCGCAGGGGCGCTCGGCCTGGTCTTCGTCGGCCTCGCGCGCAGCGTGCTCTTCGTCGTGCGCCACCGCGCACGCACGCAGGGCCGCTCGGGCCAGCGGACGCTGATCGTCGGAGCGGGCTGGGTCGGCGCGGAGCTCGAGCGCCGGATGCTGGCCTCACCCGGATTCGGGATGCGCCCCGTCGGCTTCCTCGACGAGGACCCTGCACCGGCCTTCCGCGATGCAGGTCCCGCCGGCCGGGTGCTCGGCACGCCGCGGGAGCTCGCCGCCGTCGCGCGCAGGACGCGCGCCGAGCACGTCATCGTCGCCTTCTCCGCCGCCCGCGACCAGGAGGTGCTGCCGCTCATCCGCGCCGCCCAGGCCCTCGGCCTGGAGGTCTCCGTCGTCCCGCGGATGTTCGAGGACGTCTCCACCCACCAGCAGATCGAGCACGTCGGTGGCATGGCGCTGTGCGGCCTGCGCACGCCGAACCCGCGCGCCTGGCCCTTCTTCGTCAAGCACGCGGTCGGCCGCGGCATCGCCTTCACCGTGCTTCTGCTGGGCTCGCCCCTGCTGCTAGCCCTCGCGCTGGGAGTCAGGCTCTCCTCCCCAGGCCCCGTGCTGTTCCGCCAGCGGCGCATCGGCCGCGACGGGCAGGTCTTCGAGATCTTGAAGTTCCGGACGATGAAGCTCGCGTCCTTCGCCGCCGAGCCAGGAGCCGAGCGGCGCCTGGTGGCGGTCGGCAGCGGCCCAGGCGGCGTCGAGGGCGACGATCGCCGCACGCGCATCGGCACGTTCATGCGGCGCACCTCCCTCGACGAGCTGCCCCAGCTGCTCAACGTCCTGCAGGGGCACATGAGCCTCGTGGGGCCGCGACCGGAACGGCCAGAGTTCGTGGCGCTCTTCGGGCAGGAGGTCCGCGGCTACGACGACCGCCACCGCGTCAAGTCCGGGATGACCGGCTGGGCGCAGGTCAACGGGCTGCGCGGGCAGACCTCGATCGCCCAGCGCATCGAGCTCGACAACTGGTACGTCGCCAACTGGTCGCTGTGGCTCGACATCAAGATCCTGCTGCTCACGCCGCTGGAGGTCCTGCGCTCGCGCGCCGAGGCCGACACGGGTGCGCCCCGCAAGCTGGAGGAGCGGCCGGTCCAGCTTCACGGCGCCTCCCACCGGGGGTAGCGTCCGCGGCGGATGAACCGCAACCTGATCACCCGCCTCGGCGTCGCGGCGGGCGTCGTGGCCGCGCTGATCGCGACGATCTTCGTCCTCATCATCGGGCAGGTGGGCAAGCTCCGCGGTGAGGCCGGGGCGGCAGGAAGCGCCGCCACGCGAGCGGAGCTGCTGGGCATCGTGGGGCTCGTCGGCTCGACGCTTCTGCTCCTGCTGCTGGCGACCTACCTCGCGCGCTACATCGTCATCCCGCTGCGCTCGGTGACCACGGCGGCGGAGGACATGGCCGAGGGCGACCTCTCCGTGCGGGTGCGAGAGGAAGGCGACGCCGAGCCCCTCGCGCTCGCGCGGACGTTCAACGAGCTGGCCGCCAACCTCCAGGCCGAGCAGGCGCAGACGCAGGCGGCGCTCGCGGCGCTCGATGCCGAGAAGCGCCGCATCGAGACCTTCCACCGCGCCGGCGAGCGCCTCGCCGCCGCGCGCGATCTCTCCGAGGTCGCGACGATCGCGCTGGCCGAGCTCGCTGTCGCGGCGCAAGCCGACCGCGGAGCGCTGTGGGCGGTCGAGCCGGACAACCGCTCCGAGCTCGTCCTCGAAGCGGCGATCGGCGTCGACCCGGCGCTGCTCGCCAGTGTCCTGCAGCCCGACGACACCCCGGCGGGCCGCGCGCTCGCCACTGCCGAGGTGGTGGTCGTCGACGAGCCGCTGCGAGCGGAGCTGCACCTCCCGCTCGTGGTCGGCGGGCGCGTGCTCGGGCTCATGTCGCTCGTGCGCGAGAGCGCACCGGAGTTCACCCCGGAGGAGCGCGACACGCTGCTGCACCTGGCCGAGCAGGCGTCGGTCGCGCTGTCCAACGCCGTCTCGTTCCGCGCGGCGCTGCGCACCGCCCGGGTCAACCGCGCCGTCCTCGACGCCACGCCGGATCCCGTCGGGCTCTTCGGCCTCGACGGCCGCCTCGTCGCACACAACGCCGCGATGGCCGACGTGTGGTCGCAGCACCCAGGCCTCGCCGAGCCGGGGGCCGACGGCGGCGACGCTGGCGCCGGCGGGGACACCGACGCGGACACCGGCGGCGACGGTGGCGCTGGCGCTGGCGGGGACACCGACGCGGACACCGGCGGCGACGGTGGCGCCCGCGGCGGGCAGCGACGCGGCGCGGTGACGCTCGGCGAGCGCTCCTACTCGCGCTACGCCGGACCCGTGCGCGACGAGACGGGCGAGCGCATGGGGCGCCTGGTGGTGCTGCGCGACGTGACCGCCGAGCGCGAGGGCGAGAAGCTCAAGGACGAGTTCTTCGCTTTGGTGTCACACGAGCTGCGCACGCCGCTGACCTCGATCATCGGCTACCTCGAGCTCGTGCGCGACGAGGACGAGGAGCTCACCCCGGACGCACGGCGCTTCCTCGAGGTCGTCGACCGCAACGCCAAGCGCCTGCTGCGGCTGGTCGGCGACATGCTCTTCGTCGCGCAAGTCGATGCCGGCCGGCTCTCGCTCGAGCGCGCCCCGCTCGACCTCGGCCGAGTCGTCGCGGAGTCCGTCGAGGCGGCGCGGCCGGCGGCGGAGCGCGGCGGAGTGCGGCTGCGCCTGGACGGCGCGGCCGTCGGCCAGGTCGCTGGCGACCGCGACCGGATCGGCCAGCTCGTCGACAACCTCGTCTCCAACGCCTTGAAGTTCACTGCCGAGCGCGGCGAGGTCGTGGTGTCGTTGCGGCCCGACGGCCCCGACTCGGTGGAAGTGGCGGTGTCCGACGACGGGATCGGCATCCCGGCCGCCGAGCAGCAGCACCTCTTCGAGCGCTTCTTCCGCTCCTCCTCCCCGGCGACGCGTGCGGTTCCGGGCGCCGGCCTCGGCCTGACGATCGTCAGGACCATCGTTGAGGCCCACGGAGGCGAGATCGCCCTGGAGAGCACGGAGGGCGTCGGGACCACGGTGCGCGTCCGCCTGCCGCTCCACGCACGGGTGCTCACGTGAGCCGGGTGCTCGTCGCCGACGACGACCCCGACATCGTCGGGCTGCTGCGCATCCGCCTGGAGAGGGCCGGCCACGACGTGGTGACCGCCGGCGACGGCGAGGCGGCGTGGGCGGCCGTGCTCGCAGGCCGCCCCGACCTCGCGGTGCTCGACGTCACCATGCCGCGCCTGGACGGCCTCGAGCTCACACGGCGACTGCGCGGCCACGCTGCAACCGTCGGGCTGCCGATCCTCGTCCTCACCGCCGCGGTGCAGGCCGCCGACGCCGAGCGGGCGCTCGCGGCCGGAGCGACGGCCTACGTCAAGAAGCCCTTCAGCCCCAAGGAGCTCGTCGCGCGCGTCCAGGCGATGCTCGCGGCCGGCTGACGCCGCTTCAGCTCGCCGGCACGTAGCGGTAGCCGAAGCCGCGCACGGTCTCGATCGGCGTGGCACCCGCTCCCTCGAGCTTGCGGCGCAGGTAGCCCACGTAGAGCTTGACCTGGTCCGGCGCGACGGCGGCGACGTCACCCCACACGAGCTCGAGGATCTGGTCGCGGGCGAGCACCTGGGCGGGATTGCGGACGAAGGCGAGCAGGAGGCGGAACTCGAGCGGAGTCAGCGAGACGGCGCTGCCGAGGACGGTGACGCTCGCGTTGGCCACGTCGACGGAGATCGTCGCGTCCTCGTAGAGCTCGGATGGGGCGGCGCCCGAGCCGGCGGCGGCCGCGTGGGCGTGGCGGCGAAGCAGCGCATCGCAGCGGGCGAGCAGCTCCTGTCGACCGAACGGCTTGGTGACGTAGTCGTCCGCGCCCCCCTTGAGGCCGCGGACCTTCTCGAGCTCGCCGTCGTGCGCCGTCAGCATGAGCACGGGAACCCCGGTCATGTCGCGGATGCGCTCGAGGGTGCCCCAGCCGTCGAGATCGGGCATCGAGACGTCGAGGACGACGAGCTCGGGGCGCACGTCGTAGAGCAGCCGCAGGGCCTCGCGGCCGTCGCGGGCCTCGCGGACGCTCGCGCCCGCGCGCTCCAAGAGCTCACGGAGAAGCCCGCGGACGTCCGCCTCGTCATCGACCACGAGGATACGCGAATCCTTCATACGCCATTCATACCAGCCTCCCGCGACGGGCAGGCTCGGTTGACACATCCTGGTGTCATGGCGCGCGTGTGCATCTCCGAACCGGTCGCCGAGACGCGTGAGCTGCTCGAGCGACTCGTGACGCGCCTCGGGCACGAGGTCCTGCCCGAGCACCAGCTCATCGCGGCCGACGTGCTGCTGTTCGAGCCGAGCTCCCCGCAGAGCGTCTCGCTCGCGCGCCGGGCGCGTCGGCATTGCCCGGAGACTCCGCTCGTGGCCGTCTCCGCCGTCCCGGTCGCGCTCGTGGGCCTCCCGGGCCAGGTCCAACGCCTCACCCAGCCGTTCGTGCCGACCGAGCTGGCTCGTGCGCTCGACGGCGCGCTGCATCCCGTCGCCGCGTAAGTCGCGATGGAGGACCCGATGCGCGTCACCGCCAGCGTCGCCGTGCCGCTCGCGGAGGTCGTCGTACGCGCAAGCCGCTCGTCAGGTCCGGGCGGCCAGCACGCGAACGTCACCGCCTCGCGCATCGAGGTGAGCTTCGACGTGGCGGCCACCGAGTCGCTCTCCCCCGAGCAGAAGGCCCGCGTGAGCGCCCGCCTCGGCCCGGTGGTGCGAGCCGTCGCGCAGGACGCCCGCTCCCAGGTCCGCAACCGCGAGCTCGCGCTGGAGCGCCTGCGCGACCGCCTGGCCGGCGCGCTGCACGTCCAGCGCTCACGCCGCCCGACGCGGCCCACGAAGAGCTCCAAGGTCCGCCGTGTCGATGCCAAGAAGCGCACGGGCCAGATCAAGCGCGGCCGCCAGCGCCCCGCCGCCGACGACTGACCGCGCCCTGGATCGGCTGAGTGCCGCCCCGCGCACCACGTTGATGCGGTCGTCGCCTGGCCCGCCCGCGATCACGTCCGGGGAGAGGCTGCCGAAGATCGTGTCGTTGCCCGCGCCGCCAAAGCCGAGGCGACGCGGGCGAAGCTCGCCTTCAGGCGCCCTGCTCGGTCGCCGCCTGCGCGCAGACGGCGACGATCTCCTGCACGTCGTCGGTGACCCGGAAGAGGTCGAGGTCCTGCGGCGAGATCAGCGCGCGAGCCGCGAGCTGCTCACGGACCCAATCGACCAGCCCGGCCCAGAACTCCGAGCCGACGAGCAGCACCGGGAAGTGGCGGACCTTGTGCGTCTGGATCAGCACAAGCGCCTCGAAGAGCTCGTCGAGCGTCCCGAAGCCGCCCGGGAACACGACGAACGCGTTCGCGTAGCGCACGAACATGACCTTCCGGGTGAAGAAGTAGTGGAAGTCGAGCGCGACGTCCTGGTACGGGTTGCCGTGCTGCTCGAACTCGAGCTCGATGTTGAGCCCGACGGAGCGCCCGCCGGCCTCCTGGGCGCCGCGGTTGCCTGCCTCCATGATCCCGGGGCCGCCGCCCGTGATCACGGTGAAGCCCGCTTCCCCCAGCCGGGCGCCGGTCTCGCGGGCCAGCGCGTACTCCGGGGCGCCGTCGGGGGTCCGCGCCGAGCCGAAGATCGAGACGCCCTTCGCGGTGCCGCGCAGGCGCTCGAAACCCATCTCGAGCTCGGCCGTCATCCGCGCGATCCGCTCGGGGTCGGTCTGCTCGGAGACGACCGAGGGCAGCTCGGCGCCGAGCAGCTCCTCGTCGCTGGAGCTCGGGGTGAGTGGCTGCGTGTCGAAGGCGGTCACCCGGTCACGGTAGCCGCGACCAGGGTGACGCTCGAAGCGGGCGCTCGAGGGTCCTACAGGCCGGCGGGGTGGCTGACGACGTAGCCCTTGGTGGGCCGCTCCGACGCGTGCCAGCGCGTGCCGTCCTGCTTGGCGCCCGACGTGTCGTAACGCAGGCCGGCGACCACCATGTACATGTGGCCCTCGTTCGCGTAGATCGAGACCCACTGACCCGGGCCCTTGTCGCCCCAGTTCATGAAGCCGCCGGAGGCCATCGACTGCTCGAGCAGCCCGGCGCCGTGCAGTGCGTAGGAGACCGAGCCGGAGCAGTCGTAGCCCTTGTCGTCCCAGCTGCCGTGTCCGCCGCCGTAGATGTACGGCGTCTTGGCGATCTTGTTGCCCGCCGCGATCATCTGCTTGATCGGCTCGGGCGCGTTGGCCGGCGCGATGGCCAGGCCGTCGGACCCGACCGTCGCGCGATCGCCCGGTGCGAGCCGCAGGGGCGCCTGGGCGGCGGTCGCCTGCTTGCCTGCCTGGACCTGTCCGCGCAGGACGGCGATGTCGTTTGCGTCGACGAGGCCGTCGACGCCGAGGCCGTTGGCCTGCTCGAAGCGCTGCACGGCGGTCACGGTGCCCGCGCCGAACTCGCCGTCGGCGGTCACCTTCTGCCCGACGCGCTTGAGGAAGCTCTGGAGGATCTTGACGTCTCGGCCGCTCATGCCCTTGCGGACGGGGATGCGGTCGCCGAGCGACTTCGTCTTGTTGGCGCCGGCGGCGAGGTCGAAGCCGCCCGTGGTGAGGTTCTTGGCCGCGCCGCCCATGGCCGCCTGGCGCAGCGCGCCGACGGTGACCCTGCCGACGGTGCCGGAGGCCTGGAGGCCGCGGGCAGCCTGGAACTTCCGGACGGCCTGCTTCGTCGACGATCCGAACTCGCCGTCGATCCTCTTGACGTCGAAGCCGACCAGCCGCAGCAGCTTCTGGAGCTCACGGACGTCGGGACCCGAGGTGCCGACGCGCAGCGCGCGCTGGCCCAGGGCCTTCGCCCCGTGGGGCTTGGCCACGGCCGGAGTGGGCATGGCGATGAGCCCGCCGGTCAGCCCAAGGGCCACCACGAGACTCGACAACTTGGCACGGCTGAACAGCTGGGGCAACGCAGGTTCCTTGCTCTTTCGGGCGCCTACGGGGTTAGCTGTCGGACTCGGACCGAAAGAGTGGCCCTACTCGGCTCGTGTGAGCCGTGATTCGCCCCCGCCCTCCTTCGCTAGGAGAGCTGTGGTTCCCCCGCTCCCTGTCCGCGTGCGAACAGGAACTCGGCAGTGATTGCTTGCGACAGCGCGGAGGGTACAGAAACCGCGCGTCGGATGACTTATGTCCTACTGCCCCCATGGTTACGGGGCCGGGCGGAAAGTCTGGGCAGGCGGGTCAGGACCGAGGCGGCCGCAAGCGTGCGGCCCGCGGATCGGTTCGAGCGCAGCTCCCCGGAGCGCAGGGCGCGTGCCACGTCGAGCCGCCCCGCCAGGAGCCGCTCGGCGGCCTCGGCGGTGAGCGTCAGCGTCAGGCTCGGCGCCCCGGGCTCCGGCGTCTCTGGAGTCGCTCGGCCGCTCGACTCGACACGCGCCCGCTCCCCGCGCGCGTCGATCACGAAGCCCGCGTCGGGTTCGACGAGGACGAAGGCCACGCGCAGCCCGAGCCGTGCGACGCTCGTGGCGGCATCCGCATCGGCGTCGAGGGCGGCGGCCAGGGGGGCGACGAGCTCGATGCGGACGGCGTCCGCGTCGGCGAAGCGCGGCGCTGCGCGGCGACGGCGCAGCTCCGCGAGGACCTCCTGGGCGGAGCGCACGTGCACGGCGGTGCTGCGCAGCTGGGCCCAGGGATCGGGCGCCGTCAGCGCGCTGCGGTAGGCGGCGGCCCGCGTGCTCCCCACTCCAGGCCACCGGCATCCTGCGCCCACGCGGTCGGCGCGAGTCGCACCAGCCAGCCCTCGCCCTCCGGGTCGCGCAGCAGCAGGCCGGGGTCGTCGGCCAGCGCCGGGTTGACCTCCTTGACGGCGGCGGTGAGCGGGGTCCACACCCGCAGCGTCTGGCCCGCCTGGCCCGTCACGTGCGCGAGCGCGTCGGAGGTTCGGTGGTACGCGCCCGGGCTCGGGAGGACGAGGTCGACCGGCCCCGAGCCGAGCCGCGCGGCGAAGGCGGCCGTGATCCCGCAGCGCAGCGTGCCGGCGTCGAGCCACGTGTGGTCGTCGACGCGGAAACCGCGGCCCGCCGGCGTCGCAGCCGCCACCCGCCCTGCGACCGGCGCCGCCCTGCGTCGTGCGCGGCCGCGCGGCGCACGATCCGCCGCCGGGGCGCGGCTCAGGCCCGGCCCGCCGGGCATCAGCGCCGCCGGTACCGGCGAGGCGTGCCTGAGCCCCGTGACCTCGAGGAGCCCGGGCGCGACGAGCTCGACGCCGTAGCGCGCCGCCGCGCGCTCGAGGCGGCCAAGCAGGTGGGCGGGCGCGCGTGGGGAGGCCGCGAGCGCGAGCACCGTCGCGTACTGCGCGCGGAAGCCGTCCCGGTGGACCTCGAGGTCCCCCCAGGCGCCGATCGCGCCGAGCGCGAGCTCCGGGTCGTTGCGCGGCAGCCGCGGGTCAGCTGCGTCGGCCAGCGCGTAGAGGCCGCACATGCAGCGCGGGTGCGGCGCCTCGTGGACGTCGCGGACCGCTGCGCGGCGCGTGCCGCTCGACGAGTGCGTGGCGCCGCCGGGGGTGCGCCACTTGGCGTAGTGGCAGGTCGCGTGGTTGGTTCCCGGTCGCCAAGGCCCGGCGATCGCCCCGAGCGAGAAGGGCAGCAGCCAGCCCTCGGCGTCCACCGCCCAGGTGCGGTAGCCGACGACCGCCTGCATGAGGTCGGGAGCGACAGGTGCAGCCAGGGGCGCGAAGGAGCGCACCGCCGCTCAGGCCGGGACCGGCTCGCGCGGGCCGGCGCGCGAAGGCTCTGCCTCGCGCTCTTTCCCCGGCGACCGCGCAGGCTGCGGCGCGGGCGCGGGCGCGGGCGCGGGCTGCGGCGCGGGCGCCACCGAAGGCCCTGCCGGAACGGGCACCGCGGACGGTGCTTGCGGCGCGCGGTCGGGCACCGGCGGGGCAAGCGGCTCGACGCGGATGCGCCGCGACGGCCCAGGAAGATCGAGGGCGAAAGGGCGCACGCGACGAGGGACGCTACGTGCCGCGCCGGACGACGCCTCGCTCAGGCGGTGAGCGCCGCGTCTACGACCGCAAGCGCAACCTCGGCGCGCGTGCGCATCGACCAGGCCCACACGAACTCGTGCGGCGCGTGCGCGCCGCCGCCGAGCGGGCCGAGGCCGTCGACGGTCAGCCCGATGCCCGACGCGAAGTGCGACGCGTCGCTCGCGCCCCCGCGCGCGTGGCCGGCGATCGGTCGCCCGAGCGACGCGCCCGCCCGCTCGAGCACCGGCAGCACGGCCGTCCGCGAGTCCATCCCGGGCCAGCGGCGCAGGTTCTCTGCCGTCAACGTCGCTCCTCCGACCTCCCCGGGCACCGCGGCCAGGACGGCGTCGAAGGCCTCCAGGCGGTCCGCGCGCACGTCGCAGGTGAGCTCGCCGTGGGCCGGCACGACGTTGAACGCGTCACCCGAGCGCACCACCGTCGGCACCGCCGTGAGCCGGTCGGGACCCTCCGGGTCGTGGCAGCTCGCCACGGCCTGCGCGGCCGCGGCGAGCGCGAGCAGCGCGTTGCGGCCCTTCTGCGGTGCCGAGCCCGAGTGGGCGCTCCTCCCCGTCGCGACGATCCGCAGCGTTCCCGCCGCCTTGCGCTCGACGACGACCGCGTCACCGCCTTCCTCGGTGCGCTCCCCGGCCTCGAAGGTGAGGCAGGCGTCCCAGCCCTCAAAGCGCTTGGCGTGCGTGAACTCCCCGAGGCGCCACTCCTCGTCACACACGAGCAGGAGCGTCGTCTCGGCGAAGTCCGTCCGCCGGCTCTCGAGTGCGCGCAGCACCCCGATGGCCAGCACGTCGCCGCCCTTCATGTCGATCGCTCCTGAGCCCACGAGCTGCTCACCGTCCCGGGTGAGCGGCCGGTGCTCGCCGTGGGCGACCACCGTGTCGAGGTGGCCGACGAGCAGCAGTCGCTTGGAGCCGGTTCCGGGCAGCCGCGCGATCAGGTCGGGCGCGTGGCCGGGCGAGGAGCAGGGGACCCGCTCGACGAGCGCGCCATCCGGCACGAGCGCCGCGACGAGGGCCGCTGCCTCGTCGGCGCCGTGCACGTCACCCGAGGGGGACGAGACCGCCACGAGCGCCTCGAGCTCGCGCTCGGCGCGCCCGGCGATCGCCGCGGCGCTGCGCTCGATCCAGGCGGAGGGCATCCGCCCAGGCTATGAGTAGCGGTTGATGACGTGCTCGCAGCCCACGGTGCGCGGACGCACCCGGCCGAAGTAGACCGTGTCCGAGCCGGGTCCGCAGTCGATCGCCGCCGCGCGGCGGGTCATGGCGTACACCACGTCGTCGCCCGCTCCCGCGTCCACGCGGTTCGGTCCGCCGCCGCGCAGCCGGACGGCGTCGTCGCCTGACCCCGCCGAGACGACGTTGGCGCCCTCGCCGCCCTGGAGGTAGTCGTTCCCGTCGCCCCCGTCGAGGACGTTGTGCCCGCGTCCGCCGTAGATCGTGTCGTTGCCGGGGCCACCGAGCGCGACGTCTCGGGCCTTCAGGCCGCCCACGTCGTGGAGGCGGTCGGCCCAGAGGACGTCGTCGCCGCCGAGGCCCGCGATGCGGTCGGAGGCGTGGCCGCCGAGCAGCGTGTCGTTGCGCTCGGTCCCGGAGCGGGTGCCGTTGCCCTGCCAAGTCATGCCCGCAGCCGGGTCGGCGACCTTGGCCGCCTCGACGACGTGCTCGCAGCCCGTGATCTCGCCGTGGCGCAGCGCCTGGGCGTTGGAGATGCCGCCGGGCGCGCTACGGGGGTTGAGCACCACGGTGTCGTTCCCTGCGCCGCAGTCCACCGACCGCACCGCCGTGCCGTTGTTGACGTAGACCGTGTCGTCCCCGTCGCCCGCGGTGATGCGGTCCGGGCCGGAGTCGGCGTAGATGACGTCGTCGCCCGGGCCACCGTCGACGTCGTCGGCGCCCGAGCCGGCGTGGACGAGGTCGTCGCCCTCGCCCCCCGAGAGCCGGTCGGAGGCGGCGCCGCCGGCCAGCATGTCGCTGCCCGGCCCGCCATCGAGCAGGTCGTGGCCGAAGCCCCCGAGCAGCCAGTCCCCGCCCTCGCCGCCGCGCAGCACGTCGTCGCCCGAGCCGCCGTCGAGCAGGTCCGCCCCGCCCGCACCGCTCAAGACGTCGGCACCCGTGTCGCCCGCGATGCGGTCGGGGCCGGGGCCGCCGGTGATCTGGTCGGCGCCCTCCATCCCGCGGACCTGCGCGCCCGAGCGGGCCGAGATGCGCAGGCGGTCGGGCCCAGGACGGCCGAGGCGCTCGGAGCCCACGGGCGCCGGCAGGCTGACCAGCGCGCCGGGAGCCGTCAGCAGCCCCGCGACGGGGGCGGGAGCGGCGAAGTCGGGCACGCCCGGGCCGGGAAGCACTCCGATCGGGAGCACGGGCCCGAGCGCCGGCACGGTGACGGCCGGGATGCTCGTACCGGGCACGTCGACCGACAGCTGGGCGGAGGCAGCGGCCGGAGTCGCAGCGGCCCCGAGGACGGCCAAGACGACGAGACGGGGAAGCGAGCGCATTCTCTTCCTGAGATCGGCACGCCGGCCGCGAGCGGTGACGTCCTCGCCCGAGATCTGGACGCTTGGCAGGACGCTCTCGTCCCCGAACCTCTGCGTTGCCGCGCGCGTCGCCGCCAGATCGCCGCGTCTGCGACGTTGAGGCTGCCATGAGCTCCTTTCCTTGCCCGGGGCTCGCGACCGCCGCCGCAGCGTTCTGCGCCGTCCTCGCGGCGGGCTGCGGCGGCCAGAAGGAGCCGCCGGAGGGCGCGGCCGTCCGCGAGGCGCTCCAGCGGTTCGACCGCGTCCAAGCGGCGGGCGACGGCGAGGTCGCCTGCAACGGGCTGGTCGCCGTCGAGGAGCAGGGCCGCATCGAGGTCCCCGGCGCCGAGGAGCGCAGGCGCGAGGCCGCCGGTCGCGACGCGGGCGAGGCCGGCCACGCCACCGAGGGCAAGCGCGAAGCCGACGCCGACGCGAAGGGCGAGGCCGAAGCCGACAAGCAGGGTGCGGGCGCCGCCGACCGAGGAGCCGCAGCCTGCGAGCGAGCCTTCGCCCAGGCGGCCGCCAATCGCAAGGTGCTCCGGGACGTCGAGCTCGAGGTCAAGGCGGTGACGGTCAAGGGCGACGACGCGACGGCATCCATCCAGACGCGGCTCATGCGCCCGGACGGCTCCAAGCTCAGCCAGGACGGCACGCGCCGCCTCGTGCGCCGCGACGGGCGCTGGCGCGTCGTCATCACCGAGGAGTAGTCAGCCGGCGAACACTTCGGGCGGTTGCCGCAAGCTTCGTGCCGTCCCAGCGTTGCACGCCCCCATGGTCTCGTCCCGCCGGCGGTCAACCGCCCTGTTCCTGCCCGTCCTCGCCGTCGCCACAGCGGGAGCGGCCAGCCTGACGGCCCAGGCCTCGACCCCGCCCGAGCAGCAGGCGACCGTACCGGCTCCCGGGCCGACCACGACCCTCACGTGGAAGGGCACGATCCCCGCCGGTGCGAATCCGAACCCGGTCACGGGCGGCTGCTCCACCGACGTGGCGACGAACGACACGCACAAGATCACCGTGAGCGTCCCGCCCGGCACCTACGACGCGGCGACCACCAAGGCGACGTTCTCGATCAGCTGGGACAACGGCGACAACGACGAGATCATCCAGGTGGACGGACCCGGCGGCTTCAGCGACACCAGCGACACCGCCGCGACGACCGAGGCGGTGGACGTCACGAACCCGGCCGCCGGTGACTACACCGTCACGGCCTGCCCGTTCACCTCGACGAGTGCGCAGCAGTACGTCGGGACGTTGAAGCTCACGACGACCGGCGGCGGCGCCGCGGCCGAGCTGCCCTCCTCCGACGCCAAGGGCCTCGCCTTTTCCGCCTCGGTGCCGTCGGACCCGCAGCGCGACGTCTCCGAGCCGCTCATCGAGATCGACCCCTCCGGCCGCAGCTACACCTGTGGCCCCACGGGCTTCTCCAACTTCTCGGACTACTCGAACACCTCAGACGACGGCGGCGACCAGTTCCACCTCCTCGGCACGCAGCCCCGCGGCCAGCAGGGCTCGGGCGGCGGCGGCGACTGCGGCCTGGGCACCGGCGTTCAGAAGAACGCCCAGGGCAACTACCAGTACGCCTACGCGGGCCTCGGGCCGCTCACGGGCTTCACGACCTCCACCTCCCCGGACGACGGCAAGACGCTCTTCACCGCCGGCCCGCAGGGCAACACGAACTCCGCGCAGGGCGGCGGCGCGGATCGCCAATGGCTCACCTTCCTCAACGACAAGGACGTGCTGCTCAACTACAACCAGCAGATGCCGCGCAACGTCGTGGTGCAGAAGTCCACCGACGGCGGCTTCTCCTACATCACCGGCAACGACACGATCGCCGCCGGCTCACCTGACTTCCCCGGCCCGATGCGCTCCATGCCGGCGCGCCTGGTCGATCCCAACGCGTCCGCCGACAGCCGCGTCGCCTACTTCGCGTGGAACACGAGCGACAGCGACTTCGGCTACGTCAACCTGTCGATCTCCGACACCACCGGGCTGAAATGGACGAACTGCCTGGCGCACAAGCAGAAGCTCACCGACGGCGCCCTGCAGGCCTTCACGGTGGCCGACAACGACAACGCCGGCAACATCTACATCGCCTACGCCGACGAGGGCAGCTTCCACACGCACCTCACGACGCTCGCCCACGACGACGTCAAGAACTGCAACGAGGCGGTTCACCCCGGGACGGCCACCACGACTGGAGCCCCGCCGAGCAAGGACCCGGGCTTCTCGACGCCGCTGCAAGTCGACCGCGACAAGGTCCGCACCACGATCTTCCCGTGGCTCGTGGCGGGCGGCGAGCCGGGGCGCGTCGCGCTCTCCTACTACGGCACCGAGAGCGACGGCGACCCGAACCCGGGCTCCTTCAAAGCCTCGTGGGACGTCTACGTCGACCAGCTGACCGACGCGCCGATCGGCGCCGGGGACAACGCCAAGGTGCCGACCGCCGCGGTCGGGCAGGTCAAGGCGACCACCCACCCGATCCACTACGACTCCATCTGCCTGATCGGCCTGAACTGCGACCTGAGCGTGCCGGCGGGCGACCGCGGCCTGGGCGACTTCTTCGCGATCGACGTCGATCCGGTCACCCGCAAGCTCCAGCTCGTCTACAACAACACGGCCAAGCTTCCCGACGCGGAGACCGGCGCGATCGCCGCGCCGATGGTCGTGACCCAGACGGGCGGGCCGAGCAACTTCGACGCCGGCTCGATCGCCACGGGCGCCGACCGCGCCACGGTGCGCACGAGCGCCCCGGACCCCACGGGCGACGCGCTCGTGGACTACTCGTTCCTCAACCCGACGGCTCCGGGGACCGGCCGGTCCGGGAGCCAGACCCCCGTCAAGGCGCTCGACCTCCTCGACGAGGTCGTCGGCCCGGAGGTCGACCCCGCCACGGGCGCCGAGGTCAAGGACGGTGGCTTCACGGTGACGATGAAGCTCAAGGACCTCTCGGATGCCGCCCTGCAGAAGGCGCTGGGCACCGACTCGGCCGGGGCCTCGCTGGTCTACGTCTTCCGCTTCGTCAACGGCTACCAGCCGGCGGGGGCCGTCGCCCGGTGGTCGCCGACGAGTGGCTTCAGCTTCGGCTTCGACGACTACACGACCGCTTCGCAGCCCTGCTTCGGCACGACTGGCCCGAAGTGCGAGATCTACCCGGGCAACACGGCGATCAAGGGCAAGGTCAACCAGGCGAAGGGCACGATCACCCTGAGCGTGCCGCGCAGCGCCCTGACGCCGCTGAAGGGAACCACGGGCCCGGGCGAGCGCCCGACGGAGAAGGCCGCGGGCTCCGCGGTGCCCGGCGACCGCTTCTACGACGCCACCGCGATCTCGTTCGCCAACCCGTCGCCTGACCCCAAGACGCAGGGGTTCATGGTCAACGCGGACAACGTGCGCGCCATGGACTTCCTCCTGCCGGGGCTCACGCCCGCCGCGCCGGGCACCGACACTCCGACGACGTCCAGCTCGGCGGCGGCGACCACCCCACCGCCCCCTGCGACCAGCACCACCCCGTCCGGCGGCACGACCCCGTCCGACGACGGTACGACCCCGTCCAAGCGGACGACGCCTCACGTCGGTGCCCGGCTGCCCTCGAAGACGCGACCGCTGTCGCAGCTCAGGCCCACGAGCGCCCGGCTGAAGATCGTGCGCGCGACACGTCGCGCTGGCCGCTTGCGCATCACGCTGCGGTCGACGAACGGCTCGGTCCGTGGCACGACGATCCGGCTGACGTTCAAGGGGCGCACCGTTGTACGCGGCACGTCCCGGCGCGTCGGGAGCAAGTCGGTCACCGTCTCCCTGCGCCCGGTGCGCGGCGTGCGGCTGCGGCCCGGCCGCTACCGCCTCAGCGTGCACGCCACGGGCGCCAGCAAGGCCCGCGCCGGCGGCGTCACCCGCCTGCGGTAGCAGCCGCGGCGGGGCCAGCCCAGCTCGGGCGCCCGCCTGCGGTAGACGAGCCGCGGCGGGCCAGCCCAGCTCGGGCGCCCGCCTGCGGTAGACGAGCCGGGCTAGCCCAGCACGTCGGCGAGGCGACGGTCCAGCGCGAGGGCGACCGCTTCGCGAACCGGCCCCTCTGCGAAGCGCTCGAGCAGCGCGCCGAGGAAGCCCTCGACGACGAGCCGGTGCGCGCCGGCCTGCGGCAGCCCGTGGGACTTCAGGTAGAACAGCTGCTCGGGGTCGATCTGAGCGATCGCCGCGGCGTGGGTGCAGCGCACGTCGTCGGCAAGGATCTCCAGGCCGGGGATCGCGTCGGCGTGCGCCTTCTTGGAGAGCAGCAGGTTGCGGCACTCCTGGAAGGCGTCGGTCTGCTGAGCGCCCTTGTCGACCTGGATCATCCCGCGCCAGACCGCCGTGGAGCGGCCGTGGAGGATTCCCCGGAAGGCGAGGTCGCTCGTGGTGTTGACCGCAGCGTGCTCCTGCAGCGTGTCGAAGTCGACGTGCTGGCGGCCCTGGGTCGCGTAGGCGCCCGTGACCGCCGCATGGGCACCCGGGCCGGCGAGCTTGGTCTCGAGGAAGACCTTGCCGTCCTTGCCGCCGAAGCCGAGCGTCATCCAGTCGAGGTGGCCGTCGCGCTCGACGATCGCGCGCTGGGTGCCGAAGACCCAGGTCTTCTCGTTGAGATCCTGCCCGCCGACGTAGCGCAGCCGCGCGTTGCGCCCCACGACGAGCTCGACGACGCCGTTGACGACGCCTTCGGTCTCGCCCGATGCGGAGAGCACCTGATCCCAGACCTCCGCCTCCGCGCCCTCCTCGAGGACGACGAGCGTGCGCGTGTAGAGCGCGGTGCCCGTCTGCTCGTGGACGCTGCTGATGAGGATCGGCGCGTCGAGCGCGACGTTGCGCGGCACGTAGACGAACGCGCCGTCGCTCCAGCGCTCGTCGTTGCGCACGACCAGCGCGGACTCGGAGTCCACGACCGTGCCGAGGTGCGCGCCGACGAGCTCCGGGTGCTGCTCGATGGCGTCGGCGAGCGGCATGACGAGGGGGCCCTCGCTGACCGCCGCCTCGTCGGAGACGCCCACCGCTCCCGCGGGATCCAGCAGGAGCTCCACCCCGTCGACGCCGCCCGACGGCGCCGCCGGCAGCGCGTCGAGGTCGAGCTTGCCGAGCGGCGTGAACTCCCAGCCGGCCTTGCCCTTGAACTCGGGCAGGGCGACGGAGGACATCCGCGCGGCCGCGGCCTGGCGCCGCGCGTCGAGGGTCAGCGTGCCGCTCACTAGCCGATCGACCCTTCCATCTGCAGCTCGATCAGCCGGTTCATCTCGATGGCGTACTCCATCGGGAGCTCCTTGACGATCGGCTCGATGAAGCCGTTGACGATGAGCTTGCCCGCGTCCTCCTCGGAGAGCCCGTGGCTCATGAGGTAGAAGAGCTGCTCGTCACCGACCTTGGAGACCGTGGCCTCGTGGCCGACGTCGACGTCGTCCTCGCCGATGCGGATCGTCGGGTAGGTGTCCGAGCGCGAGCCCTCGTCGAGCAGCAGGGCGTCGCAGACGACCTTCGACTTCGCGCCGTGCGCGCCCTTGGCGACCTCGAGCAGGCCGCGGTAGGAGGAGCGCCCGCCGTTCTTCGAGATCGACTTGGCGAAGATGTTCGAGGTCGTGTTCGGCGCGGCGTGGACGATCTTGCCGCCCGCGTCCTGGTGCTGGCCCTCGCCCGCGAAGGCGATGGAGAGGATCTCCCCGTGGGCGCGCTCACCCGTCAGGTAGACCGCCGGGTACTTCATCGTGAGCTTGGAGCCGAGGTTGCAGTCGACCCACTCGACGGTCGCGTCGCGCTCGGCGACCGCCCGCTTCGTAACGAGGTTGAAGACGTTGTTCGACCAGTTCTGCACGGTCGTGTAGCGGATGCGCGCGCCCGGCTTGGCGATCAGCTCGACCACCGCGGAGTGCAGCGAGTCGCCCGAGTACGTCGGCGCCGTGCAGCCCTCGACGTAGTGCACGTAGGAGCCCTCGTCGGCGATGATGATCGTCCGCTCGAACTGGCCCATGTTCTCCGTGTTGATGCGGAAGTAGGCCTGCAGGGGCTGCTCGACCTTCACCCCCGGCGGGACGTAGACGAACGAGCCGCCCGACCACACCGCGGAGTTCAGCGCCGCGAGCTTGTTGTCGTTGGGCGGGATGATCGTGCCGAGGTACTGCTTGACGAGGTCCTCGTGCTCGCGCAGCGCGGTGTCCATGTCCATGAAGATCACGCCCTGCTTCTCGAGCTCCTCGTTGACCTGGTGGTAGACGACCTCGGACTCGTACTGGGCGCCGACGCCGGCGAGGAAGTTGCGCTCGGCCTCGGGGATGCCCAGGCGGTCGAACGTCTTCTTGACGTCCTCGGGCACGTCGTCCCAGGAGCGCTCGGCCTTCTCGGAGGCGCGCACGAAGTAGTGGATGTCGTCGAAGTCCACCTCGGCGAGCATCGGCGAGCCCCACGTGGGCATCGGCCTTGCTTCGAAGTAGTCGAGCGCCTTGAGGCGGAACTCGCGCATCCACTGCGGCTCGCTCTTGAGCTCGGAGATCTTCTCGACCACCTCGCGGTTGATGCCCTTGGGCGCCTTGTAGAGGTAGTTCTCGGCGTCGTGGAAGCCGTAGCGCTCGGTGTAGTCCGAGCCCAGGTCCTTCAGCGAGGCCTCGTCGGGGGTGAGGATCTTCTGCGGTGTGGCCATGGGGCTACTCCAGTTCGAGCTTGATGACGCCGTCCTCGACGAGGACGGGGAAGGTCTCTACGGCTTCGTACGCGGGCAGGGTGGTGGGACGACCGGTGCGCAGGTCGAAGATCGAGCCGTGCCGCGGGCACTCGATCGTGCAGGCGACGGGGTCGAACGGACCGCCGTCGAGCAGGACGCTGTCGTCGTGCGAGCAGCGGTCCTCCATGGCCAGCAGCTGCCCTTCGCAGTTGAAGACCGCGATGTCCCACTCCTCGGTCTCGACGCGCCGGGAGCTGCCGGGCGGCAGGGCTGAGGCGGGGCAGATGTCGATGCGGGAGGCCAAGGTGCACGCGGCGTGGAGATATCCGATGCCGTGAGTAGGCATTGTACCGCCGGTGCCGGGGCCGGCGGGGGCGAAAGCCCGCCTGCGCCTCAAGTGAACGGCCGGCGATGACGATGGAGTGAGCTTGGTGGTCAACGAGATGGTCATGGACGGCTGGTCGGTCTTCGACCAGGCCCCTGGAGCACTGGTGGTCGCCAACCGCGACGTGGTCGTCGTGCGCGCGAACGCCGCCCTCGGCGAGCTCATCGGCTACCTCCCCGAGGAGGTGGTCGGCCGCGACGGCTACGAGATGATGCGCCCGGAAGAGCGCGACGCCGCGCGCACGCGCCTCGACAAGCTCATGGCCGACGGCCGCCCCTACGCCGTCGACCAGTGCTTCGAGCACCCTGCCGGCCATCAGGTCTGGCTCCGGGTGCACGTCGGGACCGTCGACGTCGACTCCCAGCGGCTGCTGATGGCCCAGATCGTGGACACGACCGACCACCGCCGCACCGCCACGCGGCTGCGGCGCCTGGCCGAGCGCGACCACCTCACGGGGCTGCTGAACCGCCGCCGCATCGAGGAGGAGCTCGAAGCCGTCCTGGCCGGGGTTCGCCGACACGGCCGTCAGGCGGCGCTCGTGCTCATCGACCTCGACCACTTCAAGGCGGTCAACGACCGTGACGGCCACGAGGCAGGCGACCGGCTCCTGTCCTTCATCGCCGCCACGCTGGCCACGCGCGTGCGCGAGGAGGACGCTGTCGCGCGCCTGGGCGGCGACGAGTTCGCGGTCCTGCTGCGCGACACGACGCTCGAGGCCGCCGAGGGCGTCGCCGCAGAGCTAGTGGCGCTCGTCGGCGACGCGGGCTTCACGCGCGAGAGCGGGGTGACGCTGAGCGCCGGGGTCACCGCGCTCACGCCATACGTTCGCGACGCCCAGGACGCACTGCACGCCGCAGACCTGGCGATGTACGCGTCGAAGGTGGCCGGACGCAACCAGGTGACCGTCCACGCGCCGCCGTCCCGCCGGCCGACTGCGGCCGACGAGACGGCTCCCGCCGGCGCGCAGGCTCGCGCCGACGCCCCAGATCCGGCCGTCGCGCCCGCTCCGGGGGCCGCCGACGCACGCGGCCTGCTCGGCGGCCTGCAGGCCGTGGCCGACGCTCCGACGATCGAGCACGCGCTGCAGGCGGTCCGCGACCTCCTCGACATGGACGTCGCCTACGTCACCCGGCACACCGAGACCGAGCAGATCCTGCTCGCGACGCACGGCGACGCCGCCTCCTTCGGCATCGGGGCGGGAACGCACATCCCCTTGGAGGAGACGTACTGCCAGCAGATCCTGCGCGGCGAGCTGCCGTCGGCGATGCCCGACGTGCCCTCCATAGCTGCGGCTGCCGCGCTCGCGGTCACCGCGGCTGCCGGGGTCGGCGCCTACACCTCGGTGCCGATCCGGCTCTCCGACGGGACGCTCTTCGGCACGCTGTGCGCCGCCAACCACGAGCGCGTCACCCACCTCGGGGAGCGCGACGTGCAGTTCCTCGGGGTGCTCGCCCGCCTGGTCGCCGGCGAGCTCGAGCGCGACGCGGCGCTTCGCGCGCAGCTCTCCCTGCGCGCGGAGGCAGCCGGCGCCCAGGCGCTGCTCTCCGCCGTCGAGGCGCGTGACCACTACACGGGCGCCCACTCCCGCGAAGTCGTCGAGCTGGCCGCCGCGGTAGCCGTCGAGCTGGCGCTCGCAGAGCACGAGCAGCACGAGGTCGCGCAAGTCGCCCTCCTCCACGACATCGGCAAGCTCGCGCTCCCGGACTCCATCCTCTCAAAGCCCGGGCCGCTCACCTTCGAGGAGACCGCGGTGATGCGCCGCCACCCCGAGGAGGGGGAGCGCATCGTCGCCGCGATCCCCGAGCTCGCCCACCTCGCGCCCGCGATCCGCGCCGAGCACGAGCGTTGGGACGGGACGGGCTACCCCGACGGGCTGGAGGGCGAGGCCATCCCCACGGCCAGCCGCATCGTCCTCGCCTGCGACGCCTGGGACGCGATGACCTCCGACCGGCCCTACCGTCCGCGCCTGACGCGCGACGCGGCCCTCGCCCAGCTGGCCCAGGGCGCCGGCTCGCAGTTCTGCGGGGAGAGCGTGCAGGCGCTGTTCTCCGTGCTGGCCCGGGGCTAGCGCGCCTCGGCCTCGCTGGGCGGCGTCTCGGGCTCCCACTCCACCGCGCCGCCGAGGCCCGCGGACTTGATGACCTTCAGGCTGAGCATCGCGCACTTCATCCGGGTGGCGGAGATCGGTATGCCGAGCAGGTCGAGCACAAAGGACTTGTCGAGCGCGACGAGCTCGTCGACCGACTTGCCCACGAGCTCCTCGGAGGCCATCGAGGCGCTGGCCTGGGAGATCGCGCAGCCGTGGCCGTCGAAGCGGACGTCGGTGACGACCCGGTTGGCGTCGACCTTGAGCATCACCTTGAGCTCGTCGCCGCAGAGCGGGTTGGTGTCCTCGAACTCGAGGTCGGGCGCCTCGAGCGGACCCCAGTTCCGCGGGCGCTTGTAGTGCGAGAGGATCTCCTCCCTGTACATGTCGTCCATGGCTAGTTTCCCGATTCGCAAGTTCGGTCGCAGCATCCGGGATGGATCGTCGATGCGTGGCGCTCGGCGACGGCCTGCCTCGTGCTGGTGCACACGGGTGGCCGTCGCCGGGTGTCACCTGCGGCGAGGCGCCCGGATGCTGCCAGCGAACTTCGCAACCGGGACACTAGGCGAACACCTCCTGCACGCGCTCGATGCCGGCCACGAGCGCTTCGACGTCCTCGCGCGTGTTGTGGACGGAGAACGATGCGCGCGTGGTGGCCTGGTGTCCGAGCGCCTGCATCAGCACCTGCGCGCAGTGGTGCCCGGCGCGCACGCAGACGCCGCGCGAGCCGATGATCTCCGCGACGTCGTGCGGGTGCACGCCCTCGACGGAGAAGGAGGCCAGCGCGCCGCGCGCACCTGCGTCGAGCGGTCCGTCGATGCTCACGCCGTCCAGCGCGGAGAGGCGCTCGAGCGCGTAGGCGGTCAGCTCGCGCTCGTGCTCGCGCACGGCGTCCATCCCCAGGGCGGAGAGGAAGTCGACCGCGGCGCCGAGGCCGATGACCTCGGCGATCGCGCTGGTGCCGGCCTCGAAGCGGGTCGGCACCTCGGCCCACCGCGGACCCTCCTTCGTGACCGAGGCGATCATGTGCCCGCCGCCGAGCAGCGGCGGCAGCGCCTCGAGCGCCTCACGGCGACCGTGGAGCACGCCGACGCCCGTCGGCCCGTAGGCCTTGTGGCCCGTCCAGGCGTAGAAGTCGCAGCCCAGCTCGGCGACGTCCACGGCCATCTGCGGGACGGCCTGCGAGCCGTCGACCACGGAGAGCGCGCCGGCCGCGCGGGCCTTCGCGCAGAGCTCCGCGATCGGGTTGATCGTCCCGACGACGTTGGAGACGTGGGTGACCGCGACGGCCTTCACGCCGCCGGCGGCGAGGTGCTCGTCCAGCTCGTCCATGCGCAGGCGACCGTCGTCCTCCAACCCGACCCACAGCAGCTCGGCGCCCGTCATCTGCCAGGGGACGAGGTTGGAGTGGTGCTCCATCTCGGTCAGGACGACCTTGTCGCCCGGGCCGGCGACGCCGTGCGCGACGAGGTTGAGCGCCTCGGTCGCATTGCGGGTGAAGACGGTGTTGCGAGCCTCGCCTCCTGCGAATCGGGCGATCCGGTGGCGCGCGCCCTCGAAGAGGTCCGTGGCCTCCGCGGCGACGGCGTAGACGCCGCGATGCACGGAGGCGCGGTGGCAGACGTAGTAGTCGTCCATCGCAGCGAGCACCGCGCGCGGCGTCTGCGAGGTCGCCGCAGCATCGAGGTAGACGATGCCCTCGCGGTCGAGCGTGGGGAACTCCGCGCGGAGGTCCGGGGCGGTGGCGATCGCCATCGGCGCGTCAGGCCTCCGCGCCCGCGGCGACCTCGTCGCGGATCCAGCCGTAGCCCTCGGACTCGAGCTGCGTGACGAGCTCGGGGCCACCCTCCTTGACGATGCGGCCCTCGAAGAGGATCGAGACGCGCTCGGGCTGCACGAGATGCAGGATCCGCTGGTAGTGGGTGATGATCAAGACGCCCATCTCGCTCTGCTTCGCCACGACGTTGACGCCGTTGGCCACGACGTTCAGCGCGTCGATGTCCAGGCCGGAGTCCGTCTCGTCGAGGATCGCCATGCTCGGCTGCTGCAGCGCGAGCTGGAGGGTCTCCAGGCGCTTCTTCTCCCCGCCGGAGAACCCGTCGTTGAGGTAGCGCGAGACGAAAGCTCGCGGGACGTCGGTGAGCTCCATCGCGGCCTCGACGGTCTTGCGGAAGTCCTTGAGTGAGATCTCCGGCTCGCCGCGCGCCTCGCGGTGCGCGTTCATGACCATCCGCAGGTACTTCGTGATCGTCACCCCCGGGATCGCCACGGGGTACTGGAAGGCCATGAAGAGGCCCATGCGCGAGCGCTCGTCCGTGTCGGCCTCGGTGACGTCCTGCCCGCCGAAGAGGATCTGGCCCTGGGTGACCTCGAGGCTCGGGTGGCCCATGATCGCGTTGGCCAGGGTCGACTTGCCCGAGCCGTTGGGACCCATGAGCGCGTGGACCTCGCCCGGGCGCACGGTCAGGTCGACGCCGTTGAGGATCTGCTTGTCGTCGGCCTGGACGTGCAGGTCGCGTATCTCGAGCTCAGGCATGGGTCAGGTCCTTGCGTTCGTTGCGGAGTGAGGCGGCGGCGACGGGCTCGCGGTGGGAGAACTCGACGAGCTCGGCGAGCGTGGTCTGCGCGAGCTTCTCCATGACGCCTGCCTGGACGCGCAGCCACAGCAGCTTGGTGGCGCACGCGTGGCCCGAGTCGGCCTCGTGGGAGCAGAGCATTCCGCGGCTCGGGCCGTCCGGGTCGTCCTCGAAGCAGTTCATCGGGGCGACGGTCCCCTCGAGCGCGAGGATGACGTCGTCCATGGTGATCTCGGCGGGAGTGCGGGAGAGGCGGTAGCCGCCGTGCGCCCCCCGGGTGCTCTCGACCAGTCCCGCCTTCTTGAGCAGAGCGACGATGCGCTCGAGGTAGGCGAGCGGCAGGGCCTCGGCCTCGGCGATCACCTTCAGCGAGGTCGCAGCCTCGCCGGCGACCGTCGCCTGGCGCCCGAGCTCCACCATGAGCCGGACGCCGTACTCCGCCTTCGTCGTGAAGATCATGGGGCTCAATCCTACCAGCGCGGTCGGAAATCCCCCGGGCGTCTCGACGCTGCCCGCACCGGGAGCTCAGGCCGCGGCGAAGCGCTCCCGCGCGGACTCCTCGAAGGGCGGCCAGCTCTCAGGCGGCCCCGCGGGCCGGCCGGTGAACGGCGCGGCGCCGGCCGGAAGCGCGTCGAGCTCTCCGTGCAGGTCACGCAGCTGCCAGCTCATGGTCTGCCGCGCGCGCTCGATGACGGCGTGGCGGCGGCCACCGGCCATCAGGTTCTCGCCCATGACCGCGAGGTCCTCGGCCAGGGGCTGCAGCAGGACGACCTGCGCCCCGCCGGCCCGCACGCGCTTGGCCTCGTGGCCGAGGCGGCGCCCGGCGGCGGCGCGCAGGACGCGGCCGGGCAGCGCTCCTGCGCCGTCGCGCGAGCTCGTGGGGTTCAGGCAGATGACGATGTCGAGCTCTTCTCTGGCGAGCAGGTCGAGGTTCGAGACCGACCACAGGCCGCCGTCGACGTAGGTGCGCCCTCCGATCCGCGGCGGGACGTAGAAGCCCGGGATCGCGCATGAGGCGGCGACGGCCTCGGGCAGCAGGGCCGTCGGGGCCCCGGGCGCGCCGAACGCCACGCGCTTGCCCGAGCCGTAGTCGCAGGCCACGACGCGCAGGCCGGGATGCGGCGCCCAGTCGGCCGGGCAGGCGGCACGGACCACGTCCTGGATCGGCCTGGTGGAGACGAAGCCGCGCGGGATCCAGCCCGCGAGCAGCGCGGCCGGCGGCAGCCGCCGCGGCTCCTTCAGCGCGCCGAGCGCCAGGCGCCAGGAGCCCGGACCCGGCTTCGGGAGCGCGCGCTCCAGGCTGTAGCCGCCGCCCGCCGACTGCGGGACCTCGGAGGCGCGGTCGCCCGCGGCGTCGAGCAGCCCGTCGAAGCTCTCTCCCGCCGAGTGGGCGACCATGTACCAGGGCGGGACGCCGCAGGCCAGCAGCGTGCCGATGACCGAGCCCGCGCTCGTGCCCACGACGAACTCGGCGCTTCCCGGGTCCCAGCCCGTCTCGTCGACGAGCGCGGCCAGCGCTCCTTGCAGCCAAGCCGCGCCGAGGATCCCCCCGGCACCCAGGACCAAACCCACCCGCGGTCGCACCGGCTCCATGCCGTGGAAGGTAGTGGCCCGGCGTCAGCCGACTCGCGCCGGCTCGAGAGCCGGCGCGAGTCGCTGGGCGCAGAACGCGTCGACGATCGCGGGATCGAATTGGGTCCCCCGGCAGCGCCGCAGCTCCGCGAGCACCGCCTCCTCGGGTACCGGTGAGCTGTAGGGGCGCGGTGTGCGCATCGCGTCGTAGGCGTCGCAGACCGCGACGATGCGTGCGCCGAGCGGGATCGCCTCCCCCGCGACCCCGTCGGGGTAGCCCGCGCCGTCCCAGCGCTCGTGGCTGGAGCGGACAGCCTCCGCGACCCCGCGCATCGCAGGGGCGGCGGCGATGATCCGCTCCCCCACGATCGTGTGGCGGCGCATGAACAGCCACTCCGCCTCGTCCAGCGGAGCCGGCTTCTCGAGGATCGCGTCGGGGATCGCGACCTTGCCGATGTCGTGCAGCATGGCCGCGTGGCCGACGAGCTCGCACTGCTCGTCGCTCAGCCCGAGCCGGCGGGCCACCCCGGTGGCCAGCAGCGCCACGTCGCGCACGTGGTCGCCGAGCTGCCCGTCGCGCTCGACCAGCGCGGTGACCAGGACGTCTGAGACCTGGCGCCCCGCCGAGGCGCGCCCGCCGTGCTTCTGGGCGTACATGCGCTGGTCGGCGGTGCGCAGCGCCTGCTCGGCGTCGGCGGTGTCGTCCGGAAGCACCACGGCGCCGAAGGACGCGCCGATCGCGAAGCCGGTGCCTCCGTCGCTCAGGGCAGCCGCTCCCTCGGCGTAGACGTCCTCGGCCCGGCGCCCGCGCAGCGGGGCCAAGAGGCAGAACTCGTCACCGCCCATGCGGTAGGCCCGCGCGCCTTCGCCCGAGCGCTCGCACAGGCGACGACCGAGCCGGGCGAGCAGGGCGTCGCCCGCAGGGTGCCCGAAGGAGTCGTTGTAGTGCTTGAAGCCGTCGAGGTCGTAGAGCACGAGCACCTGCGGCTCTGCGGCGTCGGCCTCGGCGACGGCACGGCGGAGGTCGTCCTGGAGCGCACGGCGGTTGCCCAGGCCCGTGAGCGGATCGGTCAGCGCCTCGTGGCGCGAGCGGTCGAGCATCCCCACGTGGGCGGAGAACGTCACGCGCATGCGCACGCCGACGGCGACGAGGGAGAGGACGGCGAGCGCCACGGCGGCCCGCGATCCGCCTGCGTAGCCGGCCTCGGCCAGCACGCCGAGGGCCAGCGCCGCGAAGGCGAGGGGCAGGAGCGTCGCGCGGCGACCGAGGCGCGCGACGGGTGCGACGGGGGTGGCGGGCTGCCAGGACGCGGCTGCCAGCGCCAGGAAGCAGGCGGTCCACCCGATGTCGGTTGCGCCCGGGAACTTGTAGGAGCCGGCGTCGATGGTGATCAGGTAGCTCGTGTCGGCGACCCAGAACGCGACGATCCCCGCGCCGATCAGCGTCCACATCCGGTCGAGCCGCCACCCGCGGACGGCGACCGCGCCGACCACCAGGCCGAGGATCACGAGGTCGGAGACGGGATAGGAGAGGTTGACGGCCACTCCGCTGGAGGCGCGGAGAACGTCGCCGATGACCGCGGCGGCGATCAGCGCGCCCACCGCGAGCCCCGCCGCGATGCCGTCGACGATCAGCAGCCGCGACGTGACGTTGACCGCGGGTCGCATCAGCACGCCGATGCCGAGGAGCACCAGCACCGGGAAGGCGAGGTACCCCGCGTCGGCCCAGGAGGGCACAGGGATCTCGGCCTGGTCGATGAGGACCGCGCTCCAGTAGGTGTCCCCGGCATCCCACGCGAAGATGCCGACGGCGATCAGCGTCCAGGCCAGGCGTGCGCTGCCCCGCTGGCGCAGCGCCCCGGCGAGGCACAGCACGGCGGCGACGAGGGAGAGCGTGAGCGTGGCCGGCCGGCCGAACGCGAAGCCGCGCCTGCCGGTGAACGCGAAGAGCACGTTGAGCTCGTAGACGGTCAGCCACGCGCCCAGGACGGCGAGCGCCACGGTCACTACGAGGGGCATGCGCGCTGCCATGGACTGTGGATCGGCCGTGGCCTCAGGACCTTGAAGCCTTCTGGACTCATAGCCGCGCCGTGCACGCGGTAGGGCCACGCGCGTCCCGGGCACACCGGCCCCATGGCCGAACAAGATCCCAAGCAGAACCCGACCGGCAACGCCGAGAAGGACCCGAGCGACTGGGTAACGGGCGACGAGCCGATGACGGGCGCGCAGGCGAGCTACCTCAAGACGCTCTCCCAGGAGGCTGGCGAGGAGTTCGACGAGTCGCTCAGCAAGGCGCAGGCCTCGGAGAAGATCGACGCGCTGCAGGGCAAGACGGGCCGCGGCCTGGGCAGCTGACGCGTCACGGGGTCGCCGCGGGCGGCCCGACTACTCTCCTCGCCGTGCCCACGTCCGCTCCCACCGCCCACTCCGCCGTCCGCGAGGACCTCCGCAACGTCGCCATCGTCGCCCACGTCGACCACGGCAAGACGACGCTGGTCGACGGGATGCTGCGCCAGGCCGGGGCCTTCCGCGAGGGCTCGGCGCTCGAGGACCGCGTCATGGACTCCATGGACCTCGAGCGCGAGAAGGGCATCACGATCTCGGCCAAGAACACCGCGATCCAGCACGGCGAGGTCAAGCTCAACATCATCGACACGCCGGGCCACGCGGACTTCGGCGGCGAGGTCGAGCGCGGGCTGACGATGGTCGACGGCGTGCTCCTGCTCGTCGACGCCTCCGAGGGGCCGCTCCCGCAGACGCGCTTCGTGCTGCGCAAGGCGCTGGCCGGCAAGCTGCCGGTGATCCTCGTGATCAACAAGGTCGATCGCCCCGACGCGCGCATCAAGGAGGTCGTCGACGAGGTCTACGACCTGTTCTTAGACCTCGACGCGACCGAGGAGCAGATCGACTTCCCGATCGTCTACACGAACGCCAAGCAGGGCTGGGCGTCGATGGACCTGGAGGGCGACGCGGCCGTGGAGGGCACCGACCTCAAGCCGCTGCTCGACCTGCTCGTGGACACGATCCCCGCCCCGAGCTACGACCCCGAGCACCCGCTGCAGGCGCTGGTGACCAACCTCGCCGCCTCGCCCTACCTCGGCCGTCTCGCGTTGTGCCGCGTGCGCCACGGGCGCATCAAGAAGGGCCAGCAGGTCGCGTGGTCGCGCCTGGACGGCTCGATCTCGCAGGCCAAGATCACCGAGCTCTACATCACGGAGAACCTCTCGAGCGTCGAGACCGCCGAAGCCGGCCCGGGCGAGATCATCGCCATTGCCGGCATCCCCGAGATCACGATCGGGGAGACGTTGACGGATCTGGAGGACCCCCGGCCGCTGCCGGTCATCTCCGTCGACTCCCCGTCGCTGAGCGTGACGATCGGCATCAACACCTCACCGCTGGCCGGCAAGGAGGGCAAGTTCCTCACCGCCCGTCAGGTGAAGGACCGTCTCGAGCGCGAGCTCGTGGGCAACGTCTCGCTGCGCGTGCTCGACACGGAGCGTCCGGACACCTGGGAGGTCCAGGGCCGCGGCGAGCTCCAGCTCGCGGTGCTCGTCGAGATGATGCGCCGCGAGGGCTTCGAGCTCACCGTCGGCAAGCCGCAGGTCGTCACCAAGGAGGTCGACGGGAAGATCCACGAGCCCGTCGAGCGCATGACGATCGACGTGCCCGACGACTACGTCGGCGTGGTCACCCAGCTGCTGGCGCTGCGCAAGGGGCGCCTGGAGCAGATGATCAACCACGGCACGGGCTGGGTGCGCATGGACTACCTCGTCCCCGCGCGCGGGCTGATCGGCTTCCGCACGGAGTTCCTCACCGAGACGCGCGGCACCGGGCTCATGCATCACGTCTCCGACCGCTACGAGCCGTGGTTCGGCGAGCTGCGCACGCGGCCGACCGGTGCGCTGGTCGCCGACCGCGCGGGGATGGTCACCGCGAACTCGTGCTTCCAGCTGCAGGAGCGCGGCGCGCTGTTCGTCAACCCGACCGAGCAGGTCTACGAGGGCATGATCGTCGGGGAGAACGCGCGCGCGGACGACCTCGACGTCAACGCGGTCCGCGAGAAGCACCTCACGAACCACCGCTCCTCCAACGAGGACGAGCTCGTGCGCCTGACTCCCGCGCGGATCATGTCGCTCGACCAGGCGATGGAGTTCCTGCGCGAGGACGAGTGCGTGGAGGTGACGCCGGAGCACGTGCGGCTACGCAAGGTGGCGTTGAAGGCGGTGGACCGCGTGAAGCTGGCGCGGCAGATGAAGGCGGGGGCCGCGGCTCGGCACTGAGCTTGCGGGGCTCGGCCGGGGTCGCACTGAGGGGGCCCGTCACTCAGCGCTCCCTCGGCCTCTTGGCGCTGCTCTGCGCTTGGGAGTCGGTAACCGTTCCGGGCCCCTTCGTGCGACCCCAGCCGGCCGACGGCGGGGTGCGCGTGGCCGGCGTCTTCACGGCGGCCTTGCGGGGCGGAGTCGGGCGACGACCACCACGTCGGTGAGCGTCATGACCTCGCCGTCATCGCCGATGCGCTCGTGCCGCGCCAGAGGCGGGGAGCGGCGCGAGCCCGGCGAGGCGAAGCGCCAGCAGGAGCACACCCACGACGACCGAGCCCGGCACCACGCCCGCGAGGGGAGAGCGCGCGGAGGGTGAGACGGCCATGACGCGATCCTCGCAACCAGTACAGTTAGGTCAATGCCTAACCGACAGGCGACACTCGACCTCGTGTTCCGCTCACTAGCCGACCCGACCAGGCGGGGGATGCTCTCCCGGCTGGCTGGTGGCCCGGCGACGGTCGGCACGCTGGCCGCGCCGCTGGACATGGCGCTCCCCTCGGTCATGCAGCACCTGAAGGTGCTCGAGGAGGGCGGCCTCGTCCGCTCGACCAAGACCGGCCGCGTGCGCACGGTCCAGCTGCAGCCCGAGGCCCTCGGCCTCGCACAGGGCTGGCTGGCCGACCAGCGCGGTGCCTGGGAGCGGAGCCTCGACCGGTTGGGCGACCTCTTGAACGACACCGATCCGAAAGGCAAGACCCCATGAGCATGCTCGACCAGACCGACACGAATGTCCTCCACGCGAGCTTCACGCTCGAGCGCAGCTACCCCGCGAGCCCGGCGCGCGTCTTCGCCGCCTGGGCCGACCCCGCGCTCAAGCGGGCCTGGTTCGTCGGCGAGGCGGGCGAGCACGAGCTCGACTTCCGCGTCGGCGGGACCGAGCGCAACGCGAACGAGCTCGACGGGCGCGCGATCACGTTCGTCTCGCGCTACGAGGAGATCGTCGACGACAAGCGCATCGTGTTCAGCTCCGTGCTTGCGGTGGACGGCGCTGCCGCCACCGTCTCGGTCAGCTCGATCGAGCTCGCACCCGACGGCGACGGCTGCCGGCTCACGCTCACCCAGTCGAGCGCCTACCTCGACGGCCGGGAGAAGCCCGAATGGCGCGAGCAGGGAACCGGCTCGCAGCTCGACGCGCTCGGCCGCGTACTCACCTGAGGCCGCGGACGCGGAGGCGCGAAGCTGTCCCTGTTTCTGACGCAGACCCCCGAGGAGGAGACCACGCATGGCTGAGTTCCAGGTCGACAGGCAGGACCCCACGCAGAGCCGGATCGTCGAGACCGAGCCGCGCGAGCTCGCCGAGGGTGAGGTGCTCCTCCAGGTCGACCGCGTCGCGCTCACCGCGAACAACCTCACCTACGCGGTCGTCGGCGAGCAGATCGGCTACTGGCGCTTCTTCCCGCCGTCCGGGGAGGAGCCCGAGCGCTGGGGGATCATCCCGATGTGGGGCTTCGCCGACGTGACCGCCTCGGCCTGCGAGGAGCTCCCGCTCGGGGAGCGGCTCTACGGTTACCTGCCGCCTGCGCACGAGCTGATCCTCACCCCGACGACGGTCTCCGCGCGGCGCCTGGTGGACGGCTCCCCCCACCGTGCCGAGCTGCCCGCCGCCTACAACAGCTACGAGCGGGTCCGCGCGCCGCAGGACTCAGATCACACCGCCGAGCACCTGAAGGCGCTGCTATCCCCGCTCCACCTCACCTCCTTCGCCCTGGCGGACTCGCTGCAGTCCGAGGACTGGTATGGGGCCGAGCGCGTCCTGATCCTCAGCGCCTCGAGCAAGACGAGCATCGGCCTCGCCTACGCGCTGCAGGCGGAGGAGAACGCGCCGCCCGTCGTGGGCCTGACCTCGGCCGGGAACCGCGCGTTCATCGAGGCCCTTGCGACCTACGACGAGGTGCTCGACTACGACCACGCCACCGACCTCGACCCGGACGTCCCGACCGTCATCGTCGACATGGCCGGCAACCGGGCGCTCTCCGCCGACCTGCACCAGCACCTCGGGGAGCGGATGCGCTTCCACGTCGGCGTCGGCCTCACGCACTGGGACCAGGCGGCGCCCGCCGGCGACGACGCCTTCGCGGCCGACCGCGCGACGTTCTTCTTCGCGCCCAGCCACATCCAGCAGCGGATGAGGGACTGGGGTCCCGCGGAGTTCGCCAAACGCTCCGGCGGCTTCCTGCACGAGGCGGCCAGGCGCAGCCGCGAGTGGATGGAGATCACCCCGGCCGAGGGGATCGAGCAGCTCGCCGCGCTCTACCCTGACCTGGCCGCCGGGCTCCTGTCGCCGCAGCAGGGCGTGATCATCCGACTGTAGAACACGATCACCGCGAGCCCCATGCGCAGCAGAAGGACCCGGAATGCGACAGCTTCGGGCGGAGCCATCCCCCCCCCCCCCGCGCGCAGCACCGGCTCCTCATGGGCTGGCCGCGGCCGGTCTCGCTGCTCGGGTTCGCCGCCATCACGGCGATCGGCGTCCGCGATGACCTGCTCGGCTGAGCCTCACTCACGACGCTCAAGGCGAGCGACCGCGTCGTCTGCCTCTGCCGGAACGGGACCTGCCGGTCCGTCGAAGCGATAGGGGGTCCCGTCGCCGCGCCGAGCAGCCGGCCCGCGGCCAGATCCCGCCCGGCTCCCGGGCGCCTCAGCGCACCCGCAGGCGGCGCAGGGTCCGCTTGCCCGACTTGCGCTCGACGTTGCTCCGGGCGTCGGTCGCGCGGACGTAGATCGTGTACCGCCCCTGGGGAAAGCGCGTGCGCGCCCGGAAGCTCCAGCGCTTCGTGCCGCGTGCCTGAAGGTACGACGTGCGCTTGCAGCTGCGCGGGGCGGTGAACGTCCCGTCGGCGCGGAGGTATCGGCACCTGCGGCCGACCTCAGTAGTGCGAGAGCGAGGGGCGTTTCGCTGAGCGGAAGAGCTCGAACGCCGGCGCCCGCTTCGGAAGGCGGCATAGTCTCGGCACGGCTCGAAGGCCATGCCGTGCGCCGGGGTGCCACCTATGCTCGGCGGATGAGTGATCGGCAGGAGAACGAGCCGACTCCTGAGGACGAGCTCTGGGATCCGGGCGCGCAAGAGCGTGAGCTCCTCGCCATGTCGATGGAGGAGCGGCTGGAGATCGTTGCCGCCCTCTTCGACCAATCGCACCTGTTCGCACAGCGCGATCCGAAGCGGAAATGACATCACACCTCGAGTCGCTCCTCGGCGTGCTCGTCCGCAACGAGGTTGCGTTCGTGGTGGTCGGTGGTGTCGCGGTCGGCGCGCACGGCTTCGCCCGGATGACGCTGGATCTAGATCTCGTTCCGGACCCCGACCGCGGGAACGTCGAGCGGCTCGTCGTGGCGCTCTCCCAGATGGGCGCGACCATCCCGTCCGGGGCGCGCTTCGACCCGGCGCGGCACGCCGCCCCGCTGCGACGTGGGCAGAACGCGACGCTGAGCACCGACCACGGCGGGCTCGACATCGTCCAGCGGCTCGAGGGTGTCCCGCCCTACGAGCAGCTCCGGGAGCAGGCCCTCTCCACGCAAGTCGGTGAGGCTGCCGTGCTCATCTGCTCGCTCGGCCACCTGCGCACGATGAAGACCGTGGCCGGACGACCGCAGGATCTCGCCGATCTCGCTCGGCTACCCGAGGCGGATTGACGCCGCTCGAGGCGGGGGCGGCGGCGCGGCACTAGCGGGTCGGCTGCTGAGGTTCTCGGGCTGGCGGGGCTCGGCCGACGGCGGGGGCGCGCCGCGGCTAGGCTGACGGCGTCATGGTTCTCGCCCAGAGCGCATTCTCGACGACCTTCGGCCTCGTCGTCGTCTTCTTCGTGGTCTTCCCCGCGCTTGCCCAGGGGCTCATCGCCCTCGCTGTCGCACAGTCGCTCGGCGAGCGCGCCGAGAACCAGGCCTACGCCGACGGGTCGGGCTCCGGCAGCGACGACGAGGTCGTGTAGCGACTCGTCGCACGCGCGGCGAGCTCGTCGCGGGCGGCATCGAGGTTGCGGCCGCCGCCAGCCGCGAGCGCAGCCACGAGGTGGCCGCCGGCGTCGAGGTAGCGCACGCTGAACGCTCCGGAGGTGGGGTCGCCGTCCCACTCCTCTGCGGCCCAGTCCGCTGCGGCGCCGACGTGCTCGAGCCTCGCCCAGTCGGCCAGGTCGGTCCAGAAGTACGGGACGTCCGCGTACGGCGCGTCGGCGCCGAGCATCGCGCGGGCGGCGTGAGCGCCCTGCTTGGCGGCGACGTCCTCGTGCTCGATGCGGACGCTGCGGCCGTGCAAGACCGACGCGTACTCGCAGATGTCGCCCGCCGCCCAGACGCTCTGGGCCGACGTGCGCAGACCCGCGTCGCACGCCACGCCGCCGAGAGGGCCGATGGCGAGGCCGGCCTTGCGCGCGGTCATGACGTCGGGCGTCGCGCCGACGCCCGCGACGACCGCGTCGGCGGGCAGCTGCTCGCCACCGGCCAGCAGCACGCGCTCGATCCGCTCGCCGCCCGCGAAGCCCTCGACGTCCACGCCGCCCCGCACCGTGATGCCGTGCGCTTCGAGCACGGCGCGCACGTGGCGCCCGACCGCGGCGCCGAAGCCGCGCTCCATCGGCTCCTCCTCCAGCATCAGCACGGTGCAGCGCCTGCCCAGGGCGGTGAGCGATGCGGCGAGCTCGCAGCCGAGGTAGGAGCCGCCGACCACCACGACGTGCTCGGCGCCGGCGGCGTCGAGGTCGCGCTTGAGCAGGTCGGCGTTCATCAGCGCGCGGACGTAGTGCAGGCCGTCGAGCTCGGTCCCCGGCAGGCTCAGCCGGCGGACCATCGCGCCCGTCGCCAGGAGCGCCGTGTCGTAGGAGACGGTCTGCTTCGTCGAGAGCGTCGCGGTGCGCGCGGCGGTGTCGAGCGCGGTGACCGACGTGCGCGTCGCGAGCTCGACCTCGTGCTCGGCCCACCAGCCTGCGTGGTGCACGAGCGCGTCCGCCTTCGTGCTTGCGCCCTGCAGGTAGCCCTTGGTGGCCGGAGGGCGGTGGTAGGGCGCATCGAGCTCGCGCCCCACGAGGAGCACGGACCCCGTGGCACTCGCTTCGCGCAGCGCCGCGGCGGCGGTCGCCGAGGCGATCCCGCCGCCGATGAGGAGGTGGTCCACGTGTCGGTCGGCCATCGAGCCGATGCTACTTCGACACGCTGTCAGCCCGGCTCAGGCCGCGACGTCGACGCCCTTGGAGAAGGCGACGTGGTCCTTGATCTCCGCTGCGGCGTCCTTGGGCTCGGGGTAGAACCAGGCTGCGTCAGTGTTCTCCTGGCCTTCGACGGAGAGCGACAGGTACGAAGCCGTCCCCTTCCACGGGCAGAGGGTCGTCTTCTCCGAGGGGGTGACCAGCTCGTCCTTGACCGCGGAGCGCGGGAAGTAGTGGTTGCCCTCGATGACGACGGTGTCGTCGGACTCGGCGATGGTCTGTCCGTTCCAGGTGGCGCGCATGACTCGAGGGTAGCCCCGCCTGACGGGTCCAACGGCGGGGCGTGGCGCAGAACGACCCACCCTTTGGGTCACTTCGCGCCACACCCCTCGCGCCGAGTCAGCGGATCTGCATCCCGGAGATCGCGCGGGCGATGACCATGCGCTGGATCTCGCTCGTGCCCTCGAAGATCGTGTAGATCTTCGCGTCGCGGTGCCAGCGCTCGACGGGGTACTCGCGCGTGTAGCCGTTGCCGCCGAGGATGTGCATCGCGCGCTCGGTGGCCCAGGTCGCGACCTCCCCCGCCTTGAGCTTGCTCATCGAGCCCTCGGCGTTCTCGAACTTCTGGCCCGTCCTGCCCATCCACGAGGCGCGCCACACGAGCAGGCGGCTCGCGTCGATCTCGAGCTTCATGTCGGCCAGGGCGAAGGCGATCGCCTGGTTCTCGATGATCTTCCTGCCGAACTGCTCGCGCTCCTTGGCGTAGTCGAGCGCGTACTCGTAGGCGGCGCGGGCGATGCCGATGGCCTGGGCGCCGACGGTCGGGCGGCTCGCCTCGAACGTCTGCATCGCGGCCTGGCTCTTGGAGGGCTTGCCCTCGCGCACGCGCGCCAGGCGCTCATCGAGCTTCTCCTTGCCGCCGAGGACGTAGCCGGCGGGGATGCGGCAGTCGTCGAGGTGGACGTCGGCGGTGTGCGAGGCGCGCAGGCCGTGCTTGGAGACCTTGGAGCCCTGCTCGATCCCCTTGGCCTCGCTCATCGGGACGATGAACGCAGCGTGGCCGCGGGACTTGAGCGTCGGGTCGACCGAGGCGATGACGACGTGCACGTCGGAGATGCCACCGTTGGTGGCCCAGGCCTTCTGGCCGTTGAGGACCCACTCGTTCGTGGCCTCGTCGAACTTGGCGGTGGTGCGGACGTTCGAGACGTCCGAGCCGGCGTTGGGCTCGGAGGCGCAGAACGCGGCGACCTTCAGATCCCCCGGAGTGCCGAAGCAGCGCGGGATCCACTCGCCGATCTGCTCACCCGTGCCCTGCCCGAAGATCGAGGCGACCGCGAGGCTCGTGCCCATGATCCCCATGCCGAGGCCGGCGTCGCCCCAGAACAGCTCCTCGTTGGCGATCGGCATGGTGAGGCCGGTCGGGTCGGCGAAGAACTGGGCCAGCCCCTCGAAGGAGTAGAGCCCGATCTTCGCCGCCTCCTCGATGATCGGCCACGGCGTCTCCTCGCGCTCGTCCCACTCGTGGGCGGCGGGGCGCATGACGTCCTTGGCGAAGCCGTGGACCCAGTCGCGGATGTCCTTCTGGTCCGGGTTGAGCTCGAGGGTGAACGTCACCTCGGGCGCGTCGGTCTGCGTCGGCTCCTGCTCGGTCGTCGCCACGGGGTGAACGCCTTTCGTAGGGAAGGCGGCGAAGGGTACCGGCGAAGCGTCGCGGCCCACTCCAGCGGGTAGCGCTTGAAGCATGGACTTCATCGAGACCGTTCGCACCCAGGCCGGGCTGGCCGACGACGCCGAGGCTCAGCGCGCCGCAACCGCGGTCCTCGAGGCGCTCGGCGGCCGCATCGCCGCGGGCAACGTGCAGGCGCTCTCCGTGGAGCTGCCCACCCCGCTCGCGAGCGCCTTGCGCCGCGGCTCCGACGGCGAGGCCCACGCGGGCGGCACGATGGAGCTTGCTGCGAAGACCAAGGAGGTCCTCGACGGCCGCGAGGACGAGGAAGGCGTCGATGCCGATCCGCTCGACCTCGTCGTCGCCGTCATGCGCGGCCTGGTCGCCACCGTCGACCGCGCGGTCATCGACAAGCTCGGCGAGCAGCTCCCGGCCGACCTCACCCAGCTCCTGGTCGCCGAGGAGGAGGGCGACACCTCCGAGACTCACGCCAACTCGCCGCAGCCCGGCGCGCCCGGCACGCAGCCCGGCCGGGTACGCGAGACGGGCGACTGACCGAGCGGCGGGGGCCGCCGGCGATCGGACGAACCGGGCGCCGTCGCCCCCGGCTCGTCTCGTCGGACCGCGCTCCGGGCGCCGTCACCTCCGGCTCGTATCGTGGCCGGCTCGCATGGAGCTCGTCGCCGGCCAACCGAACGTCTCGCTGCGCGACGGCGCGCGCGGCGAGGAGGTCGTCCTCGCGTTCCCCTACGACTCGTCGATCGTCGAGGCGGTGCGCCGCATCCCGGGCCGGCGCTTCGACTGGGACTCCCGCGAGTGGGCGGCGCCCGTCGACGACTGGGCGGGCGTGCACGTCGCGAGCATCATCGAGCGCTTCCCGGAGCTCGAGACGAGCGGCGAGGTCGACGCCTGGCTCGGCGGCATCGAGCAGCGCTGGGTGGGCGCGATCTCCACCGGCGTCCGCGGCGGCAAGGGCTTCTTCACCCTGCGCACGCGCGCGGGCCAGCTCCCGGACGAGCTGCGGGCCGGCGCCGAGGAGCACGACGGCCTGCACTGGCTGGCGATGATCCCGGCGGTGGCCGAGCGGCTCATGGAGTTCAAGAGCGCGCGGCTCGACGCCCCGGCCAGCCGCTGCATCTCCCACCTCGAGGCCGGCCTCGCGCCGCCGCCGGCGATCCTCTCCTTCGTCGAGGGCGTAGCCGGGACGCACTTCAAGCTCGACGTCCTCTGGGACGCCGACGCGGCCAAGGCCTTCGACGCGCTGCCCGGCGCGGGCGACCGCTCCCGCTCGATCCCGGTCGACCCGTACATCGTCGAGCCGCTCGACGCCTTCCTGCGCCTGCACTCCATCGAGGTGAGCGGCGCCGCCGCGCCTCGCCTCGCCGAGATGCACGCCGAGCACCAGGCGGCCCAGCTCGACATCGCCGCCTCGAGGGCGCAGGAGGCGGAGCCGCCGGACCCGCTCCCGCGGCTCGGCAAGGGTGTGAAGCTCGAGCCCTTCCAGTGGGCCGGCGTGAAGTACCTGCTGCACAAGCGGCGCGCGTTCCTCGCCGACGAGCAGGGCCTGGGCAAGACGGTCCAGGCGCTTGCGGCGCTCGAGGCCGACGGAGCCTTCCCGGCCGTGGTCGTCTGCCCCGCCTCGCTCAAGCTCAACTGGGAGCGCGAGGCCGCGCGCTGGCTGCCGCACCGCGAGACCGTCGTCCTGCAGGGCCGCGGCGTCGGCCAGCGCGCGGGCGAGATCACCGTCCTCAACTACGAGCTGGTCGCCGCGCACAAGGACGCGCTCGCGCGGCTCAAGCTGCGCGCGTTGATCCTCGACGAGAGCCACTACTGCAAGAACCCGCAGGCCAAGCGCACCCAGGCCGTGCGGCGTCTTGCGCAGGCCGTGCCGCCCGACGGGCTGCGACTCGCGCTCAGCGGCACTCCGGTCCTCAACCACCCCGAGGAGCTGATCCCGCAGCTGCGCATCCTCGGTCGCCTGGAGGACTTCGGCTCGGGCGCGAAGTTCGCCCGCCAGTTCCAGGGCGACAGCGCCGAGGAGCGCCTGCACTGGCACCTGCGCCGCCGCTGCTTCGTGCGGCGCCTGAAGCAGGACGTGCTACCGCAGCTGCCGGCCAAGCGGCAGGTCGTCGTGCCGATGGAGCTCTCCAACCAGCGCGAGTACCGCCTCGCCGAAGAAGACGTGATCGCCTGGCTGCGCGAGCAGCCGCTCGACCTGCGCGAGCTCGACGCGCGGATCGCCGCGACGCTGCGCACGGAGCGGCTCGTGCAGCTCGGCGTCCTCAAGCGCCTGGCGGCCAAGGGGAAGCTCGCCACGGCGCTTTCGTGGATCCACGACTTCCTCCAGTCGGGCGAGCCGCTCGTGGTCTTCGCCCACCACCAGGAGGTCCAGGAGGCGGTGATGGAGCGCTTCCCCGACGCCGCGCACCTGCTCGGCCGCGACTCCGTGGCCGCCCGCGAGGCGACGGTGCAGGCCTTCCAGGAGCCCGGCGGGCCGCAGCTCATCGTCTGCGCCACGCGCGTCGCCGCGCAGGGGATCACGCTCACCCGCGCCTCCAACGTCGCGTTCCTCGAGCTCGAGTGGACCCCCGCGATGCACGACCAGGCCGAGGACCGCTGCCACCGCATGGGCCAATCCAATGCGGTCGTGGCCTGGTACCTGCTCGCCGCCGGCACGATCGACGAGACGATCTCCGCGATGCTCCAGCGCAAGCGCGGCCTGGTCGGCGCGGTGACCGACGGGACGCGCGACGAGGGCGAGGCGCTCGTGGCCTCCGTGGTGCGCGAGCTGCGTGAGCGCGAGCCCTACAAGCACCTGCGGCCGGTCGCGTGAGCGCGTCCGCCCGCCGGCGACGCGGGCCGCGATCGGCCCGTTGCCGCGGTGCACGCCGTTCTCCGGATCGTCACGTCGATCGCCGGGGCCACACCCAGCATGCGGGGGTGCCTCGCCGCCTGGTCGCTTTCCTCGTGCTGATCCTCCTGGCCGTGCCCGCCGGCGCGCAGGCCCAGCAGCCGCCCGACATGGTCATCACCCGGACGGCGACCGCTGTCGGCATCGGCACGTACACGTACCTCCCCTTCGAGGTCCCGGCCGGCGTCAACCGGGTCGCGGTGAAGATCACCAAGAGCTCGGAGGAGGCCAAGGTGGGCGCCGGGCTCTTCGACGAGCGCGGCGCCCAGTTCGGCTCCCCCGGCTTCCGCGGGATCTACGGCGAGGAGATCAACGAGTTCTTCGTCGCCTCCGACAGCGCCTCGCGCGCGTTCGTCCCGGGGCCGATCAAGCCGGGGATGTGGACGGCGGTCGTCCCGATCTTCCGGGCGCCGACGCCGACCACGATCACCGCGCAGATGAGGCTCTCCTTCGGCCCGCAGGGGACGCCGCCGGCGCTCGAGCGCGTGCCCGAGGTCGTCAGCACCAAGGCGGGCTGGTACCGCGGCGACCTGCACGACCACACGTCCTTCTCGTCCGACGCGTTCTCGTCGCGCAGCGCGCTCGACCCCGGCGCGTTCGCGCGCAAGTCGAAGGAGATCGGCCTGGACTGGGTCTCGCTGACCGATCACAACGTCACCGCGCAGAACGACCGGCTGGCCACGAGCCCGCCCGACGACTTCCTGACCCTGGCCGGCCAAGAGGTCACGAACTGGTTCCACGGGCACTCGACGGCGGTCGGCATGCAGTCCGGGGAGTTCTTCGACTGGCGCTGGCGCCCGTCGAACCTGCCCATCGACCCCGAGCACGAGGGCCGTGTCGGCGACTACCTCGCCCAGGCGCGCAGATCCAGCGTCTTCACCTCGGTGGCGCACCCGGCGGGCGCGACGCTCGCCTGGCAGTCCTTCGGCGACGCTGCCGCCGACCCGATGGCGCTGCCGGACAGCCTCGAGGTCTGGAACGGACCCTTCCAGCCGGACGACGAGGCGTCGATCGGCATCTGGGACGACCTGCTGCGCGGCGGGCGGCGCGTGTTCGCCAACGGCGGCTCGGACATCCACGGCCTGACGAACGCGACGGACCTGCGGATCGCCACGCCGACGACGGTCAGCTACGCCCAGGCGCTATCGCGCACGGGGATCGTCAGCTCGTTGAAGGCCGGGCGCTCGTACCTCTCGAGCGATCCGAAGGGACCCGAGCTCTACTTCACCGCCGCGGGGCCGCAGGGGCAGAGGACGTACACCGGCGGGACGATCTACGGCGGGCTCGGTGACACGGCGGCCACCAAGGTCGTCGTGCGAGGCGGGAGCGGCAACGAGCTGCGTGTGCTGCGCGACGGGATGGTCGTCCAGCGCACGCCCGTCACCAGCGGCGTCCAGGAGATCGCCTTCGACCAGGCCGTCGGGCCGGGTGGCTACCTCCGGGTGGAACTGCGCGGCGGGCCCACCGTCATCCCGGGCAACCCTCTGCAGAGCGACCTCGGGATGCGAGCGATGACCAACCCGATCTTCCTGGTCGATGGGCCGATCCCGCCCGGCACGACGCCCGAGGACGCGCCGCCGCCCGAGCGCACGGCGGAACCTGCCGGCACGCCGGCCGCCCCGCCCTCGGGCGGCGGCGAGGCGCCTGCGGGGTCGGGACAGCCCGCGGGGTCGGGGACTCCCGGCGGTTCGGGGACACCCGGTGGCCCGGGGGCGCCCGGCGGTCCGGGGCCGCCCGGCGGCTCGGCGATCTCGAGCGCGGCGCCCGACGGCCCGGCTGCGTCGAGCGGCTCGCCCACGAAGGCGGGGGCGGCGGCATGCGCGGCGGCATCCGGCTTCGCGGCGGTGCGCGTCCGCGGCGCGTCCGGCGGCCGGGTGCGCTTCGAGGTCACTCGCGCGCTCAAGCGCCCCTTCGACGTCGAGCTCTTCGCGCAGAGTCAGGGCGGCCGGGTCGTCGCCAACCGGCTCGTCGCCCGCTTCGCGAACCGGCGCGGTTCGTTCACTTGGAGCGGGCGCGCGCGCAGCGCTCTGCGTGACGGCACGCTGCTCGTCCGCTTCCGCATGCGCATCCAGGGCGCGCGCACCGACGTGCGTCGCCTCGCGCTGCGACGGACGGGCGGCCGCTACGCCGCGCGGCCTGCCACGGCGATCCGCGAGGGCTGCGGGCTCGTTCAGGTCGCCAAGCTCGAGCAGGCCGCCTTCGGCGGGCGCTCCCGCACGTCCGGGCGACTCGCCGTCCGCCTGGCCGCGGCGGCGCAGACGACGGTGACGCTCGAGCGCGGCGGGCGCGTCGTGCGGCGGGTCTTGGCCGGGCGGCAGCGCGCCGGGGCGCTCGTGCGGCGGTCGATCAGCGCTCGTGGCCTGCGGCCCGGACGCTACGTCGTGCGTGTCGTGGCGCGGACGCCCGACGGCGCCACCGCCCGCGCGCTGCTTGGCCTGGAGCGGGAGTAGCGCGGGCTCAGGCGCTCAGCGCGGCGGGAAGCCACCGCGCTCGTCGGCAACGTCGCGCTCATCGGCGACACCGTTCTCACCGCCGCCACCGCGCTCGTCGGCGACGTCGCGCTCAGCACGCCCTCGCTCGTCGGCCAGCTCGCGGTCACGGACGCCCCCGTCGCCGACCAGGTCGCGATCGTCGGTCTGATCGGGATCCCCGGTGAGCTCCGGGCCGTCGACCACGCCGCGCCCGTCCGGACCGCGCTCACTCGCCGGACCACGCTCGAACTGATCGTCGTCCAGGTACTCGACGGACTCGATCGCGCCCTCGGGCGCCGGATCGGTCTCGAGCTGGATGACCTCGCGACGCCGTGGGACGGTCGTCTCCACGTGCTCGGTCACGAGGACCTTCTTGAGCCGCACGCGCTCCACGGGCGCACTCTCTGTGACACCCACGCGCAGCTCCTCCTCCGACCGCACCATGGTCCCGGGCTCCTCGTCGGGCCGGTTCGCGCCGGGCTGCGTCCCGTAGTGCTGGTCGAGCGCGAACTCCTCTCCCGGCGAGAGGACCGCGCCGGGCCCGAGGTTCGGCGCACCGCGCACGAGCTCGGCGTCGTGGGCGACCACCACGTCCCCGCCGACGTCCTCAGCGCCCTTCAGCGGCACGATCGACTCGTGCGTGCCGAATAGCCCGGTGCGCACCCCCGCGTAGGCGGGGAGGTCGGTCTCGGCGTCGAGGTAGAGGTCGCCGAGCTTGCCGATCTTGTCGCCCGACGGGTCGCGGACCGTTCGGCCGCGCCAGCTCAGGAGGGTCTCGAGGTCGTATTCGGGCATGTGGCGCGTCTACCCGCGGGCGCGAGCGGGTAGACGCGCCCCGTGTCCGACACCGTGCTCATCGTCATCATCGTCGCCGCGGTGCTCCTGCTGCTGGCGCTCATCGGCTTCCTGGTGACGCGCGGCAAGCGCGGCAAGCGCCGCGACCTCCAGGGCAGCGTCGAGGCCCGGGCTCGCCGCACGGAGGCCGGACACCTCCAGGAGCGCGCAGACGAGGAGGCCAGTGCCGCCGAGCGGGCGCGCATCGAGGCCGACCGCGAGCGCCAGCAGGCCGAGGCGCACGCCCGCCGTGCGCAGACCGCCGAGCAGACGGCGGCCGAGCGCGACGCGGCGGCCCGCGAGGCGGCCGAGCGCGCGCAGTCGAACCTCTCGCGCGCCGACAAGGTCGACCCCGAGGCGCGGTAGCAGCCGGATCCGCGTCGCCGCCTGGGCGACGTTGCGCCCGCTGAGCGGGTTCAACGTCGAACGCGCTGTGCGCGGTGGTCGGCTCACGGCGCCGCGGGCGCCGGGTCCTCGTTGTCGCGCTCCTCCGGCTCCGGGACCTCGCCCTCGAAGCGGGTGGGCGACGATGCGACGTGGGAGGCGTTCGTCGAGCTCCCGCTCGGGGAGGCCATCGAGGCGCGGTTCTCCGACGACCTCGTTCGCGGCGTCGTGCTGACCGACGCGCTCATCGGGACCTTCGCGGGCGCGCACGACGCGTCGCTGCTGCAGAACCGCTGCTTCCTCTACCACGTCATCGGCAACGAGACGGGCGACTGGGACGTGCCCGTCGGCGGCATGGGCGCGCTGACCGACGCGCTCGCGCAGGCCGCGCGGGCCGCGGGCGCTGAGCTGCTCTGCGACGTGGAGGTCACAGCGATCCGCACGGACGGCACGCGCGCGGAGGTCAGCGTGACCGGCACGGACGCGCAGCGTGCGGGTGACGGCTTCACGGTCGGCGCCCGCGACCTGCTCGCGAACGTCGCGCCCGCCGTCCTCGCCCGGCTGCTCGGAGAAGAGCCCGACGGCCCCGCACCGGAGGGCGCGCAGCTCAAGGTCAACATGCTGCTCGAGCGTTTGCCGCTCCTGCGCGACGCCGCGGTCGACCCGCGCGACGCTGGCGACGCTCGACGAGCACCTCGCCGAGCCCATCGAAGGCTGCCTGGCGCGCGACGCCGACGACCGGCCGTGCTTGGAGGCCTCGAGCCCCGTCGACCTCGAGGCCGCGCTCGGCCTGCCCGCGGGCCACATCTTCCATCGCGACCTGGCGTGGCCGTGGGCCGAGCAGGAAGACCAGGTCGGCACTTGGGGCGTCGAGACCCGCTGGGCGAACGTGCTGATCTGCGGTGCCGGCGCGCGGCGCGGCGGCGGCGTGTCGGGCATCCCGGGGCACAACGCGGCGCAGGCGGTGCTGCGGCGCGGTGAGGTGGGCTGAACGGCCGAAACGCACTGCGGCCCGATCGATGACCGGGCCGCAGCAGCAAAGCTCTGTGAAGAGCCGGGTGTGTGGCTAGAGCGGCTGCACGTTCGCCGCGGCGGGACCCTTGGGACCCTGCTCGGCGTCGTACGAGACCTTGGCGCCCTCGGCGAGCGACTTGTAGCCGTCACCGAGGATCGCGGAGTGGTGGACGAAGAGATCCTTGCCGGCCTCGTCGGGCGTGATGAACCCAAAGCCCTTCTCGTCGCTGAACCACTTCACGGTACCTGTTGCCATGTTTCCTCCTAAAGGAACGGCGTGCTGCCGAGCTCCTTCAAGAGGACCCGACCTGAACGCGGTGAGAATAGCGTCTGGGTCAAGCCCGCGTGCAACCTGCTTGGTTCGTTCGCGCGAGGTCCCCGACGCCTAGGCGCAGCTAACCTCGCCCGACATGACCGAAGTCACCGCCGCGGACATCCAGCCCACCGCCAACGAGCGGCTCGACCGCTTCCTGACGGGCACCATCACCCTCGTGCCCTTTCTCGCGCTGATCGTCGTCGGCGCGCAGGCGTGGAACCGCAGCCTGCACTGGTCCGACCTCGTCGTCTTCGTCGTCATGTACTTCGCGACGGGCTTCGGCATCACGGTCGGCTTCCACCGGATGCTCACCCACCGCTCCTTCGAGACGAGCAAGGCCGTGAGGGCGCTCTTCGCGATCCTCGGTTCGGCTGCCATCGAGGGGCCGGTCATCTCCTGGGTGGCCGACCATCGCAAGCACCACGCCTTCACCGACCGCGAGGGCGATCCGCACTCCCCGCACGTCGACCACGGCGGCGGGCTGAGGGGCACGCTGAAGGGCCTCTTCCACGCGCACGTCGGCTGGCTGTTCATCCATACCCAGCGCGCGAAGAAGGAGCGCTACGCCCGCGACCTCATCGACGACCCGGTCATCGCGTGGGTCAACCGGACGTTCTTCCTCTGGGTCGCGCTCGGCCTGCTCGTCCCGTTCCTCCTGGGCTGGGCGATCGGGGGCTCGGTCGAGCTCGGCCTCACCGGCCTGCTGTGGGGCGGCGCGGTGCGGATGCTCGTGCTCCACCACGTGACCTACTCGATCAACTCGCTGTGCCACGTGTTCGGCTCGCGCCGCTACGCGACCGACGACGAGTCGCGCAACCTGGGCTGGCTCGCGCCCCTGGCGATGGGCGAGAACTTCCACAACAACCACCATGCGTTTCCCACCTCCGCCCGCCACGGCCTCGGCCCAGGGCAGCTCGACTCTGCCGCGGCGGTCATCGGCCTGCTGGAGCGCGCCGGCCTGGTGTGGGACGTCAAGCGCCCGAGCGAGGCGCAGCAGGCCCGGAAGCTCCTCGCGGGCTAGGTCCGCTTCTCCGCGGCGGTGCGCGCCTGGCGCTCGGCGAACTGCAGCCGCTCCAGCGTCTCGTTCGCGCGACGCTCGAGCTCGCGCAGGCGCTCCGCGCTCGTCGCGTGCATCCCGTAGCTCTTGGCGCGGTAGAGGCTGAGCTTCTCTCGCGCGTGGCGCGCGTCGGCGCGCAGCGCAGCAAGCTCGTGGGAATCGGCCATGCGCCGGAGCCTACGGCTCGCCCGTACCCTCGCCGAGATGCCCGAGGGCCACACGATCCACCGCCTCGCTCGCGACCACACGCGCGACCTCGCCGGGCAGCCGCTCGCCGTGGCCTCGCCGCAGGGTCGCGCCGTCGAGACCGCCGCCGCGCTCGACGGCGCGACGATCGAGCGAATCGACGCCCACGGCAAGCACCTGCTGTACCGCTGGAGCACCGGCGACACGCTGCACGTCCACCTCGGCCTCTACGGCAAGTTCCGCCGGCTGCACAGCCCGCCGCCGGAGCCGCGTGGCGCGCTGCGCCTGCGCTTGGAGGGCGAGCCGTACACCGCCGACCTGCGCGGCCCGATCGCCTGCGAGCTGCTCGACCCCGCGGGCGAGCAGCTCCTGCTCGCCCGGCTCGGCCCGGACCCGCTGCGCCGCGACGGCGACCCGGAGCGCTTCGCGGCCACCCTGCGTCGGCGCCGCATCCCGATCGGCGCGGCGCTGATGGACCAGGCGGTGATTGCCGGGATCGGGAACGTCTACCGCGCCGAGCTCCTGCTCATCCTCGGCATCGATCCGCGGCGCCCGGCGCGCGAGCTGAGCGCGGAGGAGACGCGCGCGATCTGGGACACCGCCAAGCGCCTGCTGACCGCGGGCGTGAAGGCCAACCGCATCGTCACGCGCCCGCGCCGGAAGGGCCACAAGGGCCGGGTGCCGCGCCGCGACGCGGTCTGGGTCTACCGCCGCGACGAGTGCGCGCGGTGCAAGGGTCCCGTCGACGCCTACGAGCTCGCGGCGCGGACGATGTACGCCTGCCCGGCCTGCCAGCCCACCGCGACTGCGGACCGCTGAGCTCCGGTGGACTTCGGACGCGTCGAACCCGGACGGCACTCGACGGCCGCGGCGCTGGGCGCCCGGCGTGACGTCTCGGCGATCACCCGCGCCGGCCGCCCTCGAGCGTGGGCTCGTCGCGGGCGCGCTGCTCGCCGATCCAGTCGTCGAGCTCCTGCCAGATGCCGTAGAGCCACGCGATGCGCTCGCGCTCACCGTCGGGCACCGAGGCGCGCGGGTGGCGCCAGAAGCGGATGCGCACCGTCGTCTTGTTGAGCTTCCCGCTCCAGATGTCCGAGACCTTCTCGAAGCCGTCGAGGCCGACGTGGCCGAAGACGACGACGTCGGCCTCGGTGCTCTCGTCGAGCAGCGCGAGCACGCCGCCCAGGCGCGGCGGGAGCAGGTGGTGCAGGCGGTCGGCGAGGTCGGCGGTCTGCGGGTCGCCCTTGCGGATCTTCTCCTGTGCCCGCGCCAGCTTGGCCGGGGTGTGGCGCGTGCCCTCGGGGTAGATCAGCGCGCCCTCGTCGGCGCCGTGCAGGTGCGTCGCCAGCGTGCGCACCCGCGCGATCTCGGCGGCCGGGGCCTGGGAGGCCCGGTGGACCAGGGCCGTCGGCACCCAGCGCGCGCCCATGTCGAGCGTCGGCAGCGCCTTGAGCTCCACCTTCAAGACGTAGCGCAGGAACATCCCGTGCGGCCCGGAGACGAACGCCGCCGGCAGCGTGTTGTCGATGATGCTCGCGTGGCGGATGAGGACGAGGATCGGTCCGGGCTCGACGAGCTCGTCGCCCTCCACCTCGAAACGCAGGCCGAAGATCGTCTTGATTCCGAGCAGGTGGCCCTGCATCCAGGTGCGCTGCATGTACCAGACGTGACGCCGCCGGCGGGGCGTGTCGCGGCCCGGGCCGCCCGCGATCAGCCAGGCGAGGCTCAGCCCGAGCCAGCCGCGGACCTCGCCGAGCAGGAACCACCAGCCCATGAGCACGAGCCGCACCGCCATCCACGGCTTGCGCGTGCGCAGCCAGAGCCCAAGGTCCACGAGGCCGCCGACGAGCAGCCCGAGCGGCAGCAGCACGGTGAGCAGGACGAACGCGACGCTCTCGACGACGATTCCGCGCCCGATGTTCAGCGCTCGCGCGCCGCGCGACTCCTCGGCCGCCAGCAGCGGGACCGTGCCCGCGGGCGCCTCGTTGGACAGCGACGCCATGAACGCGAGCGTACCGGGCTCCGCGGAGGCTCTGGGGCGGTGCGGCGTGTTCTCTAATCGCTGCCATGCAGTGATCAGGAAGCACGCCGTCCTCGGTGGCGCCCGCCGGACGCCGCCGCGAACGCGTCCAGCGACAGGCGGTGCGAGGACGCTTCCGCGGCTAGCTCGAGGGCTTGCGCCCCGCCAGCACGCTCACCGCATCGCCCGCGTCGTCGAAGCGCGCGACCTCCTGCAGTCCCGCCCACGGCAACGCGGCGGCGTAGTCCGCGACGGAGCGGAACGTCCAGTGGCCGGCCGACGGCTGATCGGACACCGACTCGGCCAGAAGCACGCGCGCCCCCGGCGCGAGCACGCGCTCGAGCTCGGCGCCCAGGGCCGCAAGCGCCGCGGGATCCTCGATGCTCCCGAGCACGAGGCAGGTGAAGGCGACGTCCGCCTCGCCGTCGGCCAGCGGCAGCGGGCCGGCCACCTCGACGAGCCGGCGGTACTCCACCGCGGGGTCGGCGGGCGCGAGCGCGAGCAGCTCGGCCACCGGGTCGACCCCGATCCCGCGACCGACCAGCGCCGCCAGGTCGGCGGTCAGCCGGCCCGTGCCGCAGCCCAGGTCGAGCACCGTGCGCTCCGGCCCGGAGGCGAAGGGGAGCAGCGCCGCGAGCGCGGGCAGCAGGTGCGCGCGGTGGACGGCCAAGACGTCGTCGAGCTCGCCGTCGTGATCGGTCGACAGGACGGCGCGAGCGCCCATCGCCCTCGCGCGGTCCTGCCAGTACTCAACTCCCGTGGTCGGCACGGGAGCGGAGCGAGCGCCCGGCGCCATCAGCGCGAGACGATCGGGTTGAGCGGCGTGTCGATGACCTCGCCGGGCTGCGCGCCCGGGAGGAACTTCTCGAAGTCCCCCGACACCATCGTCGGGCTGTCGACGAGCCTTGCGCCGTCGGCGAAGTACGTCGTGGCCATCACCGCGCGGGGCTGCGTCGTCGCGTTCCCGCGGGCGAAGTGGAAGCACCAGGCGTGGTGGAAGCTCATCTCGCCGAGGGCGAAGGACGTGTCGTCGACGCGCACGCCGGCGTCCTTGAACGCCTCCGCCACCCCCTTGTCGTAGGAGGAGTCCTTTGCGTTGAAGTCGACGTCCTCGGCCACCCGCCAGGTCTCGCTGCCCGCCGCGAAGGCGAGCGGCCCCATCGGCTCGGGGATCTCCTGCAGCGGGATCCAGCTCGTGACGATGTCCTTCGAGGCGATCGGGAAGTGGTGGGCGTCGAAGTGCCACGGCGTGCGCCCGCAGGCAGGCGTCTTGGAGAGCACGTTGTCGTGGTAGATGCGGGTGTCGGCGACGCCGAGCAGATCGGCGGCCAGGCGGCCCAAGCGCGGAGAGAGCGCGAAGAGCGCGAGGACCTCCGAGTCGCCCTGCCACATCATGTCGAGGCTGAGAAATCCCGAGGTGCCCGGTCCGTCACCGGCCGCGGCGAGCCGCTCGACCTCCACGCGCGCGAGCGCGAGAGCGCCCGGGGTCAGGACTTCGGGCAGCTTGATGTAGCCCTCGGCGCGGAAGCGCGCGGACTGCTGACCCGAGAGGGCGTACGGCGTGGCGAGCTCCGCGCGCAGCTCCCCGACACTTGGCAGGCTCACCCGAGCAGGCGCGGCGACCTCCACGAGCTCGGTCGGCTTGGCGCCGTCGTCGGCCAGCGACAGGTACCAGTCCCACCACGCCTCGTTGCCCTCCTCCCACTGCTCGTCGACGCCGGACTCCTCGGCGGCTTCGGCACTCAGGATGCGGCTGTCCACGGGACCGCTCCTTCGGGAGGGGAGACGACGACGCAGTCGACCTCCTGGTGGAAGCGGTACACGCCGGCTGCGGCGTCGTGCTGGGACGCGAGGTAGGGGCCGAGGACGGGCGCCTCGAGCAGCTCGGCCAGCGGCACGGTGTCGTCGAAGACGCAGCGCTGCAGGTAGCCCTCCAGGACGGCGGTGTCCTGCTCGGAGATGACGTGGTCGTAGCGCAGGCGCCGCACCTCGGGCTCGGCCCCCTGCGCGCGCAGCTCGCCGATCAGGTCGTCGGAGGAGACGTAGGCCGTGCCCTCGCCGCCACGCACGCCCTCGAGGAACGCCTCGTAGACTCGCAGGTAGTGGCCGTCGCTCGCACCCTGGGCGAGGACGGAGACGCCACCCGGAGCAAGCGCGGAGACGTAGCGCGCGACTGCCTCGGCGAGCTTGGCGGGCTGGAGCGCGTAGAGCGCGTGCGTGGCCCACACGACGTCCCAAGGCCCCGCGACGGGCGCCAGGTCCTCGAGCGTCGACTCGAAGTGCGTGCCCTCGACGAACGGGGGCTCGAGCACCGCGGCGGCCTCGCGCAGCGAGAAGGCGCTGGGGTCGAGCAGGTCGTAGCGGACCGCGTCGAGCCCCTCGAGGGCGGCGTGGGCGAGGAGCGCCTCGGGGAACTTGCCCGAGCCGCAGGCCACGTCGAGCAGCGTCAGCTCGGCGCCGCGCTCCTCGCGCAGGCGCGTGAAGAGCACGTTCCAGTCGAGGGCCTTGGCGAGCAGCTCGTAGTCGAGGCGCGCCAGCGCGTAGAAGGCCTCCATCTCGCGCCGGCCCGCCTCGCTCCAGTGGGCGAGGCTGCGGGCGGCGGTGTCCGGGGCGGGGTGAGGTGTCGTCACGATCGTCTGCAGACGGTAGTGGCCGGCCGCAGCGGGCCGGCGCCGGGGACCGTCGTGCCGGCCGCGTTCAGAACGCCGCGAGGCGATCAGCGGCTGACGATCGCGGGAAGCGGGTATCAGACGGTTATGCGCCCGCTCACCGCCCCGCTCTGCGCCGCCGGCCTCGCGTTCGCGCTGCTCGTCGCGCCCGCCACGTCATCGGCCGCGAAGCCCGTGACCACCAAGTCGCGCATCAGCCTGTCGGGCGTCGGCGGGATCGGCATCGGCACGCGCCTGAGCGTCATCGAGCGGCGCATCGGCCAGGACATCGACTACCGCCACGGCGAGGTCGGCGGGCCGGGCTCGCCGTGCGGCACGGGGACGTTGATCCCGCGCCGCCTGGGCGTGCTCGTCCTCGGGACGAGCTACCGCATCGCGTCGGTGACCGTCACCAGGCGCGGGATCGCGACGCCGAGCGGCGTGCGCGTGGGCGACAGCGTCGCCCGGCTGAAGCGCACCTACCCCGGGCGCTTGGTCCGCGTCCGGAACTTCTACGCGCCGAGCAAGTCGAACTACGAGTACCGCGACGGCAACCGCAAGCTCGTCTTCTACACCAACAACGTCCACGTGCGCCAGATCACCACGGGACGCCGGCCCGAGGTCGACTACGTCGAAGGCTGCGCCTGAGCACGGAGGACTCTTGGGCCTCGCGTATGTCCTCGGGCTTCGCATCGGGCATCGCCGTGACGCCCACCGCAGGCATGCCTGAGCCCGGTGGCTCTCGGAAGCTGCGCAAGCACCCGGAGGCGTACGGCGTTGCCAGGGCGGACTCGTAACGGCCGTCCTGTAACACGTCAGCATCGCGAACCGCTCCGGGAAGCGGTACAACGACCGGCGTGCCCTCTCGCGTGCTTCCCGTCCTCGCCGCCTGCGTCGCCCTGCTGGCCGGCGCGGTCCCCGCCGGCGCCCGGGCCGCCGCCGGCCTGGCTCCGGGTCAGACGGGCAACGGCCGCCAGCTCGATCCCGTCGGCCGCCTGACGACCCTCGGCGCCTTTCCCACCGGCGGCGCGCTCTCCCCCGACGGCCGCTTCTACTGGGCCGTCGACGCGGGCCGCGGCCCCAACGCGGTCCGCGTGGTCGACGTCGCCACGGGCGCGGTGAGTCAGACGATCGCGCTGCCCGGCGGCTACGTCGGCATCACCTTCGCGCCCGACGGCAGGCGCGCGTACGTCTCCGGGCAGCCCGCGGAGGGCCCCCAACCCGAGGGCGCGAAGGGCACCGCCGGCGAGGTCGTGCACGTCTACGACGTCGACTCGGCGTCCGGGCGGGCGACGGAGCTCGAGCCGATCGCGATCCCCGGCACCCGCGACGGCGCCGCCGCGCAGGACTCGCTGCCGCCGGCCCAGGGGGTCAACGCCTGGCCGGAGGGCATGGACGTCACCGCCGACGGCAAGTACCTCGTCGTCGCGCTCGGCCAGGCCGACCAGGCCGCCGTCATCGAGCTCGCCTCGCGCCGCGTGACCCTGCACGACGTCGGCCGCTACCCCTACGGCGTCGTCACCGACCCCACGCGCTCCCGCGCCTACGTGACCAACGAGCGCGACGGCACCGTCAGCGTCCTCGACGTCCCGAGCGGCAAGTCGGTCGCCACGATCCCCGTCGGCAACACCCGCAACGACTACGCCCACCCCGAGGGCATCGTCGCCGACCCGGTCCGCGACCGCGTCTACGTCGCGGTCACCGACCGCGACCTCGTCGCCGTGCTCGACACGCAGGCGCTCGAGGTCGAGCGCTACGTCGATGTGGGCCGCAGGGAGGCGCAGCTCGGCACGGCACCCGTCTCGCCCGCGGTCAGCCCGGACGGCGCCACGCTCTACGTCGCCAACGCCGGAGAGGACGCCGTCGTCGCGATCGCGCTGGCCGACCGCCCCGGCACGCGCGGAGCCGCGACCTCGCCGCGCACAGTGGTGCGCTCGCGCTCGGTCGCGCAGATCGGGCGTTACCGCGCCGCGCTGGCCCGCGCCCGGACCGCGCAGGCAGCAGGCCGCACGCAGGCGGGAAGCAGCGGCAGGCGGTCGCGCACCGCCAGGGCGCGCTTCGCCCGGAAGGTCGCCTCGCTGCGCAAGGGCTTCCTCTTCGGCTACGCACGCCGGCTCTGCGCCGGGCCGAGCCGCGCCGACGACCGCGCCTACGCCGCCGCGGTCCTGGGCGCCTACGCCCGCCGCGACGCCGCGCTGCGCCGGGCCACGCGGGCCGGCAGCGCCGCGCAGCGCGCCAGGTCGCGCCGCGCCGCGCGCCGCGCGTTCACGCGCAGCGCCACCGCCGCGCGCAAGCGGCTCAAGCCGCGGGCGCTCTGCCCGCGCGCGGGCTTCATCCCCGGACTCAAGGCGTTCGAGACGATCGGGCGCCTGCCCACCGCCGCCTACACGACCGACGTCGAGGTCACCCCGGACGGCAAGAAGCTCGTGTGGCTAGCCGCCAAGGGCCTGGGCACCGGCTCGAACAACCAGGCCGCCTCGAACATCCACCGCTTCGTCATCGGCCGCGCGGGCGTGCTCGACCAGCCGACCGACACGGCGATGGCCGCGCTCACCACGCGCGCGGACCGCGCGGTCGTGCCGACGAACACCGGCCCGCCCCCGGCGGTCACGCCGGTCCACTCCGCCTCGGGCGGCGCGAGCGAGAAGATCAAGTACGTCTTCTACGTCGTGCGCGAAAACCGCACCTACGACCAGATCTTCGGCTCCGAGCCGCGCGGCAAGGGCGACCCGCGCCTGCAGCTCTTCGACGACAACGGCGTCCCCGGGCCGACGGGCGGCGTGACGCCGAACGCGCACGCGCTGGCCCGGCGCTTCTCGCTCCTGGACAACGTCTTCGCCAACACGGAGGAGTCGACGCAGGGGCACAAGGTCACGGCGGGCGCCTACGCCAACGACTACACCCAGCGCAAGGCGGCGACCGGGCGCAACAAGCGCGGCGACCCGGACATCTTCGGCATCGGCATCCCGCCGAACGCGTTCGTCTTCGACCAGGCGGTTCGTCAGGGGCTGAGCTTCCGCGTCTACGGCGAGGGCGGCGCCGGCACCCAGCCCTTCGGCGACGACGGGCGACCGACGTTCGGCCCGGTGCTCACGAACGTCGACCCCAGCTACCCCAACCAGCTCTTCGGGACCTGTCGCAGCCCGGCCACGGGCGCGGTGCCCGGCACACCGAACGCGGTGCGCTGCACCGCGGATGCCGGAGACGTCGGGGCGACGCGCTCGGCGCCGGCGGTCAACTCGCGCATCCGCGCCTTCCAGGGCCAGTTCCAGGCGCAGGTGGCGGCCGGAAGCGTCCCCCGCTTCAACTACTTCTCGCTGTTCAACGACCACACCGACGGGACCAGCCCGGGCGTCTACACGCCGCAGGCCGATGTCGCCGACAACGACCTCGCGCTCGGCCAGCTCGTGGAGCTCGTCTCCCAGTCGCCGATCTGGAAGGAGTCGGCGATCATCGTGCAGGAGGACGACTCCCAGGACGGGATCGACTCGGTCGACGCCCACCGCATCCCGGCCCTGATCATCTCCCCGTGGGCCAAGCGCGGAGCGGTCGTCTCCAACCGCTACGACCAATACTCGCTGCTGAGGACCACGTCGCTGATGCTCGGCCTCCGGCCGCTCTCGCTCAACGACGCGTTGGCCACGCCGATGTACGACGCGTTCGTCTCCGGCGAGGAGAAGCCCGACGTGGAGGGCACGCGCTACCGCGCGATCCAGCCCGAGCAGTCGCTGACCGAGGTCAACCCGCCCGACGCCCCCAACGCGCGGCTCTCCGCGGCGCTGCCTTGGGACAAGGCCGACGCGGTGCCGCAGCGGCTGGCCGACCGGATCCTCTGGCAGAGCGTCTTCGGCGCGGGCTCCAAGCCGCCCGCCCCGGGTCCGAACGCCTCGCCGGCCGAGCACGTGCGGGCGACGGAGGCCCTACGGCTCTTCCGCGCGGGGCGAGACGTGCGCGATCTACTGATCGGAAGCGCCGACGACGACGGCTGAGCTCAGCGCACGCGGCGGGCTCCGCCGCCGGGTCCTCACGCGGCGGTTAGTCACGAGCTCTCAGTCGTCGTCGCGCGGCGGCGGGCGGAAGAGGACCTTCTTGACCTCGCCGAGGGTCGCGCCGCCCAGCCGCAGCGAGGTCTGGATGCCCTCGGCGCCGAGGTCGCCGGCGTCGAGCGCGCGGCGCAGCACGTTGAGTGGCGCGCGGTCCTCCTCGGCGACGGAGTCCTTGCCGGTCTCGAGCAGGATGAGGTGGCGCGGACGCTTGAGCAGGGCGGCGGGTCGCACGTAGAGCTCGCGCTCCTCCGGCGTGAGCCCCTCGAGCGCGACCACGACGGTCTCCCCGGAGCCCAGGCGCTTGGCCACCGCGGCCTGCAGCAGCTCTGCGGCCTTCTCGTCAAGGACCTCTTCGGGCACCCGGCCGGTGATCAGCTTGCGCACCTTGCCCAGCGAGAAGAACGACGCGCGGTCCTCGATCAGGCGCTCGGCGAAGCGGTCGCGCTCGGCCAGCGACGGCGAGACGATCAGCAGGAGGCTGCCCGGCGAGTAGCGCAGGCGGTCCGACGGGCTGAGCACGCGGCCGCGGACGGAGATGTCGACGGGGCGGTTCGCCGCTCCCCCGGGGCGAGGGCGATCCGACGACCACCCGAGCCGCTCGTCGTTGGCGATCTTGACGCTGCGGTGGCCGGGGGGTGTGGACATGCCCCCCATGTTGACCTACTGCGGCCGGCGCACGCCCGGCGGGGCTCGCCGACCACCATCACGCCCGTTCTCCTACGCGGCGAACTCCTGCACGATCCGCGCGCAGAACGCGTCGAGGTCGTCGGGCCGCGGCTCGTCGTGATGCCGTCGGAGACGTGGACCTCCTCGTCCACGCACGCCGCGCGGTCAGACCTCGATCTGGCTGCCGAAGGACACGACGCGGTCGTCGGGCAGGCAGAAGTACTGGACCCGCCCGGCGGCGTTCCGGCTCATCACGGTGAACAGCCGCTTGCGCCACGTCGCCATGCTGTCGCGCGAGCGCGTCGGCGCGATCGTCACGCGCGAGAGGAAGTACGTCGCCTGGTCGACGTCGACGTGCAGCCCGTGCTGCTCTGCCCGCCGCAGCGCCTCGGGCACGTTCGGCTCGTCCTGGAAGCCGTAGCGCAGCTTGACTAGTGCGATCCCGTCGTCGGGGATGTGCAGGTCGTCGACCTCGATGCGCTGCTCCTCGGGCACGTAGGGCACGCCCGCCGTCTGCACCGAGCAGACGACCACGTGCTCGTGCAGCACCCGGTTGTGCTCGACGTTGTAGCGCAGGGCCAGGGGCACGCGGGACGCGTCTGCGTTGAGGAAGACCGCCGTCCCCGGCACCCTGGTCGGCGGCTCGTCGTGGGCCTGGAGGGCGAGCACGAAGTCCAGCAGCGGCCCCTCCTGCTCCTGGCGGTTCATCTCCACACCGTCGCGCCCGCGCCGCCAGGTGATGAGCACCGTGAACACGAGCGCGGCGACGACGAGCGGGAACCATCCGCCCGAGACGACCTTCGTGAGGTTCGCGGCGAAGAACGCGAGATCGACGAGCAGGAAGCCCGCGGCCCCGAGCAGCACGAGCCACAGCGGCTTCTCCCACAGCAGGCGCACCACGACGAAGAAGAGGATCGTGTCGATCGCCAGCGTGCCGGTCACCGCGATCCCGTAGGCGCTGGCCAGCGCCGTCGAGGAGCCGAAGCCGACCACGAGCGCGACGATCGCGACGAACAGGCCCCAGTTGACGGCCGGCACGTAGATCTGCCCCGCCTCGCGACGCGAGGTGTGCTTGATCGTGAGCATCGGCAGGAAGCCGAGCTGCACCGCCTGCCGGGTGACCGAGAACGCGCCGGAGATCACGGCCTGCGAGGCGATCACCGTCGCCATCGTGGCCAGCAGCACCATCGGCACGAGCAGCCCGCCGGGCACCAGGCGGAAGAGCGGCGACTCGACCGCGTCGGGCTCTTGGAGCAGCAGCACGCCCTGGCCCAGGTAGTTCAGGACGAGCGCGGGAAGCACGAGCAGGAACCACGCGCGCTTGATCGGGTCGCGCCCGAAGTGCCCCATGTCGGCGTAGAGCGCCTCGGCGCCCGTGACCGCCAGCACGACCGAGGCCAGCGCGAGGAACGCCCTGCGGCCGTCGTGGAGGAAGAACTCGACGCCGTAGTGCGGCGAGAGCGCGCGCAGGATCGACGGCTCCCCGATCACCTTGACCAGCCCGAGCACCGCGAGCGTCCCGAACCACGCGGCCATCACCGGGCCGAAGAGCCGGCCGACCACTCCGGTGCCGAAGCGCTGGATGAAGAAGAGCGTCGCGAGGATCGCCAGGGTGATCGGAATGACGAAGGGCTTGAAGCCCGGGGCGACGAGCTCGAGGCCCTCGACGGCGGAGAGCACCGAGATCGCCGGCGTGATCATGCCGTCGCCGTAGAAGAGCGCGGCCCCGAAGACGCCGAGGGCGATCAGCACGACCTTCGCCCGGGCCGAGCGCAGCACCACGCCTTGCACGAGCGCGATGAGCGCCATGATGCCGCCCTCGCCGCCGTTGTCCGCGCGCATGATCAGCAGCACGTACTTCAGCGAGACGATGATCGTGATCGCCCAGAAGACCAGGGAGATCACGCCGTAGACGTTCGCCTCGGCCGGCGCGAGCTCGTGCTCGCCGGAGAACGTCTCCTTCATCGCGTAGAGCGGGCTCGTGCCGATGTCGCCGAAGACGACGCCGAGCGCTCCGAAGGTCAGCGCCGCGCGGCTGCCGTGGTGCTGCAGGCCGGCGTCGGACACGTCGGGTGCGTCGGGTGCGTCGGGTGCGTCGGACACGTCGGGTGCGTCGGGTGCGTCGTCCTTCGGGGTCATCGACCGGTCAGCTTGGCGCAAGTCGTCGGGGATCGGAGCCCCGGCGCTCGTCGGACCGTGTCTACGCGGCGCTCGTCAGGCCGCGGCTCAGCGGCTCCCCTCACGCCGAGAAGCCCGCGCGCGAGTCCGGGCCCTGGCGCTCCTCGGCGAGCGCGGTGATCGCGTCGACGGTCCGCCGCAGCTCGCCGACGTAGGGCTCGGCGGCAGGCCCCATCCGCTGCTCCTCGCGCTCGAAGGCGCTCGCGAGCTCGCGGTAGTAGATGCGCGTGGCGATCCCCTGGCCCTGCTTGAAGCGCGCCCACAGCGCGTCGCCGTGGGTGCGGTAGTCGACCAGGATCGCGCGGGAGTTGTGGAGCTTGTCGGCGAGGGACACCCGCGGCGCCGCGGGCGACTTGTGCGCGAAGGCGTCGACGTAGGCGCGCTTGCGCGCGTACCACTCCCGCCCGCCCGCGCCCGCAGGCTCCTGCTCGACCTTGTCGGAGTTGTCGAGCACGATCGCGGCGACGGCGTGGCCGAAGTCCGCGGTGATGCGCTCGAGCGCTTCGCGCCCGCCCCCGTCCTCGAGGGGCACCGCGGCCCCCCCTGGGGCTGTGGTCCAATCGTGCAGGAGCGCGCCGATCGCCTCGTCCTCGTCGCCCTCCATCTCGAGCACGAGCGAGGCGCAGGCAGGCAGGTGCGCGGCGTAGGGAACCGGAGTGCCCTTGCGCAGCTGGCGGGCGTGGTGGGTGAGCGCGTATTGCAGCGCTGCGTCGAAGCGCGGGGTCAAGAGCGGCGTGTCGGTGTACTTCTCGGCCACGCCTTCGAGCCTACGGCTCGACTGAGCGTGGACCTCGAGCCACTTGAATGGGGGCGATGACCGCCGCGCTGCAGATCTCAGAGCTCCGCAAGCAGTACCCCACCGGCACCGAAGCGCTCAAGGGCGTCTCGCTCGAGATCCCGCCGGGCGAGTTCTTCGGCCTGCTCGGCCCCAACGGCGCGGGCAAGTCGACGCTGATCCACTGCTCCACCGGGCTGGCCAGCCCGACGAGCGGCGACATCGCCATCTTCGGCCACGACGCCGTCGAGCACTACGGCGCGGCGCGCGCGAAGGTCGGCCTCGCGCCGCAGGATCTGAACCTCGACCACTTCCTGACCCTCGAGGAGACGCTCGACTTCCACGGCGGCTACTTCGGCATGCCCAAGAAGGAGCGCAGGGAGCGCTCGCGCGAGCTGCTCGACGCGTTCTCGCTGACGTCGAAGCGCAACGAGCGCACCCGCACGCTGAGCGGCGGCATGAAGCGCCGGCTGATCCTCGCGCGCGCGCTCATGCACCGCCCCGAGCTGCTGATCCTCGACGAGCCGACCGCGGGCGTCGACGTGGAGCTGCGCCTCGAGCTGTGGCAGTACGTGCAGCGCATCAACGCCGAGGGCACGACGATCCTGCTCACGACGCACTACCTCGAGGAGGCCGAGCAGCTCTGCAGCCGCATCGCCTTCATCAACGGCGGCGAGATCGTCGCGGAGGGCACGAGCGGTGAGCTCGCGGCGACCTACGGCGTCGCCTCGCTCGAGGACGCCTACCTCGAGCTCGTCGGCCGCAAGGAGCTCTCGCGCGGCAGCGTGTCGGAGATCAGCGCATGAGTGCCGCGCAGATCCGCTTCTTCTCGCTGCTGCGCCGTGAGGTCAGCCGCTTCATGAAGATCAAGCGCCAGACGGTCGGCGCGCCGCTGCTGGAGACCTTCCTCTACATCAGCGTCTTCGGCGCCGCGCTCGGCTCGCGCATCAAGGAGATCGAGGGCATCGACTACGTCGAGTTCATCGTCCCCGGGCTGATCATGATGGCCTGGGCGATCAACGCGTTCTCGAACAACTCGTCCTCGATCTTGCAGCAGAAGTTCCAGCGCGCGATCGACGACCAGCTCTCCTCGCCCTCCTCCCCGCTCGAGCTGCTGCTCGCGTTCTCCTTCGGCGGCTTCCTGCGCGGGATGGCGGTGGCGACGCTGACGTTCACCGCCGCCGACATCCTCGTCGGCATACCGGTCGAGCACCCGCTCGTGCTCCTGCCGTCGCTGTTCCTCGTGGGCTTCTTCTTCGCCCAGCTCGGCGTGCTCGTCGGGGTGCGCGCGGAGCAGTTCGACGACGTCTCCTTCGCGCAGCAGTTCGTGCTGCAGCCGCTGATCTTCCTCGGCGGCGTCTTCTACTCCGCGTCGCTGCTCGACCAGCCGTTCGAGACGCTCACGAGGATCGACCCCGTCTACTACATGATCAGCCTGGTCCGCTACGGCTTCCTGGACTACCAGGGCGCCAACGTCGAGCTGTCGCTCGCCTTCCTCACGCTCGCGACCGGCGGGCTCTTCCTCGTCAACCTGCGGCTCTTCCAGAAGGGGTACCGCCTGCGCGCCTGACGCACCGGTTGTGCTGAGATCGCGGGATGCTCCGCGCCGCACTGCTCGCCGCCCTCGCCTTCGGGGTGCTCGCCCCGTCGGCTCACGCGGAGGTGAAGTGGCTCTGCTCGCCCGCGCTGGCCGGCGATCCGTGCCGCGGCGATCTGACCACGCGGAGCTTCGCACCCGACGCAAGCTCGCGCGTCGAGCCCGTCGCGGTGCCCGCCAAGCCCGCGGTCGACTGCTTCTACGTCTACCCGACGGTCTCCAACCAGCCGACGCCGAACGCGACGCAGAGCGCTGACCCGGAGGTCCGCTCGATCGCGAAGTACCAGGCGCAGCGGTTCTCCTCGCGGTGCCGCGTCTTCGCGCCGCTGTACCGCCAGGTGACCGCGGCGGGGGTCTCGCTCGCCTCGCAGACCAAGGACACCAAGCCCTACGAGACCGCGCTGGCCGACGTGCGCGAGGCCTTCCGGCAGTACCTGCGCGAGGACAACGACGGCCGCGGGTTCGTGCTCGTCGGCCACTCGCAGGGCAGCCGGATGCTGCGCGCGCTGATCCGCCGCGACATCGACCCCGACGCGGAGGTGCGGCGGCGGCTGGTGAGCGCGATCATCCCCGGGGCGAACGTCACCGTCGCGCGCGGGCGGACGAGCGGCGGCGACTTCGTCAACGTGCCCGCCTGCCAGCGCGCCTCCCAGCTCGGTTGCGTCATCTCCTACCACACCTTCAACGAGGCGCCGCCGGCCAACGCGCGCTTCGGGCGCACGGAGACCGACCCGGTCGGCGGCGCGCTCGACCTGCCGGTGGGCAACGGGACCGAGGTGCTCTGCACGGACCCGGCGCGGCTGGCGGGCAGCGGCCAGCTCGAGACGCTCGTCCCCAGCGAGCCGTTCGCGCCGGGGGTGATCGCCGCGCTGCTCGTGCGCCTCTACGGCGGCCCGCCGCCGAGCGCCGACACGCCGTGGCTCTCGCCGGCCGACCGGTACACGGGCCGCTGCGAGAGCGTCGGCGGCGCGAGCGTCCTGCGCATCACGCCGGACGGCCCGGTGCGCACGCTCACCCCGTCGCCCGACGCGAGCTGGGGCGTCCACCTCGTCGACCTCAACCTGCCGCTCGGGAACCTGCTGAAGATCGTCGACGGGCAGACGGCCGCGTACACCGCCACGGCTCGGCGCCTGCGCGTGACACTCAGCGCGGTGAAGGTCGGCCCGCGGCGCCGCCAGCTCGTCGCCGTCGTGCGCGGGCAGTCTGGAGTTCCCCCGTTCGCGTGGACAGGGTTTGGTTAGGCCGCTTGGGCGGCGGTTGGGGCAGTGAACTCGATGGTCGGGGTGGGGTCAAATCCCGGAGGGCCCGTATCGCGTAGAGCCGCCGTCTCG
>JAABUN010000848.1_pt1 | contig 75230 bp, 63 predicted proteins | sample 5559311 | NCBI WGS metagenome assembly JAABUN01 (sample SAMN10711877, study PRJNA513370) | rock metagenome | isolation source: Antarctica rocks | place: Antarctica: Victoria Land, Siegfried Peak sud | reverse complement strand
GATTGATAAAACCGATATTCAAAGAGCTGGTCAGGTGCGTTCAACCGAAGGCTTGATAATTCATTGTTTGGGCAAACTAACATTTGCCTTGTTTTTACTAAATTTCTACTATTGATTCACATAAATTTATAATCGAACAACCTTTTGGCATCGAAAATGCTTCCAACTTTTCGGTTAATCCGCTTAAGATTTTTTCGTAGCGTTTTTCGAGTTAAAAGGAGATTTAATATGAGCAGAATTCGCATAGTTTTTTCGGCGTATTTGTTATTTGGTTTGGTGTTTTTCGGTTTTGTCGCGCAACAGGCAGAGGCGCAAGGCACACGCCGCAACAGCGAGCGGGAAGTGCGGCGCATTGTAAGAAGTTTGAATGCAAAAGTTGACGATTTTAGCTACAAATTGTCTTATGAAGCGAACGACAATTCGGGAAACGGTCAAAACAGCAGAGATTTATCGACTAATCTGCGGACGCTCGGCGACAAAATCCACGATTTTGAAACGAAATTCGACAGCCGCCGCGAAAACGCTGCCGATGTTTCAGAAATTTTAGGCGCGGCAAAAAACGTCAACGATTTTGTTAATTCCAATCGCTTGAGCAGTAAAACGCAGGACGATTGGGCAACCGTTCGCACCTTGCTCGAACAACTTGCCTCGAATTATAACGTCGCTTCGCGGTGGGATAATAACAGCGACAATTCCGGTTATTCGGACGATTCGTATAATCGTTATCCGAATACAAACAGCGACAATCGCAATCCGACAAATAATCGTTTTCCGAACAACAATTATCCGCCGTCCGCGCAAACGAATTCTTACAATTTTGCTTTGACCGGAACTTACCGCCTCGACACGTCGAGAAGCGAAAACACAAATGACATTGCCGCCCGCGCCATCAGAAACGGAAATGTGCGAAAAAACCCTGGCGCGCAGACGGATTTGCAAAACAAACTCGAAGCGCCGGAACAAATCGCCGTTGACGTGCGCGGCAATCAGGTAACGCTTGCTTCGAACCGCGCGCCGCAGCCGATTACTTTTACCGCCGACGGACGCGACCGCACCGAACAAAACGCCGATGGCAGAACATTGCGCGTGCGCTCGACGCTGCGCGGGCAGGAATTGACCGTTTCGAGTCTCGGCGGCGACACCGATTACACGGTTGTTTTCGCTTCGATTGACAACGGCAAATCAATGCGCATTACGCGCCGCATCACGACCGATTATCTGAGTCAGACGGTTTTTGCCGAAAGCGTCTATACAAAAACAGATTCGGCTACGCGTCTCGGAACAGACAATAATTCAACGGACGCAAACGGTTCATATTCGAGCAGCGATTCGAGCGACAGCAGCAGCAGCAGTTATCCGAATAATTCGACGAGCGACAATTACCCGAACGATTCAAACGATTATCCGACGACGAAAAGGGGACGAACCGGCAATTTTGTCGTCCCGAACGAAACGATTTTGACCGGAACTTTGCAAAACGACGTTTCAACCAAATATTCGCAAAACAACGACCGTTTCCGTATGACAGTTACCGCTCCGAACGAATTTCGCGGCGCGGTCGTCGAAGGACACATTTCCGGCTTAAACCGTTCTGGCAAAGTTTCCGGTCGCTCGCAAATCGCACTCAATTTTGAAACGATTCGCCTGTCAAACGGTCAAACATACGACTTTGCCGGATTTTTGCAAAACGTAACGGACGCGCGCGGCAACAACGTCAGAGTTGACACCGAAGGCACGGCAAAAGGCAGCAGCAAAACAAAAGAAACCGTCAAGCGCGGCGGAATCGGCGCAGGAATCGGCGCAATCATCGGGGCAATCGCCGGCGGCGCGCCCGGCGCAGCAATCGGCGCGGTCATCGGCGGCGGCGCAGGTGCAGGCTCGGTTGTTCTGCAAGGCAAAGACGACCTCGAACTAAAATCCGGTTCTTCAATCACCGTGCAGGCTTCTTCTCCGATTAGGTAAATATTATAAATTAAGAAAACCGAAAAGTTGGGCGGCAATTTTTGTCGTCCTTTTTTTTATTGGTATTTTCCGTAACATCTGTTCTCGAAAAATTCCGAAAAAGCCTTGCGTTTTTTTTCTGTGATACTACACCTATTCGAAGGACAATTCTGGGAAATCACGTATTGTTTGTCGGTCGCTGGGCGTGGGATGTTTTTCTCGTTACTCAATAACTCGGAATACAAAAAACAAAAAAAGAAAAAGGGCTGGGAGTTCAATTGAACTCCCAGCCCTTTTTCTTTTTATTACTCAACTTTTATTCCTAAAGGTCAACATCGTCATCGATGTTTAAATCCATTGCCGATTCGTCGAAAACTTCTTCCGTTTCCAGAGAAAACTCGTCAACGGTTTCTTCGGCTTCGTCGTAGCCTTCGTCCGTGTCGCTCATATCAATGCCCGGAACGTCCATTGGAACAGGGAAATCTAAACCGCCGGTTGTCAATGGAAATTCGTCTTCTTCTTCTTCCTTTTGATTAACGGTCGGGTCGTAATCAACCTTGACGTTGCGGTAAGACTTCATACCCGTTCCAGCCGGAATCAGTCGTCCCATAATGACGTTTTCCTTCAAGCCGCGCAGGTAATCTACACGACCGGAAATCGCGGCTTCGGTGAGAACGCGCGTCGTTTCCTGGAACGATGCCGCCGAGATGAACGAATCGGTCGAGAGCGACGCTTTGGTGATACCCAAAAGCAGTGGCTCGGCGCTCGAAGGCTGTCCGTCCTTTTCCATCACGCGACGGTTTTCGTCTTCGTAGCGGAAACGGTCAACTTGCTCTTCCAGAAGAAAATCCGTGTCGCCAACTTCTTTGATTTTCACCCAGCGAAGCATCTGACGAACGATACATTCGATGTGTTTATCATTGATGTTAACGCCCTGCAGACGGTAAACTTCCTGAATTTCGTTGACGATGTATTCCTGAAGAGCTTCCATTCCGAGAACGCGCAAAATATCGTGCGGATTTAGCGGTCCGTCCATCAGCGGTTCGCCCGCGCGAACGGGGTCGCCTTCCTGCACGTTGATGTGCGTTCCGCGCGGAATGTCGTAATCGCGCTCTTCACCGTCGTCGCCCGTAATGATAAGTTTGCGCTTACCTTTTGAAATCGCGCCGAACGCAACCGTGCCGTTTATCTCCGACATCATCGCAGTTTCGCCCGGACGACGCGCTTCAAAAAGCTCTACGATACGCGGCAGACCGCCGACGATATCTTTCGTTTTCGTCGTTTCACGCGGAATCTTGGCGATAATGTCGCCTGCTTCCATCGCTTGTCCGTCTTCGACGTGAAGGTTAGCGCGAATCGGCATTTGATAAGTTTTTAGAACTTTGTTGCCGTTGCGGATTTCCAGACGCGGCTGATGTTTTTCATCCGAGTCTTTGACCACGAGACGTTTTTGTCCTGAAACTTTGTCAATTTCCTCTTCGAGCGTTTTACCTTCTTTCAAATCCTGGAATTTTACAGTTCCCGAAACTTCCGACAAAATGGCGAACGTGAACGGGTCCCAGGTCGCCAGCATATCGTCTTCTTTGACTTTCTGACCGTCTTTGACGTGCAGATGCGCGCCATAGACAATCTGGTAACGCGCGACTTCGCGTTCGCGTTCATCAAGAAGTGCAATTTCCGATTGACGCTTCATCGAGATAAGTTCACCGGCGCGGTTGGTGATAACCTTCATATCTCCGAGATATTTCACCGTTCCATCCATCGCCGCCGCGTGTTTGGTTTCCTGTTCAAACCGCGCCGTGCCTCCGACGTGGAAAGTTCTCATCGTCAACTGCGTTCCCGGTTCGCCAATCGATTGCGCGGCAATAACGCCGACCGCTTCGCCGATTTCGACCGTTTTGCCCGTCGCCAAATTGCGTCCGTAACATTTAACGCAAATACCGCGACGCGATTCGCATGTCAAAGGCGAACGAATTCTGAGTCTCTGCAAGCCGGAAAGCTGAACTTGCGCCGCCAGGTCTTCGTTGATTTCCTGATTTGCTTCGACAATCGTCGTGCCGTCAACCGGATCGATAATATCGTCAAGCGCGGTGCAGCCGACGATTCTGTCGCGCAAAGATTCGACTTCTTCACCGTTGCGAATAATCGCTTCGGCGCCGATGCCTTTGAGCGTTCCGCAATCTTCTTCCGAGACGATAACGTCCTGCGCTACGTCAACCAAGCGGCGCGTCAAATAACCTGAGTCGGCAGTTTTTAAAGCCGTATCAGCCAGACCTTTGCGTGCGCCGTGCGTTGAAATAAAGTATTGCAAAACGTTCAAGCCTTCGCGGAAGTTGGCAACAATCGGCGTTTCGATGATTTCGCCCGACGGTTTAGCCATCAATCCGCGCATACCGGCAAGCTGTCGAATCTGCGCTTCCGAGCCGCGCGCGCCCGAATCAGCCATCACCAGAATCGGGTTAAGCTCGCGGCGTTCGTCCTCGCGCGCGTGCATCGCTAAGAACATTTCTTTAGCTACTTGATCTGTAACATCAGACCAAATCGCCGTAACTTTGTTGACGCGCTCCATATTCGTCATCGTTGCGTCTTCATACTGCTGCTGCAATTTATCGACTTCCTTGCGCGCGTTTTCAATGATTCCTTTTTTGCTCGGCGGCGTAACCATATCGTCAATGCCGATTGAAACGCCCGATTTGGTTGCGTAAAGGAAACCCATCGCCTTCAAATCGTCGAGTAGAAGTACGGTTTGTTCATGTCCGAGACGCAGATGAGAAAAACTGACAAGCGATTGCAAGCCTTTCTTTTTCAGTGTCCCGTTGACAAACGGCAAGCCGTCGCGCGTCAGACGCTCGTTCAAAATAACGCGCCCGGCAGTAGTTTCAATCAAACGGTCGACGGGGCGAGAAATCGCTCGCATCACGTCCTGCGTGTTGTGTTCTTTTGTCAAATCAATCAAATCGCCCTTCCAGCGAAGTTTGATAACGCTTTGTGTTTCAATCGCTTTCGCGTCAAGCGCGAGCAAAATATCGTCAACCGAATTAAACGATTTGCCTTCGCCCTTTAAACCCGGACGGTCGAGCGTCAAATAATAACAACCAAGAACAATATCCTGCGACGGAACAGTAATCGGCTGTCCGCTCGCCGGACTCAAAAGGTTGTTTGAAGCAAGCATCAAAACCGACGCTTCAATCTGCGCTTCAGCCGAGAGCGGAATGTGAACCGCCATCTGGTCGCCGTCAAAGTCGGCATTAAACGCCGTGCAGACAAGCGGGTGAATTTTTATCGCTTTACCTTCGACAAGAACCGGCTCAAACGCTTGAATACCGAGACGGTGAAGCGTCGGCGCACGGTTCAAAAGAACCGGATGCTCACGGATAACTTCTTCCAGAATGTCCCAGACAATCGGCTCTTGCCGTTCGACCATCTCACGCGCTTGTTTGATTGTCGCGGCATGTGCATCGCGTTCTAGTTTGTTGTAAATAAACGGCTTGAAAAGTTCCAAAGCCATTTTCTTCGGCAAACCGCACTGATGAAGTTTCAGTTCCGGTCCGACGACGATAACCGAACGTCCCGAATAATCGACGCGCTTACCCAAAAGATTTTGACGAAAACGTCCTTGTTTTCCTTTCAAAGTTCCCGACAGAGATTTCAGCGGACGATTGTTTGCGCCGCGCAAGACGCGACCACGACGACCGTTGTCAAACAGTGCGTCAACCGCTTCCTGCAGCATACGCTTTTCGTTGCGAACGATGACTTCGGGCGCGCGCAGCTCCATCAATTTTTTCAGACGATTGTTGCGGTTAATCACGCGGCGATACAAATCGTTCAAATCCGATGTCGCAAAACGTCCGCCGTCGAGAGGCACGAGCGGGCGAAGTTCCGGCGGAATCACGGGAATTACGTCCAAAATCATCCATTCGGGTTTGTTGCCCGATTTCAAAAATGAATTCGACACTTTCAGACGTTTGGAAAATTTCAGCTTTTTCTGCTGCGAAGTTTCTTCGCGCATTTTGCCGCGTAAATCTTCGACAAGTTCCGTGATGTTGATTTTCATCAACAAATCTTTTATCGCTTCAGCGCCCATTTTAGCTACGAATTGTCCGGGAAACTCCTGCGTTAATTCGCGAAAACGCTCGTCGGTCAGCAAATCTTTTTCCTTGAGTTCCGGCACGTCACCCGGGTCAACGACAATATAAGTCTCGAAATAAAGAATTTTTTCAAGGTCGCGCAGAGTAATATCAAGAAGATGTCCGATGCGCGACGGCAAGCCTTTGAAAAACCAGACGTGCGAACACGGAGAAGCGAGTTCGACGTGACCTAATCTTTCGCGCCGAACTTTCGATTGAGTAACTTCGACGCCGCATTTGTCGCAAATGACGCCGCGATGCTTCATTCGTTTGTATTTTCCGCAGAGGCATTCCCAGTCCGACACGGGACCGAAAATGCGCGCGCAGAAAAGCCCGTCGCGCTCCGGTTTGAACGTGCGATAATTGATGGTTTCCGGTTTCGTTACTTCACCGTGCGACCAGGATTTAATTTTTTCGGGCGATGCCAGAGATATGCGAATCGCCTCGAAATTCGGTGTTAATTGCGTTTTATTTTCGTTTTGAAATTTAAACATTTTTCTCCAAGAAGTCTGGAGAGCCGAGAGAGTCTGGAGAGTTGGGAGTCAGGTCGCAAAATTCGACTCTCAGGACTCTCAGAACTCTCAGGACTCTCAGAACTCTCAATTATTAATCCGCTCCTACAAGTTCGAGAACACCCGCCGCTGCTTCTTCGACATCAATTTCGTCTTCGTTCAGAAGCTCGACATCGAGGCAGAGTGATTGCAGCTCGCGCACCAAAACATTAAACGATTCAGGAATGCCCGGCTCGAAATTCGACTCTCCCTTAACGATGGTTTCGTATATTTTCGAGCGTCCGGCAACGTCGTCCGATTTGCAAGTTAAAAGCTCTTGCAGAATATGCGCCGCGCCGTAGGCTTCCAAAGCCCAAACTTCCATTTCGCCGAAACGCTGTCCGCCGAATTGCGCTTTACCGCCCAGAGGCTGCTGCGTAATAAGGCTGTAAGGTCCGATTGAGCGGGCGTGAATTTTATCGTCAACCAGGTGCGACAGTTTGAGCATATAAATGTAACCGACCGTTACTTTCTGCTCGAACTGTTCGCCCGTCATTCCATCATAAAGCCGCGTTTTTCCCGAAAGACCGACCGATGGCGGTATTCCGAGTTCGTCGTATTTGTCGTTGGCTTTCTGAATATATTTCTTGATTTCATTTTCGCTCGCGCCGTCAAAAACCGGCGTTGCAAAATGAAGTCCGAGAACTTTTCCAGCCCAGCCCAGATGCGTTTCGAGAATTTGACCGACGTTCATACGCGAAGGCACACCGAGCGGATTTAAAACAATATCGACCGGCGTTCCGTCCGGCAGATACGGCATATCTTCTTCCGGTAAAATGCGTGCGATGACACCTTTGTTGCCGTGTCGTCCAGCCATTTTGTCGCCGACCGAAAGTTTGCGTTTCATTGCGACAAAAACTTTCACCATTTTGATAACGCCCGGCGGCAGTTCGTCGCCCTGTTTCAGCTTGGTGATTTTTTCTTCGTAGATGTCGGTCAAAATACCGATCTGGCGTGTTGTGCGCTGTTCGTATTCCTTGATTTCTCCGGCGATATCGACTGTTCCGGCGGAAACATCCGCTTTGCGAAGATATTTAATTTCAATATCTTTCAGCAATTCGCGGCTGAGAGTTTCGCCCTTTTTGATAATAACGTCTTTACCATCGGTTAAATCCTTTGTAAGTTTGCGACCGTCGAAAAGCTCATAAATCCGCTCGTCGCGCTGCTCGCTCAAAATACGAATTTCGTCTTCAAGGTTGCGGCGCAAATCGTCTTCTTCCAAAGATTCAATGTCCAAGCTGCGCTCGTCTTTTTCCTGTCCTTTGCGCGTAAAGACTTGAACGTCAACGACCGTGCCGTCAATTCCCGGCGGGCAAGTCAAAGAAGCGTCTTTTACGTCGCCGGCTTTTTCGCCGAAAATCGCGCGAAGCAGTTTTTCTTCCGCCGTCAGTTGCGTTTCGCCTTTCGGCGTAACTTTTCCGACTAAGATTGAACCAGGTTTGACTTGCGCGCCGATGCGGATAATGCCCGATTCGTCTAAATCACGCAGCATATTTTCGCCGATGTTCGGAATATCGCGCGTAACTTCTTCGGGTCCGAGTTTCGTATCGCGCGCTTCGATTTCGAGTTCTTCGATGTGAATCGAAGTGTAATAATCTTCTTTTACAAGACGCTCTGAAACAAGAATCGCGTCCTCGAAGTTGTAGCCGCGCCAAGACATAAACGCGACAAGCACGTTTCTTCCCAAAGCTAATTCACCTCTGTCGGTGCAAGGACCGTCGGCAATAACCTGACCTTTTTTGACTTGTTCGCCGACCTGCACAATAGCGCGCTGGTTAATACAAGTGTTTTGGTTCGAGCGAGTGAATTTAACCAGGCTATAAATATCCGCCGTAACTTCGCGCGAAATCGTGCCGTCAACCTGGTGGTCGGCTTTGACGATAATTCGTTCCGAGTCGACAAAATCAACTACGCCGTCGCGCTTTGCGATAACGACCGCACCGGAATCGCGCGCCGCAATCGCTTCCATTCCCGTTCCGACGAACGGACTTTCGGCGCGCAGCAGCGGAACCGATTGGCGTTGCATATTTGAACCCATCAGTGCGCGGTTAGCATCGTCGTTTTCCAAAAAGGGAATTAAGGACGCGGCAACCGAAACAAGCTGTTTAGGCGAAACGTCCATATATTGAATTTCGTCGCGGTCAGCCGTAATAAATTCGCCTTTATTTCGCGCCGCGTTGCGTTCGTTGACGAAATAACCGTTCTCGTCAAGTTCTATATTGGCTTGCCCGATCGTATATTTGTCTTCTTCCCAAGCCGTCAGATAAAACGGAAACGGCTCAAAATCGGCTTCGCGCTTGCCTTTCTTCAACTTCTTGTTCGCCGCTTCGACATTTTCAAGCGGCACGTGCGAATTTGGTTTAAATTCAGTGTCGCCGCCGTTGTGGATTTTCACGTATTCGATAACGCGCCCGTCTTCAACTTTGCGATACGGCGATTCGATAAATCCGAATTCATTGATGCGCGCAAAGCACGAGAGCGACGAAATCAAACCGATGTTCGGACCTTCCGGCGTTTCGATCGGACAAATGCGTCCGTAGTGCGTCGGGTGAACGTCGCGGACTTCAAAACCAGCGCGTTCACGGCTCAAACCGCCCGGTCCAAGCGCCGAAAGACGACGTTTGTGCGTGATTTCCGAAAGCGGATTTGTTTGGTCCATAAACTGTGACAACTGCGACGAACCGAAAAACTCACGCACGGCAGCCGTAACAGGTTTTGCGTTTACAAGGTCGCGCGGCATCGTCGTAAACATATCCTGCTGGATAGACATTTTTTCTTTTATCGCGCGTTCCATTCTTTCCAAACCGATGCGAAATTGATTTTCCAGCAACTCGCCGACGGCGCGGACACGGCGATTGCCTAAATGGTCAATGTCGTCCTGTCCGTAATTTTCGCTGTCTTTCTTCATCCGAAGAAGATAATTGACGACTTCGTAAAAATCCTTCGCTTCGAGCAGAAAATTATTGATGTCTTCGCGTTCCGGTCTGCCCATTTTAATATTGAACTTCAGGCGTCCGACGCGCGACAAATCAAAGCGGCGCGCGTCGAAAAACATTCCTTCGAGCAGACGATAGGCGGTCGGCACGGTGGGCGGATCACCGGGGCGCATTTTTCTATAAATCTCAAGCAGCGCGTCAACCGGTTTCGCGATTGCGTCTTTTTTCAAAGTTTGCAAAATAATGTTGCCGATTGCGTCGTTTTCCGGAATGAAAACCGAAAAACCTTTGACGCCTTCTTCAATAATTTGCTGTAACTTGGCGGATGTAATTTCGCTGTTCGCTTCGAGAACCACTTCGCCTGTTTCCGTGTTGATAACGTCGTCAAGCGCAAATGCGCCTTCAAAATCAGCCTGGGATACTTCCACTCTTTCGGTGCCAAGTTTTCTCAATTCCTTCAAAGCCGAAGCCGTAATTTTTTTGCCGCTGCTGACGATTGTCTCTTTTTTGTCTTTTATGTCCTGCTCGGCGCGCATTCCTTTCAAATTCGTCTCGCCGTCTTCTTTGACGCGCACGAAAATTTTGCCCTTTTCGATGATAACTTTGTCGGTCGTGTAAAACCGGCGTAGAATGTCGGCGTTTGTAAATTCGGCATTTTTGACGACATCTTCCAAAATGTTGTCGGAAACCGTTTTCATATCAATCTGTGGATTGAGCCACAAACCCAGCGCGCGAAGAAAGACTGTTGCCACAATTTTGCGCTTACCTAAACGAGCATGCAGAATTCCTTTCTGGTCGTACTCAAACTCGACCCACGAACCTCGATACGGAATAATCTTTGCCAGATATGTGTCGCGGTCGCCTTTGAAAAACACGCCCGGGCTTCGGTGAAGCTGCGAGACGATAACTCGCTCCGTGCCGTTGATGATAAAAGTTCCGTTGTCAGTCATCAGCGGAATTTCGCCGAAGAAAACATCTTCTTCCTTAATATCGCGAATAGTCGAAACACCTGTTTCAGCGTCTTTGTCGTATACGGTAAGGCGAATTTTGACTTTTAGCGGCACACTGTAACTCGTTCCGCGCTCCTGGCATTCCTGCTGGTCGTGTTTGTGTTTCAAACCGACCGGTTCGCCGCAATTTGTGCAGAGTTTTGGACGCACAACATTGAAAGTTCCGCAGTTGTTACACAAAACTTCAGCCGGATTAAAGGGGTCAACTTTGATTTTCGCGCCGCATTCTTTACAGTTTGCGCGAAGGTGTTCCAAGCCTTCGAGGTTTCCGCATTTGCACTGCCAGTTGCCGATTTGGTATTCGACAAATTCAAGCGTTGCCGTTTCGCGAAAATCCGACACGGGAAAAATCGATTGGAAAACCGTTTGCAGCCCGACCATATCGCGCTCTTCGGGAATTAAATCCATCTGCAAAAATCGGTTGTAAGATTCGCGCTGCACTTCGATAAGATTCGGAATGCGCGCTGACGTATAAATTTTTGAAAAATCTACGCGCTTAGGCGCTTGACTCGTTCGGCGTCCAAGCCCGTTTGTGTTGGTTTGTAGCGGATTTGAAATCATATTTTTATAATGTCGGATAAGGCAAAGAAAATAATTGTTGATTTAAACAATTTTTGCTGATAAGATTTCCCAAAGTCGCAGAAATCTGCTGCAAAATTTTCAAATAAAGACGGCAAATGCGGTCGAGGGTAAAACTTGCCCTGACCGCTTTTTGTTAGCAGCTTTGCTAAGATAAATTTTTCGAGGATGTCGAAATTGACACCGACTCTCCGAGTTTTATAGCGAGAAAATTTCTTTTCTCTTTAATTTAAGAAACTCTCGTCCTGCAGAATTTCCTACCGAATAAAAAATTATAGATGGCAAGCGCCGGACAAAAGTTGCCTCTTCCAAAACGCTTGCCTTTTAGTTTAACAACTAAACTATTTAACTTCAACCGTCGCTCCGGCGTCGGTTAATTTAGTTTTGATTTCGTCAGCCTCAGCTTGCGAAACGCCTTCCTTAATCGCTTTCGGCGCGCCGTCAACCAATTCTTTGGCTTCTTTCAGACCAAGACCGGCAACAACTTCACGAACGACTTTGATTACGTTAATTTTCGCACCACCCGCCGCCGTCAAGATAACGTCAAACGTATCTTTTTCTTCAGCCGCCGGAGCCGCGCCATCGCCTGCACCTGCGCCCGCCGCCATCGCCATCGGCGCGGCTGCCGCAGCAGCGGAAACACCAAAGACTTCTTCCAATTCCTTTACCAGTTCAGACGCTTCGAGCAACGTCATACCTTTTAAATATTCTACAACTTCTTCTTTTGAAACTGCCATGATAATTATTTTCCTTCCTTTTTAGGGTTCTTTATTTGTTAAATCGTTAATTGGTTACTCGGCAAAAATCTACCTTATATCCGTTAACGCTTTTTAATTGTCAGCCGGAGAACCCAATGGGACAAATTGCTTAGTTTTTTTGCATCGAAACTAATCAAATGTCCGAGCCTTTGGAAGCAACCTGACAAATCGCTTTGCTCGTTTATCCTTTGGTGAATTCGGCTAGAAAGCTTTTCCTACTCTGACTTTTCACTTATTCCGCAACCGGTGTCGTTTCGTTTGCTTCTTGCGGAGCATCCGGTTCGGCGCTTTGTTCGGTTGTTTGTTCAGTGTCTTGATTTTCTACTGTTTCAGCAATCGGTTCGGAATTTTGTTCCGATGCCTCCACTGTTTCTTCAGTAGTTTCAGAAACTTGTTCCGTCGTTTGCGCGGCTGTATTTTGTTCTTCCGTCGTGGCAATCGGTTCGGAAACTTGCGCGGTTTCTTCCCGTGTAGTTTCCTGCACTTTTGTTGCGCCTTTCTGTTCTGCCGGAAGCTCGCCGATTAGTTTGACGACAACCGCCAAGTTGCGCGGCACGGCATTGATTACCGTAACGATACGCTGGGCTTGCGCGTTGATGACGAACATCAATTTTGAAATTAATTCTTCTTTCGAAGGCAGGCTTGCAATCGCTTCGACTTGTTTCAAGTTGACGACTTTGCCTTCGACGATGCCTGCTTTGAACGAATAAATATCGGCGTTGTCTTTGACGAATTTAGAAACCGTTTTCGACAAAATTACAGCATCCGCGTTTGACCAGGCAATGCCCGTAACGCCTTTGAAATGCTCGCTCGCCTCTTCATACGGCGTGCCTTTGACGGCAAGCCGCGCCAAAGTATTTTTGACGACTTGAAAGCTCGCGCCCGCGCCGCGCAGTTGATTGCGAAATTCCTGGTCTTTGTTGACGGTCAATTTGTTAAAACTAACAATCATCGCCGATTTTGAATTGTTAAGCTGCTCGGTGAGAGCGTTCAAATCCGTCTGTTTTCTTTCTCTTGTTTTCATTTCTCTTTTTCGCTCCTCACACTTATTAAACGTAAGTCAATTCGTCGAGCAAAACGCCCGGACTCATCGTCGCCGCTAAATTTATCTTTTTCAAATAACGACCTTTTGCCGTCGTCGGTTTTGCCTTTATAACGGCATTGATCAAAACTTGCGTGTTTTCGAGTAATTTCGCATCATCGAACGAAACTTTTCCGACCGGAGAATGGATAACACCCGTTTTATCCACGCGATATTCGACTTTTCCGGCTTTCGTCTCTTGAATGGCGTTTTTGACATCCATCGTAACCGTTCCGGTTTTCGGGTTCGGCATCAGTCCGCGCGGACCTAAAACTTTTCCCAAAGTTCCGACCGAGCGCATCATATCCGGCGTCGCAATAACGGCATCGAAATCGAGCCAGCCGCCTTTAATTCTATCGACCAACTCGTCGCCGCCCGCAAAATCTGCGCCTGCTTCTTCCGCTTCACGAATTTTATCGCCCTGCGCAATAACAACGATTACCTTGGCTTTTCCGCCCAATCCGTTTGGCAAAACAATCGTTCCGCGAACAAGTTGGTCTGCTTTGCGCGGGTCAACTCCAAGCCACATCGTCAATTCGACCGTTTCGTCAAAATTGGCAAAGGCGACTTCTTTAACTTTGCCGACGCCTTCTTCTAAACTGTATTTCTTATTCGGCTCGATTTTCTCAAGAGCCGCCATGAATTTCTTTCCGTGTTTAGCCATTTTTATTTCAAGGTTCAAGCGAAATGCTTTGTATTTGTGTTTTCACACATACATTTCTCCCTTAATTATGAATGTAGAAGGTTGAACAAAAAATTTATTATTTATCGTTCCGCGTTCATAATTTATTATTCAATTGTAAGTCCCATACTTTTCGCCGTGCCTTCAATCGTTTTGTAAGCCGACTCCAAATTAGTCGTATTCAAATCGGGCATCTTTTTCTTGGCAATTTCTTCAATTTGGGCGCGCGAAATCGAACCGACTTTTGTTTTATTCGCCGTTCCCGAACCCTTCGCAATACCGGACGCTTTACGAAGCAAATCGGCGGCAGGCGGCGTTTTCGTTTCAAACGTAAACGAGCGGTCGGCATAAACGGTAATCACGACCGGTACTTTCATATCAGGGTCATCATTTGCCGTTTTCGCGTTAAAAGCCTTACAAAACTCCATAATGTTGACGCCGTGCTGACCGAGCGCCGGACCAATCGGCGGCGCGGGATTAGCCTTGCCAGCCGGAATTTGTAATTTGATATAACCTGTAATTTTCTTTGCCATTTTGATTTACGATTCTGAGGAGCAAACTGCTCAACTCAAAAATGTCCTCTTTAATTATTCTTCTTCTGCAAACGTAACTTTTTCAACGTCCAAAAAATTTAGTTCAACCGGCGTCGAGCGACCGAAAATTGTAACAGTAACTTTCAAAGTAGTTTTCTCTTCGTTTATTTCTTCGACTTTTCCAGTGAAACTTGCGAATGGTCCCGATTTTATACGAACAACTTCGCCCATCTCATATGAAAATTTCGGCTTCGGTTTTTCCAGCGCGACCTCAACGTTGTGGACAATTTGGTCAACTTCGAGCTGCGTCAAAGGCGTCGGCTGTTTGCCGCCCAAAAAGCCTGTAACCTTCGGCGTGGATTTTATCGCGTGAAATACATTATCGGGAATTCGTCCCTGCTCGTTGCATTCTACTTCGACCAGCACGTAGCCCGGATAAAACATTCGCGATGACTCGACACGCTTGTTACCGCGCATTTCGACGACGGTTTCTTTCGGCAGGAGAACTTCCGTGATTTGCTCGCCCAACTGCATATCTCGAATACGCGCATTGAGGCTCTCAAGCACTTTGTTTTCGTGTCCTGAATATGTGTGGATAAAATACCACTGTCTCATTTTAGAAAATTCCTTATACGCCAACAATTTTATTGACCAACCAAGTCAGCGCATCTAAAATATAGACCCACGCACGGTCAACCAAAAAAAGATAAATAGCAAAGAATAAGACGTTGACAATAACGATTATCGTCGTGTTTTTAACGTCCTCGGATGAAGGAAACGAGGTTTTATCGAGTTCTTCGCGCGTATGCTGAATAAATTCGCCGACGCTTTCCTTGCTTTTCGTATTGTCTAAGGTGTCAACTGCTACTTCTGACACGGTTTTATTCTCCTCGAAATTTTTCTGGCAGGGGTACCAGGACTCGAACCCGGACCTACGGTTTTGGAGACCGACATGCTAACCATTGACACCATACCCCTAAGACTATTTTCGATTTTAGATTTTTCGACACTGCGATTTAATAAAACTAATTCAATCGCAAAATCGGAAATCTAAAATCGAAAATTAAAAGTTTATTTATTTTCTCTGTGCAAACGATGGCAGCGGCAACGATTACAAAATTTATTAAGTTCAAGCCGTCCGGGCGTGTTCTTTTTATTTTTCGTCGTTACGTAATTACGCTCTTTGCACTCGGTGCATTGCAAAATAATGTTATCTCTCGGCATAACTTCAACCTCTTAATTTCCTTTATTCGACGATATCGGAGACGGTTCCGGCGCCGACGGTTCGCCCGCCTTCGCGAATAGCAAAGCGGAGTCCCTTCTCCATGGCAATCGGTGCAATCAGTTCTATTTCCATTGCTATGTTATCGCCCGGCATGACCATCTCGACTCCTTCGGGCAGGTGTGCTACGCCCGTCACATCCGTCGTCCGAAAGTAGAACTGCGGTCGGTAGCCTGTAAAGAACGGCGTGTGGCGTCCGCCTTCTTCTTTTGTCAAAACATAAGCTTCCGCCTTGAATTTCGTGTGCGGTGTTATCGAACCGGGTTTGGCTATCACCTGCCCGCGTTCTATCTCTTTTCGCTCGACGCCTCTCAAGAGAAGTCCGACGTTATCGCCCGCCATTCCTTTGTCGAGCAGTTTCTTGAACATCTCGACTCCGGTAACGACCGTATTGCGCGTGTCTTTGACGCCGACTATCTCGACGGTTTCATTAACATTGACCACGCCTCGCTCTATCCTGCCGGTGGCGACCGTTCCTCGACCTTGAATGGTGAAGATGTCTTCGACCGGCATCAGGAATGGTTTGTCCATATCGCGGGCTGGCGTCGGGATGTAATCGTCAACCGACTGCATCAGCTCATCGACTTTGGCTTCCCATTTCTCTTCACCGTTTAGAGCGCCTAAAGCCGAGCCTTGTATAACCGGAATGTCATCGCCCGGAAACTCATACGATGACAGCAACTCGCGGACTTCCAGTTCAACCAGTTCTAACAACTCTTCGTCATCGACCGCATCGACCTTGTTCATAAACACGACCATCGCAGGGACTCCGACCTGACGGGCAAGCAGGATATGTTCGCGCGTTTGCGGCATCGGTCCGTCGGTGGCGGCAACCACCAGAATCGCTCCGTCCATCTGCGCCGCGCCCGTAATCATATTCTTGACATAATCGGCGTGTCCCGGACAATCCACATGCGCATAATGCCGGTTTGCCGTCTCGTACTCGACGTGCGCTGTAGCAATGGTAATCCCTCGCGCTTTCTCTTCCGGCGCGTTGTCAATCGAATCAAAGGCGCGGACGATGATCTTCGGGTTGTGCTTTGCCAAAACTTTCGTTATCGCCGCCGTCAGGGTGGTTTTGCCGTGATCGACGTGCCCGATTGTCCCGATATTGACGTGCGGCTTTGACCGGTCAAATTTCTCTTTACTCATTTCTATTTATCCTCTTTCAATAATAACTTTTATAAAAAATAACTGGAGCCCAAGTCGAGATTTGAACTCGAGACCTTTTCCTTACCAAGGAAACGCTCTACCCCTGAGCTACTCGGGCTTAATCAAATAAATATGACAAATGCTCTTTAGCGTGGCAATTTGCACATATAACTTCACATTTTTCAATTTCTGCTAATAAACGCTTTATGCCGACACCCAATTTCAAAGCGTTTCCTATCTCAAAACTTTTTTCCGAACTGTCTCTGTGATGAAAAATAAGCGTTGCCGGATGATTCTCTCCGCAGCGAGTGCATTTCAAAGTTTTCTTATAATCGACCAACCACTTTCTTCTATTCTCAGCAAAGCGCCGGTTTTTTTCTGCTTGCCTTTCAAGTAATTGCTCTCGATTTCGCTCGTAATATGCACGATTATACTTTCTTACTTCATCCTCGGAAGACATTATTTTGATTTGCCTTTTTCAAAAAAACTTTTGGAGCGGGAGACGAGACTCGAACTCGCAACATTCAGCTTGGAAGGCTGACGCTCTACCATTGAGCTACTCCCGCGATCTCATTTTGGATTTGCGATTTGGTTTACCAAAAAGCCTTCATTTCTCGACAACATCTTAAAAATCCAAAATCTAAAATCGTACTGGTGCATGGGGTAGGATTTGAACCTACGTAGGAAATTAATCCGACGGGTTTACAGCCCGTTGCCTTTGACCGCTCGACCACCCATGCAATAATTTTCAAACGCTACGAACTGCTTTTCGAGCCAATTAGCAAAATTGCAATGATAGCCAAGTTTTTGGCAACTTGCAAGTTGTCGGAAACAGGTTTTAGTTGGTTTGCCCGTTTTTGTTGGTGTCGAATGTTTGATGTGCGCGCGGGTGAAATTTTTCGTAAGTTTTTCGCAAATGCGAATCGGTAATGTGCGTGTAGATTTGCGTCGTGGAAATGTCTGCGTGTCCGAGCATCGCTTGAACCGAGCGCGAATCCGCGCCGTGTTGAAGGAGATGCGTCGCAAAACTATGTCTCAGAGTATGCGGCGAAACGTTTTCGAGATCGCATTTTTCGGCGTATTCAGAAACAAATTTATGAATAATCTGGCGCGTCAGAGGCTTTCCCAAACTGCTCACAAAAAGATTATCTATCTCGATATTTTCCTTTTTGCGCCGCACAATCAAATAACTTTTCAGCCATTCGATTGCGCTTTTGCCCAATGGAACTTTGCGCGTTTTGTTTCCTTTTCCAGTGCAGGTCAAAATTCCCGCATCAATATCGACATCGAAAATCCGCAATGAAACCGCTTCTGAAACGCGCAATCCCGAAGCATACATCAACTCCAAAACAGCGCGGTCGCGCAAACCGATTTCGCCTGAAACATCCGGCACGGCAAACAGCATTTCGATTTCGTATTCGGACAAAAAACGCGGCAAATAAAAACCTTTTTGCGGCGCGATTAATTCTTCGGCAGGATTTTTTTTAATATGTCCATCAAACTGCAAAAATTTGTAAAAACCCCGCAGCGCGCTAATCAATCTCCGCTTAGAGTTTTCCGAAAGCGACGCGCCCGACAAATCAATCAGCCATTCGCGCAAATCCTGTCTGGTCAAATTTACAATGTCAAAATTATTTTTCTCCGCCCAACCGCGCAGTTTTGTCAAATCTCTCTCGTAACTTTCCACAGAGTTTTTCGCCAGACCTTTTTCGACCTGCAAAAACAAAAGATATTCACGAATCAAATCACGTTTCATTTTGAAAATATTTCAACTTTCGCTCTCCAGAGCCTTTTTCGCCTCAAGCAATTGCTCTCTGTGCGAGGCGACGAGTTCGGGATATTTCAAATCCAAATCTTCTAACCTCTGACAAATAATTTCCGAGACCGCTGCGCGCGTAAACCATTTGTTGTCGGCTGGCACGATATACCACGGCGATTTTTTCGTGCTTGTGGCTTCGAGCGCGTCCTGGTAAGCCTTCATATAATCGTCCCAAAAGGCGCGTTCTTTTACGTCGGTCGAAGAAAATTTCCAATTTTTGTCCGGCTCGTTGATGCGTTTGAGGAAACGCTTTTTCTGTTCGTCTTTCGAGACGTTAAGGAAAAATTTTATAACGTGAATGCCATTTTCCGTTAAATATTCTTCGGAACGGCGGATTTGTTCATAGCGATTTTTCCAGATGTTTTTATCGTTTTTGATTCGGTCTGGAAGCTGTTGAAACTGCAAAATTTCGGGATGCACGCGAACGATTAAAACTTCTTCGTAATACGAGCGATTGAAAATGCCGATTTTACCGCGTTCGGGCAAAACTTTCATCGAACGCCACAAAAAATCGTGTTCTAAATCTTCCGCTGAAGGTTGTTTGAATGAAGTAACATCGCAGCCTTGCGGATTAACGCCGCTCATTACGTGTTTTATCGCGCTGTCTTTGCCCGCCGCGTCCATTGCTTGAAAAATTATCAAAATAGCGTGAATATTCTGTGCGTAGAGCACGTCTTGCAGCTTGGCGAGCCGCCCGACATTTTCCGCTAAATCCGCAATCGCTTCTTTTTTATCTTTATAATTGCCTGTAAAATCAGGTTTATAATCTTTTAAGTTTAACTTTTTGCCTTCCGGCACGAGAAATTTTTTTATGTCCATTTTAGTTGTTCTCCATAAAAATTAACCACAGATTAACACAGATGAATACAGATAAAGCAAGCAAAATAATCGTTCAAACTTTAATTGTGATTTTGGTTTCAACAGTTTCCGCTTTTGCGCAGACGAAACTTGCGCCGCACAAAATCAGTTTGAAAAACGGCAGAAGTTTCAGCTTAAATTTACCGGCAGATTACGAGATTATTCCCGCTGCCGAAGGATTAAAGCGCGTCAGGTTTTTTGCCAAATCGCCCGACGGACGAATTTTCGTAACTGATTTGCACGATTTGACCGATAACCATAAAGGTGCAGTTTATATTTTGAGCGAATTCGATTCGGACGCGGGAAAATTTACGCGTCTCACGCCATATCTGACTGATTTGGAAAACCCGAACAGCATCGCGTTTTACACGGATAAAAACGGGCAGGATTGGTTTTATCTCGCCGAAACGAATAAACTCACGCGCCGAAAATTTATAAAAAACGAAACGAAACCAAGCGACACTACGCCCGAAACTTTGGCGACATTTCCCGATTACGGTTTGAGCTACAAATACGGCGGCTGGCATTTAACGCGGACAATTGCTTTTGCGCCGAACGGCAAACTTTACGTTTCGGTCGGAAGTAGTTGCAATGCTTGTTTGGAACAGGAAAAAGTGCGCGCTTCTGTTTTGGAAATGAACGCCGACGGGAGCGAGCAGCGCGTTTTTGCTAAAGGCTTGCGAAACGTAGTCGGTTTGAAATGGCTTGAAAACCATTTGTTTGCGACCAATCAAGGCGTTGACTATTTGGGTTTGAACAAACCGGACGAAACTTTCTACGCTCTAAAAAATGGCGCGGATTACGGCTGGGCTTCGTGCTACCAATCAAACGGGCGCGTTTTCCGCGATTCAAAATATAATCGCCTGCAAGGTTGCGGAAATGTCCCGAAATCTTACGCGTTTTTTCCCGCGCACAGTTCGGCTTTGGGCTTTGATTACTTCGACGCGCAAACGACGGACGAAACAATCAAAAACTCATTTCTCGTCTCGCTTCACGGTTCGACCGACAAAGAAATCGGACACGGCTACAAGATCGTCGCGGTGCGAAAAGGCGAAAAGTTGAAAGATTTTATCAGCGGATTTTTGCAGGGAAAAATAGTCGTCGGTCGTCCGTGCGACATTATGAAACTCGACGAGAATTCGTTTTTGTTCACCGATGATTACAGCGGCATAGTTTATTTCGTCCGGCGTAAATCTTAAATAATTGAGCAAAAATTAAAGAATGTATCTCTTCCATTTACCATTTACCATTTAGCATTTACCATTAAATAATGAACATTGGAATAACGGTTTATCCTTCGTATGGCGGAAGCGGAATTGTCGGCTCAGAACTCGGGCGCGAACTCGCCCTGCGCGGTCATAACGTGCATTTTATTTCGTCTTCTTTGCCGACTCGTCTGACCGAACTCAACGAGCGCGTGCATTTTCACGAAGTCGAAATGATGTCGTATCCGCTGTTTGAACATCAGCCGTATGATTTGGCTCTGGCGACAAAAATGGCGACAGTCGCGCGGTCGGAAAAACTAGATTTGCTGCACGTTCATTATGCGATTCCGCATTCTATCAGCGCAATTCTGGCGCGCGAATCAATCAAACAAAAGCGCTATGTTCCGGTTATCACAACTTTGCACGGAACTGACATAACTCTTGTCGGCGCCGACCGTTCGTATCTGCCGATTACGCGCTACGGACTTCAGCAATCGGACGGCGTAACGGCGGTTTCCAAATATCTGAAACGGGCGACGATTGAAACATTTGATTTTGACGAAATCGAAGTTATACCGAATTTTATTTGCCCGAATTATTACCGGCGCGAAGAAGAATCACCTCTTCGACAGGAACTTGCGCCCGACGGTGAAAAACTTCTCGTTCACGTCTCGAATTTTCGTCCCGTCAAGCGCCCGATTGATTGCGTCGAAATTTTAGCTAAAGTTTTGCACAAAGGCGCACGCACCAATCTCGTCATGGTCGGCGACGGACCGGAATATTCGGCGATTCATCACCGCGCGCGGCAGTTAAACGTTTTAGAGCAGACGGTTTTTGCCGGAAAGCAAGCGAAAATCGCCGATTATCTGGCAGTTGCGGACGTTTTTCTTCTTCCGTCCGAAGAAGAATCTTTCGGACTTGCCGCTTTAGAAGCGCAGGCGTGCGAAGTTCCGGTCGTCGCTTCGCGCGTCGGCGGTATTCCCGAAGTTGTCGGCGATGGCGAAACCGGTTTTTTAAGCGATGTCGGCGACACGAAAAAAATGAGCGAAGACACATTTAACCTATTGCGAAATGACAGCTTGCGTCGCACTTTCGGCGAACGCGGGCGCGAGCTGGCGGTAGCGCGTTACAGTTCCAAACTCGTCATTCCGCAGTATTTGAATTTTTACGAAAAAGTTTTGGTGCAGAGCGAAAAGAAACAGGCGCAGAGCGTTTGATTAAAACAGTGAAAAGTGAATAACGAAAAACTAAAAACGAAAGTTGAAGAGAAACAACTTTAACTTTCGGTTTTTAGTTTTTCATTTGAATTGACCTGTTTTCTTTTTAGCTAAATTGGAAGCGAGGAAAATAACAAACAAAGTAAAAGTAATCGCCGCCGAAATCAAACAAAATTGGCAAAACGCTTGTATTACAAAGGCTTGAAGATAAATGAGCCACGCCGTAAAAAGCACCATCAAAACGACTTGCACGCCGAAAAGCCGCCATATCAGACGATTGCCGAACGCCGCCAGAATTGCCAGCGAAAAAGCGACGAAGTAAGCCGCCGCGCCGAACATTGCCAGAGGAATACCAAAAATTTCCGCGTAAGGACTGGTCAAAACCTGCTCGCAGCCGGCGACGATGCTGCACGGAACTGGGTCGCCGGTGTAATGTTTAATGGTTAAATAAATCGCATCGGCAACGCCGCAGAGCGCGACGACCGCCGCTAGAAGCGGAAGTTTAGCGACTGAGTTGTTTGTTTGCCGGACGGCGATTTCTTCGGAATCGTTCATTTTTGTTATTTGGAATTACCCGCGCCTTTTTCCGCTCCGCCGTTAGCCGCGCCGGTTGCCGGATTGACACTTGTCGTCTGGCTGGTTGACGTTTGACCGCCGCCGCTCTGTGATTTTTGCAGCTCCGCGTCAATCAATTGACGCATTGTCGTAACGTCGAATTGTTCGGGTGAAAGCGGTTTGCCGTTGATATAAATTGTCGGAGTTCCGGTGATGTTTAGCGCGCGTCCGCGCTGCATATCGGCGTCAACGCGCCCTTTCGTCGCTATTCCGAGCATATCCGTTTGAAACTTGTCCACGTCGAGACCGATTTTCTGCGCGTATTCGTTGAAATATCTGCGCCCATCCTCAGCGTTCGCCCACGCCTGCTGATTGGTGAAAAGCTGGTTTTGCATATCCCAATACTTGCCCTGCATTCCCGCCGCTTCCGCCGCGACCGCCGCATCGTAACCGTTGCGGTGAACTTGCGTCAGCGGAAAACTGCGATAGATAAATTTCACGCGGCTGCCGTAAAGCGCGTTGATTTCCTTCATTCTCGAATGAACTTGAGCGCACGTCGGGCATTGGAAATCGGCAAATTCCTCGATTGTTACAGACGCACTCGGCGAGCCGAGCATATTCGGCGGCTGCGCTCCAGCCGGAGCTTTCGTGTAAGTGTCTAAAGCGTTGGCGTCATTCTTTTTTTTATTTGCACTGTTTACGTTTGATTTGATGGGCGTTGCTTTTGAGTTTTGATAAAACCACCAACCGCCCGCAATTGCGGCAAGCAAAACCAAGCCGATGATAACCAAAGGAAGCCTGCTGTTATTACTGCTGCTGTTGCTGTTATTTTTATTTACGTTATTCATTTTTTGCGAATCGTGAATCGTAAATCGTGAATAGAAAAGAACAGACTATTTACGATTCACGATTTACTATTTACTAAATTTATCTTACCGCTTTCAGACGTTTCTTTCCTGCGCGGCGTTCTTCTAAAATTTCGATTGTTTCCCGAACTTTTTGGTAAATCCCGTCGGCGTCTAAACCGTATTTCGCCAGCAGAAGTTTTGCATCGCCGTGTGTTACGATACGGTCGGGAACGCCCATTCTGACAACTTTCACGCGGTCAAGTATAGCATTTTCTTCTAATAATTCCATTACCGCCGAGCCGAAACCGCCCGCCAGATATGCTTCTTCGACGGTTAAAATAACTCGTTTGGTTTGCGCCAGAGCAAGAATCAACTCCGCATCGAGCGGTTTGACGAAACGCGTGTTGACAACCGTTGCATCAATTCCGTCTTTTTCCAAACTTTGTGCCGCTTCCATCGCCGGATAAACCATCGAGCCGTATGCGAGAATCGCAATTTCTCCGTCGCCGCCATCACGCAAAATCTCGGCTTTACCGAGTTCAATCTGTTTCGGCGCGTCGGAAATATCAACTCCGAAACCATTTCCGCGCGGGTAACGAATCGCGGCGGGCGCATCGTGTTCGATTGCCGTCAAGAGCATATCACGCATTTCGCCTTCGTCTTTAGGAGCCATCAATACGATATTCGGATAACCGCGCAGGTAAGCAATATCGAGAAGTCCGTGATGCGTCGGACCGTCGGCGCCGACAATTCCGGCTCTGTCCATCGCAAACGTAACATTTAAGTTTTGCAGACAAACGTCATGCAGAATTTGATCGAAACCGCGCTGCAAAAACGTCGAGTAAATTGCTGCGACCGGTTTTAAACCCTCGCAAGCCATTCCCGCGCAGAAAGTTACGGCGTGCTGCTCGGCGATTCCAACGTCAAAAGCGCGTTCGGGAAATTTTTCGAGAATTTTATCGACGCCTGTTCCGTCCGGCATCGCCGCCGTTAGAGCGATAATTTTTTCGTCTCGTTCCATCAACTCACACATCGTTTCACCGAAAATCTGCGTGTAAGTTTTCGGCGCGGGTTTTTTCGATTTCGGAAACGCACCGGTTTTCAAGTCGTAAGGACCGGTTGCGTGGTAAGCATAATAATGTTTTTCGGGATTCGGAAAGCCTTTGCCTTTCGTCGTCAAAGCGTGAACTATAACCGGACCACCGTCGATTTTTTTCGCTTCTTCGAGCGCGGCGACCAGCATCGGCACATTGTGTCCGTCAACGTAACCGATATATTTAAAGCCGAGTTCATTAACGAGCGCGCCGGGCAAAACCGCCGCAGCAATCGCGTCTTTAACGGTTTTCGCGGCGCGGCGTAAGCGTTCGCCGATACGCGGAACGCTCTCCAAAGTGTCGCCGATTTCTTCCTTCAAATGCTGATAACTCTGCGCGCCTTTGATGCGATTCAAATAGCGCGCCAAACCGCCGACGGCAGGCGCAATGGACATTTCGTTGTCGTTCAATAGAACAATCAGACGCGATTTCAAATGTCCGGCTTGATTTATCGCTTCCATCGCCATTCCGCCCGCTAGAGAAGAATCACCGATTAAAGCGCAGACGTGAAAATCTTCGTGCTTTTTATCGCGCGCAACCGCCATTCCCAGAGCAGCAGAAAGCGATGTCGAAGCGTGTCCGGCGCCGAAAGTGTCAAACTCGGATTCTTCGCGCCGCAAAAATCCACTCAAACCGCCGTATTGTTTAATGGTTTCAAACTGCTCACGCCTGCCCGTCAAAATTTTGTGCGCATAAGCCTGATGTCCTACGTCCCAAACGAGACGGTCTTTCGGCGTCTCGAAAGCGTAGTGCATCGCCACCGCCAACTCGACCGCGCCGAGCGATGCGCCTGTGTGTCCGCCGGTGCGCGAGCAGGTTTCGATAATAAACTGTCGAACTTCGTCAGCGACTTCCTGCAAATCTTCAACGTGCAATTGCCGCAAATCAGCCGGCGAATTTATTTCCGATAAAAATCTCATTTACTTTTTCCCGTCTGTTTCCACATTCAAATTTCGCATTTTAACTCGCCGGATTGCAAATGTTAAATGATAAAAACGAATCGATCAAAAAAATGTTCGGCTAAATCGAAGCCGCGCACGTCTAATAAACGAAAAGCGAAAGCTCGACACAAAAATTTTAAGAGGTATAAAAATAAATGTCATACAAATATAAAATCGTTTCGGCGGTAGCGGCAGGTTTTGCAATCGTCTCATTTTCCGCCTTTGCTTCGGCGCAGCAGGACAACACGACGACAAATCAATCGCAGGATTCCGTGCAGAAACAGGAAAGACACCAACGCCGAGGCTTCGGCAAGCGGGGCGAAGATGGTTTCGGCAAAGAAGGACGCGGCGGCAAACATCACGGCGAGCGAATGGGTATGCGTGATTTGCGGGAACTGAATCTGACAGACGCGCAAAAGCAGCAAGTGCGCGACGTTATGCAAGCCAATCGCCAGGCGAAACCGGAAAACTTTCAAGAACTTCGCCAGCTTATGCAAGCTAAGCGCGACGGCACGATTACGCCCGAACAGACGGAAAAACTAAAAACTTTCAAACAGCAAATGCGCCAGGACGCGGAACAAACACACCGTCAAATTTTGGCGATTTTAACCGCCGAACAGCGCACGCAACTTGAACAGTTGCGGCAGCAGAAGCGCGAGCAGATGAAACGGCGCCGCGAGATGCGTCAAAACGGTCAACAAACCGATACACCGAAAGACAATAACTAATTTTCTCAATCGAACGTCGTCTCGACGGCATTTCGTTGCTTAAAACAAAAAAGCGCAAGGATTTAATTTCCTTACGCTTTTTTTATTTTTTGATAAAACCAAAAACCTAGCCGATAAACATTTCATCGTCAGTATAAACACGGTCTATTTGTTTCGGCGCGGGCGCGAACAAAACTTCCAGACCTTTTCTGACGCCTGCCATAATCGCAGCAATTTCGCGCGCCGGAACGACGACCTTTTGCTGTATGAAATCGGTTGTTGAAGCGACTTGCATCTGCGTCCGGTCAATCGTCTGAGAGACGAGCGCGACTTTATTTTTTGCTTCGTATGCCGTCATTCCGACGAGTTGTTTTAGTTCGGCAACTTCTTCTCGGATAAGCCCGGCAGATTCGGAAAAGTATTTCGTCGCCGTCGAAAGATTGCCGGAAATTTCGGTAAACTGTTTTGAAATCTCCTTGCCTTGCTCGCCGATAACATTAACTTTGGAAAACAATGGCTCGATTTTTTCCTCAACCCGATTAACCGTTTCGGTTACTTTCTTTACGGTTAAAGCAATCGCAATCATCGCCGTCGCCATCACGATAAAGCAGATGGCGATAACGATTGACGCAATCATCATCCAGAATTGTGGCTCGTTCGCATTCATAATTTAACTGTTTTCTTTGTTGTCGTCCAGATTTTTGTTTTGGTCGTCAATCTTTTCGCTCGACAACTCCAAGCCTCTGTCGCTAATCGGATAGCTCGGACGACCTTCAACGATTGATTTTGATTCGTTGCGCCGTTTTTCTTCGGCGTAAGCGTCTTTTCCGGCTTCGAGCGCGGCGGAAAAAGGATTTGAATCGGACGAAACCGCGCCTCTGGCTCGTCCGGCAAGGTCGCCCGCTTTACCGGCGAGTTCTCCGGCTTTTCCCTGCGCCGTCGAGTAAAGTTCGCCTGCTTTATCGCGCGTTACTTCGTAATAATCGCCCGCTTTTTCGCCGACAATCGCGGCTGTTTCCTTACCTTTTTCCAAACCTTTACGGGTTACGTCGGCAATGTCGCCGCGCAGTTCAGTTCCCGATTTCGGAGCTAAAAGCAGCGCTAAAACCGCGCCGATGCCGCCGCCGATTAATATGTAACTTAATTTCTTCGCCGCACTCGTTTCTTCGCTGCGGCTTTCATATCTTGCTTCGTATCTATCGTTTTCGTTTCTCATAATTTCTCCTAAACCTGCAAAAAATTGCAGCAAAAACCTTTAAATTTCCCGTATTGTTAGAATATAACAGAAAATCCGAATCGGGCGCAAAAGATTTTTTATAAAATTAAATCAGCCGACGGTTTGCGCTTTAACCATTCGCGGAATACGCTGCAAATCCGGCAAAATACCAACCTTTTGCCAAATCTGCGGCGAAAACATCTCGCGGACAATGCCCGCTTGATTAAAGCCGATTTCCATAAGCAAAAACGAATTTGATTTGAGAAAGTTCGGAGCGTCTCTAACGATTTTTTCAATAATTGTCAGACCGTTTTTCCCGTCGGTCAGAGCGAAGCGCGGCTCAAAATTTCGCACTTCGCGTTGCAGATTTTCGACCTCTTCGCTTGAAATATACGGCGGATTTGAAACGATTAAATCAAATTTTTCATCAATCAAACTCGCAAAAATATCCGAAATTTTCAGCTCCAATCTGTCCGCAACTTCGTGCCGTTCGGCGTTTTGACCGGCAATTTGCAAGGCTTTCTCCGAAACGTCCAAACCGATAGCGCGCGCCGTCTCGTCTTCGTGCAAAATCGAAACGGAAATGCAGCCAGAACCAATGCCGATTTCGCAAAACTCCGGCGAGTTTTTTTCGCGCAGAATCTCGATTGCCGCCTCGACAATCAATTCGGTTTCAGGACGCGGAATCAGAACGTCGGGCGTAACCAGAAAATCGAGTCCGTAAAATTCCTGTCCTTTCGTGATGTATTGAAAAGGTTCGCGGCGCGCACGCCTTTGCAAAAATTCGTAAAAGCGTTGTTCTTCTTTTGCGAGCAGCTCGTATTCGTGATGCGCGACGAGAAAAGTTTTATCCTTTTGCAAAGCGAAAGCCAGAAGCGAGACGGCTTCGCGTCTGGCTTCGACAATTCCGTTCGCCTGCAAAACGCGGGTTGCAATTCGGAGTGTTTCGGCAATATTCGACAAGTTTTTCAATCTCTCGCAGACGGTTTTAACCATTTGCTTTGAACGCAATCGAAATAATAAATGCTTTTCACAGGTTTTACTATTGTTTATTCAAGGCTGTCAATCATTTACCGAATACGGTATTGCTGCACTTGCAAGATTTATCATCGCTTCGTAATCTTTTCTTTATGCTTTACGCTTCGATTTTTCCGACGGAACTCGCCGAGAAACTCAAAACGGGCGAAAAATTTAACTTTATTGACGTGCGCGAGCCGATTGAATACGAAATCGCCCGCATCAAATCGGCAAAACTTTTGCCTTTGAGCCGTTTTCAGGAATGGATTTCCACGCTCGAACCCAGTGGAGAAACAGTCGTAATGTGTCATCACGGCATTAGAAGCGCGCAAGTTTGCGCTTATTTGATGCAGAACGGTTTTGAAAAAGTTTTCAACCTCGAAGGTGGAATTGATTTGTGGTCTGCCGAAGTAGACCGAAATGTTCCGCGATATTAGCTCGAAATTTTGCAAAGCGGCAACAGTCGTTTTGCCCTTTTCAATGAAAAACTTCATAATAGCCAGTTATGCGCCGTCAAATGGCGCGGCTTTAATGCTCGAATGTAAACGGCTTATTCAAGCGATAAATTGATGAACTTTTCCCCCGACATCCGACGTTTATTGTTGATTTTATGGCTCGGCGCGGCGTGTTTTTTCAGCTTTGCCGTTGCGCCAAGCGCGTTTGCCGTTCTGCCTTCGCGCGAAATTGCCGGCGCGATTGTTTCGCGGACGCTTGCAATCGTCAACTATAGCGGTTTGATTGTCGGTCTTATTTTGCTGGCAAGCTCGCTCGTCAGACAAACAAACGTCAATCGTTTTCAGCTTTTGGCGGAAAGATTGATGCTTTTGATTTTAACGCTCGCCTGCGCCGCCGGACAATTCGTTATCGGGCTTTGGCTTTCGTTACTAAAGGGACAAATTGGTCGCCCGATTGACGAAGTTGCGGTTGACGACCCGCTGCGCGTTCAGTTTAATAATTTTCATCAATACTCGGTCTGGGTTTTGGCGACGGCGATGATTGCTGCACTTATCGCATACTTTTTAATGTCTCGGAAATCGCAAAAAATTTTGACACCGGAAAAAACAAATGTTCAATTCAATTAGAGAAACTATCGAACAAAAACTCGGCATTTCAAACCAGAAAATAGACGTGATAAATCGGGCGATAATCGAAAAGCCGACCGAGTTTTCAGGTCGCTTTCGTAATTGGCGCGCAAACGAAGATTTGAAAAATTATCCGTTTGTCGTGAACGCTCACGCGCCGTTTGCGCCTGCGCGCCGCGCCCTCCCGATGCTGAATTTAGCGTTGATTTCTTCTGCCGGCGCTTATATCAACGGCACAACCGCTTTCGACACGCAAGCGCGCGACGGCGACGTAAGTTTCCGGGAAATTCCGATTGAAGCCGAAGCCGCCGATTTGCTTTACGCGGGGCGCGGTTATGACCCGACAGCCGTTCGCGCGGATATGAACGCGCAAATCCCGGTCGAGCGTCTTGTCGAATACGAAGGCAACAACGTTATCGGAAATTTAAATAACGTCTGGTGGAGTTTGAACGGGTTTATTCCAAATGCGCGCCTTGTCGCCGAACAGCTTGCGCCGCAGATTGTCGAAAGAATCGCGCGCTACGAAGTGCAAGCCGCGCTTTTAATTCCGGCATCGCGCCTGTGTCATCAAACGATGGGAATCCTCGCGCGCGCTCTGGAGATGGCGAACATTCCGACCATAATGCTCTCGGTCGACTCCGCAATGACAGACAGCATTCGCCCGCCGCGCACGGCTTTTTACAACGGCGAATTCGGCTCGGTCGCGGGCAAACCGAACTGGAAACAGCATCAACTTCGCATCCTCGACGAAACCTTGCGCTGGATTGAAACTTTTGACCAGCCCGGCGCGCGCAAACTCGGCGTCAAACTCGAAACCGAAGTCGAGCGGGAACGTGGAGAGATATAAACTTGGAAAAATCTAAAAATAAAAAAGCCTTGAGCAAATGTTCAAGGCTTTTTTTACCGGGTTGAACTTTATCAATCAGAAAATTTTCCGTTAATTGCCGTTACCGCTTTTTCGTGATTGGCGCAATTCGTCTCTCAAATTCACAAATTTTCCGTATTGTTCATCGCTGAAAATCCCTTTGAATCTTTCGTCCGAATGTGCGCGAATTTCCTGCACGTGCGCGTCGCAATCTTTTTTCAGTGTTTGGATTTCGCCGCGCGTTTCGCCGACGATTTTCTGCACGTCCATTTTTTGCGCGTCCGACAATTCGAGCTGGTCGAAAATCCGCTCGAAACGCTGCGACCTTGTGCCGGAAGAACCCGCGCCGTACCAGACGTGATAAGCATTCAAAGCAAGCGCGCCGCCGAGAAAGCCTAGAAAAAATACGCTCAAAGCAGCTGCCCGCACTTGCCAATTAAATTTATTATTGCTCATAACTAATTTTCCGCTAATTTTTTACGCAATTACTTTTCCGCGCCGTAAACGACTTGAAAAATCTGCTCGGTGGTCGGCTCTTTCGCCGCAGTTTTTTCGTTCAAAATAACCATTTCCGTCGAATAATTATCAAATGCGAAAGCGGTATCCGCGTTCGGAGCGTTATCTAAATTCGTCGCAAAAATGGTCAAAACAACTAAAACCAAAACGGTTAAAGTCATTGCGCCGATTAAAGTTTTTGAAGCGTTCCACATTCGCTCGACAGCGGCGAACGGATTGGCGGCGATTTGCTTTTCGCGCAAATTCGCCATTACGCGCGCTGCAAAAAACGGCGGCGCGGTAAATGTCTCGAAAGCGTCGGCGCGAAGCAAAATAGACGAAACTTTCGCCGCGGCAAAGGCTTGACCGCAAGCATTGCATCGGGAAGCGTGAGCGTCAATGATTTTCAACTGCTCCGCGCTTAAATCGCTGAACGCTTTGTCGTCGAGAATGTCTAAAATATGTTCGTTTTTCATTTTGTAACAATCTTTTCCAAAGATGATTTTTTCAGTAGTTTTTCGACTGCTTCGCGCATTCGGCGACGCGCTCGAAAAGACTGCACTTTTACTTTTGATTCAGACCAGCCGGTCATTTCGGCAAGTTCTTTTATCGAATGTCCTTCGCTGTCAATCAAAGTCAAAACAAGCCGGTCTTCCGGCGACATCTGATTCAAAACACGATTGACCAAGTCCGCTGCAACCGTTTTGTTTTCTTCCGCTCGACACCGAACGCCGGCGGCGTCGGACATTTTCTGCTCTAACCAATCCGTTTCGTCATCGCTCAAAGCCGAAACGGTCATTTCGGTTTCGCGTTTTGAGTTTCGCAGCAAATTAATTGACGTATTAACTGTAATCCGCGTCAGCCAGCCTTCAAAAGAGCCGCGTCCTTCGTAACTTTTGAGCTGCGTGAAGATTCTCAAAAAAACTTCCTGCGCGGCTTCTTCGACCAAACTTTGCCGACGAAAAAATCGTCCGACAAAACGAAAAACTCGGGGGCTGTAACGCCGCACAATTTCGGCAAAGGCGTTTTCGTCGCCGCCGCCCGCGCGAGTCGTTAAATCGAAATCCGACAATTCTTCGTAATTTTCCAAGCGATGCTCCCGTGCGAAATCACTGACCGTAAATTCCTTAATAGTTTTATTTAACAGTGTGATATACACAAGCGGCGCGCAAAATAAATCCAAAAAATTGATAATAAAAACCTAACCCTTTGCTCGTTCTTTGTAAGGTAAGACACAAAAGCCGCAAAAAAAGTTACAGAAAAAATTGAAATATAAATTTCAAACAAATAAGTTTTAGATTGTAACCTTTTCGCTTTTTTAAGTGTCTATAAAAAAATACGAGCAGTTTTAAAACTACAAAACCTGATAAAAATCTTTGCCGTTTTCGAGAAAATCCGACTGTTTTTAATTTATGCTTTTTTCAAGACACTCTCGCCGTCCCGCCATCGCCAAAATATTCTTTTTGATTATTGGGGTTTTATTTCTGCAAGTTGCTTGCGCGAGTAAAAGTTCTTCATCAGATGAAAAAAAGGGCGGTCGTGAAACGGACGCGGCAGAGGCGGAAGCTCCCATTTCAATAACGACGGCGAAAGTCGAAGCACGCGAAGTTCCGTCTTCTATTCAAGCGACGGGAAGTTTAACGGCGCAGGAAACCTCCGATGTTGCGCCGAAAGTCGCGGGTAAAGTTGTTAATGTTTCGGCAAATGTCGGCGATTTTGTCGGGCGGGGCAGCGTGATTGCTCGGATTGACGACAGAGATGCGCGGCTCAGGCTCGGCGAAGCGCAAGCAGGCGTCGCACAGGCAATCGCAGGCGTGCGCCAAGCCGAGGCGCGTCTGGGACTCGCTCAAAACGGAACTTTCAGCGCACGACGATTCCCGAAGTGCGGGCTTCGAACGCCAATTACGAACAAGCCGTTGCCGAGCTGAGACTTGCCGAAACAAATGAAAAAAGATACCGCGATTTGGTTGAAACGGGCGACGTGGCAATGATTTTATATGACCAGTATCGAACCACGCGCGATACGGCGCGTGCGCGCGTCAATGCCGCCAAACAGCAGCTCGAAGCCGCCGTCAACACTGCCAAACAAAGCAATCAGGCGATAAAAAGCGCTCAAGCCGCCGTTGATGCGGCGCGCCTACAAATTGGAATAGCGCAGCAGGCGATTACCGACACGGTAATTCGCTCGCCTTTTTCCGGTTTCGTCAGCAATCGTCCCGTCGCGGTCGGCGAATATGTTTCGTCGGCGTCGGTTATAGCGACGATTTTGCGGACTAATCCGATAAAAATTCAAATTCAGGTGGCGGAAGCCGACGTGCCGTTTATCTCCGCCGGCAGAGGTGTGTCGCTCGAAGTTGACGCTTACAAAGACCGGAAATTTGCCGGAACAGTTTCGGCAGTAAATCCGGCGCTTGACCCGACTTCGCGTTCGGCGGTGATTGAAGCGGCAGTCGAAAACGGCGATAACGCTCTGCGTCCCGGAATGTTTGCCGCGGTTCACATTACCAAGCAAGGCGGTGGCACAGGACTTTTCGTGCCGCGCGCCGCCGTCTATAACGACCAAAGCACCCAGTCTTACCGCGTTTTTGTTATTCAAGAAGATGTCGCCAAGTTGCGCGTCGTTCAACTCGGCACTGAAGAAGGCGACACGATACAGATTCTAAACGGCGTCAATGCTGATGAAACGGTTGCTACAAGTAATTTGCAGCAGCTTTATGAAGGTGCGAGGGTTGGTTTTTGAAAGTCTAAAGCCCAAAGATTGTATTTGCGGACTTGAACGCTAGAATTGAACATTAAATCGATATAGAGAAAATTGACCTTAGACTTTGGACTTTAGACCTTGGACTATTAAATTATGCAGTGGTTAGCAGAAATTTGCGTCAATCGACCGGTTTTCGCCACCGTTATCGTTTTGTTCTTAACGGTTGTCGGCGGGTTTAGCTTTTTTACGCTCGGTGTCGATCGTTTTCCGAAAATTGATTTGCCGACCGTTTCGGTGCAGACGACTAATCAAGGCGCGGCGCCCGAACAAATCGAAAGCGAAGTAACCGATATTATCGAAGGCGCGGTCAATACCGTCCCAGGCATTGACGAAATGCGCTCGACTTCTTCGCAAGGGCGTTCAAACGTAACGCTGACTTTCAATCTCGAAAAAGACCCGGACCAGGCTTATCAGGAAATTCAGCAAAAACTCAGCGGAATTCTAAACCGTTTGCCTGAAACCGCCGACCCGCCGGTTGTACGCAAATCTGACCCCGACTCGCAGCCGGTTTTGATTTACGCCGTCAGCGCGCCCCGCTCGGTCGTGGAGTTGACCGACCTTGTTCAAAATCAAATTCAGGAACGTATCGAAAATGCCGAAGGTGTCGGCGAAGTGCAGATTTTCGGCGGACGCCAGCGCGAGATAAAAATCTATGTCAATCCCGACCGCCTGCGCGCGTTTAATCTTTCGATAACGGAAGTTTCCAACGCAATCAGAACGCAAAACACGGAATCTCCCGGCGGCTCAATCAACGAAGGCGCAAAGACTACAAATTTAAGGACGCTCAGCAAAATCACCGACATCAACGAATTTAACGAACTCGTCATCACGACACGCAACAATTTTCCGGTGAAAATAAAAGATGTCGGACGAGTTGTGGACGCCGGAGTTGACCCGACTACCGCCGCATCACTCGACGGCGTGCAGTCGGTTTTTCTCGCCATTCGCAAACAATCCGGCTCGAACACGGTCGCGCTGATTGCGAGCGTCAAAGAGAGAATGGCGGAAATTTTGCCGACGCTGCCGCCTGACCTTAAGGTTGCCGTAACGCGCGACCAATCGGAATTTATCGAAAACTCGCTGCACGCAATCGAAGAACATCTGATTATCGGCGGACTTCTTGCAGCAGTCGTCGTCTTTCTATTTTTATGGAATATCCGTTCGACAATCATCGCCGCGCTCGCCATTCCCGTTTCGATTATCGCCGCTTTCGCCGCTATTGCCGCGCTCGGCTACTCGCTCAATCAAATGACGATGCTGGCTTTGACTTTGATGGTCGGAATTGTGATTGACGACGCGATTGTCGTGCTGGAAAACATTTACCGCTACGTCGAAGAAAAGGGAATGTCGCCGTATCAAGCGGCAATCGAAGGCACGCGCGAGATTGGGCTGGCGGTTCTTGCGACGACGTTATCTTTGCTCGCAGTATTTATTCCCGTCGGTTTTATGACCGGCATCGTCGGACGTTTTATGTCGTCGTTCGGTTTAACGAGCGCGGCGGCGATAGCCGTTTCGTTGATTGTTTCATTCACTTTAACGCCGATGCTCGCCGCAAGGTGGATAAAAACGAAAGAAGTTTCAAATTCCGAATCTCAGGTTTCAAGTGAAGACGAAATTGACTTTAACGACAACGAAATATTAGTTGAAAATACGGAACGCGAAAAACCGGAAACCAGAAACCGGAAACCGGAAACCGATTCTAAAGACTCTTGGTTTTACAGCAAAATTGACCGCACATATACCTGGCTTTTGAAACTCTCGATGGCGCATTGCTGGATTATCGTCGGTTTGTGCGTTGCGGCGATTGTTTCGATTTATCCGCTCTTTAAATATGTCGGTATGAGCTTTTTGCCGGATGAAGACGAATCGGCGTTTTCGGTAAATTTACGCGGACCGCAAGGCACGAGTCTTGCCGCCACTCAAAGTATTCTCGACCGCATCGCGCGTGACATTCGCCAGCAGCTTCCGGGCGTGCAAAATACATTGGTGCAGGCAGGCGGCTGGGGCGGCGGTGCGTACAATACCGGAAACGTCAACGTCAGTTTAGTGCCGGTTGCCGAACGCAAACAATCGCAAGCCGATTTGATAAATAAAACGCGCGGCATCGTCAAAAAGTATTCATCGAAAGATTATCGCGTCAATGTTTCCGGCTCGTCTTCAATCGGGAGCAGTCTCGGTTTGGGACGCGGCGGTTCGGGCGTCGGTTTTTACATCGCCGGACCGGACATTGAAAAACTCGACCAATTTTCCAACCAGTTAGTCGAAAAACTGCGCGCCGACGATACCTTCCGCGACGCCGACCGCTCGCTCGAACTCGGCAGCCCGGAAATCCGCGTGTTGATTGACCGCACGAAAGCGGCGGATTTGGGCGTTAAAGCCGGTGATGTCGCCCAAGCCTTGAATATTCTTTCCGCCGGTCAGCGCGTTTCGACGTTCAACGAAAGCTCAGACCAATACGACGTTCTGCTGCAAGCCGACGAGCCGTTTCGCCGCACGCGCGACAGCCTGCAATATTTTACGGTCGCGTATTCAAAGGGCGGCACAATCGGTTTGGAAAAATTAGTCAAGCTCGAAGAAGGCTTGAGTCCCGCTTCGATTAACCGTCTGAACCGCCAGCGGCAAGTAACGGTTTCCGCCAGCCTGCCGCCGAACGCATCGGAGTCCGACGCGCTCGCCGTGATGCAGCGACACGCGGCATCTCTGAATATGCCGCAGGAATATCACACCGGCGTTACCGGACAATCGCAGGAACTCCAGCGCGCCTATGAATCTTTTATGCTCGCCTTTCTGCTGTCTTTTGTTTTTATGTATCTGATTTTGGCTGCGCAGTTCGAGTCTTTTATTCACCCGATTACGATTCTGCTCACGCTGCCGCTTTCGATTCCGTTTGCGCTGCTTTCGACTTTAATCGCTGGACAAACCTTGAATATATTTTCCGCGCTCGGAATTTTGCTGCTGTTCGGCATTGTCAAGAAAAACGCGATTTTGCAGATTGACCACACAAACGGATTGCGAGCTAAAGGAATGAGCCGTTACGACGCGATTATCCAGGCGAACCGCGAGCGCTTGCGCCCGATTTTGATGACGACAATTGCGCTCGTCGCCGGTATGATTCCGCTGATTGTCGGCAGCGGCGCGGGCGCGGCGACAAATCGCTCAATCGGCGTTCTGGTCGTCGGCGGACAAAGTTTGTGTCTGCTTTTAACTTTATTGGCTGTTCCGGTTTTTTATTCTTTGTTTGAAGACGTGCGCGAGTCTCATATCGGAAGTTATTTCGGCGGCAAATACAACAGGTTTAAGAAGAATCAACTGCGTCCGGCATACGCCCGATTGAGCAGCGCGTTTTCAGGCACTTTCAAAAGGAAAAAAGAAAACATCCGACCGAGTTCGAGAAGAAAAGACGAATTTATTGACCAGCCTTCCGGCGAAAAAATATAGATTGCTTATGTTTATCAACTCTCAAAAACTTTATTCTTTCGTTGTTAAAAGCGCATTTTTGCTGGGGTTCGGGTTTTATCTATTTTCAATTTCCATACAAGTGCAGATTCCGAATCCTCCGCCTCAACAGCCGGTAAACCCGACGCAGCCTACGACGAATCCTGTTCAGCCGCCCGCAACAACAACATCGCCGCGCACCGTAACAAACAGCGGAACCGTCGCGCCGAACAACAATAATGTGCCGCAGACGCCCGGACAAAACGTCGGCGATTCGAAAACCGTTCCGGCGTCTGATTTGCCGACGGAGCCGCTGCCGGTCGCACCGAATTTCGTCGCGCCCGTTCGCCCGCTTCCTTCAGCCGAGCGCGTCGGAGTTGACGCGTTGAACCAGCTTTCGCTGACGCTCGACGACGCCATAAGAATGGCTTTGCAAAACAATAACGACATTGACAGTTCCCGAATTACGGTGCAGATTGCGGAATTTAATTTGCGAGCCGCGCGCGGCGTTTATGACCCGGTGATAACTTCGGAACCTTTTTTTGAAAGCCGCACGACGCCGACCGCTTCGACCATCGGCGGCGCCGGCTCATCCGGTTCAATTACGCAGAGAGGCTTCGGCGCGGACATCGGCGCGAGCGGTTTTTCGCCCGTCGCCGGCGGCTCTTATGAATCGAGTTTTTCCGCTTCGCGCACTTCTACAAATAACCAGAACTCGCTGCTCAATCCGCAGTTTCCGAGCGCGTTTACACTTACTTACGTCCAACCGTTGTGGCGCGGTCTGCGTTTCGACATCAACCGCCGCAACATCGAAATCGCTAAGAAAAATCTGTCTCTAACCGACGCGCAATTTCGGCAGCGAGTGATTGATGTCGTCAGCCAGGTCGAGCAATCGTATTGGGATTTGGTTTTCGCGCTTCGTAATTTGCAAGTGCAGATTGACGCCGTGAAACAGGCGCGCCTGCAACTCGAAAGCAATCAAAGATTGGTCAATAAAGGCGTTCTCGCGCCGATTGAAATCGTCGCCGCCAATTCGCAGATTACAACTTTCGAGCAGAATATTTACAGCGCGCAGGAAAGCGTTACGACTGCGGAAAACACGCTCAAAACATTGATGTTAAAGGAGCGAACTTCCGAAATTTGGTTTCGCTCGCTGACGCCCGTTACGCCGGTTGACATCGAAGCGCCGCGCGTTCCGCTGGAAATCGCCGTTGCCGACGCTTTAAAGAATCGTCCCGAACTCCAGCAGTTGCAGGCAAACGCGGAAGTCAACGACATCAACACGAGATATTTTCGAGAGCAAAGCAAACCGCAGATTGACCTTGTCGGAAGTTATACGTCGAACGGCTTGGCGGGAACGGCAAATGACATCGTTCGCACGTCGAACACGGTGAACGCCGATTTGCTGGCGCGCGTCAATCAGATTTCTACGACGCAGGGTTTGCCGCCGCTCGTTATCAACCCGACAACGACGGTTTCTTCGCCGCCGAGCAATCTGGTCGGCGGATTTTTCGGTTCGCTTGCCGATGTGCTGACACAAAAATATCCGACATATCGTCTCGGCGTAAGGATTTCGCTGCCGCTCGGCAATCGCGTCGCCGAAGCTAATTTGGGAAGCTCTCTGGCTTTGGGAAATCAACTGACGAACCAGCGCGCGCAAGCCCAACAACTCGTCGAAGCCGACGTACGAAACACGACGCAATCGCTTCGTTCCGCCGAATCGCGTCTCGCATCATCTGCCGCTTCGCGCTCTTCCGCCGAACAGCTTTTTGAAAGCGAGCAAAGGCAGTTTCGCGCAGGAACGTCAACGGTTTTCCTTGTTTTTCAGCGTCAAACCGAACTGCTTGCCGCCCGAAGCAGAGAGCTTCAAGCGCAGACCGATTTAAACAAAGCAATCTCAAATTTTCGCCGCGCGACGGGAAACACGCTCAATGTCAATAACATTGACGTCAAGTAAAAAGGTAAAAGTTAAAAGGAAGAAGTAAGAAAATCAAAAGTGAAAAAGTTGTTCGACAATGCTCGACGAATACTTTTACTTACATATTTGATTGCCACACTTTTACGGCTTCAATTGGATAAATAAGCATTACGATATTCAACAGTAAACTGTCGTGAATCGAAATGAGCAAAATCGTTTCAACAAGCAAAAATAAGGCGAGCGAAAGCCGAAATTTGAGTTTACAGGCAAGCCAAAAACCGATACCGCAGCTAAGTATATCGCCCAAAGAATTGGCAATCGAGTCGCCGTAATAATTTAGTGCGAACGTCGCCGTGCGATAGTGTTCGATTACCTGATTTGTATTCTCCAAAATTTCCCACGCGCATTCGACAAAAATCGCCAACGCAAGTTGCTGGACGAATGTCTTTTTTCGGAAAATCAAATTTATCAGCCAGAAATATAAAACCCCGTGAAGTATGTGCGTAAAACTATACGGGTCAAACAGATGCTGTGAATTGTGGCTGCCCCAGGCATCGCTCGACCACGGCGCGTAATCGCCCAATTTGCACCACACGATTCTGCCTTGATGATAGAGCTGCAAAACCGTCAAAATTATAATCGACAAAATCGCCAGACGCGGCAGAGAATTCTTCAATCGGTAAAAACCGAAAAAACTGTTTTGTGTTTTCGTTTCAGGCATTTGTTATAGCCGAGCCGAATATAACTTACAGGTTTTCTCGATTATTTGCTAAATAAAAATTTTCAAACTGCTTGCGCGTATACTACTATCGCTTCTTCTTTTTGCTTGCGCCAATGTTTCATATGATTTTTAGCGTAACCGTTGAGAACCGTTTTCAGCTCGCCGGAAAATTCGTAAGCGGGAATGTCTTCAATTGAAATCAGCCCGTTGCCGTAAGCCTTGATGATTTCGGAAAATTCGTTTGATTGGCGCGTCCAGAGGCTGCCGTGTTTAGCCTCATCGTACAGCGTATAAATTCCGACCGGGTCGGGTCTCTGTGTTCGCCAAAACCGCGTCAGATTTCCGTTTCCCCACAAAGCCGCGTCGGTCAAACCCCACCACGAAACTCTTTCGATTCCGCTCGCCGCGCACTGCTCCAAAACCCATTTGAAAAAAGTTATGCGGTCGCGTACTGTTCCGCGCACGTTCGTTTCCCCGATACTCATTTGCACGTCCGGTAAATGCGATTTGTAATCGGCGATGACGGCGGAGAGGCTCGGCGGATTCGGATTGATTTTGTGCGTCATTTGCCCGCGACGATTGCGAAACCAGACTTTGAAACAATGAACGTAAAAATCCAAATCTTTTTGGTAAGTTTCGGCGGGATTCGTTTGAAACCACAAAACTCTTTCGGCGTTTGCGCCACGTTCAACCAAGCGCTTGAAAAACGGATGCGATTCGTCAATTTTACCGCGCAGCAAATTATCCATACCGAAACGCCCGTGTTCGCGCAGGAATCGGACGTGGGCTAAAATTTCTTCGTCGGCATTTTCAGTTATGGCGTCGTGGTCGATTGGCTCGGGCTGAAAAAATCTAATGCGCGGATTTTTTTCCTTCAAAGCGCGCGAAACGATTGAAATCGCTTCAGCCATATTCAGAAAAACATCCGTCCATTTGTGTTGCGCCCAAAGCCCGACATCGGTCGAATGAAACAGCGCGGTTACGGCTGGCTCGTTGATGATTGTGTAACGCTCGACAAACGGAAACGCTTTTTGAAATTCGAGCGCGAAATCGAGCAGATGATTAGGAAATTCAGGATTGGCAAAACCGTTCTCGATTTTTTTCGGAACTTTGTGATGACACAAATCAATGGTCGGCACAAATCCGCGCCGCCGCATCGATTCCATAATCGGCGCAATCGCTTCAAAGTCATAACGATAAGGCTCAATTAAAACTTTGTCCCAGCAAGCCGGATACCGCAACTCTGAAATTCCGAGTTCTTCCTGCAAGTCGAAATCGTATTCAAAACGCTCGTAATGGCGCGTCGCGTCAAGCACATCGCGCGGCGCATTGCATATTCTCTCGGCGTTGGAAATCGGCGTGCATTCATAACCGACGGCAAGACGCGGTTGTTTCGGCATAAATATATTAAATGTTTTTCCTTCCACAATCTTTGCAGCCTTAAATAAAGTTGGCGAAGTTTTGGCATTCTATTGCTTAATTCTTCGCCACAAAAAATTGTTAAGTCTGAAATACTATACCAGAAAAATTTGTTCGTATTTGTTATAAAGATTACATATACTGCTACAAGTTCAGTGATTTGAGATATGCCTTGAATTCCGGTGCGAGGTCTGAACGTTTGAGGGCAAATTCTACGGTTGCAATTAGAAAACCGAGTTTGTCGCCCGCATCGTGGCGCACGCCTTCAAGTTGTACGGCATAAAACGGTTTGCCTTCGTCGAGCAAAAGCCGCATTGCGTCGGCGACTTGATATTCGCCGCCCGCACCGGTTTCGCTGCGCTCGATGGCGCCGAAAAGTTCGGGCGTGAAAACGTAGCGCCCGATAACCGCCATATCCGACGGCGCGTCTTCAAATTTTGGCTTTTCGACGATGTTTTTTATTTTGAAAACATTTGGCTCAATTTCTTCGGCGTCAATCACGCCGAAACGCGAAATCGCTTCGCCCGCAACTTGCATTGTCGCCAAAACCGGCGCGTCGTATTTTTCGTAAACGTCTATAAGTTGTTTCAAAGCAGGCGTTTCCGCGTCAATTACGTCGTCGGCTAAAAGGACGGCAAACGGTTCGTCGCCCGCGAAGTCTTTAGCCTGCAAAATCGCGTGTCCGAGTCCGAGCGCTTGTTTCTGGCGCGTGTAACTGATTTTTGCAAGGTCTGAAACCGCGCGGACGAGTTCAAACATTTCCTGTTTGCCGCGTTCCTGCAAAACCTGTTCTAGTTCAAATGAAATATCGAAATGATTTTCAATCGCCGTCTTATCGCGCCCCGTTATAATCAAAATTGATTCGATGCCGGAAGCGACGGCTTCTTCGACCGAATACTGAATAAGCGGTTTATCGACCAGCGGCAACATCTCTTTGGGAGATGATTTCGTCGCCGGTAGAAATCTCGTGCCGAGACCGGCGGCGGGAAAAACCGCTTTACGAATTTTTTGTGTCATAATTGCTTTTATAAAAGTTCGCGTTTCGATGTAAAGTTAAATCTTGACACATTTGCCGTAAAGCAAACAAATGAGTGGAAAACAAATTATCGACTTCTTCTTGTAAAATATAACATTGGCAAGGCGTGAGACTTAGTTTTTGAGTATAATAAACAGTTAGAGTTTTCATTGTTCGCGCTCATGTAAAAGTAGAAATAAACTTAAAGGATTTTACCCGACATCTTTAATAAAAACAGGGAACTAAGACGATGAAAAAAATTTTCAGTTTAACTTCGACGGTATTTATTTTGTTTGTTTTGTTTGTTTGTTTGTCGACATCATTGACGATAAAAGCACAAGCTATCGCCTGCACGCAGCTAAAAGTAACGACTTTACCTTATGATTACGGGAATTTCGGGCGATTTGCCGTTACGCGCCAATCAATTCAGCATCCGAACGGGAATGTTCCGGCGCCGGTTTCGGTTTTTCTGCCGAGCAACGCGACTGCCGAAAATCGTCTTCCCGTAGTTTTCTTCGCGCACGGTTTCGGCGGTTTTCAATATCAAGTTTATGAAGGTTTGCTGCAACAACTGGCGAGCAACGGTTACATCGTCGTTTTCGCTCCTTACACACCGAACATTCTGACGACGAATGCCGACCGTTACGAGCAAATGTGGACGGGCTTTCAGCTTGCCGTGCAGCAATACGGCAGCGTTATGGATACGACGAAAATCGGCTTTGCCGGACATTCCTACGGCGGCGGCGCGTTGCCGGAACTTACCCGGCGCGCTCTGGCTGTCGGTTGGGGCGCGAACAAACTTTTTCTTTTTGCGATGGCTCCGTGGTATGTGTGGGGAAGCAACGATTACAGTTCGATTCCTTCGACGGCAAAACTGGTTGTACAAATTTACTGGGACGACGGAACAAACGACCATCTTATCGCGCAAAACGATGTGTGGAATCGTCTGCCGCAAATCACCGAACGCAAATGGCAGGTTATTCGCACGGCTCGAACGTTTTGCGCTTTAAACGCCGGACACGGAACACCGGTTACCGGCAATTTTACCGACGCAGACGGCGGCGGCATCACAAACGCGCAGGATTACTGGGGCGTTTGGCGCAGGATCCACGCGCTTGCCGATTACACTTTTAACAATAATGTCGCCGCCAAAGACATAGCCTTCGGCACGGACGGGCGAATGGGCAGGTGGCGAACCGGCGCTCGCCACGTAACGCCGCTTGAAGCGACCGATTCGCCGGTCGTCAATACGCAACAGACGGCGAGATTTCGCTGGTCAGACCGCTGTATATACGCCGATTTCGGAACGCCTTGCCGCTGACGCGTACAATCGTCTAAAATCTAAAAGTCTTACGGGCGGGAAAAATCTCGTCCGTTCGTTTATATTTATGCTTGACTTAAATTTCGTTCGTGAAAATTTGGATGCGGTGAAAACCGCTTTGCAGAATCGCAACTTTCCCGACGCAAGTCTGGAAAAATTTGTCGAACTCGACACCGAACGCCGCCGCGTGATTGGTGAAGCCGATAAAATCAATCAAACGCGCAACGCTTCAAGTAAAGAAATCGGCGTGTTGATACAGTCGGGACGACGCGAAGAAGCAGGAGCGAAAAAAGCGGAAGTCGCCGGTTTGAAAGAAAAACAAATTGAATTTGAAGCCAGACGCGACGAAGCCGAAAACACAATGCGCGAGCTTCTAGCCGGTTTGCCGAACATTCCGGCAAATGATGTTCCAATCGGCGTTGACGAGACGGCAAACGTTGAAGTTCGCCGTTGGGGAACACTCAGAGAATTTGACTTCGAGCCCAAAGACCACGTTGATTTGGGCGAAAGTTTGGGCATTTTGGATTTGGAACGCGCAACGAAAATTTCCGGTTCGCGTTTTGCGATTGTAAACGGCGCGGGTGCGAGACTGGAACGTGCTTTAGTCAATTTTATGCTCGACGTTCACACGACCGAACACGGTTACACGGAAACTTTGCCGCCATTTCTCGTTAATCGCCAATCGCTTTTCGGCACCGGACAATTGCCGAAGTTTGAAGATGATTTGTTTCATTTGAAAGACGAGCGCGGTTTTGCGCTTATTCCGACGGCGGAAGTTCCGGTTACAAATTATCACGCAGGGGAAATTTTGGACGCGAGCGAATTGCCGAAATATTTTACCGCTTATTCGCCCTGTTTTCGCTCGGAAGCGGGAAGTTACGGGCGCGACACACGCGGTCTGATTCGCCAGCATCAGTTTGAAAAAGTCGAACTCGTCAAACTCGCTATGCCGGAAAATTCCGATGACGAACACGAAAAACTCACGTCAAACGCCGAACGTATTTTGCAGCTTCTCGGTTTGCCTTACAGAACCGTCGTTTTATCAACGGGCGATATGGGGGGTTTTGCTGCCGAGAAAACTTACGACATCGAAGTTTGGCTTCCAAGCCAAAAAACATTCCGCGAAATCTCTAGTTGCTCGAATTGCGGAGATTTTCAAGCCAGACGAATGAATCTGCGTTTCCGTCGCGCCGGCGGCGCAAAGCCGGAATATGTTCACACCTTAAATGGTTCGGGTTTAGCAGTCGGGCGAACCTGGATTGCTGTTTTGGAAAATTATCAGCAGGCGGACGGCTCGATTTTGATTCCCGAAATTCTTCAACCATTTATGAACGGTTTGGAGAAAATAGAGCGTTAAATTTTGCTGAAAAAAGAAGCAGCGTCAACTTATTTCATTTGACGCTGCTTCTTTTTGTTGTGCAATAAATTATTTTACTGCTTGTTGCCTTGATTTTTTGTTTGGTCTTTTACTGATATATTTATGTTTTTGCATTGAGGTCGGTATCAGACGCTGAACCTTGATTCTTCACTTCTTCTTTGACGGTCTGCACAACTTCTCCGGCTACTTGCTGAACTTTGCCAACCGCATCGCGGGCAGTTTCTTCCGCTTTTTGCAGCAGGTTTTCGCGTGTTTCACCCATCAGACGATTTTCAGCTTTGGTTGAAGGAAACGCAAAACCGACTGCCGCGCCGATTGCCAATGCGACTGCGCCGACGGCTAAAGGATTTTCATCCATATAGTATTCGTACTGGTCTTGCGCGGAACCGGCAACATCTTTTGCTCTCGAGCCGAGATTTCCAACTTGTTCATACGCTTGACCGGCAACGTTACTGACCGTATCGGAAACTTTACCGGCAACATCGCCAACCGTGCCGGAAACTGCTCCGGCGGCGCTGCTGACACTTTTATACGCTTGACCGGCGACATCGCCGACTTTATTTTGCGCCGCTCCAAGCGTTGACTGTCCGCCTGACGAAATACCGCGTCTCTCATAATCTGCCGCTACCGGGCTAGTGTCAAAGTTGCGCTTATCATAATTAGTGCCGCGATTGTAATCAAAGTCGCGGTCATAATCCGTTCCGCGACTAAAATCAATATCGCGGTCGAAATCGGTATTACGGTCATAATCGTAGCGGTAATTCACGGTCGAACGTTTTTTTGAAAAACCGTTTACCAAAATCATACCTACACCTAATCCGATTAAAGATAAAGCAAGCGGGTTCTGGCTTGCAGTACGTCCGACATCCGTTTTGGATACTTCTTTCATTCCTTTGTTTATATAACTCATAACTGTTTCCACCTTCCCTAATGTCGCATCATAAACGGAATCTTTTGCCGTTTTTAGTGCGCTGTTGATATGTTCCGAAACTTCATCTTTTACTTGTCCGCTGAGGTTTGAAAAACTCAGTTTTTCTTGAATAGCATTGATTGTTTCACCTAAATTACTTCTGGTTTCTACGATTTGCTCTCTTATTTGCTCAGTTTCCTCGGATGTTTCATCTTCGTTTATGACCGTTTCATCGTCAGCGGTTGAATCAACGGTCAAAGAAGTATCAGCCGAACGAGTTTCCAAATAGACATTCTCAGGCGCGGCGTTCGTTCTGCCTGCAACATCTATTTCATTAATTCTGGTTTGCGTATTTTCGTTTAGCTCATCTGGTCTTTCAGCCATTGTGCGTCCTCCTTAATCGTTTCAACTGTTTGCGTCGGCGTCAGCCCTGTATTTTTTAATGCGCTTAACGCGGACAAAATCAATATAACGGCAGCGATGGCAATAACTATCCCGACAACCAACGCCGCTATCCACGGTGACATCAAATTCGATAAACCAATTATCAACGCCGCAATAAATGCGAGTAGAGCCGCATAAGCGACCGCACCGCCGACAACTAAATATCCGACGTTTTTACCGACTTTTACGGCTTTCACTGTTAGCTCGGTCTGTGCCAGCGCGACTTCCTGCTTGACCAAATTGCCGGTTTCGGTGGCAAGGTCGGAAAAAAGGTCGCCTAATGACCGTTCATCTTTCGTCAATTGCTCTGCCATAACGGTTAACCTCCTTTATTTTGTGAAACGTCATTCGCGGAGGTTGTTCCGCCGATTGTTGTCGAACCGCCGATTGTATCATCGTGATGTATTTTTGTTATTACCTCATCATCGCTGCGCGTTAATTTTGGCTGACTGTCCGGATTGAACGTTGTAACCTGATTATCCGAATTTCTCGCGCGATTGAAATCTCTGTCATTTCTCCGCGAACCGAAATTTCTGTCGGCGTACTGCGAGCGCCGTGTTAATGCTTGATTAGGATTTCCGCTTTTGAAAAATCTCGCCGCTAAAATACCGAGCGTAAAAGCTCCGCCGAGAAACAAAGCCGGATTTGTGCGGGCTAAATCTTTTACATCTCCGAGCAGCGCATTCAAATCTTGTCTTTCGAGATAACCCGACATTTGCTCTACTTTCTGTGCAGCCGTGCTGGTGTATTGAGCAGCAATATTTGTTATGCCAGTCGGTTCGTCAGTACCGCGAAGATTTTCTCCGATTTGGCGGATGCTGTCGGCGACGCTTGTTAAACCCTGCGTCAAATTGCTTTTTTGTTCATCAATTACCGATGTCGCTTTTTTTGCGGCAATGCCGTAGGCTTGGCTGGCAACTTCTCCGGTCGATTCTTTTGCTTGACTAAGAATATCTTTGATAGCGCCGGTATCCCCGCGCACGACGTTTCCGACATTATCGGCAATCTGATTATCCGCTTGCTGGTTCCGCTGTTGTGCCGCCGCATCTTTTCCGCCTTGCGAAGCATTTTTGTTCTGATTTTGCATTTTATCGGCACTTGCCTGATTATTAGCAGTTTTATTTCCGGCTTTATTAGCCGCATCGTTTGATTGTGATTTTCCCGTGTTTTCCATTTTGTAAAATCCCCCTTCCATTAATTAGTAGTCATTTTCAACGAAAATAATTTTTCCAAGTCAGATATTCACAGATTGTATGAAATACAAACAGAATTTACTTGTTTATTTTCGCTTTGGCAACATTTATGCCAGTAACTTCTTTAACGGAAAATCTTTGCGCTCGGAATATCTATTTTGCAAGTATCTTTATAACTAATCAATTATAAAATTCAAATAAAATGCCGACAAAAACTGCGCGTAATTCGGTTTGCCACCCATCTGTATTATTTTAATCCGAGAAACTTTAAATTTGTGAAAAAGTATAATGATACGGAAAAGCAAATAATCAAATTTGTTTTCGCTTTGCCGGATTTTCACTTTTCGTCCGTCTCTCGTCCAGGGCGCTTTCCGCGATTTTCGCAATCCACCAGAACGCTCCTTTTGCGCCGAGATGCTCAAGCACGAGACGAAAAACTTTCGGATGAATCCGCGCGGTCGTCGCCAAAATTCGTTTGAACGAATCAAATGGCAGACGGTCTTGAAAAAGCTCGCGGCTGACGCTTTTATCCAATTTATTTAAAGCCGACATGACGGCGTTCATCGTCTCGTTGACGGTGTGCGATTGGCTTTGCGGCGCGGGACGCATAAACTCGGCAAGACTCGACAGTTGCGCGACGCGCGGTTCGTAAGCGTTGATTTTTGACAAGAACATTTCATCAAAAACGTTTTCGCGCAAAGCGTTTTCTGTCGCTTCAGTCAAACGCCGCAAATTCCTGACGTGCGAGCCAAAACCGCAAAATGTCAAAGGCGAAGACATTCCGGCAGCGTCACCGACAAGCAAAACTCTATCGGCAGCGGTTTTTTTGACATTATTCCAGCCGCGGTGATGAACGCTCGGAATATAACCGAACACGGGTTTGACAACGCGCCACGCGCCGTTTTTCGTTTTATAATCCGGCAACTTTTCAAAATAATCTTCAAACAGACGAAACAAAGATTTGTCGGCTTTCGAGGAAACCGAATCGTAGAAAAACAAATAAGTTGTGTATTCGTCGCGCTGCGGATTTCCCGCAAAGCCTTCCCACATCAATTGACGGTTGTCCGAACTGTCTTCGGTTGAAACAAGAATTTCGCCGACGGAAAAATCAACTGCTTTTTCGTTGTGGCGTCCATTTTTGACATCGGTGCGGCGGAAACCTTTCGCTACAGTCCCGACCGTCGGGCAAACGTGCGTGATTGAACGTCCTTCGTTTATCTGCCGCGAAACCGGCGAATTCGTTCCTGTCGCGTCAACAAAAAGTTTCGCCGCAAAAAGTCTTCGCCTTCCGTTTTTTTGGTCTTCGCATTCGATTAAAACCTTTTCTTTTTGCACAAATGCGCGGACAAAACGCAGATTATTGACAATTTTCGCGTCGGTTCTCTTTAGTTTTTCAACCGCGATATTCAAAAGTTTGTCGGCTTCAATCGCCACGTCCAAAACATTTTCCATAAAAAGCGGCGGCGTTTTTATTCGAGAATTCGCGTCGTAAAATTTGACGAATCCGGTTTTGTAACGATTGGCAACCGCCGTTTCAATTTCTTCTCGCGTAAAAAGTTCCGCACAAACGAATTCCTGCAATTCATCGTCGGAAATGTTCCAATCGCGGTGCGTTTTTCCGACCGTGTGCGCGTCGAAAACTAAAACTTTACGATTAAATTTCGTAGCCATTACAGCCGCGTGAATCAATCCAAGCGTTCCGCCTGCATAGACGATTTCAAACTCGCCTTCGATTTCCAAATTTTTTGGCGCGGAGTTGAAAAAAATAACTTCTTCGCTTTTATCCGGATTTTCCCGAAAATCGTTCCAGCGCCGCTCAATTTCCCAAACACGATTTAACCACGCTTCCCGATTTGGCAGGGAAGCGAGATTTTCCACCGTTTTAGGATATTGACGGCGCAGTTCGTTTAAGTTTGGAAAACCGTTTTTCATCTCTACTAAATTAAAACAGGACAAGCGCGATTATTCAAAATCAATTTTGAGAAGCATTCTAAAACTTACTTTCGATAGCTAAAGAATCGCATATTTTGTATAATTCTAGTTTGCGAAATTAAAGAAATTCGCATCTAAAAGGTTATGAAACTCGAAACAATGCAGGCGGTTTTAGAAAAGGAAAAAGTCGGCGAAGAAGACGCACGGCGGCAATCGGCAAGCCTCGAAAATTATATGGCGATGTCGGACGCCGAATTGCACGAGCGCATCGAAAAGGCGCGCCGAATCTTAGGCTCGCGCGTTATTATTTTGGGGCATCATTACCAGCGCGACGACGTTATCGAACACGCCGACATTACGGGCGATTCTTACCAGCTTTCAGTCGAGGCTTCCAAAAGAAAAGAGGTGGAATTTATTATTTTCTGCGGCGTGCATTTTATGGCTGAATCGGCAGACATTCTCGCGCAGGATTTCCAAAAAGTTATATTGCCCGATTTGGGCGCTGGCTGTTCGATGGCTGATATGGCAAGCGTCGAGCAGGTCGAAGACGCTTGGGAACAGTTGAAAGACATCGGCGTTATCACCGACGAAAAAACCGTCGCGCCGATGACGTATATGAATTCGAGCGCGGCGATAAAAGCCTTTTGCGGACGCAACAAAGGCGTCGTCTGCACGTCGTCGAACGCGATTCCTTTATTTGATAAATATTTAAAAGAATTCGACAAAATGTTTTTCTTCCCAGACCAGCATTTGGGCAGAAACACGGGCGTAAAATTCGGCATTCCGCTCGACAAAATGGCGCTGTGGAATCCGTTTGAAGAACTCGGCGGCAATACGGAAGAACAACTGCACGAAGCAAAATTACTTTTATGGCGCGGACATTGTTCGGTTCACGGTCGCTTTAAGCCTTGGCACGTTGACCAGATTCGCAAAGAAGTCGCAGACGTAAAAGTTCTCGTTCATCCCGAATGTATGAACGAAGTCGTCGATAAATCTGATTTGAACGGCTCGACATCTTTTATAATAAATACAATCGCAAATTCGCCGAGCGGCTCAAAATGGGCGGTCGGCACGGAATTAAATCTCGTTCTTCGTCTCGCCAAACAATTTCCCGACAAAGACATTCGCCTGCTCGCGCCCGATTTGTGTATGTGCGCGACGATGTATCGCATCGCGCCGCAGAATCTGGCGTGGGCGCTGGAAAATTTGGTTGCGGGAGTTGTCGTCAACGAAATAAAAGTTGACGACGAAACGAAACATTACGCCAACATCGCGCTTGAAAGAATGATTTCGTTGACGGAACAGAATCAGGAAAAGAAAAATTAGCCGCGAACAAACACAAAATTTCACGAAAATTTTTTTAGATTTTTTTTCGTGTTTGTTCGTGGCTAAAAATTTATGGCTGAAGTTCGAGACAAATTACCGGAAAACGCTTCGGGCAGATACTACGTCGATAAAATGTGTATCGACTGCGATGTTTGCCGCGACACCGCGCCGAAAAACTTCACACGCTACGACGAAAACGGTTATTCGTTCGTTTATAAACAGCCGGAAAAGCCCGGAGAAATCGCGCTCTGCGAAGAAGCGCTTCTCGCCTGTCCGGTCGAAGCGATTGGCGATGACGGCTAGGATTTTATGACGAACAAAAATCAGCCGCCAACTATAAAAGCCGGAATTTTCGGCGGGCATTTTTTGCAGTTTCGGCGCAATCCGACGGCGTTTTTGCAGCAGCTGTCGCGGCTCGGCGACGTTACGACTTTTAACATCGGCGGGCAGACGGCGTTTTTTCTCAATCATCCCGAACTGGTGCGCGATTTGCTTGTAACAAATAATCACAAATTTATCAAAGGTCGCGCTTTGCAGCGCGCGAAAAAATTGCTCGGCGAAGGCTTGCTGACGAGCGAAAAAGATTTTCATCTGCGGCAGCGTCGGATGATTCAGCCCGCGTTTCACCGGCAGAGAATTGCCGGTTACGCGGAAGCGATGATTATGTTCGGCGAAAAAATGTCGAACGAATGGCGAAACAGTGAGACGCGCAATATCGCGGATGAAATGATGCGACTGACTTTGAATATAGTCGGCAAAACTTTGTTCGGCGCGGATGTCCAGGACGATGCGAGCGACGTTGGCAAAGCGATGACGACGATTGTTTCGATGTTTAATTTGCTGCTTCTTCCGTTTTCGGAAATCCTGGAGAAGCTGCCGCTGCCGCATACTAAAAAATTTAATAAAGCAAAACAAACGCTGGACGAAGTGATTTATAAAATCATTTATGAGCGCAGAAAATCTCGCGCGGACATGGGCGATTTGCTTTCGATGCTTTTGAACGCGAAGGACATTGACACCGGCGCGCAGATGACCGATGAGCAAATCCGCGACGAGTGCATGACGCTCTTTTTAGCCGGACACGAAACGACTTCAAACGCTCTGACGTGGACTTTTTATCTGCTTTCGCAAAACCCGCAAGCCGAAGCGAAATTTCACCGGGAATTAGACAAAATTCTAAAAGATAAACCATTAACGCCGGAAGATTATCCGCGTCTTAAATACACCGAAAGTGTTCTGGCAGAATCAATGCGGCTTTTCCCGCCCGCGTGGGCTGTGGGACGTTTGGCAATTGAGGAACACGAATTTGGCGGCTACAAAATTCCGAAAGGTTCGCTCGTTCTCGTCTCGCCGTTCGTGATGCACCACGACGCGCGTTTTTGGACGGACGCCGAGCAATTTCAGCCCGAACGCTGGGACGCGATTTCCGTCAAAGAAGCGGGCAACAATTTCGTTTATTTCCCGTTCAGCAAAGGCGTGAGAAGTTGCATCGGCGAGCAGTTCGCGTGGACGGAAGGCGTTTTACTGTTGGCAACTTTGGGCAGAAAATGGAAAATAAATTTATTGCCCGAACAAAAAATCGGACTGCAAGCGATGATAACCTTGCGCCCGAAATTTGGAATGAAGATGCGGATTGAGAAGAGATAGCTTAGGCGGCTTAAATCATTTCGTTTCAATCAAAACAGCTTTTCCATCTTTCCAAGCCGCAATCGGATTTCCGGCGCGCCGGTGCACTTGAACGGCTTCGCGGACGGCGCGCTGCAAGGCTGCGGTGATTTGCTTTTCGTCGGCGAGAATTTGTCTGATTTTTTCTGCCTTTTGGTTTGCGTCGTTACTGTTTTTCACATTTCGCTTGTAAGTTTTGCCAAATTTCCGGCTCAAAAACTTCTTCTATTTTTGACGATTCGCCTTTCGCAATCAATCTTAAATTTTCTTCGTCCGAGTTTTCGTAAAAATACCAACCGTCGGCAATCGGCTGATAAAGCGTGAAAAAATTACGCAAACCTTTTTCGTAACGCCTTTTAATTGTCGCTTCGGGAATGTCGTGTCCGCCTTGACGAACCCGTTCAGCTGTTCGGCTAATTCGTCAAGCCGCCGCAGCATAATTTCCCCCGCCGTTATCGCAACCGTTTCTGGAGAAAACGCCAATAAACCTTGCGCCAAAGTGTCGGCGTTGACGAATTCTGAAATGCCGAGCGTGTCGCGCAAAAGAGCGGGCGCGACGGTTGATTTTCCCGCGCCGTTGGCTCCAGCGATGACGATAACGTGCGGCATTTTATAAGTATTTCTTGCCTTTCAGTTTTTCCGGCAGCAAATCCTTCGCCGTGTATTTTTCGTAGCCTTCGCCGTAACCGAGTTCCTTCATTAATGCAGTCGGCGCGTTTCGCAAATTCATCGGAACAGGTAAGTTTCCTAATTTGCGCGCGTCTTCGAGTGCCGTCATATATGCGTTATACGCGCTTTTGTCTTTTTTGCACTGCGCGAGATAAACGACGCCGTGCGCGAGATTTATTCCGGCTTCGGGCAGTCCGACGGTTTCGACGGCGCGGAAAACGGCGTTTGCGACGACGAGCGCGGTTGGTTGCGCGATGCCAACGTCTTCGGACGCAAATATAACCATTCGGCGCGCGATAAACTTCGGGTCTTCGCCCGCTTCAATCATTCGCGCGAGGTAGTAAATCGCGGCGTCGGGCTGGGAGGCGCGCATTGATTTGATGAAGGCGCTGATGACGTTATAATGTTCTTCGCCTTTTTTGTCGTAGCGCAAGAATTTCGACTGTAAAGTATTTTTCAGTGTTTCGACATTGACGACATTTTTATAAAGACGCGCCGTGTTTTCAATCATCGTAATCGCCTGCCGCGCGTCGCCGTTTGCCAATTCGATTAACCAATTTTTCGCGTCGTCATCTAACTGAAAACCTGTGCGGTCAATAATTTGCATCATTTCTTCGGGCGCGAGTTCGTTTAAAACGAAAACGCGCAGACGTGACAGAAGCGCGGGGATAATTTCAAAGCTCGGGTTTTCCGTCGTCGCGCCGATTAAAACCAGTTCGCCCGATTCGACAAACGGCAGCAGAAAATCTTGCTGCGCTTTATTGAAACGATGAATTTCGTCGAGAAATAAAACTTTCGGTCTGCCTTCTTCTTTCGGCGATTTGATGATTTTGCGGATGTCTTCTTTTCCGGCTGAGACGGCGGAAAGCTCGTGGAAATCGGCGTGGATTGCGTTTGCATACATCCGAGCGAGCGTTGTTTTTCCGACTCCGGGCGTTCCCCACAAGACGAACGAAAAAATATGACCCTGCTCAATCGCCTGACGAAGCGGCTTTCCCGATCCGACCAGATGGGTCTGCCCGACGAATTCGTCGAGCGTTGCGGGTCTGATTTCGTTTGCCAGCGGCTGCATAAATTCGATTATAGCAAATTACAAACAGAGCAATGTTTAACTATTTATTGGCTTTTATAATTTCCTGAAAAACCGAAGCGTCTTCGGTCATTTGAATATTATTAAAGAAAATGTAGGAAACTTTGTTTTTCGGCAACAGCGCGGCAAGTTCTTCAAGCTCGTCAAGTTCGTATTTATAGCGCCAGCCGGTTCTGCCGTGCAGCCGGTAGTAACATTTTTCGGGCGTAACCGTGATTTTCATAAGCGGGTCGACGACGTGCCATAAATCTAATTTTGTGCAAACATCTTTGACGATTTTATCCGTCCAGGCGGCGCCGCGCGGCTCGAAGGCGAAATTTAATTTGCCGCGTTTGATGGAGGAAAAGAATTTTTCAAGGTTTGAAAGATTTTCTTCATACGGCTTAAAGCTCGCCGGACATTGAAAAAGAATCGTTTTCGCCTTCAATGCTTTAGCGCAGGCAAGTGTCGTCTCCCACGCTTCCCGAACGATTGCGGTCGGCTGAAAGCGTCCGGCTTGCGTTAATTCCTTTTCCGTCAATTTCTTTTTTAGGCGTTTATACGTCGGGCTTTTTGCTTCGTGCGTAATAAGCTGCCACGCTTTTATTGCAAACTCGAATTGATCGGGAACTTCGGCGCGCCATCGTTTGAGCGTTTTTATTTGCGGCGGCTGATAAAACGTATGCTGAATTTCCACGGTCGAAAACAGTTCGGCATATTTTTCTTTTGTCGTGCGAAAGCCGCAAGTTCCAATTCGTACCGGGTCGTTCATAATTTTTACTATTGGAATTTTTCTCGTAAAGAAATAAAATCAATTTGTCGAAAAAAATCAAAGGCAGATTCGCAAAGATTTAAAACGTTATGAAAAGTCAAAAAAAATACTTTTTGCTCGTCGTCGCTACCGTCTGTTTGGTTTCGGTCGCTGCCTTTTCATACGTCGGCTTGCCGAGACCGTTTAATTACGAACAGAATACTTCGCCAACGCCGGAGATAAAAACGTTTGCGGCTTTATCGACGACCGGCGATAGTTACCAAACGCCGAACGACAACATGCAAACGCAAATCTCGGTCGAGCCGACGCTTTTGCCGTCAGCAACAGCAGCAAGTACGTCGAACCGCGATGAACGCCCGCGTCGTGTGAGAGAGGCGGAATTTTCGCCTCTTACTTTGCGAGCGGCGTCGGAAAATTCAATACTCAGATACAATCTCGGATGGTTTTTCGGCGGCAAATCCCAGCGCGGCTGGCTTCTGTATGTTCCTTTGATTCAACAGACAATCGGCGCGTCGAAAGACGCCGACACGCCCGAATTTGCAAATGCCGTCGCCGATTGGCAGCAGCAAGCCGGACTTTTGCCGACAACCGGAAAGCTCGACGATAAGACGCTTTACAAAGTGGTCGAGTTCTGGCAATCGCGTCGCTTAAACAACAGCGATTACCCGTCGCCGGATAAATTGCTCGTCGGACCCACTTCGGATTTTTACGACCCGGGACGCGAAACCGAGTTGCGAAAAGTAGAACGCGAAACTTACGCCGCTTATAAACAAATGGTCGCAGCGGCGACAAAAGACAAAACGCTCAATCTCAGAGCAACGGCGTCGGGCGAACTCGCGCCGGACGAGAAATATTTAAAGATAGTATCCGCTTTTCGCTCGCGTGAATATCAGGCGAAACTGCGCAGAGAGTCGCCCGGTTCCGGTCGCGCCGGTCTTGCCGTCAATAGCCCGCATTTCACCGGACGCGCATTGGACATTTACGTCGGCGGCGAACCGACTATTATCAAAGATTTCAACCGCGCCGTGCAGGTGCAAACTCCGGTTTACAGATGGCTCGTCCGAAACGCCGAACGCTTCGGGTTTTATCCGTATTACTACGAACCCTGGCACTGGGAATATATTCCCGAACGGCTTAGAAAACCAACTTCGCCCGCCAAATAAAAGCCAAAATTTTATCTATGAAGAGACACGAAGATTACACTAAGTTAATTCGTTTTTCTTCGTGTTTTCTGTATGTTTTTTCGTGGTTAAAAAATATTAACGCGCGGCTCTGCGTTTTGGAGCCGCTCTGTTTGTGCTTTTTGCGCTTCCGCGCATTACGACGGGAAGCGATTGAGCCGTTGTTAGAACGCCGCTTTTCAGGCTTTTCACGCTGACGACCAATTGTTTTTTCGCCGTCGCGCGCGCCATCATTTGTTCGAGCGTTTTGTCTTTTAGACCGGACGAGTCAACGCCGCTCGATTCGAGTTCGGCGCGCAGATTGGCAACCGTGTTGGTTTGGCGGTCGTAAACGTCCGGGTAAATATGCAGCCGTCCGGCTTCGACAACCTGCGTGTCGTATGTGATTTCGACCGGAACCGGGGGCGTAACGTCAGCCGTCAGCGTTTTCAAATTTAATTTGGCAACGGCAATTTGCTTTGCCGATACAGGCAGGGAACGCGCCGCGACGATTTTTTCGCCCAAATCGTAAAGGTCAGCCTTCATCATCCGCACGCAGCCGTGCGATACGAGATTGCCCAAATCATTCAAGCCTTTTGCCTGATGAATCAAAAAACCGTCGCCGAGCGGAATTTTCATTTTTCCGATCGGGTTGCGCGGGTCGGTCGGCTTGATAACTTCTCCGACCTTGACGCCTTTGTGTCCCGTAACCCATTCGCTGTTCGGCGGAATCCACGTCGGATTCCAAATCACCGCGCTTGCCCGCCGCAAGCCGATATAAATCGGGTAGTCTTTCATTCCGACGCCGACCCAGTAAGTTTTTACTTCCTTGCCGTTTTGCCAGAGCGTCAATTGAAACGCCGGAACATTGACCGTAATCTTCAAATCGGCGTCGCCTGTTTGAAGCACCGTTTTTTCAATTGTGCCGCCGGTTAATTTATCCGAACGCGCCGATTGCCGATTTGCGTTCTCGTTTCTCGACTGCGCGGAAACCGTACCGAAGATGCCGAATAAAAACAAAATTGTCGTAAATATATATTTTTTCATTGAATTACTTGTTTAATTTATGCTCTAACTGCCGTCTGAAATTCTTTCGCCGAAAATTACGCGGCGCGAAACGTATTCTCAAGATGATAACACGCAAATTAGGGTTGTTTGCCGTTTATAAAAATCAATTTTATTCGGTATTTTCGCGAAGAAAATCGAGCATTACAAATTTTGCAACCTGCGCGCCCCAGCCGTTGAAATTATAATCAAATCCGTGCTGCGCGTATGAGACGAACAAAACTTTGTGCGAAACACTTGCTGTTTGCAGTTTCTCGGCGAGCAAATCCATATTTTCGCTTTTGACGAGCTGGTCTTGCCCGCCGTGTATGAGCAGAGTCGGCGGAGTTTTGCCATCGACGCGCGCCGTCGGCGACGCAGATAGGTAACGTTCGCGCATTTCGACGGATTCGTGCGGATTACCGCCCAAAAAACCACGCAGCGTTTCTGGTCCGTTAATTACAAATTGATTCGCCGGATTATCAAAATCCCAAATCAAATCTGTCGGCGCATAAAACGAAATAACGGCGCGCACGCTTTCGTCCAAACGAGTTTTTTCGTCTGTTTCCGCACCCGCGCAACTCGCCAGAAACTGCGCGTCGCCCGCCGAATACGCTGCGAGCAAAGCCAGATGCGCGCCCGCTGAACGACCGAGCAAAACGATTTTGTCAGGCGAGACGTTAAACTGTGCCGCATTTTTTTTAACCCAAAGAACGGCGCATTTGACATCACTGGTCGCCGACAGATAATTCGGCTGAGGTGCGAGCCGGTAATCAATGTCAAAAACCGTAAAGCCCTGCCGCGCCAGCCAAAAATTCCACTGCGGAAAATCGCTGCGCCCGCCCGCGTTCCACGAACCGCCGTGAACGACGACAATACTCGCGCCGTTTTTTGAAACGCCGTCCGGCGGATAATAAACGTCAAGTTGCAGCGGTTTTCCGCCAACTTCGGCAAAGGTGAAAGTTTCTTTATCGCCTGCATTATTATTTTGACTCAGAAAATTTGCAAAATATTGCCCTAAAGAAAGCGAAACGTTTTCTTTTTGCGCCGCCGAAAGCGCGCTGAAAAAAGGATAAAGCGAAATTAAAAAAGCAATCGCGCCCGCAGAAACCGACGCAAATTTAATCTTTCCGCGCGAGAAAACAAGCGCGCCGAAAATGCCGAAAAGCGCGAGCGCGCCGAAATAAAAACTCCATTCGCTTGCCGCGACGGAAAAAAGCCAGACGTAATAAGACGGCGCGGGCAGAATAATCCAAACCGTCGAAAGCAATGCGATTGAGCTTGCAAACAGAGAAATAAAGCTCAACATTCGATGTTTGGATTTTGCGCCCGTTTGTTTTTCCAGGTTTTTACGCGAGTTTTTCAAAAGTTTGTTTATAATAACAAAAGACGCGGCGGGAAATCTGTTCGTTTCAAAAAAAAGCAATTACAATTAGAGGAAAAGTTAGAGAAAAAGTGTTTTCGCCTTATGAAAAAACTTCTATTTTTATTATTGTTTTCTATTTTTGCCTTGCCGCGCGCCTCAGCTCAGGAAACGTGCAATTTATCAATAAGTGAAGCGCCGACTTTTTTCGGCTTGAGACTTGAAATGACGCCTGCGCAGGTGAAGAGCGTTTTCGGCAAAAGTCTGAAACTGAAAATCAAACGCGAAGGAACGTTTTTTCAAAATTTTATAGACAAACCGCCGCCCGCGTTTTTGCCGGACGTGCGCGCTCTTTACCTACGCTTTTTCGACCGGAAACTTTACCAAATCGAGATTTTTTATGAAGATAGAGACGAGCAGCAGACGGCGGCGCAGTTTGTAAATGTTTTGTCGGAAAATTTGAACTTGCCCGTAAAATTTTGGGAAAATAAATACGAAAAATACAAGTTAACTTGCGCGGAATTTTCTCTGGTCGCTGACAGAGTGCTGAATCCGCACGTTGAACTTACCGACGAAGCGACGCGCACCCGATTTGAAGAAGCACAGAAAAGCAAAAAACAGTAATTTTAATAAAAAATCTTCGTGTCATAAACAAATTGTTCCGAGTAGAAAGTTTTATGGAAAACAAAGAAAAACAATCGAAAGAGAACGTCGGCGAAATGCAAAAGCGGCGCGAAACAATGCCGGACGGCAAGCGTTACATCATTTTTTATACTTTTGGAAAAGAAGAAAAAGATGTCGAACTGCAAAAACCCGTTTCAAAAATTAAAGATTAATTTTTATGGCTATTGACCTCAAAAATTTACGCGCCGAGTTTCAGGCAATCTACAACCGCGAGCCGCGATTTTTCCGTGCGCCGGGCAGAGTCAATCTTATCGGCGAACACACTGATTACAACGGCGGTTTCGTTTTGCCGATGGCGATTGAGCGCGAAACGACGGTTGCCGCCGCGCCGCGCGAAGACAGAAAAATTCTCGTGCGTTCGGTGAATTTGAACGAACATAGCGAAATTGATTTGAACGCGCCGGAGCGGAAAATGCGCGGCTCGTGGCTCGATTTCATCGAAGGCGTGGCGCGGATTTTGGAACGAGAAAACGTAAAATTGCGCGGCGCGGATTTGCTGATTGCGTCAGAAGTTCCAAACGGCGCGGGTCTTTCTTCTTCGGCTGCGCTGGAGATTTCCGTCGGCTTGGCTTTGACCGAAGTTTCCGGTCAAACCGTTGAAAAACTTGCGCTTGCGCTCGCCGGACAAAAAGCCGAACACGAGTTTGTCGGCGCCAAAGTTGGCATTATGGATCAATTTATTTCCGCTCTGGGCAAGAGAGGACACGCGCTTCTGATTGACTGCCGCAGTTTGAAAGCCGAGCAAGTTCCGTTTACGACAGAGGAAGTGGCGATTGCAATTTGCAATTCAAACGTCAAACATGAGCTTGCGTCTTCGGAATACAACACACGTCGCGCCGAATGTGAACGAGGCGTCGAATTATTAAAACAATTTTTGCCCGACATTACGCAGTTGCGCGATGTCAGTGTTGCGGATTTTGAAAAATACAAATCGAATTTGCCGGAAATTATCAGAAAACGCTGCCGCCATGTCGTAACTGAAAACGAGCGAACTTTAAGCGCCGCCGAAGCATTGAAACAAAACAACTTCACGGAATTTGGACGTTTAATGCGGCTGTCGCACGCGAGCTTGCGCGACGATTACGAAGTCAGTTGCCGCGAGCTTGATTTGCTGGTCGAAATTGCCGCCGATTGCAAAGGCGTTTTGGGCGCGCGAATGACCGGTGGCGGTTTCGGCGGCTCGACCGTCAATCTTGTGCGCCGCGAAAATCTGGCTGAATTTATCGAACGGGTTTCGGCTGAATACCATAATCGAACGCAAATTAAAACGGATATTTACGTTTCCAATCCGGCTGACGGAGCAAGAGAAGTTAAAAGTTTGGAGTTGTGAGCCAAATCTATTATTGTTAATTGAACAATTGCTGGCTTTTACAAGCAAAATCGGTGGAGAAAATTCAATACAAAAATTTATCAAACTGTGTTCGTTTAACTAACGGCACAATCGAAATTGTCGTTACCGCCGATGTCGGACCGCGCATAATTTTTTACGGCTTTGCCGGCGGCGAAAACGTTTTGGGCGAGCATTTCGAGACGAAAGTTAAAACCGCGCTCGGCGAATTTAAGCCTTACGGCGGGCATCGTTTGTGGATTGCGCCGGAAAATATGCCGAATTCTTATGCGCCCGACAATGCTCCTGTTGAATACGAATTTGACGAAAATAAAAATTCGATTCGGCTGATTCAGCCGCTTGAAACTGTTACCGAAACGCAAAAGGAAATTACCGTCGCTTTAGACAAAACGGGAAGCGGCGTCGCCGTGCATCACAAAATTACAAACTGCGGCGACAGTGAAATTCAGATTGCAGCGTGGGCTTTGACGATTATGCGCGCGGGCGGCATCTGCGAAATTCCGAACGAGCCTTTTGCCGCATACAGCGGCGAAACTTTGCTGCCCGTCAGAAATTTAACGCTCTGGTCTTACACGGATTTGTCGGACAGGCGCTGGCAATTCGGTAAAGGTTTTATCGGTTTGAAAGTTGACGAAACCAAACCTGCGCCTCAGAAAATCGGTGTTTTAAACAAACAGGGTTGGGTAAGATACCGATTTGAAGATTTGGAATTTACCAAACGTTTTGATTTTGCGGAAAATGCGGTTTATCCAGATTTGAACTCGAACACGGAACTTTACACGGCGGGCGATTTTGTCGAAATCGAATCGCTTTCGCCGCTTAAAAATATCGCGGCAAGCGAATCGATTGAACATATCGAACGCTGGGAGCTGGAAAGAAAGGATGAAAGATGAAGGCAGAAGGATGAAAAAGAAATACGTCGTATAGTTCTTGTCAGTTCCTCAGCTTTCATCCTTCATCCTTTATCCTTCTCTTGTTCCGCCTTCCTCTTTTTCATCCGCCGTCAGCCGGCGAATTCGAGTCGAGAAGTCCGGGAGGGACGAGCAGTTCGCCGCTCTGCGGGTCGATGATTCCGTTGGTTTCTTCTTCGATGCTGGTCGCTTGCGTGTAAATGTCGCCGGCAATCGGACGCCGCCGCATTTCGCGTTTGAATTCGCGGATGCGTGCGGATTTTTCATCGTTCGCGCCGGGTCCGCCGTAGTTTGTAAAACCAAAACCGCCCCATTCACTGATAACAAGCGGCGTTTGTCCGCGATAAAAATACGGGTCGCCGGCAATCAAAGGCTGTGCGGTTACGCCGTTCGTTTCTCCAGCAACCAGACGGTCGAGCGTAGAAGCCCACGCCGCCGCATCCGGCGTATAAACGTGCGCCGTCAGCAAATTTGAACTGAGTCTGCCGTGCTGCGAGACGTGATTCCAACCGTCGTTATCGACGACCAGCAATTGCGGGTGTGAAAGCCGCAGGTAATCGAAAGTGTTCGATATATATTTGCGCGTTTCGATGTTGGTCGTGATGTCTTCGGCGCCCCAATCTTCGTTATAAAGACTCAAAATCACGATTGACGGATGCGACGCGATAAAAACCAGCATTCGTTGCAGTTCCGCCCAGTGATTGTCGCGGCTTTTCTGGTTTGAGCTGTGCGGCGAAGGAATTTCAACCCACAGCATCAAGCCGATTTCGTCGGCTAAATCATAAATGCGCGGGTCGATTCCGGCAATGTGAACGCGCGCCAGATTGCAGCCGAGACGCTTGATGGCGTATAGATGCCGCCTGATTTCCTCAAACGTCGAGATGCCCGGCTGGTAAAGAATTCCGTCGAGGTAAATCGGCTCGTTGTTTAGATATACGTGCCGCGCCCGCGCGCTCATCTTTCGCAAGCCGAAATTGGTTTCGATGCCCGTAACGCTGTCGTCCGGTGCAACCAGTTCCGCCCACAAATGATAGAGATTCGGCGCGGCGGGCGACCAGGATTCGGCATTCGGCATTTCGAGCGGGACGCGCTGTATATGCTCGCCGACATCGAGCGGCAAATCGAATTCTGCAGTTACAACTGTTTGAGTTTCACCGTTATTATGCGGAGTTGCCGTCAGCCGCAGGCGATACAATCCGGCTTCGTGAATGCGCGTCGTAAAGTCAAATTCGACGAGCCGGTCGCGCAGATTGCTTATCACGCCGAGACGCGAGCGCAGGCGGTTGCGTCCGACCGTTTCAATCCAGACGCTGCGCACGGCGCCGGAAACCGTCTGATACCAGATGCCGCCTTGTTTATAAACGCGCGACGCTTGTTTGCCGCGCGGAATGTCGGCGTCAATTGTGTCGGCAACGCGCACCGTTAAGCGATTGACCGGTTTTAAGAGTTTTGGCGGCAGTTCATAAGAAAACGAATTGTATTCGCCGAGATGAACTTCTTCGCCTTCGATTGTTTTGAGCGGCACGCCGTCGAGCCACACTCTTGTTTCATAACCGCACGCTCCAAAAGTCAACTGCGTCAGACGGTTTGGCGCGTTGCGCCATTCCGCCGGAACGCTGAAATCGCATTCATACCAGGCGACCACTTCATCGCTGTTTGAATAAAGCGACGAAATTTCTTTGGCGGCGGCGACAAGATGCGATTCAATCGAACCGGGAAATATCGCCGTTTCCGTAAAATCGTGATGCTTAAACCATTGCTCGGTGAGTCCTTTTTCTTCGCCGTCGAGCGCAAAACGCCATTCGCCGTCGAGCAATTGAAAAGCCGTCCGGCGCTGAATCGAACGCGGCAGCGGATTGCTTTTATCGGCGACGGCGTGAAGAAGGTCGTGCTGGTCGAATTCGTGTTTCGAGTTTGTTGTCACGGTTTGTTGATTTGCCGATATGTCTCTCATATTGTTTTTTGCGATTATCGCGGAACGATTGAATTTCCCGCTAAGTTTATTTCGATTCAATGACGCAAGTTTTTCGTTGCCAGCGCTCTCATAAGTGACACCGCGTCGCTGACCAAAAATCTAAACCACGAAACTCTACACCGAAGATTACAAAACAAAGTTCGTTTTCTCCAATCCGGTTTCGTGGTTTTATTATTTTATGCGTCTGGTTTATCTGTCTTTTTTCTTTCCGCCCGGCGGCGGCTTCACTGCTGCCGCCGCGGGAATGGTAAAAATCACTGTTTTCGGGTCTCCATAACGCGCGTCGAGCTGTGGATTTTGGTTGTGATTCATATCTTCGGAAGCGATTTTGCTAACAGTTTTGCCGACCTTTGTCATTAACTGCGTGTAATTCATCGCCGTCGTTCCTTTAGCATTAAGAGCTTTGACCAAATTGCTGGTAAAAAGTCCCATTCGCGGACCTTCGCCGCTGCTGCCGTCGAGCGCCGTTTCATTGGCGTCTGCAGCCGTCAGAGTCAGATACAAATTGCCTAATTGCGGCGGAGCGGTTGTTCGGCTGGTCGTTGCGGGTTTTATTATTTTTACTTCATCGAAACTTTTCGCCCGAAAAACTTTGTGCAGCGGCACAAAGCGTTCCGGGTATTTATTTTTTTCGTTTCTGGCAATCGAGCCGGAAAAACAACTGTCGGAGATGAAAATTACACGCGCGCCTTTTTTCGTAAAAGCGGAAAACAGGGCGTAAAGCTCGTCGTCGAGAATCATATTTTTCCAGGGCTTGCCGCTCGTCGCTTTTTCGGCGTCAATCGGGACAAGGGTCGAATCGTATTTGCCGCGCGGGTAATAAGTTTCGACCGACCCGTCCGGCATCGTTTCTTTTAACGGCGTTCATTTCCAAAAACTCAAAATCCCTGCGGCTTACAGGAAAAGTCGTCGCAATAATTTTAAAAGTTTCGATGCCGGCGGGCGCGGAAGCTACAAAAACATTTTCACGACAGCTTTCGCCGGAAATCGTTTTTCTCGCGCCCGCCGCCAGCTTCAAACTTGTGTATTGCCGGTCGGTAATTTTTTCCGGCGCGCGTATTTTGACGCTTCCGTCGCTGCCGATGTCGAGTAAGGTAATATACAAATCCTTTTTTGAAAGATTGGCGATTTCAAACCCGAAAAATGCGTTCTGGTCAATTTCATAAGTGCTTTTCGCCGGATTCAAAGCGATTGGCGATTTTCCGATTGTGATGATTTTACCGTTTGCGTCGCACGGTTTCGCTGCCACGCCGAAGCGAAACGGCGTTATCGTAATTTTTCCGTGAAGCGAAGATTTGTCATTGGCGATTGACCTGACCATTCGCTGGTGCGAAAGATGGACGATCGCGTCTTTGATTTTATCCGCCGCTTCTTTGTCGCCGGTTTTAACAAAAAATCCGTAAAGCGGCACGAAATTTTTGTCCGCCAGATAGAAAATCTGCGCGTCGGCGGGAAGATTATTATTCGATTTTTCATCTTTTTCAAGCGGCACATCCGCGCTTTTGTCCGGGAAAACTTTTCCGAAACTGTCCTTCAAAAGCGTAACGTCCCAGCGCGCCGCTGAATCGGTTAATTTTCCCGCAGTCAAAACGACGCCGCGCGTCGGATGCGTCTTTAGTCGGCGTGAAATTTTCGCTCACGGCTTGGATTATATTTTTATCAATGCCGGAAAGTTTTGCCGCGTTCTCGCCATCGAGCAAAACCTTGAGCCGCGCCTCGCCTAAATCCGGCGATACGACAACGACTTTATCTTCGGTTGTTAAAACTCACTGCGCTGTTGTTATAACGGCGACCGAGTTGTCAGCCGCGACGCTGACGACTTTGGCGACGCCAATTTTTCCCGTTTCGCCGTCAAATCGTTTTTGATTTCTGTCGTAAACGGCGAGAATCGTTCCGGCGCTGATATTTTGAATTGCTCCGGCTTCGATAGTGATTTGTTTGTTTTTCACTTCCGAAATTTTGACGTAATTATCTTCGCGGCTGCCCAAACCAGCGAAAACAAAGCGTTTATCGTCGCCTTCGATTTGCGGAATCTGGTTATTCTTCGTCTCGCCCGCAACTTTTTGCCGGACGTTTTCCACCAATTCGCGGTAACTCGTGTCGGCTTTCGCGTTTCGCAGCTCTTCAATCAAAAAATAAGTCAGATTGCCGAAAACGACGGGCGTTTTGCTCTGCTCGTTTTCAAAGATATATTTCTGACCGGCAAGCTGGTTGGATTTGGCGGCGGAAATGACTATGTAATCGTCGCCTGGGGGAAGCAAATCAGTCTGCGAGTTGTCCTTTTCCGTTTTCATGTTGTCGCCCGCGCCGCGAGTTTCGGCTTTTAAAAAGGTAACGGGAACGGTTGTTCGTGCCGGAATTCGACGCACGTCGTCCGAAGCGCGCGTCGCCGAACCCGAATGGCAGCTATCCAAAATATAAACGATATTGTCCGTATATCTTCGCAAACGCCGGGTTAATTCAAAAATTTCGTCGTCGGTAATATCGAAATTTTTGCCCGGAAGGTCTTGACTGTCGTATGTAACAAATGTTTCATCTCTGCCGTCGGCTTCATCAAACGGCGAAGCGTCAGGCGCTTGCGAGCCGTGACCGCTGAATTCAAAAACCGCAACTGCGTCGCGCCGCTTTGTTTGCTGAAAATAATCGCGCGCATTATTGATTAAATGATTTTCAAACTCGGCAAAAATTCGCGGCTTCGTCGCTTCGACATCGAGTAATGTGTGAATATTTTTTTCGGGAACATTAAAACGCTCGCTCGTCAAAAGCTCTCGCATTTTCTCGACATCCGTACGGCTGCCGCGCAAGGTCGGAAGTCGCGCCGAATCGAGATATTTACCGATACCGACTTGCAAAACAAACATCGGCGATTTTTCCATTTGCCGATTGATTTTCGACTTAACCTGCGCCGCCTTTCCGTTTGGAGCATTAACGGCAAGAGAACCAGTCAACCAAAACGACAGCAGGATAAAAAATGTGGTTTTTCGATTTGTCATCTTGAAATTTTACAATCAATTTCAGGCGAAAGCGTTTACCGCCAATTGCCGATTAAAACAAACGGCGACCAGTAAAACGGGTGTGCAAACGGCGCGTTTGCGTCGCATTTGAATTTCTCCTGCGCTGAGCCGTCGAGTCTGACTGTTTCCGAACGACAACCCGCCGATTTACCGCTTGATTTTAGTTTGCCTTCAATCATCTCAACTTGCGCGCGCTGCATCGCTCCGGCTTTTGTTATGCTCGGATTTTCTTTGTGCAGACGGTAAAATTCGCTCATCAAAAGCTGTGTGCTTTCGTCTGCCACGCTCCACAAAGTTGCCATTACCGACTTTGCGCCGCGCAGTTCGATAAAAGTCGCCAGAGAATCAACTTCCTTTCCGGTCGAATCACCGTCGCTTCCGAAAGCAGTGTTGCAAGCCGACAGTGTAACGAGTTCGACGTTGCCAAATTTCATTTGCGGCGAGTTTGAGATTTGTTCGAGCGTTAATGTATTTCCGCCGCCGAGCAGAAGAAATGAGTTTGCCGAGTCGTCGCCGAGGCGGAAATGGCTGGCGATGTGAACAATCGTGTATTTGCGTTTTCCTTCAGCGTTTTCTTTAGTGAGCGAATCACCGAAATTCTTTGCGTTAAAATCAGCGTCAACAAGGCGCCTGCCTACAAGCAAGCCGGTTTCATTCGACGTTTGTTCGTCTTTTATAATGTTGATAAGTTCGGTTTTCACGCCCGGCAACGCGCTGAAACTTATTTTTTCGTCGGGCGCAATCGGGTCGGGGACGTTTTGGGCGGTGGAAACGCCGAGTCCGAGCGTGTGCCAGTTCTTTTCGTTTTCCGCCGACAAACTCTGGCGCGTCGCCGATGTAATAATTGCGTTTTGATATTTTTCGACCAGGTATGTTTTGCCGTCGGGCGAGAGCGCGGCGAACGGAATATAGCGCAACGTTCCGTCCAAAGACCAGATTAAGGTTTTAGCGTTTGCCGCTCGCAAATCTTTTTCAATTGGCTTTACCAAAATGTCGTAAAGTTCTTTTCCGAGCGGGCGCGGGTCAATTGCCGGATTTTGCAGAATGGCGCGAAACTCGAAGATTTTCTTATTCAAATCAGCCGATTTTATTTCTGTTTTGCCGCCGATTTGAATTGTCGGCGTCGTCAAAATCACGCGGTAACGGTCTTCGCCCGCAATCGTGTAAAGTGCGACCGTTCCTTCGCCCCAAGAACGCAGTTTTTCCTGCAAAGCACGGTCAACATCAATTTCCTTTTTTACCGGTTTGCCAAGTTCGGCGACGAGTTCCTTTTCCAGAAACAGTTTGAAAGCGGCGTTCGCGTCCGTTAATTGCGCCGACAATTCTTCGTAGCGTTTTTGCTCGGCGGCTGATAGAGTTTCGCCTTCGGTCAAACGACGTTTTTTGTCATCGAGTTTTTGAAACTCCGCGCCGATTTCGCTGACGCGGTCAGCCAGTAGATTATATCGCTCGACAAGTTTTTGCTCGTCGGGTTTGAGTTTGGCTTGACCTTTCAAATTTTTGGTTTCATCATCGCCGCCACGCGTATATTCAAAATATTCCTGTTCTTTGAGCAGCGCGAGAACCTGCTGTGCTTCGGAAAAACGTCCTTCGGCAACAAGTAAATCTGCAAGTTTTTGATAAGCGTTCTGGACTGTTTTCAGGTAAGTTTGCTGTGTTTCCTTCTCCAGACCTTTTATCGCCCGGCGCATTTCTTGATATTTATTGATTGCTTGTTTGCCGTAAAAAATCGCCAGCCTCGCGTTGCCGAGCGATTGATACGCTTCCTGCATCCAGCCGAGCGTTCGGGCTTCCTTTGCCTTGTCGCCGACGGCGCGCTGAAACGGCAGCGCCTGATTATAATAATCGAGTGCTTTTTGATTTTCGCCGAGCGCGGAATAAACCCGTCCGATGCCGCTCAAAGTCAATCCTTTGAGCCAGACGTGATTCTTTTCTTTGGATATTGCCAACGACAAGTTGTAGTATTCGAGTGCTTTTTGGTTTTCGCCCAAATTTCGGTAAATCGTTCCGACGTTGTTCAGCGTCAACGCTTCGTTTTCCGTGTCTTGGATTTTCCTTTCAATCGTAAGTGCTTGATTATAAAACTCTAAAGCCTTTTGGTTTTGGTTCAAATCACGATAAACCGAGCCGATATTGTTGAGCGTTATGGCTTCGGCGCTTTGGTAATTAATGCTTCTCTGAATCGGCAGCGCTTGTTCGTAGTATTCCAGCGCTTTTTGGTTTTCGCCCAAGCCGGAATAAACCGCGCCGAGATTGTTGAGCGCCCAAGCCTCTTTTGTTTTGTCGCCCATTGCACGCGCGAGCGGCAAAATTTGTTTGTAAGATTCAATGGCTTTCTGTCTTTCGCCCAAACCGTCATAGAGTATGCCGACAGTATTGAGCGTTTTTACTTCGTTTGTTTTGTCGCCGAGTGCCTGGTAAATCGGCAAGACTTGAATATAGTATTCAAGAGCGTTTTTATTTTCTTCCAGATTGGCGTAAATAAGACCGATTTGGTTGAGCGTCAAAGCCTCGCCGTCTTTATCTTTGATTTCCCGCTCGAGCGGCAAAGCCCGTTTAAAATATTCAATCGCTTTTCGCGGCTCGCCTAAAAACATATACGCGTTGCCGATGTTGTGAAGCGTCGTTTCCTCCTCGTATTTATCACCGGCAGCAATGTAGAGCGGCAATGCCTGGTTGTAATATTCCAGCGCCTGGCGCGGTTGCGGCGAATACTGACTTAGCCTTCCGAGCCACGCGAAACAATGAGCTTCAAAAAGTTTATTGCCCAACTCGCGGAAAAGCGGCTGCGCTTCCTTAAATTTTTGAACGGCTTCATCCATAAATTTAGACGCGCCCGGCAGAGCCAATTTTCTGGCATCGCTGAAAAGCTGCTCGGCTCTTTGTTTTTTGTCCTGCGGTATCGGCGAATTGTTCGGCATTTGCCCGAACGCGACGAATGCCGTCAGCGCGATTATCAAAACAATCTGCATTTTTGAAAATTTAAGGTTTTTTTGTAGCTGAAACATATTTTATTTCCTCATAAATACAAGCTTTACCGCCAATCGGCAACCGGAAATATCTAAATTTAACGTCATTTCGGAGTTCAAACTTTGATTTGGCGGAGCAAACCAAAGTTGAACTCCGAACACAGACGTTTCTCTGGGGAGAGATTGAGATTTACTGCCGTTGCAATTTTCAAATTTTTCGAGTGCGGCTTTTTGCGCCTGCATTTTTTAGTGACAAAATACGCCGAAAGGTTACACACTTTCGAGAAAAACTTCGGTTTATCCGCAAAAATTATTTCTTCTGCATATAAAAAATGTATTTGCTGATTTCTGCGCCCGCCGCACTCAAGACAATAAATTCGTTTGCGCCATCGAGCAGCTCGTTCGGCGATGTTGTCAATTGGACGGCTTTTTGTCCGCCGCTCGATATTAACATTGCCAAATCACGCGCAACGGTTTTTTCGTTTAAACGAACAGAAAATCTGTCGCTTTTATTGGCGTCTGCGGGCAAAGCGAGACGAACGGCGATGCGTTTCGTGCCGCGTTCGATTGAGAAATTTTTCGTTTCGGAAGTTGTACCGCCGCCGCGCGTTGCAATGCCCGGCGACAGGAAAATCGAAGCGATTATCGGCGTTTGCGTCTGCTGTTGCTGCTGCGTTGGAGAAGGTCGCGCCGAATTTTCCAGCCGCAAGCGCTTGAGTTCGCTTTCAATCTCGGCGCGTTTTCGCCGCTCGCCTTCGAGTTCATCCGTCAAATCGCCGCTCGTTTCGCGCTCGTCGTCAATTTGATTTTTTAATTCGACTTCGCGCTTCTGCGAGTTTGCCAACTCATTCTGCAAATCGTTTTCCTTTTGCTGCGAAATGACTTGCCGTTCGGTTTGCAGCTGAGCGAGTTCGTCTGTTTTCCGGCGATTATCGAGCAGCAGAAAAATGCTCGAAAGCGTTAATAGAAGCAAAACTCCTGCCATTGCGTATCCGAATGCCGGAGTTTTTATAGTGAAAAATCCAGATAATTTTTGCCAAAAAGTTTGACCGCCAGCGGCGACAGCAATCGGTTTTTCCTGCAATTTTTCCTCGCGTATAAAAGTTTGCAGAGCGACGGCGTTGGCAACTTTTGCGCGTCGCTCGGGCAAATTTTCCAGACTGCGCTCAAATCTTGCGAGTTCCGCACCTTTGATTTTTCCGCCAGCGTATCTGTCAACCAAATCGTTTTCCAGATTGACGACTTCAAAGAAAAGTTTATCATCAGCAAAAAATCTTTCTTCGAATCCGGCGCGTTCTTCGTCCGACATCTCATTGTAGAGATAACGTTTGATTTCAGTTTCGTTTGTGTTCAAATTGTTTTCCGTCATCGCACATTACCTCCTCGCTTTGTAGTGTCGGAAATCGCCGTTTTGGTTACACCGAGTTTTTCCGCGCAGTCGTTGATACATTTTTCCAGACGCTCGCGGATACGGCACGCTTTGACCTTTAACGTTGTCATCGTCAAATTTAATTTGACTGCCAGATTTCGTCTGGCTTCTTTATTTTTTTCGCCCGCGTCCGTGTCGTAATAACCGAGGATAAGCACTCGGTCTGAGCCATTCGGGACGACTTCCGCCAGACATTTTCGCAAACATCGAAGGCGCAAATCCGGGTCTTTTAAGATTTCGATGTCGGGTTCGGTGAAATTTTCCGGCATTTTATCTTCGCCAACCGCGTCTTCCCGGTGCCGACGAATGTGTTCGAGCCAGACAAAGCGTAGAACTTCGCAGGCGTAAGCATTCAGGTTTTGAATTTGTTCGCCGCCTGCAAGTTTTCCCGCCACGCGGTCGAGCGCAGTATCAGCCAGCGTGTCGGTTTCGGTTTCAGGACAGCCTTTCCACGTCAGGCATTTGATGAGTTTCAGGCGCAGAATTTCGTATTTTTCGGCGGCAACAGCTTGGTCGCCGGCAAGACGATTTAAAAGCAGCTCAAATGAATTTGCGGTTAATGGCGACAATGTAAACTAATGCGAAATTTAAGTTTGTCAGGCATGATAAAGCAATCGAATTTAACCGCGCACGGGAAATTCCTGCAATTTTTCAAACCTTAGAATGAAAGCAAAAAACCGCGCCGGAAGTTCTGCGGCAGCTTATCTTAAATAGAAAACTTAGCGATAACCTGCATTTTAGGCTTTCTCTCCGATTTGTCAAAAATTTTCGCGCCGTTGCGACTTTACCGCTAAGTTTGTCTGCGCCGATCGTCCAAGTTTTTAATCGTTTTTCGTTTAATTAAACGGACTGATTGCGGCGACGGTAAAATCGCTCAGAGCGTCGGTTACCGAATTTATCAAAATAAACACGAAAACCAAAAAGGTTGTAAGCGTAAAGGTAACAAATACCTCCAGGGCGATTAAAATATTCCAAAATAAATTTTTAGCTAAAAGATTTTTCATTTTTTATCTCCGTTTTCTTATATTTATGTAATGTGTTTTGCCTTACATTTTAGAGTGTCGGGAAAATGAAAAAGGTTACACAGGAGATAAAATTTTAGGATTAAATGCGCGGTTTTGGTTTGTCCTTCGTCTGTGAATTAAGATTTAAAATTAAATTTAGAATCAAAACTTTAACTGCTCGCAAAACGCGTTTAATGAGAAAACGTAATGCTTTTTTATGATTTTTATTCCAACTTTCGGATTACAGTTTCTTAATTTATACGCTTAAACTCGTTCGGTGCGTCCGGCGACGCTGGCGACGACTGCCGCTAATTCGACCGGCTCGACCGGTTTCGGAACGTGAACCTGGAATCCGGCTCTCAATGCCCTCACGCGGTCTTCAACCCGCGCATACGCCGTCAGAGCGATTGCCGGAATGCGTCCGCCTTTTTCTTTTGATAAGGAACGAATTTTTGCAATCAATGAGTAGCCATCTTCGTCCGGCATTCCGATGTCGCTGATTAAAACATCGGGCGTTTGCTTTTCAATCGCGGCGAGCGCATCGGCTGCCGAGCCTGCTGCCGTTACGATTGAACCGCAGTGTTCAAGAATTTGGCGCAGCATTTCGCGCGAGTCCTCTTCGTCGTCAACTACCAGAACACGCAAATCCTTCAACTCCGGCGCGCAGTCAAGGGAGACGAGTTCTTTCGAGGCGGTCGGGTGAACGCGCCCTTCGCTGTTTATTTCTGTATGCGGAACAGTTATTGAAAGCGGCAGCTTGACGACTAAGCTCGCTCCTTTTCCTTCGCCTTCGCTTTCGACTTGAACTGTTCCGCCGTGCATTTCGACGATTTGACGCGCAATCGAAAGTCCAAGTCCGAGACCGCCTTGCCTGCGCGTACTGGTCTGGTCGGCTTGGCGAAAACGGTCGAAAACGCTCGGCAGAAATTCGGGCGCAATGCCTTTTCCGGTATCGCTTACGATAAGTTCGACGTGCGAGTTGACTCGTTCGAGGCGAATTTGCACGCGCCCGTCTTTCGGCGTGAACTTGACGGCGTTGGTCAACAAATTCCAGACGACTTGCTGAAGCCGGTCGGCGTCGCCGGAAATCGCTCCGGTCGCCGTATCTAAAAGCGTTTGCAGACGAATGTTTTTCGCTTCCGCCGCCGGACGAACCACATCTACGGCGGCTTCTATAACCGCCGGAAGCTCAATCGGACGCACTTCGAGCCGCAGCTTGCCCGTGATAATGCGCGAGATGTCAAGTAAATCATCGATCAATTGGACTTGCGAGAGTGCATTGCGCTCGACCGTCTCCATCGCGCGAACCGAAGCCTCAGCATCGAGCCGACCGCTTCGCAGTAAATTTGACCACCCCAAGATAGCATTGAGCGGCGTGCGCAGTTCGTGTGAAAGATTGGCGAGAAATTCGTCCTTGATTTTGTTGTTTTCTTCCGCCGTCCGCTGCGCCCTTTGCGCGACGGTCAATAAACGTTTTCGTTCTTCTTCGATTCGTTTGCGCTCGATGCCGTTTGCGATGCCGTTGGAAACCGAAGCCATCGCCTGCAGCGTTACGTCCGTCAGCGGCTGACGCGCGAAAACGCACATCACGCCGACCAGTCGCTCTTCGACAATCAACGGATAACCGGCAAATGCCGTCATTCCTTCGCGCTTAGCCCATTCTTTATCGCTGACGCGCAGGTCGCCCGCAACATCATTTGTCAAATGCGGCAGGCGTTCTTCGGCAATCATTCCAATTTTGAATTTGCCGACCGGAACTCTCGAATGCGCTCCGTCCAGATGTGTGTATGTGCCGGAGCTTGCCTGTAATTCTAAAACGTTTTCCTGCTCGTTTAGTGTCCAGATGCGCGCGAACGCTGCGTCCAGATGCCGGACCAGGGCTTCCGTGCAGTTACCGAGAACCGTCTGCAAATCTTCGCCCTGAATCAAAGCCGTTCCGATGTTGCCGTTTAATGTCGCCAGACGGGAACGTTCGAGCAGCATCGCTTCGGATTGTTTGCGGGCGGTGATGTCGTGAAAATAAACGGACAATCCGTCGGGCGAAGGATAAGCGCGAACCTCGAACCAGATGTCGAGCGGCGCGTAAAAACTCTCGAAAGCAACAGCCGTTTGACTTGCGACTGCTCGATGATATTGCTCGTAAAAAATAGAACTGACCGCGTGAGTAAATTCTTCCCAGACGCTTTTGCCGAGAATCTCGTCGCGCTTCCGCTGCAGCAATTCTTCAGCTTGCTGATTGATATAAGTAAATTGCCAGTCGTGGTTAAGCGCAAAAAAAGCGTCCGTTATGCTCTCTAGGATGGTGCGCGTGCGCTGGTTCGACATTCTCAACTCTTCTTCAATCTGCTTCTGCACGGTGATGTCGCGTGAAACCGTCAGAAGCTGTTTCGGATTGCCTGCCGCGTCGAAAATCGGCGAGATAATCACGTCCCAGTATTTAAGATTTCCTTTCGCCGTTCGCCGACTTGCTCGAAAGTGATGCGTGCCGCCCTGTTTAGCTGTTTCGATGGCGGCAAGTGCCTGCTCGCGCTCTTCTCCATCCCAGAAATCAGTCCAGAAACGTTTCTCCAAATCGCTGAACTCGTCTATCTCCATCGCGCGCCGGCTTGCCGCGTTTATCGAGAGCAATTTGCCGTCGAGGTCTAAAACCTTGATGCAATCAGTGCTTGAATCGAAAACGCGGCGGCTGAAAATTTCGCTTTCAACCAGGTTGTCTTCCGCCAATTTGCGAGCGGTAGCGTCGCGTGCCACTTTTGCAAACCCAAGCAAAGTTCCCGCTTCGTCGCGTCGCGCAGTCGTTATGCCGCTTGCATAAAACCGCGAACCGTTTTTGCGCAGATACCAGCGCACGTCTTCAGCAAGTCCGACCCGCCCGGCTTTTTCCAGTTCGTTTTCCGGCACGCCGCTTTTCCTGTCTTCGGGTGTAAAGATAATCGAGAATTGTTGACCGAGCATTTCTTCCGCCGCGTAGCCGAACACAATTTCCGCCCCTTCGTTCCAGCTAAGAACGCGACCTTCCAAATCGAGATGAAAAATGGCAAAGTCCTTAATTTCTTTGACCAGCATTCGATACGGCTGCTCACCGAACAAATCTTCTAACTTATCTTCCTTATCCATTTGTATTTAGTCGGAATGTATAAAACCGATGCCCTATTGAATATATCAAGCACAACTGCTTAAAAGAGAGTAAATTCGGTAAATTTATTCCACGCCGAGAACTTCTACGATAAAAATCAGCGTCGCATTCGGCGGTATCACGCCGCCTGCGCCGCGCGTGCCGTAACCGAGATGCGGCGGAATGAAAAATGTCGCACGGTCGCCGACGCGCAGTTTTTGAAAGCCTTCGTCCCAGCCTTTTATCACTTTGCCGGCGCCGAGCAGAAACGGAAACGGCTCGGCGCGGTCGAGCGAACTGTTGAATTTCACGCCGCTCGTCAAAAGTCCGGTGTAATTAACCGTTACCGTATCGCCCGCTTTGAGCGCCGCGCCCTTGCCGTTTTGCGTAATGATGTAAGTCAAACCCGAATCAGTAGTAATAGCCGCAGACTTTTTTAACGTTGCAACTGTTTTCGCTGTCGGCGTGCGTTTAACCGTCGTCGTTTTTGTGTTACGGCGAATTATTGTGCCTTTTCTCGTCTGGCTTGCAGCGAAACCGGTGCAAGCGCTCAATATTAAAAGAATCGAAACGATTGATTTTTTCATAGTATCTATAAAATATGTGAATCAATAGTAGAAATTTAGTAAAAACAAGGCAAATGTTAGTTTGCCCAAACAATGAATTATCAAGCCTTCGGTTGAACGCATCTGACCAGCTCTTTGAATATCGGTTT
>JAABUN010000847.1_pt1 | contig 75248 bp, 79 predicted proteins | sample 5559311 | NCBI WGS metagenome assembly JAABUN01 (sample SAMN10711877, study PRJNA513370) | rock metagenome | isolation source: Antarctica rocks | place: Antarctica: Victoria Land, Siegfried Peak sud | reverse complement strand
GCGATATTTCGCTGGAAATACTATGTGGTACGTCAAAATGCTGACATTATGACTCTTATGGATGTACTTGCTCACTTCGTGAGTTTACGCCGCAAGCGGCGGGGAATCAGACCCTAAGAGATTGAAATTTCCCAAATACCGAGCGGTCCGGGCTTCATTTCAGGTCTACTCGAGCAGTCCGTTCAACCCGGACGAAGGCTGTCCGCCAAGCTATCACAAGCTCTCGCACTACGACGTAAAGCTTTCCACGAGACGGGTCTTCTTACTCGCTCCGCCGCAACTGCATAATCTGCCCCAGCCAGCGGCTAAAAAGCGGCACCACCGGGTTGTCGCGGGCGCTTACAACGTCGAGATGCGTGTAACCGGGGACGACGTAGCTCGAGAAAAGTGCGCTCGCCCGCAGGTTGCTGTACGCCGCAAAGCCGTCGGCGCGCGCTATCAGACCCCGCCCGGCTCCGACGGCGAGCGTCGGCGCGCCCACCTCGCTGTGCGCCGCGAACTCGCTACGGTCTCGCAGATCGAGCGGTAGCTCACCCATATCGACGAGCAGCCGGAGCGGAAAGTACCACTCGTTATAGTCGCTCAGCTCCCCTACACGCGCCCGCACATAGTCGTCTACGTCGGTGTGTTCGCGCTCCGGGTCGCCCTGCGTCCAGGTCACGGCGTCGAAACCGTCGGCGACGCCGACGACGGAACGGCTCGAGCTGCTCTCCGGGCCGTCCAGCAAAAACGCCGCCAGGTTGCCGCCGTAGCGCGCCCCCACCGCCTCACCGACCGACGCGCTGAAGACCGACGAACCCGCGTAATCTTCGTCGGCGCGGAGACCGAACGCAGCCAAGTTGGTCGCGGGAAACCGGGTTCCGGGGGCCAGGTCGTGCGGGCTGAAGCGGGCTGCCAACGCCTCCACCTCGAGGCGTGCGAAGTAGTCGGGACCCGCCCCGAAGGGAATATAGGGCAGCCCCCGCCCTTCGTCGAAACCGCTACCCGGCGGCACCAGCTCGAGGTTGCCCAGCAACAGCCCGTCGGTCAACCCGAACGCGCCCGTACGTCCGAGCGTCCCGTCGAGGAGCAGTAGACCATCTAAAAAGGCGTCTCCCAGACCATCGTCGAAACGGTACGCAGCGTAGAGGCTGACCATACTCGCGCCCAGCGAGTGCCCGCCCAAAACGACTGTTTGGGCTCTTTCGTTCGCCTGCTTAACGACTTCGTGCAGGTCACGCAAGTGCGTAACCAGACCCCAGCGCCGCATAAACCCGAGTTCGGCGGCGGGAAGTGCGTTAAAACCCCCCGGCGTGCCCGTGTCCCGCAGGTAGTAGCGGCGGGCGACGCCGGGATCGCGCGTCTTGAGGCTCGTGACAAAGGCGCTGCGGTCCTCGAGGGCGTTGGCTCGCCGGTCGAGTGCCCAGACCTCCAATCCCGGTCTGCTGGCGACGAGCTGCCGCGCCAGAATATCGAAACTCATCGCGCCACCGAAAATCCCCGGCATCAGGATAAGAATGGCGTCGGGGGCAACGTCCGCCTCACCCACAAAATAACGCAGATAAAAGGTGCGGTTGAGACGTTCCGGTGTTCCCGGCGCAGCGAAACCCGGCAGCGACACATACGCCGTACCGACCCTCTGCGGAGCCGTGCGGTACGTCGCGGCGGGCAGGTTCAGGTCGACGCGCAAGTCGGGGAGGGGCAAGCACCCCGCCAGCAGCAACGTGGTCACAGCTACGCCGAAACGGGTCCGGTTCATGGCCCCAGTGTACGCGGAACGGGTTTTCTTAAAGCGGTGATACACTGCGCTTATGGAACCGACCTGGGTACGCGGCGTTCGCGGGGCGACGACCGTTTTGCGAGATGAGCCCGAGCTGATCTTAGAAGCGACCCGTGAGCTGCTAGAAAAGATGCTGCTCGAGAACGACCTTCACGACTTCGAGCCCATCGCCTCGATTTTTTTTACCACCACCCCCGACCTCAAAAGTACCTTTCCGGCGGAGGCGGCCCGCGCCCTCGGGATGACGATGGTGCCTTTAATGTGTAATCAGGAGATTCCGGTACCCAACCGTCTCGAGCGGGCGGTTCGGGTGATGATGCAGGTCAACACCCATAAAAGCCAGCGCGAGATGAAGCATATTTACCTGCGTGAGGCAGTCCGACTGCGTCCTGACTTGGTGAGTGCTCAGTAGAGAGTACCTAGTGCTGAGTACCCAGTGCCGAGCAATGAGAGAAAGCTACTCGGTACTCGGGACTCATGGCTCCTCTACTCAGGCAGCAACTCATTTGTAAACAGTGACCCGTTCCCGACCGCGTTCCTGACCGTTTCCGATGCTTCGGCGAAGACACCGGCGTCTAGGAGCAGTTCCGGAAAGCCGCGCCAATAATCCGGACGCTGCACGCCCCACGTCTGGCCTTCGGCGATATAGAAGCTCGAGACCCGTTCTTGCGAGCGCCGCACTAGCTCAGGGTTCGGAAAACTGCCCGCAGGCGCTTCCTGAAGCAGAAGTTCAGCGGCCTCGGCGGGGTTTTCAGCGGCGTAGGTGTAGCCGCGCGCGGTGGCCTGCAAAAAAGCCCGCAACGCCTCGGCGTTCGTTTGAATCCCTTCAGGGCTGGCGACCAGAACCGGGGTGTAGTAGTCGGGGACGCCGTAATCGTTAAAGTTAAACAAGGTCAGGTCGATCCCCTCGAGCTCAGCCTGAACCCCCTGCCAACCTCCAAAAATCCACACGAAATCGGCGCGGCCCGCTAAGAGCGCGTCGAATCCCGCAACGTTCAACACGGCGCTCCGGAAGTCGCCTTCGCCCCCGTCGCGGCGCAACACGGTGGCGATAGCCGGTGCCTCCCAAGGTACCCCGAAGGCGGCGTAGACTTTGCCGTCCAGCTCACGCGGGCGAGTGATACCGCTGTCTTTTAGAACCGCCAGCGCCGCCGTATTGGTCGAGAGCATCGCCGCCACCGAGACCACCGGTTCCCCGGCGGCAGCTGCGCCCAGCACGCTTTCGGTGCTCGAGACGGCAACCTCGGCCCGACCGTTCGCCACCAGCACTTCGGGTAACACGCCGCCGTAGGGCAAAATCTTGAGGTCGACGCCCGCCTCCTCAAACCAGCCGTTAGCCAGCGCGACGTAGATGCCGGTGTGGTTGGTGTTGGGTACCCAGTCAAGAGCGAGACGTACGGTCTGGGTTTGAGCTGAGGCGACGCTGAATGTAGCGAGTAGGGCAAACGAAACTTTTATAAAAAGGGTCATTGAAACCTCCAGGGCATAGCTAAGCGCTCGAGCACCCTCACACCGGCGACGAGCAGGGAGCTGAGCAGGGCGATGACGACGATGATGGCGAAGACCAGTGGCGTCGCGCGTGAGTTGGCGGCAGTCTGAAGCAAGATACCGAGACCTGAAAACCCGCCGACGTATTCGGCGAAGATGGCCCCGGTCACGCTGTAGGTGAGGGTAATCCGCAACCCTGCAAAAAAGCTCGGCAGGGCGCTCGGCCAACGCAGACGAAACGTCTGCCACGGACTCGCCGCAAATGAGCGCATCAGGTCGTGATGTTCGGCGGGCGTCTCGTCCAAACCCGAGAGCGTCGAGAGCACAATGGGAAAAAAGGCGAATAACGCGACCAGCAGAACTTTGGGCAGGAGTCCGTAACCGAACCACAGCAACGTCAACGGAGCCAAAACGATGATGGGAATCGTTTGCGAAGCGACCAGATACGGGGTCAGCGCCCGCCGTAGCAACGCCGAACGGTCGAGCAGCAGCGCCCACACGAGCGCCGAGGCGACCGCCAGACCCACCCCCAGCACCGTTTCTAAAAGCGTCGTCAAGCTGTTGTCCCACAACAGACCGCGCTGCTCGGCCAGCGTGGTGAGCACAACCCACGGCGACGGCAAAAAGCTCGCCGGGACGCCGCTGAGTGACACGCCGAGCTGCCATCCGCCCAGCATCAGAGCGCCAGCAACGAGTGGCGCGAGCCGACCGTAACGGTGTGAGGGCGGCGCGACACTACGCATCTATCCGGTCAGCACCGCGTCGTAGAACATTTTTTCAAAGTCGTAGCACACTTCGGCGGCTCTCGTCACCGCTTCACGTTCGGCGTCGGTTTGTACAAACGGGCGGAGCAGCTCGGAGGTGGCGCGTTCGGCGCTTTCCAACGCTTCGTGAAAGCTGAAAAACTCGAGCGCGTCGTCTGAAAACCCGTAACGCTTGAGGGGCGCGTCGATACGCCCGCAGATTTCCAGAAAGATCGTCTCACTCGCTCCGAGACACGCGACCGTCTCGGCGAACGAACTGCGCGCCAGATGGTAATAAAACTGCGTGGTCAGCGCCAGACACGGCGCGAGCGGCGCAACCTCGTCGAAGTCTTCCGGAGCCAAGCCGACCGCCTCACCGAAGCGCAGCAACGTGTCCAGGGCTCCGGCTTTGGGCGTCAGTTTGGCGATGAGCACGTCCGCCGCCGCCACCGTAGGCGCTTTGGCAATGGCGAGGCCGTCCAGACGGTGGATTTCACGAATTAAAAAGCTGTCTTGGAGTGCGAAACGGGCCAACTGTTCACGGGTCGTGGTCCGGGTCTCAAGGCCCGTCCAGAGCGGATGGTTTAAGAGCGCCTGCTGTTTGGGGCGCAGATTGCGAGTCGTCAGGCCGGTAAGAAAATCGGTCCCGACGCCCTCACCGTAGGTTGCCATAAAAAACCCCCTGGTCACTTCACCAGGGGGCGCGGCGCTGAAATTGCAGCATGTGCGTCACACTTCCTACGCCGGTACTAGCCGGGTCAGGTTCTAGGGTTGAGCGTGTGGTCTTGTTTCGTGACCGGGCTCTCTCAGCCTTGCGGCACCCCTGGTGAGAGGGCTAGTATACGCTTTTTAGCTGGGTTAAGGCGAAACTGGGGCACGCGGGTTCCCTGTACTGGTTTTTGAAATTTTTTGTAGTTGCCTTTCGTGCCGGTTTTCGCGCCTGAACACGCGTCAGCCCATCCGGTCATGACCCAAAGACGGGCGGGCTCGAGGCGTAAGTGCGTCAACTGTTTCTGTCTCAGCGCGCCCACCCTCGCCACCAATTTGCGTGAGAACCCGCTGTGACATTACAATGTAATAAGGCGCACAAACATCGACGTCTGTACTCAGGGATTTTTATGAATGAATCACTACGGCACCTCTTTAGCACGTATAACCCGCCACACGGCACCGGGACGGCAGCTTCACGCCTCCCGTGGCCTTTCTTATTAGCCACCCTTCTGCTTGTGCTCGGCACCGTTCCAGGCTGGGGCGTCCATCTCGCCCTGCCGTTGTCGGCGCTGCTGGTCGCCACCGCCATCTGGAGGTGCCGCTCCCGGCACAGTGCGTGGCGGTGGGCCGCCTGGGGAGCACTTTTCTGGGCTGCCGAAGAGACCGTTTGGGCGGCGGCGCGCCTCGTTTTCAAAACGACCTTTATCAGCGTGACCGATCCGCTGTATTTTGCCGGAGCTGCCTGCTGGGCCGTCGCGCTGCTCACACTGCCCCAGCGAAGCGCGCCGCGTCTGAGTTTTCTGATCGCCCTGCCCGCGCTTTTATTTACCACCTGGTTGCTGCTACAAGACGTGAGCCTTACGACCATGATGTAGTTTCCCATCTTTGACCTCGCGCTGCTGCTGCTCGCCCTGCCCGCTATGGAAGAAACGTTTCGGGGCGAGATTCCCGAAGGCCGCCTGCTTTGGTTGCTGGGGTTTTTTATCAGGGTGCTGGCCGGGTCACTGTTTGTCTGGCTCGACGGCTACCCGTTTACCACGCAGCTCTTTCTACTGCTCTGGGTTTTCGGCTATACCTTTATCGCACTCGGTGCGTGGCTCGAGCTTCACGAGGTGAGCGGTGGTCTCTGGTCCGTCGCCTATGGCCTCCTGGGTCTCGAGGCCGTGGTGGGTAGCGTGCTGGCCCTGAGCCTCGTTGCCCGCGCGAGTGAACCTCTCGTCCTCGGCGCGCTGGCGCTCCTGCTCGGCTACCTTCTCTTTATAGGCATGATCTTGCTCGTGGTCGCCGACCGAATCCGGCGAACGCGCGCCGAGCGCGAGCTTAAACAGTGGTCGGTGCTGCTCGAGCGGCTCGTTCAGACCTCACCCGCTCGCCAAGCTGCCCACCCGAAAGATGCTTTAGCCGCGCTTGCCGACACCTTAAAACCGTTTTTCCCCGACCTCTGCGGCGTCGTAGCGAACGCGGACAAGCCCGTTCAGGTAGGTGACCTCAGCAGCCACGTACTGCCCCTGGTCGCCGAAGGGACGGAGGTGGGTCGCCTCTACTTTCACAGCGCGCCGAGTCATGTCAGGGTCCTAGACGCGCTGACGCCGCTTCTGGCGACTCAGGTCGAAGGGGCGCTAACGCACGCGCACTGGCACACACAGGCACTCACTGATCCCCTGACCGGCCTCCACAACCGGCGCAGCTTCGGGGCGCAGGGGGCAGCTATGGTAGCACTCGCCTACCACCAGGACCAGCCGATAAGTTTGGCCGTCTTGGACGTCGACCATTTCAAACGTGTCAACGACAGCTACGGTCATCCCGTCGGGGACGAGGCGCTCAAAACGCTTGCCGACATCTTGCGGCGCAACACGCGTGAGCAGGACCTGGTCCTCCGCTGGGGGGGTGAAGAGTTCGTTTTATTACTTTACGGCTCGACCCTGGGGCAGCTGGCCGAAGTCGTCGAGCGCGTCCGTTCGGAGCTTTTGAGAGAGACTATTGGACCGATTTCCTGGCCCCTCACCGTCTCGGTCGGTTTGGTCGGGGGCAGCGTGCCAAGTAGCGAGGAAACCCTGCACGACTGGTTGGGCGCAGCCGATAGGGCGCTCCTCGAGGCCAAACAAGCCGGGCGTGACCGGGTGGTGGTAGCCACGCCGTAAACAGATGCGGAGGAACCCTTTCACTGGCGCTCTGGTTTGACTGCTGACACTGCAAAAACACCTACCAGGCGCGAACCGCTCTCGACTTCAGCGGCGGACTGGCAACATGTCAGGCCAGGTGTTTGCCGAACCACGCCAGCGTCCGTTCCCAAATCCGGCCCCAAGCATTCGCCAGCATATGGTCGGACTCGGGATACTCGAGATAGGCAAAGCGTGCACTGTAATCGTCATACTTGTCGCTAAGCCGCTCGTGAAACGCCCGCGCGTAGCGGCTCGGGACCACTTCGTCCCGGCCCGCTGTTTGCGAGAGCAGCCGAACGCGGTCAAAACGCTCGAGCTGCCGGTGCGGACTCTCAGACGGGTTCGACAACCACTCCGGCGCGGCGACGATGCACACCGCTGCCCGGAGACGGGGCTCGAGCGTCACCGCCTTGTAGGTGATGTATCCACCCATCGAGATGCCGAGCACACCAACCTTGCTTTTGGCAAAACCCGAGGCTGTAAGTGTGTCAACCAAAAACGGAACCTCCGCAGCCGTCTCCGACACCGCCTGCAAAAAGTTCGGGTAGGACTCGGGATTGTTTTGAGAGAACCGCAGGTCGAAGTCCGGGTAACGCCTTTCACCGTGTCCTACGTTATCGATCCCGACCGCGAGAAACCCCTGGGCCGCCAAGCTTTCCAGCTCTTTGAGATGAACGTCTTTAGCAGCGCCCAGCCCGTGAAAGACGAGAATACAACCCTTTTCAGCAGCGACGTCAGCGTCGCCCCGGCAGACCAGCAGCGCCGGAACGTCCCCGAACCTTACGTGTTCTCGCCGTAAGCTTTCAGACACACGCAGCGGCTACTGCCACTCTTTAACCGGGATGAGTTCGCCGCCGTCTACGGTTGCCGTTTTGACGCGGTGCCCACGGCTGAGCGAAACCTCGAGCACTGCTTGGTCGAGGCTGCTTGAGCCGATCAAGGTTTTGCGGACGAAATAGCCGTTACCTTGCAAGCTCAGCTCGCTGGTTTTAGACAACCGGACGGGGATGATCTCGCCACTTTTGTCGGTGCGGACGCGGGCCAGGAGAAAAGAACCCTCCTGCTTGAAGTTGGGGTTGCCTCTGCGAAAAAACATCCTTCAGTCTAGCAAAGGTCCGCCTAGTCCGGTAAGGGGCCGGTGCTCGCCCGGACGGTGAGGTGCGGTTGCAACACGAGTTCGGGGGGGCGCTTGGTCGTGTTCAGGCGCTCGAGGAGCCGCCGCACCGCCGTTACGCCGAGATCGCGTTTGGCGATGTTCAGGCTGCTCAGCGGTGGGTGAAACCACGAGGCCATCGGCGCGTCGTCGTGACCGACCACCGCCACCTCTTCCGGGACGCGGACTCCGGCGTCGTAAAGCGCCCGGAGTGCCCCCGCCGCCATCACGTCGTTAAAACACAATAGCGCGTCAAATACCGGCCCACGCCCTAACGCTTGCGCGACGCGTTCGTAGCTCGCTTCTGCGGTCGCGTCGGCGCTCAAGAGGCGCGCCTCATCGAACGCGCCCCGCTCACGCTCGAACTCGGCAAACGCGCCCACCCGGACCCGGCTGCTGGCAAACCGCTCCGGCCCGGCCAGAAATGCGGGTCGCCGCCGCCCCGCCGCCACAAGCCGCCGCAGGGCCAACCGAACACCCGCCGCGTCGTCTACCGTGATGCTGCCCGCAACCCCCGGCGGTACCTGCCGCCCGATCACCACCGCCGCCTTAAAGTGCGCCAGCAGGCCGAAAAGCTGCGCGTCCGGCAGACTTGGTGTGTCTAAAATTACGCCGTCCGCGCCCCTGTCCTGAAGTGACTCGAGGGCCGCCACCTCGCGCGCCGCGTCGTGAAAGACGTTGCTTAAAAACAGGTTGTAGCCCCCCTCCCACGCCGCCCACTCGGCTCCCTGCGCGATCTCGGCGTAGTAGGGGTTGTCGAGCGCGGGCACGACCAGACCCAGGGTCAGGCTCGAGTTCTTCGCCAAACTTCGCGCCACGCCGCTGGGCCGGTAGCCCAGCTCACGAATCAGCCGCTCGACCCGCGCCGTCGTCTCGGCGCTCGTGTGTCCGGTCCCGTTTAAGACCCTCGAGACCGTCTGTTTAGAGACGCCCGCCGCCCGCGCCACATCCGCCATCGTTACTTTGCTCGGTTTATTAGGGGTCGTTTGGTTGAGGGTCGGTTTCGTCACGTAGCGCAGTGTAGCGCGAAGGGGGGGAGCGGTCACTTCGCCCAACCGAGCATTGGATATTCAGCGGACGGCAAACCCGAAGCGGTACCGGTTACCGGTCGAGCTCGAGCCACGGAAAGCCCCAGGGGTCGCGCCGCGAGAGTACGTCGACCCGCGCCGCGTCGTGTATCTTGACCGGCAAAGGAAAATCGTCCGGCGAGACGGGAATACACATCACCGGCTCGACTGACTGAGGGCTGGCCCAGTGCGGTTCTAAAACGTCCCCGACCCCAGGCCAGCTGTACGCGGGCATCTGCTCGAACCCACCGGGAGGAAGCACGTAGACGCTACCCGGTTGCAACAAGGTGCGGCCGTCGGTAACGCCCGGGTCGACCGGCGCGAGCGAGAGAAAATAGCGCGTCGGCGACCACGCACGACCTTCCCGAAGCTGAAGCGCCATGTTGAGCATCCTTTGAGTTCGGGTCCGGTTTCTGAGGGCGTACATGGTCGCCCACACCCCGTCGGAAGCGGCGAAGACGGCGGTGCGTTTGCTGAAATTATCAGGACTCAGGTCTTCGGGGGTGCGCGGCTCGAAGCAGGTGATATCCGCTCGACTCGAGCCGTGAAGCAACCAGCCGCGGCGGGCAAGCCACGCCAAAAACACCCAGCGCGGCAAGGGCGGCAGGTTTGCCGTGTCCCCGGTCGCCAGCGCGGTCTCGAACGCTGCTTCAGCCGTTCGGCTCAGCTCGTGTGGGGGTAGCTCGAGCATCCAGTCGTGCATCCCTCAAGGTACCATCATCATTCAAAAGGGGTCGAGTTGGCCCGAAAACGACCCGGACCGTACCGCTTGCCCCGTACCCAACGTCAACCTAGAAAGTCGAAACGGATAGACCGAACCGGAACTGTTTGCACAGGTGCTTCTGAAAGCGTTGAAGCCCTTATCCAAGGGCTAGAAAGATGACGCCGACTACCACGCCACTCGCCGCCAAAAGCCTTCTACGGACCTTCCCCTCGGCAAGAAAACGTGCGCCCAAGGCTGCCCCGATAAGAATGCTGATTCCGCGTGCAGGCGCAACGTAACTTACAGGCGTAAACGTGAGCGCGGTAAGTACGAGGATATAGGCCAGGGGGCTGAGCACTGCAATAACTAGGGCTTCGAGTTTGTGCCGTCGCCACTCGTCTCGCAGCCTCTCGGGATTTCTCAGCGCGTTTGGGGTGAGCAAAAGCGCCCGAACGCATTCGGAGAGCCACATAAAAATAAGCGGTGGGACCTCTAAACGGCTTACAGCGTAGCCGTCCCACAGAGTATAGGCGGCGACGCACACACCTGTCGCCAAGCCGTAAAGCGCAGCCCACTCCTAGCCTCCACGAAAAGCGCGAACTCCACCCGCAAGTACAAAACGCTTATGACGATGAGCAACGTTCCGGTCAGGGCCAGCGTGCTCGGATTCTCGCCTAAAAACGAGATCGCACCAAGTGTAGCGAGCACGGGACCCGAGCCTCTCGCCAGCGGGTAAACGAGCGACAAGTCCCCTGTGCGGTAGCCACGTTGCAACAGCAAAAAGTAAGCGATGTGAATAATAGCGCTACCGCCGATAAAGAGCAGACTAGGCGAGTCTAACGTGACATCCTGCCAGTACCAGTAGAAAATACCGACAGATGCGTAGATAGTTGCGGTGAGCGCAGCGAAAAGCCAGGTAAAGATCACGCCGCCACCCGCACGTTTCGCAAAGAAGTTCCAGCCTGCGTGCATAAAAGCTGAAGTGACGACGAGGACGAGCGCCACAAGGGTCAAGCTAAGCTTCCCCAAGTGAGAAACAGAAGGTAGATTTGCAGGGATGCACACCTCAAACTAACATCCCTCGGCGCGCCGAAGGTTCGGAAAGATCGGCGGAACGAATGGGTTGGGTTGCCTCACGTGCCTATGGCGAACAGCGGCGCGGCGCCACCGAATTGACAGGTATGGAGGGCTGTGCTACCCTGAAATCACCTAAAAAGTGACCGGTCACTCCGGGGGTCGAGCTAAGATTCTAAAGTTGTACCGAGGACCGTGAAAGTAGATTGAGGTTGTGATGGACATTTTCTACGGTGGGGATTACAACCCTGAACAGTGGCCCGAAGCGGTATGGGCTGAAGACGCGCAGCTGATGCAAGAAGCGGGCGTAAATCTGGTCAGTGTGGCGATCTTTGCGTGGTCGAAACTCGAGCCCGAAGAGGGCCGGTACGAGTTCGGGTGGCTCGACCGCCTTATGGACCTCCTGCACGCGCACGGTATCGGCGCGTGTCTGGCGACCGCGACCGCCGCGCCGCCGCCGTGGCTGGCGCGTAAATATCCGCAGAGCTTGCCTGTGACGGCGCAGGGTGTGCGTCTGGGCGTCGGGTCACGGCAGCAGTACAGCCCCTCGAGCCCCGACTACAAACGCCTCGCCGCCAAGCTCGTCCGCGAAATTGCCACGCGTTACGGCGAGCACCCGGCGCTTAAGCTCTGGCACGTCAACAACGAGTACGGCTGCCACGTTTCCGAGTCGTTCGATGACGACTCAGCGGCGGCGTTCCGGGTGTGGCTCGAGGATCGTTACGGCAGTGTTCCTGCCCTCAACGAGGCGTGGGGTACGTCGTTCTGGAGCCAGACGTATTACGCCTGGGACGAGGTGTCGCCCCCCGCTGCCGCCCCGACCTTTATCAACCCGGCGCAACAGCTCGACTGGAAACGTTTTAGCAGCGACGCGCTTTTGTCCTTATACAAGATAGAAAAGACCATCCTGAATGAGACCACGCCGGAGGTGCCGGTAACGACAAACTTTATGGGGACCTTTAAGCCCGTCGATTACTGGCGCTGGGCACCCGAAGTTGACGTGGTGGCGAACGACTCATACCCCGACCCCGGCGACGGTGAGGCCGGGATTCACGCTGCTTTTCAGAGCGACCTGATGCGTTCGCTTGGAGACGGCAAGCCGTGGATACTGATGGAGCAAGCACCTAGTCAGGTGCAGTGGCGGACTCGTAACTCCCTCAAAGCGCCCGGTGTGATGCGGTTATGGAGCCTTCAGGCGGTCGCCCGAGGCGCGCGCGGTGTGATGTTTTTTCAGTGGCGACAATCGAGCGCCGGTGCTGAAAAGTTTCACAGCGGTATGGTGCCGCACGCCGGAACCGACCACCGCATCTGGCGTGAAGTCAAAGATTTAGGCAGTGAGCTTAAAACCCTGGGAGACGTTTCAACCTCGAGCATTCAGGCAGAAGTCGCCATCATCTTCGACTGGGATACGTGGTGGGCACTCGAGCTGGACGCCCATCCGAGCGCCGACCTGCGCTACCTCGAGCAGGTCTACAGCTACTACGCACCCCTGTGGCGGCAGAATATCACCGTGGATTTTGTCAAACCTGACGCCGATTTGTCCGGCTACAAACTGGTGCTGGTCCCGAATCTGTATCTGGTCAGAGACGAAGCTGCCGCCAATCTCGAGCGTTATACCGAAGGCGGCGGCACGCTCGCCATATCTTTTTTTAGCGGGATCGCCGACGAAAACGATCACATTCGTCTGGGCGGGTACCCGGCACCCTTTCGCAAGCTGCTCGGGCTCAAGGTCGAGGAGTTCGACGCGCTGCCCGTCGGCGTGAGCAACACGGTTCAAGGAGAGGGGGACTTCTCCGCCGACCTCTGGGCCGACGTGATTACTCTCGAGGGCGCGCAGTCCCTTGCCACCTTTACCGAGGGATTCTACGCGGGGCGTCCGGCGGTCACGCAGCACGACTTCGGCGAAGGGCGGAGTTTTTATCTGGGAACGCGTCCGGACGCGGCGGGGATGGCGTGGGTTTTGGACAAAGTGTGTAACCGTGCCGGAATCCAGATTGATGCTTTTCCTGAAGGTATTGAGGCGGTGCGGCGTGTTGCCAACGGCTCCAATTACCTCGCGCTGCTCAACCACACCGACCGAAGTGTAGCGGTCAAGGCTGATGGTACCGATATGGTCACCGGGGACGCTGTAACGGGGCAGCTGGCGTTGCCCCCCTACGGCGTCGTTTTTTTGCGTACCGACGCAGCTACAGTGCCTGAACGCGCGCCCGCCGAGGGGGTTGTTGCGATGGACTAAACCGGCTCGAGCACCGCCACAACGTCTGCAACGTGGTCTGATACGTATAAAATTTAAGCTGCCACCCAACTTCGCTCAAAAGGAGCACCGCATGAAAACTAAGCAACTCGCCCTCAGTCTTCTTCTGCTCGGCAGCGCCGCCGCGCCGATTGCCGCCGCGCAAAATACCGATCTGTCCGGCGACATCACCGTGACCGCCTGGGACACTGCCGCCGAAGCCCTTCAGGGCGTCGTCGCAGGGTTTAACGAAGAATACCCGAACGTCAACGTCACGGTCGAGAACCTCGGCAACCAGCAGGTCTACGACCGTGGTTTAGCCGGGTGCGCGGCGGGCGGAGCCGACTTGCCCGACGTGTACGCGATTGAAAACAACGAAGCCGAAGTTTTCTGGAGCCGCTTCCCCGGCTGTTTTACCGACCTCAATACGATGGGCGTGGGCGACGTCCGCGACCAGTTTCCGGATTTCAAATGGACTGAGTTGATGCTGGGCGATCAGGTGTTCGCCGTGCCCTGGGACAGCGGCCCGGTCGTGACCTTTTACCGCCGCGACCTGTACGAACAAGCGGGTATCACCGTCGATGACATCGAAACCTGGGACGACTTTATCGCCGCCGGGAAAAAGCTCGACGAAGCCACCGGCGCGAAGATGCTCTGGTTCGACTTTTCCGACGACGGTGTATGGCGGCAACTCGCCAACCAGAACAGCTGCTTTTACTTCGACGACGCCGGTGAAAACGTCACGGCGAACCAGCCCGGTTGTGTAGCGGCGATGGAAACCATGAAAAAACTCTACGATTCGGGCGTCGCCGAAATCGTCGATTGGAACGGCGCGCTTCAGGCATTCAAGAATGACACCCTAGCGGGCGCGGTCTTCGGCGGTTGGTACGTCGGGACGATTCAGGGCAACGCCCCCGAGCAAGAGGGCAACTGGGGCGTCTACCCGATGCCTGCCTCCGAAGCGGGTGGCGTGCGCGCGGCGAACCTGGGCGGTTCGGCCCTGGCGATTCCGGCCTCGTCGGACAACCCTGAAGCGGCGATGGCCTTCGTGACCTACGCGCTGGCAACCACTCAGGGTCAGGTCGGGATGTTGGAGAACTTCGGTCTGGTGCCCTCGTACCTCCCGGCGCTCGACGACCCCTACATCCAAGAAGGCGTTCCCTACTGGGGCGACCAACCCATCTGGCAAGACATTCTAGCGACTTTGGGCGAAATCCCGCAGGCGCGCGGTACCCAGTACTTCCAGGAAGCGCGCCAGATCGTCACCAACACCTTGTCGCAGTACCTCAGTGAAGGTGCGTACGACGACGCGCAGGCCGCTATGGACGACGCCGCACAGCAGATTGCAGGCGCGACCGGGTTGCCCGTCGCGGGTCAATAAAGTCTAGGTTCGTAAGGCTCAGGTCACGCTTTTAGATCGGTCGGCACTCTACGTTTTGGGTGCCGACTTTTTTCTAGTAAGATAAAGCACAATTCTACAACCAGAGACGCTCGCTGGCGAACAGCGAGGCCGTCTCCCCCGGAGGTCCGATGCAGCGCAACCGGCTCGTCCCCTATACGTTTTTACTTCCCTATCTGATTATCTTTTTACTTTTCTGGGCGTGGCCCATTCTCTACTCGTTTTATCTTTCGTTTCTGGATACGCGCGGGTTTCCGTGGGCGCTCGAGCCGGGGGTCAACTGGGGCCGTATCCTCAGCGACCCCTTTTTCAGACAGGCGTTCCGGAATACGGTCGTCTTGCTCGCGGTGCAGGTTCCGGTGATGCTGCTCTTGGCAACGGGGCTGGCGGTCGGTCTCAACTCGCCGCTCCTCAAATTCAGGGGCTTTTACCGCTTCGCCTTTTTTGCCCCCGTGGTCGTTGGGTCGGTCGCGTATTCGGCGGTTTTTCGGCTTTTGTTCAACACCCAAAACGGGGCAGTCAACGCCGCCCTCGGCGGGCTCGGGTTGCCGCGCATAGACTGGCTCAATTCGCCCGTCCCAGCCTTTATCCTGATCGTTCTGACCGTTACCTGGCGCTGGACGGGGTATAACGCCATCATCATTTTGGCAGGGCTGCAAAATATCCCCTTAGAGCTTTACGAAGCTGCCAAGATCGACGGCGCAAACCCCTGGCAGCAGTTTTGGGGCATCACGCTCCCGCTGCTACGGCCCATCTTGCTCTTCGCCCTCGTGTTATCGGTGATCGGCACCTTGCAACTCTTTACCGAGCCCTTTCTGATCACCGGCGGCGGCCCCGGTAACGCAACGCTGACTCTAGGCGTGTATCTGTACCAGCAGGGTTTTCGTTCGTTTAACTTCGGCTACGCCTCATCTATCGGCTACGCCATCGCACTTCTGGCGGTCATGTTCTCCGCCTTGCAACTGCGGCTGTTCGGGCAGGACCCGTCGTGAGGCGCGCGAACCTGATCAGCCGCTTCTGGCTTCACCTGCTGCTGACGCCGCTCGCACTGCTGTGGCTCGCCCCCCTGTGGCTGATGGTGGTTTTTTCGACGGTGCCGGAGCCGCAGATTTTCAGCACGCCCGTCCCACTGCTGCCCGGAAGCGAGTTCATGGCAAACTTCCGTGACCTCCAGGACGACACCAACTTTCTCCGCACGCTGCTCAACAGCGTCGTTATCTCCGGGGTGTACACGCTGCTGTCGCTGCTGCTGACGAGCATGGCTGGTTACGCCTTTGCACGTTTTGAGTTTTTCGGTCGTAGCGCCATCTTTACCCTCGTAATTGCGACCTTGACCATCCCCTACTTCGTCGTGGTGATTCCGCAGTACATTTTGGTAGCGAGAGAGTTCACCCTGACGAACTCGTACATGGGCGTAGTGCTGCCGCTCCTGGCGAACTCTCTTGGGATTTTCTTTATGCGCCAGAACTTTTTATCGCTGCCGCAAAGCTTACTCGACGCAGCCAGGGTCGACGGCGCGGGTGAGTACCGCATCTTTTTCCAGATCGCGCTGCCGCTCGTTAGTTCGGCGATGGCGGCCTTGGGCATCATCCTCTTTTTGACGGCGTGGAACGACTACTTGTGGCCGCTCCTGATCCTGACCCAAAAAGAGATGTACACCGCGCCCGTCGCGCTGGGAACGCTGATCGGCCTGACGCGCGTGTCTTGGGGTGGCATTATGGTTGGGGCGGTGTTGCTCACGGTGCCGTTTCTGGTACTATTTCTCTTTTTGCAGCGTTACTTCGTTGCGGGGATTACGGCGGGGGCGGTCAAGGATTAGCGCGACGACGGGCGCTTCAGCTCCCGTTCGCCGTGAAACTACAACGTCGTGTGGGATGGAGCCGAGGTAAACGTAGGACATTTGAAAACCCCAACGAGGAGGGCCATTGCAGTACCGTTACACAGATGACCGTTGACGACCTGCACGCCTACCTTTTCGCCGGGAGTCCCCACGCTCTTTCACCGCATATCATGAGCTGGCTCACCTCTTTACGCCGTTTCGCGGTCTTTGTGGGCGCTGCGAAGAGTAAAATCCGCAAGAAACTCCACGCTTCACACGACCCGGAGAGTGCCGCCGACCTGCTGCTCGAGCTCGAGACAGCCTATCTACTCGTGCAAGAACGTCAGCTCAGCATCGACTACGAACCACAGATTTCCGGCAAGCAGCGCTGTCCCGATTTTGCCGTCTCGTTTACCACCCACAGCACATTTATGCTCGAGGTGACGCGGCTGCGGCTTACCGAAACGCCCTCGCTACTCAAGCCGAAGCGACTTGCCGATACGGTTTGCAGCAAATTGGGGCAGTTTCTGCCGCAGTACAGCAACATTCTTCTGATAGGGTCGCCCGCCCCGGTCACACAAGCCGACCTGCACGCCGCACTATCCAAGCTGCAAGGGCGGGCCGAGCGTGGTAACGCGGCCCTGCTCGAGCGGTTTCAATTTCGGGATCGAGGAGACTTCTTTCGTCACTACCGGCGGCTGAGCGAAGTTCTCGTTTGTGCGTTGCCGAGGCGCGCTCCTTCGACCGTATGGGTCAACCCGCAGGCAAAGCATCCCCTGCCCAGCAAGGTGCGAACGGCCCTGTACCGCAGCCAAACCGCAAGTCCCACCAGCGAGTCAACCTCAAAGCGCGTCAAAGGCGGCACGCCGGGATGAGGTTAGACTAGGCGTGTTTGCAATGTTTATCTGAGTAAAGAGGTGAAACTGTGAAACGCATCCGCTACCGTAACGACAACAGCGTACAGTGGGGTGAACTCGAGGGCGGCACCGTCCATCCTTTAACCGGCCTCATGGGTGAGCGCAGCGGCCCCGGCGTCACGCTCTCGGAAGTAACGCTGCTCGCGCCGTGCGAACCCAAAAACATCGTCTGTGTAGGCAAAAACTACGCCAAGCACATTCTCGAGATGGGCGGCAGTGCCGAGGACTTGCCCAAAGAACCAGGCTTATTTATCAAGTCGCTAAATACCCTTGCCAATCCCGGCGACCCGATCCCGTACCCGAGCTGGACGGAAAAGCTACACTTCGAGGGCGAGTTGGCGGTGGTGATCTCAAGGACAATGCGCGATGTAAGCGAAGCCGACGCCCTTCAGCACGTGCTCGGGTACACCTGCGCGGTGGACGTGACGGCCCGCGACAAACAGCGCAGCGACCTCCAGTGGGCGCGCGGCAAATCCGCCGACAGCTTCTGCCCGGTGGGGCCGTGGCTGGAGACCGACCTCGATACAAGCGCCCTGAGCGTGCAGACCAAGCTCAACGGTGAGCTGAAACAGGACGGCAACACTCGAGACTTGATCTTCTCCGTACCCAAAATCCTGTCTTACATCTCGTCATTTTTGACATTGGAGCCCGGCGACCTGGTACTGACCGGGACGCCGGACGGGGTGGGGCCGATGAAGGTGGGGGATACGCTCGAGGTCACAGTAGAGGGTATCGGCACGCTCGAGTGTCAGGTCGAGGCGTCCGAACGGCTCGTCCCGTGAGTGGAGCAGGCGAAGGCGTCCCCCGCGTGCAAGATTTGGGTAAGTTGTTTTTGATCGACACGCAACATATGGGCTACTCGGGCACCGTCGGAGTGTACCTGCTGCCGGGCGCTGCTGGAACCTTTGCGCTCGTCGAATCGGGGCCAGGGTCGACTCTGGAGACCGTCCTGGCAGGTGTTCAAGAAGCAGGGTTTGCACCCGAAAAGCTGACCAGCGTTTTGCTCACGCATATCCATCTGGACCACGCCGGAGCCGCCGGGACGCTGGCGCAACGTTACGGTGCCGAGGTATTCGTCCACGAAAACGGCGCGGGCCACCTCGTCGAGCCGAGCCGTTTGCTGAGCAGCGCGGGCCGCATCTACGGCGACCAAATGAGTGAGCTTTGGGGCGATATGGACCCGCTCCCGCAACACCTGCTACGCCCGGTCAGAGACGGCGAAACCATCGAGGTTTTGGGGCACCGCCTGGGCGTGCTCTACACACCCGGTCACGCCTCGCATCACGTCAGCTACCTGCTGAACAAGACGCGGCTGTTTACCGGCGACGCCGCCGGGATTCGGCTCCCCGGCGCAGCGACGGTGCGGCCCGCGCTGCCGCCGCCCGAACTCGATTTAGAGGCGTGGGCGCGCTCTATCCAGGCGATGCGTCAGACCGAGCCCGAAGAGCTTTTGCTCACGCACTTCGGGCGGGTAGACAACGTGACGGGGCACTTTGGAGCGTTGGAGCAGCAGCACCGCGTCTGGAGCGAGAGCCTTTTGGAGGGCATGAACGCAGGCGAGGACGACGAGACATTGGCGGCGCGCGTCGCCCAGCTCAGCCGTGAGGCGCTCCAAGCCGAGGGTGCGTCGGAGGCGACGATAGCGCGGCACAGCGTTACCAGCAGCGCCGAGATGACGGTGATGGGCGTGAAACGCTACTGGCAAAAGCTGCATCCGGAGAGGCTCGAGGTGTAACGCCAAGCTTACCCGCCGCCGGAAGTACAGAGTGAAGTGAGCTTGCGAGCACAACGCAGGGATGTCGGGTGCATGTCGTTGCTAGGCGGCGGTTCAGGGTAAAAGTTGCTTTCACGCACGTTTACTCTCGGCTCAATGATGGCGGCAGTAACTCAATCTTTACGGCAGAATAACGTGCAAGTATATCTCCGCCAAAAGACCAATTCGACGGCATGGAACTGCGTAACTTTGCGCTGTTGAGCTTACGGTCTTCTTCTTTTGTTACGAGAGCGGCTCGACAACGAACATTGAATACCTCACGCATAGCTTCTCTGTCATCGGATTCAAGGCTTAATACTTCCTCCGCGAGCAAGCTCAGCGGGATCGTGTGTTCGTGAGTGAGCCGCTTGCCAAGTTCCTTCGGATATTGAGCGAAAACGGCAGCAGCATCGGCTGAATGAGGCAAGTAGCGAATATCATATTTTATGCCATCAGGAACGACTATGCCCGTTGCAGAATCAACCGCGTCGGCAGTCCAACGCCAACCCGCAAGTTTAATCAGGTTGACGGCAAGCCGCCGCATACTCGGAGTTCTATTCGCAAGGTGATACGCCTGAACTATAAGCGTGACTAGCTCCTCGCGCTGTTCATCGGTTAAAGGTTCCCAAATACGTTTCTTTGGCATGTGTTTTTTGTGCGACCTCACAATTAGCGAGGCCGCCTAACAGAAGGCCGCTCACCCGCGAAGGGCGAGACAGCGGTAGAATGAGGCAAAGTAGACGCTGATGCTCGACCGAGGCAAGACCGTCGAGCCCTTCGTCGGCGGGCAGCAGCGAGTTGGCCTGCCTGAGCGCCAAAGTCAGTCCATCAAACCCTTCTCGCGTAGCATCTCGCCGATCTGACGGTTGTACGCGAAGTACTCGGCCTCGGCGCGCTGCCGGTCTTCCTCGGTGCCGTCATACACGTACATCTCCCGTACCGTAGGGAGTCCTTCAACTTCCCCACCGGCACGTAGCCGAACGTGGCGCTGGTTCGTCATGCGGTGGTTGCCGAGAAAGTACAAGTACTTGCCTTGCTCATCACTCCCGGACACGTAGCGGATGTGCCAGCCTTGCCCGACGACGACACCAGGCTCTTCCTCAGCCGTCACCGCCTCGGGTAGGACGAGGCTCCAAGGCTTGAAGTAGTCGGCAAACGCCTTCTCGATCCTGTTCATAGCGCAGAGGGTAAGGGTGGGCTGACACCTAAATTCACACAAACCACCTTTGTTAAGATACCACATAGGTTGAAAGAAATCACACAACGTTGATGAAAGTTACGCTGGCGTGGGTCGAGTGGAATCACCTATTGTATTGCCCCTTCGCTAACAAAAAGCACTTTATCGTTACGGCTCACCCCACAAAACGGTAAGGCTCGAGCATCATCTGACACTGTTAGGAAAGATAAGAAAACGAATACCCGCCGCCGTTCAACTAGGATTCCGTTTTTCCTATGCTCGTTTCCGCCAAGATGCGCTCCAACAACTCATCGTGCGGATAGAAATACCATTTGCTTCCTTGACGAAAGCAAATCCACAAATCTTTACCTTGATATTTCTTGTAAAATGAGAGTCGACCTTTGAGTTGAACCTTTAGCGTTTCGCCAGTTAAACTCTGCGCGATAAAATCCGCGCCGTTCCAATCATCGCTCAATTTGATGGTGATAAAGCCGTAGTCAGCAAGCACGGTGGAAAATTTTCTGGAAGTTGTAGCTCTCCTTTTGCTTTGCGTTCAGGTTTTCGTAGGCAATCTTTTTGAATTCTTGCGACATAAAAGTTTTCTCCTGGGCAGGCGTCGCAACGCTCGAGCTCAGTCGCGCGGATACCGCGTCGGCTAGAGCGCGTTGGTGGGTCTCTCGTTGTGTGTCTGATTCACAAGTTGCTGGACATACCGATTTGACGAACCATAGCTTACGATCTCTACGTCAAGATCGGCGTGCTTGTAGAGATTTAGGGCGCGTCGGATTCCTCCAACGATCCAATCGGCGTCGTTGCCAAACGCTCCGCCGCCGAGAAGCGTGAGAAACACTCTGTTGTTTCCATTGTTTACCGAATTTAGGATTGCAGCACATATCGTCGCTTCATACGACGCCTCTAGAATAAACCGCGCGAACTCCGCCCAAAGATGGGATTCACGACCGGAATAGGCGACGGGCAAGGCCGAGCAATAAACTTGTGAGACCGTGTGCTTAGAGTCGCCGAGCGTCACTTGCGTTTTCCACTGAACGCCGATTCGTAGCAGCTGCCGCAATTCATCTAGCTCACGTTTACTAGCTGCTCGAAGTCGATCTGAAACTTCGGCTAAACCGCTACGAGACGCCAGGGCGTAACCGTTTTTCATCTCCCAGAGGCGGTTCTCGGAATTTCCCAATGCGGCTCCGATATCCGCAAGGCAATCGATCTGATTATTTGCTGATTGACCGGTTTGCCCATTTACGATTGTAAAGTAGTTTCGATAAATCGTTCCCGCCCCAGCCGCGATAGCACACGCTGGTCCCTAGATATGATCATTCTCATAAATTCCAACACCACGCTCAGGCGTTACACCCGGAGACACCATCTCGAGCAGATTAAACTGGGAAGCTACCTGAAAAAGCGAACCGGCGTTCAATTCGTTTGTGTGCAAATGCTGGACGTTGGCAACTACTTCGCGCACCGAGGTTTTTCCGACCTTATGCCCACTCGAATAGACACGTTCTCGCAGCTCAGCCAAAGAGGGGGTTTCCAAGTCGCCGCAAACAAAGGTTTCCCCGTTTACACAAGATTTCAAGGCATTACCGTCAACGGTGATATTCGCACGAACCTGCTGTGGGGACTCTTCAGGAAACCCGGTAAATCTTTCAAACCACATCATTAGACTCTATCAAGCTATACAAGCAGTAATTATCGGACATTTGTCTGATAAGATTCTTGTAGGGGTACTTTTGTGACGATTTAGGACGTGACCCGAAGTCGTAGCTACTCACCACAAACATCACCTTTCACGAATGAGGTTGGGCGCGGCAATTTATCTCAAGTGCTATGGCCCCACGATAGAACGCTCTACTGCTAATGTATCAGGTTCTAACTATATCTCGAAGGCTCAAACGCCCCAGTCTATGCTCAGCAGACAACGCTTCTAAAGTGAATTGAGCGTCTTACATCGTTGTCTCAAATACTCAGCTCGAGCACATGCTCCTTGCCATCGTCCTGATAGCTGACTCCCACAGCATTGCCCTGCATATTCGCCTCCACGCTTTGACCATCGAGCGTAACTTTTTGGGGCTGCTGAGACACGTAAACCTCGAGCACCACCTCACGCGCTGCTGGACTAAACGAACCCTCGCGCGCCGAGACCACGACCCGCACACCTTCGCCGCTCTGCGTCGCCGTGACCCGCGTCCGCACCACCTCACCCTGCTCGAAACCGTAGCCGTCTCCAGCGTCCTCAGAAAGCGTAAAGCTGCTCTCCCCTGCCGGGTAAACCCGCACCGTCAGCTCGGTCAGCGGTTCGTCCGTGGACTGGCGCACGTTGCCGAGGGGCAGCACCGCGCCGCCGCGTACAAATACCGGAATCTTCTCTAGCGGTGCGTCGGCGATGGTGTACCCTGCCGCGACCCGCTCCCTTGTCCAGAAATCGAACCACTAGGCCCCTTCCGGCAAGTAAACCGCGCGTTGCCGGACACCGGGACGCGTCACAGGCGCGATCAGCAGACTCGAGCCTACAAGCGCTTGGTCGCCGATGTGACGGGCAGTATCGTCGTCGGGAAAATCGAAGACCAGCGGGCGAAAGATCGGCGTGCCGTGTTCGTGCGCCTCAAACGCCAAATTGTAAAGGTACGGCAACAGGCGGTAGCGCCACTCGATAGCGTTGCGGGAAATCTCTTCGACCTCCGGACCGAACGACCACGGCTCCTGCGCGCGCGTCCCGGCGCAGGTGTGCGTCCGCATAAACGGGTAAAAGGTGCCTAGTTGGGTCCAGCGGGCGTAAAGTTCGGGGCTCGAGTTCTCGAAAAAACCGCCGATATCGACGCCGCTCCACGTCACACCCAGGAGGCTCATCGACGCGAGTTGCGTTACGCTCATCTCGAGGTGCTCCCACCACGATGAGTTGTCACCCATCCACGAGGCGGCGTAGCGTTGCGTGCCGACGAACGCGCTCCGCGTCAACACCCAGGGACGGGCGTCGGGCCGGTTGGAGAGCAAACCCTCGTAAGTAGCCCGCGACATCAGGTGTCCATAGAGGTTGTGGACCTCGGCGTGAACCGTTCGCTCGCCCTCGCCGCCCTGCGGATTGGCGAGCGGCATCGGCGCTTGTGTGGACACGCCCTCACTAAAGGGCCGGTCGAAGATCGAAGGCTCGTTCATGTCGACCCAGACCCCCGCGACGCCGGTGTCGGTGTGGCTCTCCTTGAGCTGTTCGCCCCACCAGTCGCGCACCTCTTCACGCGTGTAATCGGGAAAAAGGGCGTCGTCGGGCCAGCAGTACCCGCTAAAACGCGGGCCGTCCGGGTTTTTGATAAACACGTCCTTGGCTACCCCTTTATCAGCGGCAGCGTAGCCATTGCCAAGGTCGTTTTTAACGCCAGGGTCGAGAATCGTCACGGCGCGGATGCCGTCTTTCTTAAGGTCGCTCAGCAGACCTTTAGGGTTCGGAAACCGCTCCGGATGCCAGGTAAAGTCGCGGTAGCCGTCCATGTAGTCGATGTCGAAGTGCAGCACGTCCAGCGGAATCTTGCGCGCCCGGAACTCACGCGCCAGCCCGCACATCTGCGCCTCGCTCCGGTAACCCCAGCGCGACTGGTGATAGCCGAGCGCCCACAGCGGCGGCATAAACGGGCGTCCGGTAAGGCGGGTAAGCTGCTCGAGCACGTCTGCCGGAGTGGGGCCGCAAAAGACGTAGTAGCTCATTTTGCCGCCGTGAGCCGTCACGCGCAGGGTGTCCGGATCGGTATAGCCCACGTCGAACTGGCTGTAGTAGCTCACGTCCAGAAACATGCCCCACGTCAGCCCGGTTCGCACCGCGACGAACGCCGGGTGCGCCTGATAGAGATTGCTCTGATGCCGCCCGTGACCCCAGTCAGGGTCGAAGGCCCAGTTGGAAAAAAGGCGTCCGCGCCGCTCCAACATCCCCGTCCGCTGCCCGAAGCCGTAGTACGATTCATCGTCGTGTAGCTGCTTGAAGAGCTGCACTTCCTCACTCGCCTGACCTTCGGGAAGCGTGTCACCTTCGCGCACACGCATGGTGCTGGCGTCCACGCTCGCCGCCGCCCAACCCACCGGGGCCGCGTCCTCGGCGAAGGTGTGACCGCCTCCCTCGAAGTGCAGCGTGCCGTCTCGGTTCAGGTGAACGGTTACGAACGGGAGCGTCAGGACGAGGGTGTCGCCGTCTTGCACCTCGAAGGGCGGGGCGTCAAAAGCGTCGTCGGATTCGGTAACGGCCCACGAGCGGCGTGGAGCGAACTCGCTCTGCGTAAAACGCACGCGCACCGCCCCGTCGAAGGCGCTGTAAAGCTCCAAAGTGCCGCGCTCAAAGGTGGCGCGAAAGGTTCGTCCGTCCAGTTGCCAGTCCTGCAACGTTCCGGCCCGGGTGAGGGCGTCGGTGTGAATGTCGTACTCGAGGGTATCCATGCAGTTCACGCTATCACGGGTTTAGGCAGTATTTTGCCGAACAGCTCGTGCTAGGGTCGGCGTATGGTTCAAGATCGGCTTCTGGCTTACGCCCGACACAAAGTCCATCCACAAGTCAGGACCTGGTTGAGCGCCGAAGTTATCGAGACAAATCTGCGGAGTGAGCTTAAAGGCGACCTCGAGCGCCTCCACAGCGACGCGCTCGCCGCCGAATTCGCACACCACTGCTCGGTTGCCGGAGCCGACCCCGACGAGTATAAAACCCGCTTGTTGACGGTCGGGGAACTCGAGCTGCTGGTCGGCGTCCGTTTTGTGGGTCTCGATATAAACCAGCCGTTTGTAGACGTGATGTATCAGAGCGGGGCAACGCTAACGCCGGAGCAACTTAGCGCCGTACAAGATGCTATCCGTAAGGCGTTCGCTATCTTCAAACCCAAACGAACGCGTTTTTACCTCTCGTCACACCTGCCACCACTGGGCGCTGACGGGGACAAGCGCCTGATCGCTGCACCTTTAGGCGTGATGCTCGAGCAACCTGAGCTGTATATAAGCCGCGTAAACTTAAAAGAGGCGACTTCGCTCGTGTTCTATCCCCGGTACGCCGCCATCTACGAAGAACTTTACACCGAGCAACCTCAGCTGCGGGCCGTGGCAAGGGTTGAGCGTGAAGACGACTTGCAGGAATACCTTGACGAAAGTCACCTATTTGAGATTTTCGTAGACGAGCGTTGGGCAGGCTTGGCTGCGGTTTTTAAGGATGTAAGCACCGGGCTCAGCGGCTTCTGCGTGGGCGAAATTGCCCTCGCCAAAACGTTTCGGGGACGGGGTTTCGGCGGCGCAGCGCAGCTTCAGTTAGCAGCGCAGCTTGTCAAGCAAGGAGCTGGGCAAGGCGAGTTGCTTTTTGGCACTATCGGCGCGGTCAACGTCGCCGCGCAGCGGGCGGCGCTCCGGGCCGGACGGATCGACCTTGGCGGGCACGTGTGGGTGCCCGCCAAGGTCTTACAAAACCATGCTCGAGCAGACGCTACAATTCTTTCGTCATAAACACGCTGTTCGGGTCGTCAGCGTAGTTGGCAAAGGGGCCGCGGTACACGAACCCGTAGCGCAGGTACAAGGCTCGAGCCGGGGCAAACGCGGGCATAGCTCCGGTTTCTAGCGTCAGGTGGGCGTAGGCACGCCGCCGCGCCTCGCCGATGATGTGCTCGAGCAACCTCCCACCGACACCCCTGCCGCGGTGGGCCTCGGCGGTACGCATCGATTTGACCTCGCCGGTCTTTGCGTCCAGTTCTTTGAGCGCGCCGCAACCGAGCAGTTCCGCGCCCTCCCAAACCGACCAGAACGTAACAACGGGCGAACGCAAGTCCCCCAAAGGGAGCGCGTGAACGCTGCCGGACGGCGTCACCGCGTTCATGTTGTCGAGGTGCTGCCGGAGAAAGCCGACGATCTCCGCCCCGGTCAGGTCGTCTTGACGAATCTGCAACACTGCGCCTCCTCAGACCAGATTCTACACGCGTGACCGTTAAACCCGCTCGAGCCTTCTGTGCCGTTCCGGCGGCAGCTCGATTCTGATAGCGTCTCCCGGACGAATTTCACCACCTGAAAGCACGATCCCCATCACTCCGGCTTTACGGAACAAGTTGCCGTCGGCGTCGTGGTCCAGCACAGCTTTGAGTAGCCCCGGCTGAAACGTCTCGAGTTGCGCGCACGGATTTCGCAAACCCGTAATTTCAACGATGACGTCCGGGCCGACGCGGAGCCGCGCGCCGGTTGGCAGACCGAGCAGGTAAACGCCCTTCGTCGTGATGTTCTCACCCAAATCTCCGGCAGTGACGCCGAAACTCTCCGCGCGCAAGCCGTCAAGGAGTTCCGTGTGGATAAGGTGGATCTGTCGCAAGTTGGGTTGGGTGGGGTCGGTAGCAAATCGTGAGCGGTGCTTGACTGTGACGCCTGCGTGCGCGTCGCCTTCTACCCCCAACCCGGTCAGCAGACGGATACACGGCACGTTTTCTTTGCTGAACGCGCGGGCGGCGTTGCGGCTTACCGCCACCACACGGGGCACACCGAGAGCATCTGCGGGGTGGGTCTCGGCAGTTTCGGCGTGATAGGCCATTAAAAGTCTCCCCGGTCGGGGTTTTCAGGTCAGAACGTTTTGATTTCGGCGTAGAGGTCGTCGTCGTCGAACGCCAGCTCGAGGTATTCGCTTTTCTCGAGGGCGTCGATCATCGCAAACAAGTTGTCACGGTCTAAGTAGATACCGCCGGGCATCGCGGTGTGTCCGTAAACCCCGAAACGGCACCCCGACTGTTGCGCCAGTTCAGGTTTATTTTGCCACCAGCCTTTGGTGTCGGGATCGTGATAAAAAAAGTCGTCGTAGTCCTGCATTCCGGCGAGCGGCCCGGCGTGGGCGAAGTGGACGCCACCGAGAATCTTTTGCCGCGGAAACGCCGTCATCCATTCGCACAGGTCTTCAGGCAGCGCCAACCCGCCTTTGTCCGGGTCGAACTCGCTGTGCTCCAGGCCGCCGCGCGTCATCAAGGTGTAGCGGCGGCTTATCGCCACCTCGTCGTGGTTGCCTAAAATCACGCTGACCCCGCCGCTCGAGCGTTCCATATAGCTCTTGAAACGGTAGAGTTCGCGGATTTGCGCTTTGGCGGCGCGGCGCAGCTGACGGGGGCACGAGCCGTCGAACGTCTCTTCACCGACCGCGCGCGCGTAACCTTGAGTATCTTTATAGTGAACCAGGTCGCCGATCAAGACCAGCTGGGTACGTCCCCCGGTCAGGCTCGTGGTCGGTTCGCCGACACCCTGAGCGAGTCCGGCGGCGCGCAGCGCCCGCCACAGTTCGGCCCACTGACCATGCACGTCACCTACCGCGACGATCTTGTGCATTACTCGGCGCTTTCGGAGGGGGTCAGCAAAAGGTCTCGGAGGCGCGCGTAGAGTTCGCGCGCAGCGCTCGGATCGCCGCCGTAACCCCCATGCGCGTTGAGCAGCTTTGCCGCCTGCAACCCTCGACCCTCCGCCTTAAGCCGGTCGACGAGCTTGTCGATAGCCTGTTGACCGGCGGGTTTGGGCGCGGGAGGTGCGGGCGGTTCCTCGGCAGTAGGGGGTGGCGCGTCGGCAACAGGCGTCGCCGCCGACAGGTCGGGCTCGTACAAAATCTGCCCCTGTTCGGGGTCGTAGTCGACCCACGGCAGCTCGGTCAACGACAGGGAGGGCTCGAGGCCGAAAAATACCGCCGCTGCTGCCAGGGCGTCGGCGGCGGCCTCCGCGACGCCGGTATGAACCGTGTAGGCTACCGCCGCCGACTTCTGCGCGCCCCCGAGCGAGAGCGTACAGGCGAGCCCGCGCTCGCCGAGAGCTGAAAACGTGTGCGACCAGCCCTCCGGTCCCAGCACAGCGTCGAGCCGCGCCGCCAGAGCCGCCACCCGAAGTTGGGGGCGCACCTGCGCGCTGAGTTTGTCGGGGGCCAAACGGACGACGCGCCAGGTCAGGTCGTTGGGGGTAAAGGGGGCAGTAAGGGCGTCCCGGGGTGATGGTTGCACGTTCTCCAGTATAGCCGGGTGGGGGCAGGGCGGCGGTGCGGGATGTTTTACTCTCGAGGCGTTCACCCGCCCAAATGTCGGCCTTTTCGCTTTTGCAGTTCGGCCCGAACCCGGCTGACCTGAGAACAACCAGCACTCGGTACTCAGAACTCACCTCTCGGAACTCGTCCTATAATGCCCCCATGCACCCCCTCAGCTCGCCCGACTGCAAACCGACCGTCTACCGCTTTTGCCGGTGGTTGTTGCTGTGCTGCGCCGTCGCCGGTTGGGGCGCGGCGCAGCAGCTCAGCGTCGACCCCGCCGAACTCACCGTCGGGGAGAGTGTAAGCATCTCCGGAAGCGGTCTGCCCCCCGGCAGCCAGGTGACGGTGCAGCTGACCGCGCCGGGGGGCGCGGTGTCGCGCGAGGGCGTCCGGGTCGGGGAGGGGGGCCGGTTCAGGCTCGAGACCCCCCTCCCCGTGGTCGGCAGCTATCAGCTCGTAGTTAGGGGCCAGGGGCTCGACGAAACGCGCGTTTTGGAGGTGCATCCGACCTCATCAAACCAGTCAACACCAACACGGTCAGCGCAAACGCGAACCCCGCCCAACCCTGTACCAGCCCAGACCAAAGCTGCTAGGGCAGCGCCACCCGCCGTGAGCCGAACCGAGGGGGGTCTTCAGGCTATCCAAAACGGCGCACTGAGCTGGCGGCTGACCTTTCCGGCGGGCAGCGGCGCGACCACGGAACCGCTCTTTATAGGCGAGAGACTCTACGTCGGGCACGGCAACAGCGTGTTGCGGCTCGAGTCCCGAACGGGAAACGTCCGGGAACGCTCTATCGTCTCGGGTCCGGTCGAACGCCTGGAGGTTACAGATGACGCTACCTTAACTATCATCGTGCGTCACGGCGAAGAGCTTGCGGAACGTTTTACGCTCCGAGACGGGCGTGTGCAAGAACCGGTGCATTTTGGCGCGGCAGCGGCGACCTTCGGCTATCTCCGGGCCGAGGCGGAGGTCCGCGACCCGGCGGCACGCCTGAAACGCGACCCCACGAACCCCTGGCTTTTGCTAAAACTCGGGCTCGGTCAAAACGATCCTGGGGCGGCGCAGGCGAGTTTTGCCGAAGCTGTAGCGACTGCCACGACGTTTTACGACCTCGCCGGACTTGCTACAGTTTTAGAGGCGCGCGGTCAAAGGGCGCTCGCCGCCGACGCCTTTGGCGCGGCGATGCAGGACTTTGCGGCGCGCGTTTACGACCCCCGGCTGCTGACGAGCGCGGGGCTCGAGGCCGCCTACCATTTCCCCTTGACCCCACTGAGAGCGGCGCTGGCGCGGAACGACGACCGGAGCGCGGGCTTCTGGGCTGAGCGGCTCATGCTCGCCGCCCCTAACGTACCGGGCGCGGACGCCGCGCTGAACGACTACGCCGCGCTGCTGCGCGCGGTCGACGCACCTGAAGCCGAGGTTTGGGAACGCCCTCCCGAGACCAACCTGATCGGTCCCGGTCTGCCGGAACGCTTCGCCGCAACGCTAGGACGCTCGGGCTGGGGGTTCGCATTAGCGCTGCTGGCGACGTTCGGGGCGTTACAGCTGACGCTGTTCGCCAAATATGCGCGGGCGCACCGTGCTGACCGTGGCGAGGGCGGGCGCGCACCTTGGCTGTTCGCGGTTCGCTACACCACCCTGAGCGAAAAACTCGTCTCGCTGCTGCTCTTAGCGTCGGTGCTGGCCTGTTCAGCTCTTGCCGGGTGGCAAGACGCCTATAAGCCGCCGCCCCCTGCGCTGGCGTCGGGTACGCTGCTGAGTCGCCCCGCGCAAGTGTTTTTGGAAGGTGCCGACCTGAACGGTCCCGGCGGTACCTTTATCCAGAGCTACAGCGCCCAGGCCGCAGGTAACGAAACCGCCGCGCGAACCCTGCTGACACGTGCGGGGAAGTACGCCCTAGCGCTCAACAATCTGGGCACGCTTACCAGCGACGCCGACCTTTATCAGCGGGCGCTCTCCCTCCTCCCGACCCTCACCGCCGCCCGCTACAACCTCGGCGACGCCGCCGAGCGTGACGCGCTTTTGCCCTTCGCAGCTCGTTATCAACCGGGTCCGGCGCTGGCAGTACCGACCGCGCAGGTCGTGCAAGACGCCATCACTGGAAGCTGGCAGACTGCCCTGGCGCGCGCTTTTACCGCCCCGCAGCTGCTCAACGCGCCGCCCGCCGTCAGCACGGCGCTTACACTTGCGCTCTGGCGAACCGCGCAGTTGCTCTTTTTTCTAGTCGCGCTCGTTGCCCTAGTGTTTTTGTTTATCCCGCGTCCGCGTAGCGTCCACGGCGCGGCGCGCCCCTGGATCTACGAACTGCTGGCGCTCCTCGTCCCCGGTAGCGGCTCAGCCGACGAAGGGTGGGGGATTTTTCTGCTCATCCCGTGGGCTTTTTTCGGCGCGGCGGCGCTTTCGCCCCGTTTCGGCTGGGGGCTCGAGCTGGGCCTGACGCCCCTGACGCTTTACCTCATCCTCGGCGGTATCTATCTGCTGAACGCGGTTGCGGTGGGGGTCGAGTGGCTTTCGCACCGTTCGCAGCGGCGAGCACTCGAGCGCCGCACAAGACCCCGCCGAGCCTAAACCAGTTACACGCAGCCTGAAACCCACAAACCACTCGCCACATGCCCAACATCAGCGCCGGATGTATAGTTAGGAAGCGAATAATCAGTAAGCGAAACCGAAAGGAAACCCACCATGCCCAAAGCCGAATTTGACGGTACTACCCTCGCCGACAGCGCCCAAACCGAGCAGGTTGAGGGCAACCACTACTTCCCGCGTGAGAGCGTCAAGATGGGCAAGCTCACGCCTAGCCCCACGCAGTATACCTGTCCGTGGAAGGGTGACGCCGAGTATTTTCACCTCGAGGTTGACGGTCAAACAGTCCAAGATGCTGCCTGGTCGTACCCCACGCCCAAAGATGCCGCCAAGGAGATCGCCGGACACGTCGCGTTCGATAAGAGCAAAGGAATTACAGTCGGTTAGCTTTAGGGAGTGTCGGTAACTGCGTAGCGTAGGATGAGGCTCGAGCCACATACGACTTGCTGCGCCCTGTCCTCTGACTATCGACATACCCTTTTAGGCGTTACCAAGGCCCGTCACAGCCACACCGAAAAAACCACTCACGGTACGCTGGTCGGGTGAACGGCTACCTGCTCGTCTTTTTGGCGGCCTCGCTCTGGGGTCTCATCGGTGTATTTTCGCGTGGCATCTTAGAGGCGGGGGTGGGGCCGCTCGAGATCGCTTTCTGGCGGGCGGCGCTGGCTGGGGGCGTCTTCGTCACGCACGCGCTGCTGACCCGGCAGCTGCGCGTCACCGGGCCTGACTTGCTGGCGCTGGGGGGCTTTTCACTCGTCGGCGTAACGCTTTTTTTTGCCTCATATACGCTCGCCGTGCAGACCGGCGGGGTCAGTCTAGCGTCGATTTTGCTCTACAGTTCGCCCGCGTTCGTCGCGGTAGCCGCGCGTTTTTTGTTCGGGGAGGCGTTGACACCGCGTAAGCTCGCGTTGCTGGCACTCACTCTGACGGGGGTGGTGCTGGTCTCGCAAGGCGGCGGCGCAGGCGTGCAGGTATCGGCGGCGTCGCTGCTCTGGGGCGTAACGGCGGCGCTGAGTTACTCGAGCTACTACCTGTTCGGCAAATGGGCGCTGGCGCGCTACAGCCCCGTTACCATCTACGCGGTCGTCTTGCCGTGCGGCGCGCTCGGGTTGCTACCCTTTGTAGAGTTTACGCCGAAGAGCCCGGAGGTCTGGAGCCTCCTTATCCCGCTAGCCGTGGTCTCGACCTACGCCGCCTACGGCCTTTACTACACAGGATTGCGGCGCGTCGAGGCGTCGCGGGCGGTGCTGGTCGCGGGTGTCGAACCGGTCGTGGCGGCGCTTTTGGCTGCGCTCGTGTTCGGTGAACGGTTGGGTGTATGGGGACTTGCGGGCGGGGCGCTCGTCCTGGGCGCGGCGCTCTTGGCGAGCCTGCCGGTGCGGGAACCGGCAGCAGCGTCTCGGGCTGCGGACTAGGGCTCGTCCCAGGCCTTCCAGACCGATTACCTTTCAGCTGACTCGCTTAAAACGATAAAGTTTAAGACCCGCGCTCACCCGCCCGGTAGCGTTGCGTGCTGGGCAAACCCGTATCCTTGAAACCGTAAAAGACACCTTCATCTTTACATTTTGTTTACCAAACTTTTGTCGCCACACCTTTCAGCCGGTCAGCGTCTGATAGGGGTCGGTGGTGCAACATCAGGTGCAATGTCAAAGCTTCGACGTAGGTTCAGCCGACCCGCCAACCCACCTCACGGCTCACTACCCGGCTACGCGAGAGAAGTCACTGCGACCTATAGCTTCGAGAAAAGTCCCGGCCTCCGCTGAGCTGAGCGGTTTGGCGAACAGGTAGCCCTGACCGTAGGTGCAGCCGAGCGCCGCTAGCTGGGTGCGCTGCACCTCGGTTTCTATACCCTCGGCGACGACGTCAAGCTTGAGCGTCTGCGCCATCGCCAGAATTGCTTTGACCAGCTCAGCGCGCTCGGGGCTTACGGTCATGTTGTTGACGAAGGAGCGGTCTATCTTGAGGGAATCGACCGGGAAGCTCTGCAAATAGCTGAGCGATGAATAGCCTGTCCCGAAATCGTCGATGTAAAGCCCCACCCCTAGGGCCTTGAGCTGCTCAAACACGACCTTCACGGCTGCGGAACGCTGCATCAGCACGCTTTCAGTGATTTCAAGCTTGAGCTGCTCGGGCTGCACCCCCGTCTCCTCGAGTACCCCCCTTATGTAATCGACCAGATCGGTACGTGAGAACTGCTGGCTCGACAAGTTGACGTTGACTGCTAAAGGAGAGGCGAGGGGAAGCTGGCGTTGCCAACGGCTCACCTGTTCGCACGCCTCACGCAGCACCCAGCGGTCGATGTCGATGATGAGGCCAGCGCCTTCTGCAACGGGAACGAACTCGGTGGGAGATATCAGGCCGAGTTTCGGGTGCTCCCAGCGCACGAGCGCCTCGAATCCCGCCAGGCTGCCGTTCGGCAAGAACATGATCGGCTGGTACAAGACGTGCAGCTCGTGGCGTTCGGTCACGCCGTGGAGGTCGCTCTCGAGCACCTGGAGGTTGGCGGCCCGCTCGCGCAGCTCAGCGGTAAACATCTCATAGCGCGCTACGCCGAGTACCTTGGCGCGGGTCATGGCGATCCCGGCGTCGCGCAACACACCCTCAGCGCCACCATAGCCAACGTCGTCATAGGCGGCGTTGTCACCCAAAACGCCACCGATACTTACGGAGATATAAACCACCTGATCGCTTAGCAAGAAAGGCTTCCGGACCTCCTCCTTAAAGCGTAAAACGGCCCGCTCTACCTCGTCAGCTCCTCGCACGTCCTCCAGCAGGACCGCGAACTCGTCCTGGCTAACCCGGGCGACCGTGTCGCCGGGACGCACGCAGCTTAGGAGGCGCTCGCCCAAGCCGATGAGCAGCTTGTCACCCACCGCGCGCCCGAGGCTGTCGTTGACCGCTTTAAGGCGGTCAACGTCGATAAGGAGCACCGCAAACGTGTGGCTGGTGCGACTTGGAGAGCGCCCGATAACAAGCTCGAGGTGGTCTAAAAAGAGGGTGCGGTTGGCGAGCCCGGTCAGCGGGTCGTGAAAGGCGTCGTAACGGAGCTGCGCGTTGATGCGCTCGAGCTCGAACGTGCGCGCCTCGACGCGCGCCTCGAGCTCACCGTTAAAGCTTTTCAAGCTCTGCTCGGCGCTGCGCCAGGCGGTCACGTCCCGAAAACTCCAGACACGTCCGGCAACCCGTTCGCCGACACGCTGCGGCAACGATACCCGCTCGATGATCCGACCGTCTCGGAACTCGATCTCATCTTTCGTCTCGCCCTCCGGGTTTTGCAAAGCTTTCTGGACGCGGTCGAGAAACCCGTCCGCGTCTTTGACCTGCTTCAGGGCGTGCTGCACCAGTGCTCCGTCGTCTCCCCACTCGGTCAGTTCTCTCGGGACGCGCCACATGTCAACGTAGCGCTGGTTGTAATCGGTAACGAGCCCGTGCTCGTCAACGCTCAAAACACCCTCGGCAATCGCGTCGAAAGTAGCGCGCAGCAGCGCCGCCGTGCGTTTGCGCTCGGTAACGTCGCGCATGATGCCGGTAAAAAACCGCTCACCACCCTCGACGTGCTCGCCAATCGAGGTCTCAAGGGCTACCTCCCGCCCGTCTTTATGAAGTCCAGGAAAGTCGATGGCTTCCCAGTGCAGTTGCCGCTCGCCGGTCTGAAGATAGCGTTCAAACGCGGCCTCGTGCAGACCTCGCAGGTAGTCGGGGATGAGCAGGTTCAGGTGCTGACCGAGCAGTTCTTCCTGAGCGTAGCCAAAGGTCTTGCACGCGGCACCGTTGACGTAGCGGATGCAGCGGTCCTCGCCGATGGTGATGATGACGTCCGAGGCCGTTTCGGCAACGATGCGGAAGCGCGTCTCGCTGGCGTGCAGGTCGCTGCTGGCCCGCCTGAGCTCGAGTTCGTCAACGACGATGGCGGCGAAGTCAGCGAGGCGCTCCTGCTGCGCCTGCCCAAAAGACGTGTTGGGCTCTGTCCCCATAAGGCAGAGTGCGCCCAGGTTGTAACCGTCCGGCATTTTTAAGGGAGCCCCCGCGTAAAAACGGATGTGGGGTCCACCCGTAACCTGCGGGTTATGCGCGAAGCGGGAGTCTTGCAAAGCGTCAGGAACGACCATGACCTCATCGCTCTGGATGGCGTGCGCGCAGAAGGAGTCCTCGAGGCTCGTCTCCTCCGCGTTGCAACCGTAGCACGCCTTAGACCATCGCCGGTCGTAATCAATCAGGTTGATCAACACTATGGGGACGGCAAAAACCTTACCTGCTAGAGCTGTGATACGGTCGAAGGCGACCTCCGGCTCGGTGTCGAGCACCCTGTAGCGGTAGAGCGCCTCGAGGCGCTCTACCGCTTGGTCCTGACTGGACGTTTTCATGCCTTGCTCCCCTGACCTCGAGCCGCACCTCACCACCATGTAAAGCGGTGTATGTTGCCCCTAATATACTGTACAAAACCCGCTTGCTTTGACTGCGGAAAATTTGCACATTGCCTTTACATCAACAGTCTCATAATGCCGGGAACCTTGAACGCGGCATTGCCTTCGCAGGCAGAAAAGGTCTACGTCTAAACCGATAACTGTGTACACCGCTCTGTAGCGGTTACATCCGAACCGTAAGCGCGTAGCAGCACAAGCTGAGAAACGGGAAAAACGGCACAGCGCTTTTTGGCAGGTGAGCGGTAAAGCTACCAAAAAAGCAAGCTCGAGCGGTGAAAAGGGGTATGCGGCGTCACCGCCGACCAGCCCGTCCGTACCTTAGTGGCGGGATATTGTCCGCCTTGTACAACACGTCCTGAACGTAGCTGAGTGTTTCTCTAGCCAGCTGTAGCGACTGTTCGCGCTCCACTTCCCCAAACATTCGTTTCACGTTGACCAGTTCATAGGCCAACACCCTTTCCAGATAGGGACCGCTGATTTTGGCGGCAATATCCTCCTGGGCATGTTTAAGCTTGAGCTGCATATAAAGAGGCAGCTCGCGCGTCTCGTGCATCTTGCCACCTTTCTCCGCGCACGACTTTGTCACCCGTCTAAGACCTGCTTTTCCTGAGCTACCACCACCCTGTCCCGGCCATCTCGCTTGGCACGGTAGAGCGCTTCGTCGGCAGCTTGGATCAGACTTTCAGCGGCTTGACCGTTGGCTGGATATACCGCCACCCCGAGCGACAGCGAGACCTGTCCAAGTGACTGACTCCGAAGCGAGAGCTCAAGGTGTTTGACCGCCTCACGCAGCGCTTCCGCCCGCAGCCGGGTCGCCTCGAGGGTAATACCCGGTAACACCAGCACGAACTCCTCGCCCCCGTAGCGGCAGGCGATGTCATCCCCCCGGAAGTGCGTTTTTATCAGGGGACCAAGCTCTTTTAGCACCAGGTCGCCTGCCTCGTGGCCGAAGGTGTCGTTGAAGTGTTTGAAGTGGTCGATGTCGAAGATCACCACGCCAATTGAGGCGTCGGCCCTGGCCGCGCGTCTAAGTTCGCGCTCAAAGGTCTCCTCCAAGTAGCGGCGGTTAAACAGACCCGTGAGCGGGTCGCGGATCGACTGGTGACGCAGCGTCTCGCGTAGCCACAGATTAGACAGAGCCAGAGCGACCGCGTCGGCTACCGTGCGAGCAAGCCGCTGTCCCGATTCGTTCTGCCACATCGCTGCGCTGCCGGGGGTGCTCAAAGAGAGCAAGCCCAGACCCTCACCCTGCGCTGTCAGCGGTATACACAAGTACGTCCCTGACGCGCCTTCGGGCAGATGGTTGCAGCGTGGTGCCGTACCGTCTTCTGTGACCAGATGGTCACGTCCGCGTCTGAGCGCCCAGCAGTCTTCGGGTGCAAACGCCTCTGTGCAGTCGCGGTCTCCCCAGCCTGCTGAGCGTTCAACGACGTTGCGCGAGGCGCTGGTGAGATAGAGCGCGCCGGAGGCACCGGGGAAGAAGTGAGGGCGATGACCGAGGACGCTTCCTCAAAACTCACGCACATCTGTAACAGCTCGCCCAGCTCGTTAAGCAGCGTGACCTCGTGCGTGCGCTGCCTACTCTCTTCGTTAGAGTGGCGGATCTCCTGCGTCTGCACTTCGAGTTCCTGATTGCGGCGTTCGAGGTCGCCCACAGCAGTTTCGATGCGCGCCTCGAGCGAGACATTGACCGCTTGCAATTCATGGTTGAGGAGCGCGTTTTCACTCAGCTCGAGGCGTTGGCGCAGGTAGGTTGCGACACCAATTAAGAGCAGCGCCACGCCGACGACCACACTGTCACTTATAGCGGAGGCAGGATAGATAACCAGCCACACCAGGGCTGCTAGAGCGGCTAGCAGCAGACTCCCGGTGATAACGCCCGGAGCGCTTTTCAACCAAGCGGGTAGGTTCTGAGTGAAGCCACTTGTACTAGTGGCTCGGTTAGGCAGCAGTGCAGCAATACCGAAAAGAACAAGTCCCAGCGTCCAGCTGATGTCAAGCGGACTGCCCGCCCGGTAGGTACCCACAGCAATCTGTAATGCGTAGATGAGGTTGCCACCTACAAAAAGGACTGATCCGGCGATCAGGGGCAGAAGGTAGAGCTCGCGCACACGGTTCAGCGCGAGCAGCGTACTAAAGAGTAGCCCACCCACCATAACCAGGTCTCCCAGCGGATATAGCAGCGCGACAAACGAGGCAAACGGGTTGGCAGCATCGACCGCTACCGTGTCGTGCAACAGCAGAACCCACTCTATAAGGCAAACCGCACCCACCAAGATGACTGTGTTTAACAGCACGCGGCGGCGCTCGAGCGCTGACAGCTGCTCGCGGGTAAGCGCCATCAGGCTGGCAAAGAAGAGCCACGGGAAAACGAGAAACAACGGGTCGGCAACGCTCGGAAAGGGGATGCCCGCGCCACTGACCGTGTAGTACGCCCAGATGACTATGCCAACGCTATAGATCATGAGCGCAGCGGCAAACAGCCCCCAGCCGCGCCGTGCAGAGGGTTGCACTTCGTTCCGGGCACGCCGGAAAGCGAGAGCGGCGGTAGCCAAGCCTGGAAGCACCAACGGCGAACCGGCGATTCTGGCAACAACGTCAGCTCCGCCCCAGTGGAACACCATCCAGGCACCGTGCAAAGCCGCGTAAGCGAGGAGTAATAGTGCCAGGCTGCGCTGAGCGGAAGGCTTTAAGAACGTGATGGACATCTACCCTCTCCAAGTGATTTCTCTAGGTGATCCGAGGTCAAGAAAATCAGGCGGGCTGCACGATTGCTAAACCATACCTTACCCATTGTCGGACGCCCTAGGCGCTCAGGTAATGAAGATTGACACTTTGGGGGTGCGAGGCTGCTGAAAAGCTAAGGCTGAACGATGCTGATCTCCCCGGTGCGGGTCGTAAGCACGATCAGCTGCCTGCCTCCGCCCGACACCAGTTCTCCCTGCGTCGGGGAAAGGCGCGGCGCTGCTGGCGAGTTTGCCGGTGCGGGAACCGGTTGCCCCGGCGACGGACCAAACGGACCCTCGAGACAGACCAATAAGCCGTAACACGAAAGCATCACTCTGCTGACCGAAAATAGCGCACCTCACGTCACATCTGGATGCTCTCGCGCTATATCCGCCAGGATGAACGAGGCTTTGACCACCCATTCCTCGACGGCAGCTGCGGTGTGGTGATGAATCGCCCAGTCGAGCTGTGCCAAGATGTTGTACGCCAGATAGACGGTGAGCGCGTCCGGGCCGGAGATCGTGGCGATATGCTGCCGAAGAAGTGACCGGATGGGTGTGTGGTCATACGAATAGAACAGCAGTTTTGAGAGGTCGAGCGCCCGGTCGCCACAACCTGCCGCGTCCCAATCGACGATGCCGGTGACTTCACCCTCAGCGACCAGGACGTTTCCGGGTACCAAATCTCCATGGACCAGGTCATCCGTACGCGACACACTCGCCTCTTTACCTGCTGTGACCTGCTCGAGGGTAGAGAGAACAGCCCGCGTTTCAGATGAATACTCCCTCAGCGAATCTTTCCAACCCGATTTACCGGCGAACACGACGGCGCGCACGTACCACGACCAGTCCTGCTCAGGCGATAAAGCCTGACCTGCTTGACGCCCGTTCCAAATAAGGAGCTGGTGTATTTGCTCTACACTCAGCCGGGCAGGTGGCTGACCCGGCAGCGTCGTTTGCAGCCAGTACGTCACCCCTTCCGGGAGGGTGTCGATGAGGGTATAGCGGGGCACAGGTACGCCTAAAGTTCGGATGCGCTCTGTCACCCCTTGGGCGCGCTCGAGGCGGGCAAGGGCAACACTGTCCGGTCGGAGCATCCATTTGAGCACGAGCGGCGTTCCTAAAGCGTCTTCAACCGCGTAAGCGCCGTGGTTTTCACCCTCCGCGTAACGCCCCTTGAACCTGTAGTTGTTCCCGCGAAGGTCGCTGATACGTTCGAGAAGGTCTCCGATGTCCATAAAGACAGTTTAGCTAACGCCTGAGCCAGCCAAACCACAGGCCGTTGCATCACTTGCGCTAGCGGGTACCCACTTACACGTCCCCGAACCACGCTTGACCCTCACCGAACCGCGTGCTAGAGTTTGCAAAGTTATCGCATGTTTTGCATAAAACTGCGTTACCAAAAAATATGAATCAGCCTACCCCCCGCGTCCGACGATAATCCCCGCTCCACAGGCGAGCGGAACCTTCGTTTGACCCCTAACCGGGCGGGTTTTTCTGTTGTCGTCACCCGGTAGTGCGTCCCCCAAGGAGACCCCCATGCAGAACTCTACACAACCCCAAACCCCGAAAAAAGTTGTGCTCGCCTACTCCGGTGGCCTCGACACCTCCGTCATTTTGAGGTGGATTAAAGACACCTACGGCGCGGAGGTCGTCGCCTTTACTGCCGACATCGGTCAGGGTGAAGAGGTCGCGGAAGCAAAGGAAAAAGCCTTGCAAACGGGCGCGGTCGCCGCCTACGCGGTCGATTTGCAACGTGAATTCGTCCACGATTTCGTGTTTCCAGTGCTGCGTTCGGGCGCGCTCTACGAAGGCTATTATCTTCTCGGTACCTCGTTTGCGCGGCCCCTGATCGCGCAAACGATGGTCGAAATTGCCGAACGCGAGGGCGCGGACGCGGTGGCGCACGGCGCGACCGGCAAGGGCAACGACCAGGTGCGGTTTGAACTCTCAGCCTACGCGCTCAAACCCGACATCAAGGTGATTGCGCCGTGGCGCGAGTGGAACCTTCGGGGCCGTGAGGACTGCGTGCGTTACGCGCAGGAGCACGGTATCCCGGTCGGGGTGACGAAAGAAAAACCGTATTCGATGGACGCCAATTTGTTTCATATCTCGTTCGAGGGCGGCATTCTGGAAGACCCGTGGACCGCCCCGCCCAAAGATATGTGGCGGCTCACCGCCGACCTCCAAGACGCGCCCGACGCGCCCGAAACCGTGGAGATCGACTTCGAGGCGGGTAATCCGGTAGCTATAAACGGCGAGCGGTTGGAGCCGGTGGCGCTTTTGGAGCGCGCGAACGCGTTGGGCGGCAAACACGGGATCGGTCGCGTCGATATCGTCGAGAACAGGTTTGTTGGGATGAAATCACGGGGTTGTTACGAAACCCCCGGCGGCACCCTGCTCTTTCACGCGCACAAGGCCGTCGAATCGCTCACGCTCGACCGGCAGGTGATGCAGCTCAGAGACGAACTGATGCCCAAATACGCTGGGATGGTCTACAACGGTTTCTGGTTTGCACCCGAACGCGTGGCCCTACAAAACCTGATCGACGACATTCAAAAACCTGTAACCGGAACCGCGAGGCTCGAGCTGTACAAAGGTAACGTCACCCTCACCGGACGCAGATCGCCCAACTCGTTTTACCGTCAAGATGTTGTGACGTTTGAAGAGGATACCGTATACAACCAAGGCGACGCCGACGGGTTTATCAAACTCAGCGCCCTACGGCTGCGGATCGCCGCGCAGCTGAACGCCGAGACCGAAACCCCACCGCTCAAGATTCCGCAATATAGTGAGTGAGTCCAGCGAATGACAGACCGGCAAGTAACCCTTCGCGCGCTGACCCCTTCTGATCTACCTGATGTTCTGGCCCTTTGGCGGGCGGTGCCGGAGGTCGAGCTTAACGACTCGGATACGCCCGAACAGCTTGCCAAGTATCTGGCACGCAATCCGGAGCTGAGCCCCGTAGCCCTTGCAGACGGGAAAATCGTTGGTGCGGTGCTCTGTGGTCACGATGGTCGGCGCGGCTATCTCAACCATCTCGCGGTCGCCACCCCCTACCGCAACCAGGGCTTGGGCAGAGCGTTAGTCGGGTACTGCCTGACACACTTGTTAAGAGTTGAAGTAAGCAGATGCAACGCTTTCGCACTTCCGAACAACCCTTCCGCACGGGCATTCTGGCAACGGATGCAGTTTCAGGAAAAACCGTGGCCACTTCTGCAAAGGCGTTTCGGTGGTCACTAAACCCCAACCGGCAGCCAGACTCTACAACGCGACCTACGCCGACGCAGGGGCGCTGACGGACCTTTACCGGGCCGCCTGGGACGAGAGCGAAGATGAACAGGTGGTGCAGGGGTGGCTCGAGCAGGGCGGCGCGCTCACCTACGTTTCCGGGCAGACGTTCGTGTGCGCGCTCCGCTGGCGCGAAACGCTTTACGGCTGGGAAGTCGGGCGGCTCGCCACGCTGCCCGAATACCGTGGTCAGGGTTTCGGGCGCTGGCTGACGACACGCCTCGAGGCGCTTGCCATCCAGCACAACATCCCCGAGTTACAGCTCACGCTAAATGAAGCGCAGACTGACCTGCTCCCCTACTACACCCGGATGGGCTACCGCGCGCGCAGCCCGAACGCGCCGCTGACGCTTTGCAAACGCGTCGGTGGGGCGTGGCAGCGGCAAGGATGACAATAAAATGAAGACACCAATAGATTTGCCTCAACAACAGATAGACGCCCTAGACGAACTCAGTGAGCAGCAGGAGCGCTCGAGGGCGTCTCTTATGCGCGAAGCCGTCGCCGACTACCCAAACCGGCGTTGGCCCGGTGGTTTGGACGAGGCGTTCGGGCTCTGGCGCACACAAGCGGACGCGGAAGACAGCGTGGACTATCAACGTCGTTTACGCAGTGAGTGGGAATAAACGTGGGTTCAGGTATTTGGATTCTTACATGTCGGGTCTTTACACAAACGAGGGGACGAAATATGGACGCGTGTCGTGGAGGCAGTTTTACGGGTGAGTTCTATGACATCCAGAAGCGTCAGGTATGACAGAGACCAGCAAACGCATGTGGGGCGGACGCTTCGCCGACAGCACTGACGCTTTAGTCGAGCGGTTCAACGCCTCGGTGGATTTCGATCAGCGGCTGGCGCTGCACGATTTACAGGGCTCCATCGCCCACGCCACGATGCTCGGTGAGACGGGCATCTTGTCAGAAGATGAAGCCGCACAGATTGTCATGGGTTTGGAAGCCTTGAGAAAAGAGGTCGAGGCGAGTACTTTCGAGTGGCGTACAGAACTCGAGGATGTACACATGAACCTCGAGCACGCCCTCACCGAGCGCATTGGGCCGCTCGGCGGCAAACTCCACACCGCCAGGAGCCGCAACGACCAGGTGGCGACGGACTTTCGGCTCTGGCTCCGCGACGAGACGCACGCGCTGATTGCGCTCCTGCACGACCTTCGCACCGCTTTTGTGGCGGTTGCCGAAAAGCATCTGGGCGTGATTATGCCCGGTTACACCCACCTTCAGGTGGCGCAACCCGTCCTGCTGTCGCATCACCTGCTGGCGTATTTTGAGATGTTTACGCGCGACGCGGAGCGGTTGCGAGATTCGCTCAAACGCCTCAATGTGTCGCCGCTCGGAGCCGGAGCACTCGCCGGAACGGGGTTTCCCATCGACCGGCAGCGTACCGCCGAGCTGCTCGGCTTCGACCGGCCCGTACGTAATTCGCTCGACGCCGTTTCGGACCGCGACTTCGCGGTGGAGTTTTTGAGCGCCTCGGGCCTCGTGATGATGCACCTGTCCCGGTTTTCCGAAGAACTCATCTTATGGTCGTCGCAGGAGTTTGGTTTCGTTACGCTCCCCGACTCGCACACGACGGGCTCGAGCATCATGCCGCAGAAGAAAAACCCCGACGTATCGGAGTTGACGCGTGGCAAGACCGGGCGCGTCTACGGGCATCTGCTCGGGTTGCTCACGACCCTGAAGGGTCTGCCGCTCGCCTACAACAAAGATATGCAGGAAGATAAAGAGGGGGCGTTCGACACCGCCGATACGCTGCGCGTGTGCTTGCGCCTGACGGCTGAGATGCTCCCCAAAATCACGGTCAACGAGGCCAGAATGCACCACGCGGCGGGACGCGCCTACTCGAACGCGACCGATCTAGCGGATTATCTCGCCAGAAAGGGTTTACCCTTTCGTGAAGCGCATGAGGTCGTCGGGCAGCTCGTGGCGCTCGGGGTGCGGGAGGGCAAAGATTTACAGGATTTGGAGTTGACGCAGATGCAGGGGATTTCAGAACGTATCAGCGCAGATGTGTTCGAGGTGCTGGGGCTCGAGCACGTCGTTAACGCACGCACCAGTTACGGCGGCACCGCTTTAGCACAGGTGACGACGCAGGTACGGCTTGCCAAGGAGATGTTGGGAGACGAAGGTGGAGACTGAGGTCTGGCCCGAGCCCCTACCGCTTGCTCAGGTGGTCGTGCGTCCGGCAAGGGCCGAGGACGTGCAGGCTATCTTCGAGACCATCGGTTATTGGGCCGGTCAGGGCAAGATGCTGGTACGTCCGATGCAAAACATTTTTGAAAACCTGCGCGACTTTTTCGTGGCTGAGATTGACGGACAGTTTGCAGGCTGCGGCGCGCTCCACATCTTATGGGGCGATATCGCCGAGGTGCGCGGGCTCGCCGTGCGGCCCGAAGTGCAGGCCAAAGGTGTCGGCAAAGAGATCGTAACCGCGTGTGAGGCCGAGGCGCGCCGCCTCGGTATCCCGACTTTGTTCGCCTGGACGTATTCGGTCAGGTTTTTTGAGCGGTGCGGGTTTCGGCTGATCGACAAGTCCAAAGAGCTGCACCCGCGCGTCTGGTCGGAGTGTCTGCGCTGTCCGTTTTTCGTCGGCTGCAACGAAAACGGGGTGGTCAAAAGGCTTCACGGCGTCCCCGAGCCACTCAACCTGCCCGAGCCACCGCCGACACAGGTACCGCCGGGAATTCGCTAGACACATCATCCTTGACACCAGGACGGCAAACTGTTTTATAATCGAATGTATGAATAGATGTTCAAGTGTGCAACCGTGCAGGAGTTAGCAATCAACCTCGATGAGGAGACGGCGATCACTCTAGCTGAACTCTTCCGCACCCTGGGTGACGGCGCGCGCATCCTGATTTTGGCAGCACTTACCGAACGGGAGCACAACGTCACCGAGTTAGCTGAACAGGCGAAGCTGAGTGAGTCGGCAACGTCCCACCATCTGCGGCATCTGCGGCAGATGCGACTGGTCAAAAGCCGCAAAGAAGGGCGCTACGTGTTCTACAACCTCGACGACGAGCACGTCAAACAGCTCGTCACGTGTGGCCTCGAGCATGTGCGGCATGGGTGAGTAATGATGGTACTTTTCTATCTCACGCTCGCCGCTGAGCTCGCACTTGGGGCTGCTCTCACCCTATCTATTGTCAGTCCAGTGCGTCGAATCTGGCCTACACCGGGTTGGCAAAGCTGGCAGTTCTGGTTCGTATGGGTACTGATTGTCCTTGTTCTTGCAAGCCTTGGCGTGCTGGCCCTCTCAAACTGGAACAGCTTCTTGTTTCCCGGTGGGCTACGCTACTTCGTCGGTTTACCCCTGTTTCTGGGCGGGCTCGTTCTGGCTTTCTCCGGCGTCGGTCGGTTGGGCGCATATAATTCCGCCGGGCTCAAAGGCGAGCTGAGGACCGGAGGGGTGTACCGCTACAGCCGCAACCCGCAATATCTGGGCGACGCTACTATGCTTGTCGGACTCATTTTATTCAGCAACGCAAGTCTTGTAATTTTACCCGGTTTGCTGGGCGCGCTGCTCTTCGCTCTGTGGCCTTTTACCGAAGAGCCGTGGTTAACAGAACCCTTCGGGAGCGACTACGAGCGTTACTGCGAGCGCGTTCCACGCTTTTTTTCATTTAGGGAGATTTGATGGCCCAAGGTCACGCAGGACATTCACACACCCCGCAAAATTTCGGACGCGCCTTCGCTTGGGGCATCGGGCTCAACACGCTTTACGTCGTTGTCGAAGCCGTAGTCGGCTTGGCTAGCGGCTCGCTCGGCCTCGTTGCCGACGCCGGGCACAACGCCAGCGACGTACTCAGTCTGATTATCGCCTGGGCCGCCGCACGTTTGGCGCAGCGCCCGCCTTCGGAACGCTTTACTTACGGACTCAAACGCTCGCCTATCGTCGCCTCGCTGTTTAACGCGCTGCTCCTTTTCGGCGCGATGGGCATCGTTTTTTGGGAAGCCTTCAAACGGTTGCAAAACCCCGAACCGATCTCCGGCGCAGTGATTATCTGGGTGACGCTGGTGGGGCTGGTGGTGAACTTCGGGACGGCCTACTTGTTCGCCAAAGGCCGGGGCGACCTCAACATCAGGGGCGCATTTTTGCACATGATGGCCGACGGTCTGGTTACGCTGGGCGTCCTGCTGGCCGGTGTCCTGATCATCTTTACCGGCGCAGCTTGGCTCGATCCGGTGATCAGTCTGGTAATCGTCGCGGTGGTGTTGTGGAGCACCTGGGGACTCTTTCGGGATACCATGTACCATGCGGCTCTCTCTAGACGCGGTACCGGATACCATCGACCCGGAAGCGGTGCGCGCCTATCTGCACAGTCTCCCCGGCGTCACCGACGTTCACGATTTGCACATCTGGGCGATGAGCACCACCGAAGCGGCGTTGACGGCGCACGTCGTCATTCCTGATCATGACGGCGACAGCAATCCGCTGATTCAAAGAGCGTGCGGCGACCTACACGACGAGTTCGAGATCGTCCACACGACCTTGCAGATCGAGAGCGGCGAGCCTGCCGACCCGTGTGGACAAAGGGAGACGGGGAGGGTGTAAAAGCTCGGTTGCCGTTTTTCTGTCCCGACGCCGTTAAGGTCGCTCGAGCCGTCGCAGGGACCCCTGGGAATTCGCTGACGCGTCCTCAGGCCAGCACGCAGTTTTTGCCCGCGCGTTTGGCGCGGTAGAGGTTATCGTCGACTAGCGCCAATAATTTTTCGTGATCTCTAAGCGTCAGGTCGGCGGCGACCCCGATGCTCAGCGTAACGCTCAGCTCCGGATGAACGTCTGTCCACGGATGGGCCGCAACCGCCTCACGGATGCGTTCACACACCGCGACGCCTCCAGCTAAAGAGGTGCGCGGAAACACGAGCGTAAACTCTTCGCCGCCGTATCGCGCGAAGAGGTCGATCTCACGGACGAAACGTCTGAAAATAGTCGCTACGGTGCGGAGCACCTCGTCGCCGATCTGGTGCGACAGGGTATCGTTGATCCTTTTAAAGTCGTCGATATCGACGAGCGCCGCGCAGAGTGCATGACCGTAACGTTTGGCACGGCTGAACTCGAGCGCCAGCTGCTCCTCCAAATGCCGCCGGTTGGAAAGGCCGGTCAGCGCGTCCTCACGGGTTAAACGCTCGAGCCGCGCGGCCTGCTCTTGCAGCCGCGCCAGCAGCTCACCGTTTTCTGCCAGCGTCGTTCTGAGCGCAGCGTTGGCGGCGGCCAAGTCGCTATTTCTCAGGCGCTCGAGTTCAGCGTCTTTTTCCGCTCGCTCGAGTTCAAGCCGCCCCATCAACTCGGCGGTGCGTTCGGCGATCCGTTCGTCCGAGAGTCCCCGCCCGGTTTCGGCGTAGCGTTTGTAAAAAGCCAGCGCTTCATCCAGGCGTCCGTCCCGCTCGAAACTCTCTGAAAGTTCCCGGTACGCCTCGCAAAGATGCCGTTTGCTGTCTAAGCGCGCGGCCAGCTCGGTAGCCCGCGTGAGTTCGCGCCGCGCCGCGCCCTCTTCTCTCAGCTCGGTCAAAAGCTTGCCCAAACCCAGACGCGCCTGCACCTCAACCTCGTGATCGCCGATCCGCCGAGCTGCCGAGCAGCTCTCCTCGAACAAGCTGCGGGCCTCGCCGTGCTCGCCCTGTTGGTGCTTGAGTTTAGCTAAAAAGCCCCGTGCCGACGCCTGAATATGAAAATCGTCGGCAGCCTGCGCCGCCCCGAACGCCGCCTGAAAGTGCGTTTCGGCCCGCTCCAAATTACCCACGTACCGGTACAACCGACCGAGCGTCTCATGCGACTCACCTTGACCCTGCCGGTAACCGTTCGCCTCCGTCAGCTCGAGCGACGCAGCGGCGTAACGGATCGCGCGCTCATGTTCACCCGAATACATATAATTTTCAGCGACGTTGGCGAGCAGCATGGCGTGCAGCTGCGGGTTGTGAAACCGCTCGCTAAAACCGAGCGCCCGCAGATAACACCCCAGCGCCTTGTCGCTGTCGCCACTTAACTCATAGTTGGCACCTAAGTTGTTGAGCACCCGGGCCAGTGTCAAGGGGTCATCCAGCTCTTCCCCCAGCGCCAGCGCCTCGTAGTTGCGCCTCATCGCCAGTGCGTTTTCGCCAAGGGCAGCCGCCGTAATCGCCGACATCAGCAGCGCCTGCATCCGCCCCGCCGGGCAGTCTGCGCCGAAAAGGTCGAGTGCTTGGTCCAGGTGATCGCGCGCCTCCGCGTGACGGCTGAGATCGATATAAACCCCGCCCATATACGTGAGCACCTCCGCTTCGCCGTAGCGGTCTCCCAGGTGGCGGTAAAGCGCCAAGCTCGAGTGGTGGTGCTCCAGGGCCGCGTCGAAGTTCCCGCTGCGCGTCTCGCTGAGGCCCAAAAGAACGCCGACCGCAGCCTGTGCCGAGGGGTCGCCGAGCGTTTGCGCCAGCCCGGCGCTGCGGGGTAGTCGGCGCGGTCGAGCGCGCCACCGGCGAGCAGGCGCAGCGCGTCGAGTTGACCTGCCGGGTAGCTCGCCGCCTCAGCTTGCCTCAACGCGTTGTGAGCAAACTCGAGCGCCCGAGGCGCGTCCGCACGCCTGAGCTGCCAAGCCTGCCGGTTGAGACCATCGACCGCAGCCTGCGCCGGGGTCACTTGCCCTTCCGCAACATCCGTGCTTCGTTTGGTTGAGTACAGCTCAGTCGAGTACATAAAACGCCGCCCACCCGTAACATCTCCTCAGCAGTATGCCCCCCGGCACCTTGCAGGATTCTTACAAACCGCTGCAAAAACTCTTTAGGGACGTATTTTAGCAAGGTTTCATGAGGACCCGTGGCCTTTCAAAGCTGCGCTGAGACGCAAAAGTACGCGCCGGTGTAAACCGTGCCGAAAAGCTCGAGACGCCCTGGCACGTCCGAACTGGAGGTGACGTGACGCGAGCGAACACAGCCCGCTCCTGAAGGCGACGACCCCCTAGCGGCCGGTCTCAGCTGCCGTTTCGCACTATCCCCGACGACCACACCGCCGTCTCACCCTCGAGCCTTACCAGAGCGACCGCCGCATTGTTGCCGTAATCCAACTCTTCAATCTGCCGCTGCGGGTTGGTGGTGACGACCAGCGCGTAATCGCCGCTCGGCACCCCGGTCAGGTCGAGGTCTTGCTCGTACAAAAGCGCCAGGTACTCGTCGCCCCAACCTACCGAGATACCCTGAATATCTTCACGGCAGCCCGCGTAAACTGGATCTTCCGGTTTTTCGGTCAGGCCGCTTCCCTGGTACGTCAGGTCGCTGCTCACTTGTTTTATATCCATCAGACAAAACCCCACTTTGGCGTTTTGCGCGACGCGCGCCAGCCATTCTCCGTTCGCGTCCAAAGACCAGAGTTCATAGCGGGCGAACCCGTCGAAATGCAGATGCCCGTGGCGGTGGCTATAGTTAAAGGTACCGACCGGACGACCTTTGGTCGCTCGCTCGCCGCTGTAGACGTACTGATAAACCTCGAGCCGCCCCGTTTTGGGGTTGCGCGCGCCGCGCGTCTCGAGCGGCCCACGCCCCGCGTTATAGACCGTCGTGTCGAACTTAAGCCGCAAATCGCCCTTTTCGCGGCTGCCGACAGTGTAGATTTCGGTAAAGTCCTGCGTCCGCAGATCGGGCAAAAACCGCTCGGCTCCCGCCGTTTTTTTGGCGCGCGCGTGTGGGTCATCAGCTTTTGCGCCGAGCACGTGCAGCGCCTCCCGGCTCTGCGCCTCGGTCTTCGGCACCGCCCACGACGCCATCGGCAATTCGGCCTCGGCCCGCTGCGGATAGACGAGCGGTCCGAGCGCCAGATAAGCCACGAACAGGGCCCCGGCTCCTAACCTCAGCGGGCGCGCTTTTTTAGGTTCGTCGACCGCCATCACGCTACCAGCATGACAGGGAAACCGGCGTGTAGCGCGGTTGAAAAACACATTTCGGAACCGGTAAACCCGCCTGTGCTCAGCCTCACCGATGTACTCGTGTGAGGCATACAACGCCCCGCATCCTGCTTTTTTCCTGTACACTGGCGTACTTCACGTTACGGTACCTATCTAGCGAAAGGGGTCAATCATGGTCTCGGTTAAGCAGCTGCTCAATCATAAGGGCGGGGAGGTACTCGCTATCTCGCCCACGGCGACGGTACGCGACGCGCTGACGTTGATGGCGACGCGCGAGGTTGGCGCGCTTCTGGTGATGGAGGGGAGCAAGCTCACCGGCATCATCTCCGAACGCGATTACGCTCGCAAGGTGATCCTGATGGGCCGCACCTCCAAAGACACCAGCGTCGGGGAGATCATGTCGACCGACCTCACCACCGTCCGGCCCGAACAGACCGTCACCGACTGTATGGAGCTGATGACGAACCGGCGTATCCGGCACCTGCCGGTGCTTGACGGAGATAAGGTCGTCGGCGTCATCTCGATTGGTGATGTGGTGAAGGCGGTGATCTCAAACCAGGCCAGCATGATTGAACATTTAGAAGAGTACATCGGCCAGCGTTAGTTGCGGGTTGGTTGCGGGCAGCGTTAGCCGTCCGCGCTGAGGGCTCCTCACCGGGCCGCGCGTCGCGTATGCTGAACTATGGACTATATCGACCTGCCCAGCCAGCGGCGTTTTAGCGACGACAAGCTGCAAAAAATTCCGGTATTCAGCTCCGAGCGGCTGCTTTTCGACCAGTATTGTCTGGGGCCGGGGCAGGCGCAGCGCGTTCACACGCACGCCGCTGAAGACAAAATTTACGTGGTTTTAGAGGGTGAAGCTCTGTTCGAGATCGGCGGCGAGCGTGAACTCCTGGCTGAGGGCAGCGCCGTCATTGCCCGCGCCGGGGTCCCGCACGGCGTTCGTAACGAGTCGGATTCGGAGTTGGTGCTGCTCGTGGCGATGGCTCCGAAGCCGGACTCCGCCCGCTAGGTCGTGCTGGATGGGCAAAAGACGATACCGCGTAGGTCTCCGGGGGCTCGCCAAGCAGATCGGTTTAGCAAACCAACGCCCCCAATCAATCTCCAAATCACAATACTTCATTCTCCCTTCTCTATTCTTGCTCTCTTCTAGGACGCTAAGCCCACCTGTGAGCACCCCTAAAGGCAAAACCCAGCCATGACAACAGACCCACGTCCGGACGCCTTGGCCGCCCTCGGGCTGCCACTCGACCATATCGGAATTGCCGTCTTCGACCTCGAGGCGGGCAGCCGCCCTTACGAGCTGCTAGGGCTTGTCCAGGACGGCGGCGACGAGGAACTTTTAGAGCAGGGTGTGCGGGTGCGGACGCTGCGGGGTGGGGAGAGTCTGGTGGAACTGCTCGAGCCTACCCGCCCGGAAAGTCCAGTGCAAAAATTTCTCGACAAACGCGGTTCCGGCCTGCACCACCTCGCGTTGCGGGTGATGGGGCTCGAGAGCGAAATCGAACGGTTGCTGGGGCAGGGCGCACGTTTCGTCAGCGCCGAGCCCGCCCCGAGTCCCGGACGGCACGGTACCCGCGTCGTCTTTTTGCACCCTAAATGGACGGGCGGCGTGCTTATAGAGTTGGTCGAACATCCGCACTAAACGTTTCTACGGCGTGCTCGCCGCAGTCTGGGCCGCCCTCACCTTTTGGCTGTCAGCTTCCCCGGACGCGCAGGGGGCTGCCGGGTTTTTAGACCTCAGCCCGCCGTGGGACAAGCTCTATCACGCGGGCAATTTCGGCGTGCTGGCGGCGCTTCTCTATCTGGCGACGGGCCGCGTGTGGCTGGCAGTGCTGCTCGCGTCGCTCTACGGCGTGTCGGACGAGGTGCATCAGGCGTTCGTACCGGGGCGCAGCGCCGACGCCGCCGACTGGCTCGCCGACACTGCGGGCGCGCTCGTCGCGGTAGGGCTGTTGCGGTGGTGGGGACGTTACCGGGCCGGGGCGCGCTAGACTAGCCGGATGCGTATCTCATTCCCTTCAAGTTACGTTTTTGCTTTGGTAGCAGTTCCAATTTATGCTGCACTTTGCCGCAGGGATAATCCCTTAAAATACGTGGTAGGGTGTGCTTTTCAGGCTGAACATGGTGCAAACCAGATCCTACCTGCGATAGGCCACGCGTGAAACTTGCGCTCGTCGGCGCGGGCAAGATGGGCGGCGCGGTGCTCTCCGGGGCGCTACGCGCGGGCGTATTAAGCACATCCGAAGTCGGCATCTATCATCCGGACGAGGCGCGCCGCCACACGCTCGCCAAAACCTTTGGGGTTGCGCCCCTATCCGACGACGACGTCCACTACGCCGAACGTATCTTGATCGCCGTTAAACCGCAGTCGTTTTCAGAGGTTGCGCCCCTGATCGCGCGCCGCACCGCCGCCTACATCTCGCTGATGGCGGGCGTGTCGGCGGAGGTGATCGCGCGTCGCGTCGGTAGCAGCCGTGTGGTGCGCGCGATGCCGAACCTGGGCGCGCGCGTGGGTTTGTCCGCGACCGCCGTTACCGCGCTGCCGCAGGCCACCCCCGACGATATAGCGATGGCCGACCGGCTTTTTTCCGCCGTCGGCACGGTCTACGGTGTTCCCGAACGTCTGTTCGACGCTTTTACCGGACTTGCCGGGTCGGGACCGGCGTTTGCGGCCCTTTTTGCCGAAGCTTTAGCCGACGGCGGCGTACGGGTCGGGCTGAGCCGGGAAGTCGCCCGCGACCTCGCTAAACAGGTGCTGCTGGCGTCCGGGACGCTGCTCGAGACCGGCACTCCCGGCAGCCTTAAAGACGAGGTAGCGAGCGCGGGCGGTACCGCGATCACCGGCGTGATGGCTTTGGAACAGTACGGCCTGCGTTACGCGACGATGCGCGCCGTCGAAGATGCGAGCGAGCGGGCGCGGGAGCTGAGCGAGAGCAGCTAGAGCGGTAGGGGCGGCAGGATACAAGCCTTGAGTAGCCCCAAAAACGCCGCCTGGTCGACCGGATCGGGCGGTTCGTAGGGAACGTGCGTTCGCTCGAGCGTGTCGAATTGCCCCTTGGCCAATGCCTGAACCCACCAACACTGCCAGTCGAGAACGCCCTCATCGTCACGCTGAACCTGATAATGCAGGGCGTGGGGGGGGCCACTGGTCACAGCCCCAAAATATTCAGGCTGCGTTTCAGAATCTGCCGAGCGGTAGAAGAGCAGCGTAGCGGGCACGTTACAAGATGCCGCCACCTAAAAACAGCCGTACGGCGCTGAACACGATAACGATCGCGTTGAGGTTACGTCCACTCGTACGCGTGTCGAACATCCCGACCACCAGACCGACCACGGCGATGGGAATAGCGATCCAGTTGATGATGCCCAGCAGCGGGAGAAACCCCACGAGTGCCACAATGAGCGCGACGATGCCGATGATGACTGAGATAACATTCATAACCCCAGTGTAAAGGGTTTTGTACGCCGGTAGTTTTGCTGTGACGACCTCTCGGGTTCTGCACAGTTTTACAGGGGTGTCTCGAGCGGCTCGAGGCACCTTGTCTACGAGTATCTACCCCTCGTGCTCTCGGCCCCATCCGTTCGAGCATCAGAGAGGGCTTAGATAAACCTAGAGCCGGTTGACGTTCTAAGCTCGGTGAAGCGATAGGTCGTGCTGAATGAAGAGGAGCGAGAAGCGGGCACCGAAAAGATAGCGAGGCGTCGGTACGTGGCTTGTGAAACATGAGCTCGAGCATGTTCCCCAAACGGCAAGTTTCAGCAAAACCTGGTGGTGTGGGCGTGACCTCGCCCGAGTTGCGTGCTGAATACGCCGAAACCGTCAGCTTCGTAAACGGGAAACGCGCAACCGGACTTTCAGCAAGACCTATCCGTCTACCCTTCGCCCTCGGCACACGACCGTCAGAGGATTCAGGTAGGTGCTTATCTCGTCCAGCGGGTCGTGCTGCCACACTACAAAGTCAGCCCACGCCCCCGGATTCAGCGTCCCGACCTGCCCGGTTAGGTCCAGCGCCTCGGCCGCTACCGTGGTGGCGGCCTGCAAAACCTCCGTAAGCGACAACCCGACGCTGTGCAGGAGCTCGAGTTCCCTGGGCAGGTTGCCGTGCGGGTTGAAGGGCGTTCCCGAATCGGTTCCGGCGGCAATCCTCACGCCCGCCTGTTGCGCGGTCGCCGTGTTTTCCCGGTGCTTCGCGGCGACCGGCTCGGTCTTTTCGATCATCCACGCGGGTAGCGTGCCCTTGCCCGACAAGATGCCGTCGGGCGCAGCTAGCGTAGGCACCAGCCAGCGGCTCTGCAACAGCTCCAACGCTTCGTCGTCCCAGGTGTCGAACGCCCCGTGTTCGATGGTATCGATTCCGGCGCGTAGCGCGTTCTTGATGCCTGCGAGTCCCTGCGCGTGGGCCGCCGTGCGCTTGTCGGCCTTGTGCGCCTCCTCGACCCCGGCGCGCAGCTCGGCTTCAGTGAAGGCTTCCGCGCCCGCCCTTACCCCCTGCGTCAAGACGCCGCCGGTCGCCATAAACTTTAAGACGTGTGCGCCCGCTTTGAGTTCGGCTCTCGCCGCCGCGCGCACCGTGTCCGCACCGTCGGCCTCGGTCCCGAGAAAGTGTCCGTGTCCGCCCGTCATGGTGAGGTTGCGCCCCGACGAAACGATGTGAGGGCCGATAACTTGACCTGCGGAAACTGCCGCCGCGAGCGCTACGGCGACGCCGTCCGGTCCGCCGAGGTCGCGCACGGCGGTAACGCCTGCCGTGAGCTGCTGGCGCATATGCGCCTGAGCCTGCAAAACCCGTTGTACGCCACTCGCGGCGCGGAGAGCACCCACCGGGTCGGCGCCACCGTCCATTAGTAGATGAACGTGCGCGTCGATAAGCCCTGGGGTTACAAAACCTGCCAGCATCTCGTCGCCCGCTTTGGCGGCAGCTTCGCGGAAACTTACGACACGTCCCGCTTCGACCCCCAAGCGGCCCGTCTTGCGTTCGCCCGTCTCCGGGAAGATAAAGGTGCCGTGGTAGACCGCATGGTGGATTACAGGGTAAGTCAAAATGCCTCCAAAAAGTATGGGGTCAGGAACGCCCGCGTGGGTCTAGAGCTTCAGCCAACACGTCGCCAAAGAGATTGACCGCCAAAACCACCAGGGTGATGGCGACGCCAGGAAAGGTAGCGACCCACCAGCCGCCGAAAAAGAGTACCTCGCGGCCTTCACTAAGCATCTGACCCCACGACGGCACGCTCGCCGCAACGCCAGAGAGTCCCAAGAACGACAGCGCAGCCTCGGCGATGATAAGCCTGGCAAACTCAAGCGTCACCACCACCAGCAGCGGCCCCGTGATGTTGGGCAAGATGTGTCTGAGAACCCGCCTCGTCGCCCCCGCTCCGAGCGCCCCCGCCGCCTGCACGTAGTCGAGTTCGCGGACTCGCAACACCTCGCCCCTGACGATGCGGGCGTACGTGACCCACGAGGTCAAGCCAAGGATCAGCACCGTATTGGTGAGACTTGTCCCGAGCGCCGCGATAAAAGCGATGACCAACAAGATAAACGGAATAGAGAGTTGAATATCGCCGACGCGCATGATCAGCTCATCGAGCCACCGCTTCCCGGTACCTGCCAAGAGTCCCAGTGGCAAGCCGAGTCCCAGCCCCAAAAGAACCCCGGCAACTGAAATAAAAAGCGAGAGTCTAGCTCCGTAGAGAATACGCGAGAGCACATCTCGACCGAGCCGGTCGGTACCTAGCAGATGTCCGTCGGTACCTGGTTCTGCAAGCCGGGCCGCCAGACTTTGGGCGTTCGGATCAGCCGGGGCTAAAAGTGGCGCAAAAGCGGCGGTGAACAAAAAAAGTGCGATGAGGGTGAGCGCAAAGATAGCCGTGGGTCGGGTCAATACCCGCCGAAGGTAGCGTAGTGAGCTGCCTGACCGGGCAGCGGGTTGCGGCAGGGTGCTAGCTATAACGAATCCGAGGGTCGAGCACGAGGTAGAGCAAGTCGACAGCGAGATTGATAAGCGCCAGCACCAGGGCGAACACCACCACGCTCGCCTGCACGACCGGAAAGTCGCGTTGAGAGACCGCGAGCAACACGAACCTTCCGATACCCGGCCAGGCAAAGATAGTTTCGGTGATGATCGCGCCCGATACGAGCGTGCCCAGCTGCAAACCGATAATGGTTACGACCGGGATAGCGGCGTTTCTAAGTGCGTGCTTGTAGAGGACGCCCTGCGCCTGAAGCCCTTTCGCCTTGGCGGTGCGAACGTGGTCGCTTTTAAGCTCGCCCAGTACGCCGCTGCGGGTCAGGCGGGCAATCGACGCGGCGCTAAAGGTAGCCAGGGTAGCGACCGGCAACACGTAATGCTGCCACGTTCCGCTGCCTGAGATCGGCAGCCAGCGCAAGTTGAGCCCGAACACGAGAATAAGCATCAGCGCAAGCCAGAACACCGGCATCGCTTGACCCAAAAGCGCGCCCGACATGATAAAAAACTCCGTGGCAGTGCCGCGCCGGTTCGCCGCCACAACCCCCGCTGGAACCGCCAACAAGACGGCCATAAAAAGCGAGAGACCGGCGAGGCGCAAGGTCGCCGGAAAGCTCTCTAGCACCAGCCCCAACGCCGGTTGATTGTTCCGCAAACTAACCCCGAAGTCACCACGGACAAGGTCGCCGAGGTAACGTACGTACTGCACGTAGATAGGCTGGTCGTAGCCCTGGGCGCGCCGGAAGGTCGCTCGCACCTCGGGGCTAGCGTCGAGCGGCAACAGCAAATTGGTCGGATCACCGGACAGGTAGAGCAGCACGAAAGCGAGCGTGGCGGCCCCCCACACCACGACCACTACGAGCACGAGCCGCTGAACCAGATAGGTCAGCAAAGGCGGTCCCTATCGCGGTTTCCAGAGTCGGGCCGTTGCTCCGGCAGCCTACGAGTCACTCGAAGCTGGCGCTATAGGCCCATATCAGTTCGTTGGCGAGCGGTTCCCAGTTGAGGGCGGTATTGACTCCGTAAACATCCCCCTGCTGATACAAGAAAAGCCAGGGAGCCTGTTCTGCGATGATCTCTTGCGCCTGCCGGTAGAGTTCTAAACGCTCATTCTCGTCGAGCGTTTCTCTGGCTTGCAAGATAAGCGGGTCGTAGTCTTCGTTTTTGAAGTAGCTGAAAACGGCCTGCTCAGGTCCGCCTTCAACCGTACCGCCGTAGAGCATGGTGAAGAGCGTGCGGTCGGCGTCGAAGTTCGAGTTGCCCCAGCCGATCAGGTAGCTGTCGGTCGGTACCTGGCGCTCTAAAATCTGACCGACGTAAGAACTCCACTCTTGCACCCGCAACTCGGCCTCGACACCCACTTCGCTAAGCTGCCCAGCAACCGCTTCGGCAACCAGGCGGTCGTTGAGGTAGCGCCCGCTGGGACTACCCATGGTAAACGAAAAACCGTCTTTGTAACCGGCCTCGCTCAGCAACTGACGGGCCTGCTCGAGGTCGTACACACGGTTGTCGAGTTCCTCGTCGTAACCGAACATGTAGTTGTTGAGCGGGGTAGCGGTCGGGGTAGCGTTGCCCCCAAAGACGCTCTCTATAATCGCGTCTACATCGACAGCCAGGTTAAGCGCGCGCCTGACGCGGGGGTCGGCGAGCGGTCCCTCTTGGGTAGCGGTAAAAACGATAAAGATGTTGCGGATGCTTTTGACGGTGCGGATGTCCGCCACGCCACTACTCTCGACCAAAGGTACGGCTTCGGGCAGCACGTTGGTAGCGATATCGACGCCGCCGACGGCGAGTTCCGAAACGCGCGTAGAGTCTTCGGGAATAGGTCTAAAAACGACGGTCGGGATGCTCGGCGCGCCCTGCCAGTAGTCGGGAAAAGCTTCTAACTCGAGCTGCTGGTCGCGTTGCCAGCTTACAAAGCGGTAGGGTCCGGTACCGACCGGATTTTCGGCTGCTGCTGCCGCCCCGTTGGTTTCATAGTTGCTCTGTGAGACGATAAAAAAGCGCGTCAGGTGTGTTTCAAAAATCGGGTAAGGCGTCTCCGTAGTAACTTGCAGCGTGTGCTCGCCCGTGACCTCGACACCGGTCAAGGGCGTAAAGTTTGACAAAAAGCGAATTGGCGTCTCTTCGTCTAGAGCGCGCCTAAAATTCCAGGCGACGACCTCGGCGGTCAGGGGTTCGCCATCGTGAAACGTCACGTCGTCGCGCAATGTGATCTCCCAGGTCAGATCGTCGACCGGCTCGACCGTGGTGGCTAGCCAGGGCTCTACACTGCCGTCGGCAGCGCGCCACAGCAGCGGGTCGAAGATGTTGGCGACGATGTTCTGCGTCGGCGTTTCTTCCTGGTCGTTGGGGTCCAGGGTGGTAGCGTCTACCCCTTGGGCGATGGTCAGGGTCTGTGAGAGTCCGACCGAACCCAGAGCCAGCACGACCACCGAAAGTACCGAAGACAAATGTATAGGGACTACAAAGCGCCGTAATTGCATGATTATCCTCCCCAAAACATAAAGCTATAGTTAATCTACCCCTCACGACCAGCACAGTGCAAGGTTATGAGCAGACGTATGTATACTTGCAGACGCCGCAAGCCTTCAAACCGCCCTGGTAGCAAGCAGCGTCCAGTTTGCACGACGCTCATTTGAAAAAGCGCAATCTACCACGTGCTTTGGGGGATATGCCTGCGGGAAACGGTGCAGTCTCTGCTGGAACTGCTACGACCGAGCATCGACCGAACAGCAAGGGTCGAGACCATGAGATGTCGTACTGTTTTTTTCGAGGGTAGCTTCCCTCGAGGTGCGTGACAGCCGCTCACCTCAGCGAACACCCGTTTAGTAAGACCGCGTTTGGGCCGTTATCCCCGGCAGCGTCAGCAACCACTCCGTAACGGCGTGAACCGCGCCCCGGGTGGTGGGCGTGACGACCGGGTCGCCAAAGGGCTCGAGCCCTACAATCAGCCCCCCCTCGCCCCGGACGCGCACGCTCAGCAGCACCTGCTGGCGCAGTTCCGGCTCTTCGACCGTCGCCCGCACAAGCCATTTCTCACCGCCACCGCCTACGCCATCGCCATCGCCATCGTCCGCGCTACCCCCGCCTGCGCCCAACCGCTGCGTGACCTCGTGCAAGATAACGTGACCGTCCGCATAGGGCGTAACCTGTTTGCTAAAACGTACGTGGGGGGGCAGCCGGCCGGACAGCAGGGCGTGGGGCATCGTCTCATCTCTTTCTAAACCGGGATACTCGGGGGTGGGCGCGCCGCCGTAGCGAAACACCTGATAGTAGAGCGGCTTCCCCAGCGTCTTCCATTTGAGGGCGTATTTGGTCTCGAACACGGCGGCGGGCGGCTCGGCGTCCTCGAGCACGAACAAACCCGACGTTTGCGACTCCGCGCGGGCGAACGCCAGGTAGTCCGGATGATCGGTCGCCAGCAGCACTGCGCCCCCCGTTACCAAACGGCTCGCCGCCAGCTTGAAAAAGGCGTCTTGTAACAACCGGTTTTTCTCGTGTCGCTCTTTGGGCCACGGGTCGGGAAAGTTGACGGTCACGCTCGCCAGGGTGTGCGGTGCGAACAGATGACGTACTGCGAAACCCGCCCCGACCTTTAGAAGTTTGACATTTTGGAGATTTTTTTTGCGAACCTTGTCAAGGCCGCGCAGAAGGCTCGCCGAGGAGATTTCCAGTCCCACAAACCGTTCACTCGGCGCGTCCGAGGCGCGGCGGACGGTGTAGCGACCGTCGCCGAAACCGATTTCCAGATGGAGCGGCCCGGAAACCGGGAACTGCGCGTCCCACGCTACCGGAAAGCGGAGGCGTCGCCACGGCAAGAGCGGGCCGGGGCTCGAGGCTAAAAAATCATAGGGGGCAGGGACCAGCTCGGACATACTTCAGCCTACCGTGATTTGTGTGCCACGAACTTATCAGTGGAGAGCGTCTCATAACCAGGTAGCTCGACCACCATACGTACGATCTCTTCGCGGTCGTACGTCTCCGCGAGCGCCAGCACGCCGCCGTAGCCCTCCGTCTCAGCGCCGGTATAGCGCGGGTTGGCGACGATGCTCGTTCTCCCCTCAGCCTGCAAACCGAACATCCCTCCTACCAGCATCGGGTTGACGCCGTAACGAATATTTTGCCGTCCCCGCACCCCCGCCCGGAGCCCCAGGCTCAGCCACGCCTCACCCTCCGAGTAGGCGTGGTCAGGAGGCCAGCGGCGTGTCCAGGGGGCGTAGTTGGCGCTCGGCTGCACGATGATCTGGGCACCCAGACCGTCGAAGGTCTCGAGCACTGAACGGTAAAACCCGTCCAGGCAGAGCGCCACCCCGACGCGTCCGGCAGGCGTCTCGAGCACTCTTAGGCTCTCGGGTGCGGCGCGGCTCAGCCCCAGACTAGACTCGAGCCCCGCTGTCAGGTACTGCTTGGCGCTACGGGCCAAAACGGTGCCGGTCGGCGAGAACGTGAACGACACGTTTTGCACCTTTCCGTCCGCCACGTGCAACCCCCGTGACGCTTCGTGTTCGACCTGTGGCAGGAAGCTCGAGCCTGCCACGATAGTTGCGCCGGTTTGCTGCGCCGCCGCCGAAAATGCGCCCACATACGCCTGGTACGCAGGGAGCGCCCGCGCCACAAAGAGCGCGGACGGTCCGAAGGCCCGGCGTGTCACCGCCGCTCGCGCCACCGCCCGCCATTCGCGCCGCAACACCGTCAGGGCGGCGCTCGTAAGCTGGTCATGACGCGACACCTGAGCATAATGTGAGAGCGTCAGCACGAGCGGCAGGCCGACCGTTTCAGGAAAAGCCAGCAGCTTGGGCGCGTCGTCCAGACCTGCCACAGCCCGCTGGGACAGGTCCAAAACCCAAGCCGCAAACGCCTCCGAAGTCTCGTAGTTGGCGAGGCGTAGTTCGGCTTGGACAGCGATGAGGTGAACTTTCACGCACCCAGTTTAACCGTGTAGGCGCTAGGCCGTCGTCCTGCCTCTTCCTCTGGTTCGGACGACAGCAGGTGGTGAGATCAGGGGATTTCTAACGAGCGGATTGGACGCACGTCTCGAAACGTAGGGCGGCCCAATCTCACATCTCGAGTATTGTCCTAAGACTTGCCGCAAGCCGGTTTCAGCTCGGAGCAGTTCTGAACGTCCTCGAGAGGGGTTCTGATGTCTGCTGCCATCTCGCACTCGCCTCTGTATTTGTCTTTGTGGCAAGCCTCGAGTTCACTCGAGGGTACGACCGACGTCCGTACACCCTCGAGCCGCCTACTGCTGAAGCTCTAGCGGGTTTGCGCGAGCTTGGCGAGCACCTGTTTCGAGATACCGCGCAGGGGCTCGAGCACCCCCTCGAATTTGGCTGCCGACGCCTCGTAAGTTTCAATCTTACCGCTCGGATCGAGCACACTTCTGAGCATATCGGCGGGTAAAGCGTTCGGCAAGTCGCGCTTGTTGATCTGCGTCACCAGCGGCAGCTCTTCTAGCGTCAGGTTGTATTCAGCCAGGTTTTCACGCAGGTTCCTGAGCGCCTCGGCGTTGGCGCGCAGTCGGTTCGGCGCAGAGTCGGCGACAAAGATCACCCCGTCGACCCCGCGCAAGATAAGCTTGCGGGCCGCGTTGTAAAAAACCTGTCCCGGAACCGTATAGAGGTGAAAACGCGTTTTGAACCCACCCACGGTTCCCAGGTCGAGCGGCATAAAGTCAAAAAAAAGCGTACGCTCCTCTTCGGTCGCCAGACTGACGAGTTCACTGCGGCGGTCGCTGGGTAGATTTTCGTGAATACGTTTGAGATTGGTCGTCTTCCCCGACATACCGGGGCCGTAGTAGACGATTTTGAAGTTGATCTCGCGGGCAGCAAAGTTGACGGTACTCATGCCGACCCCCGCGACCTGCGCCGGGAGTCAATCGACGCGCCCCGAGGAAGCGGTCCACGAAACAACGTGTACTTGAAAAAAACCTTCACCCCCCAACTATAAAGAGTTCGGCGTGGGACCAACGTGCGAAACTCCATCTTTTGGAGTTGTAGGGGGTGTCATCTGGCTTGTACCACAAGGTGTCAACAAAGTCCAGCACGCACTTTAGTAGATAATATCGGCGGAGAGACGGTGCAGCAGTTCACGGAACTGCTGTTACCTGAAGCTTGGAGTGACCCGGAAAACCGCCGCAAAGCTCAAAAGCAGCACTTTTCCCCTGCCCTGAGACAACGAGCCTGAACTGAAACCGGAACCGTCCGAGCGAGTGGGTGCCGGGGGTAAGTAGAGGATCGCCGGAGCGTTTTAGAGCCACGTCAGTTCCGCGCGGTAAGGGTACGAAGTCTGCGTTCCCTCACGCTGCACCGACAACGAAGCGACGCGGCACGCTCTCTCGACTACATCCGCCAGCGGCAGCTCCGGAGCACAGGCAGTAAAGTACGCGACCGAACCTACAAACGCGTCTCCGGCTCCCGTCGTATCGACGGCTTTGACAACTTCGGTAGCGATGTGAACGGCCCCTTCGCCGCGCTGCGCCAACACCGCGCCGCGCCCGCCAAGCGTAATCACGACGGTTTTGAGACCGCGACCGAGCAGCTGTTCAGCAGCTTCGAGTGCGTCTTCAGGAGACGTAATCGCCCGCCCGGTCAGCGCCGCCGCCTCGAGTTCGTTGGGAATCAGCACGTCGGTGAGCGCCAGCAACTCCTCGGGCAAATCGGCGGCGGGCGCAGGATTGAGCAGCGTACGCGTACCGCCACGTTTAGCTAAACGAAACGCCTCGAGCGTCGCCGGTACAGGAGTCTCGAGCTGCGCGACGAGCACCACCGCCCCCTTCACCACCGCTGCCGCACCCCGGACGTCTTCGGGCGAGAGGGTGCGGTTCGCTCCTGGTACGATAGTAATCACGTTTTGCCCGCTCGCCTCATCCACGGTGATAAGCGCAACTCCGGACGCTTCGCCCTCGACAAAGTTGACAAACGTCGTGTCGACACCCTGCTCCTGGTAGTTCCGTAGCACAGCCTTGCCAAAATCGTCACGTCCGAGCTTGACCACGGCGCTGACGCGCGCGCCCAGACGCGCCGCCATCACCGCCTGATTCGAGCCTTTGCCGCCGAACCCCTGCGTAAAGCTCGAGCCGAACACCGTCTCCCCCGGCTCCGGCAGCCGCGCGACGCGCGCTACGAGATCGGTCATGGCGCTGCCTACCATACAGATATCCGGGTTTTGAGCCACGTTCACGCCTCCAAAAGCTCAGGCTACCCCAACCTCCGCCTTTCCGACAGCCCTTGCTCCGGCGTTCGGGGGTGCGGTATAGTTTTCTTTGCGCGATCACTTTCGGTGAGCGCGGCTTTGTGGCGATGTAGCTCAGCTGGTTAGAGCGCACGACTCATAATCGTGAGGTCGGGAGTTCAAGTCTCCCCATCGCTACCACTTAAAGCACGTGAGGGACGCAAAAGAGAAGCCCCGTGATAAGCGGGGCTGTTCTCTTGTGTGCCGGTTTACTGCTTAACTACTGCTACAGGGTTTAGTTCGTTTCACGCTGCCTTACGTCTGTTCCGAGCAGATCAGCCATGCCTACAGCGGCCTGTGCGCGCTGGGTTGCAAACATGTGGCTGTACACGTCGAGGGTAAAGCTCGGGTTCGTATGCCCTACCCGGTCGGCTATCGAGCGCGGGTCAAAACCTTTAGAAACCAGCAGCGAGACGTGAAGGTGCCGGAGATCGTGCAACCGGGCGGCGGTCACTTTGGCGTCTTTCAGCAAGCCCTTGAAAGTGCGCTCGAAGTTCCGGGGGTGAATCAGCGTACCGACTTCGGAGGTAAAGATCAGGCCCGAATCTGTCCAGGCGTCGCCTAGAGCCTTCGCCTCCGCCTCTTGAATCGTCTTGTGCTGTGCGAGTACCTCGAGCACATCTAGGGAGACGGTGACGTACCGCTCACCCTTGCGGGTCTTGGGGGTCGTGAAGTGCGGCGTACCACCTAAGACGGTGAGCGATTGCCTCACGCTCAGCACCGGGCCGGTGAGGTCTTTCCAGCGCAAGCCCAACAGCTCACCCCGGCGCAAGCCAGCGAACACAGCCAGATAGAACGCGGCGTATAAACGGTGAGGCCGCGCCGCCTCTAAAAATTGCACCGTTTCGGCGGGCGTCCACAGAATCATCTCGTGCCGGGTCTCTTTCAGCTTGGCGACGGCTTCACATGGGTTACGGTGAATGAGTCCCCACCTCACCGCCTGTTTCAGCGCGGCAAACATCAGTGTGCGGGCTTTGTTCGCAGTCGGGACGCCTATCTCGTCGGCTAGTTTACTCACCATGCGCTGAAGGTGTAGGGGCGTAAGCTTCTCGAGCTTGACCTTGCCAAGCTTGGGGTTAACGTACCGCTCGGCTTGTTCCTGGTAGAGCATCGCAGTTCGTTCTTTCACGCTGCGTTCTTTTTCTTTCAGCCAGGTCTCGAGGTATTCCTTCACCGTCAGCTTAGTATCTGAGAACGTACCCGTGGCGAGTTGCTGCTTGACCTCCGCCAGTTTTGCCAGAGCTTCAGCCTGCGATTTACCATAGACCGTTTTACGCTTCTGTTTGCCGTCCTCTGTGTAGCCGGTCGTCACCTGACCCGTCCATGTGCCGTCGGGTCGTTCGGATACCGTACCCTCACCGCGCCCGCGTCTGGTGCTTTTACGTTTCGCCATCTCTACCCCTCTTCTCTGTACTCGAGCAGGTCGCTCACCGTCACGTCCTCACCTGTCAACTCTCTAAGCCCGTCGATTACAGAGGCCATCACTGTAAAGTCAACGCGGCTCAGCTCTACGTCTTTTTTGGCGATCCGGTAAATCGTCGGTGTCCGGGTGTGGCTGTCGAGCGTGGTAGCCAGTCGGTAGGCCGTGAGGTTGTGCGCGTCTAAGAACTCGGCAAGTTTCCACTTAATCGTACCCATGCCGATGATGCTAGCACGGGGCGTAGTCTCTTGTGCAGTGGTAGCGTTCATGAAGACAGTATAGCACAAAGTAGTGTTGACAATACTAACGTTACGTGCTAGTATAGAGTCACTAAGGGGCAGAGCCCGCAAAAGCAAGCCCCTTAGAATCCCGTAAGTAGGAGATTAGAATGCAGAATACCATCACCATCCGCAAGCAACCCGGCGCTAACTACCACCGTCCTATAAAGAGTTACGACGTAGAGCGGGGCGGTGTCACCGTCGGCACGCTTCAGACGTGGGGGACAAGCTGGGACGTTCTGGACACTTTCTTAAACAAGGTATCAAGTCACACCACCATCAAGGCAGCGGTACGTGTCGCGTCGAGGGCTCTGTAATGAGCCCCTTTAGTTTCTACGATGTCGAGATGTACAGCGACCGTGAAGAGGACTTGCAAAAGCTGTTTGCAGAACTGGCAGCAGAGGACGGGGCAGATGATGAGCTGCCCCCTATCCTTCAGGACGAAGTACCGGGCGACGATTGGGACACTTGGGGAGAGGCGGCATGATCGCCTCCCCTTTACTCTCTCAACTGTCCGCTGCTAAGAACGGTTTAGAGGACGCACAGATAGCTTACTGTGGTGCGGTAACGGCTCACGCTGAAGCTAAGCGCGCCTTAGAACTGGCAGAGTCGCGTAAGACCTGTGACGGTGTAGACGGTAAGAATGAACGGGAACGCTCGGCAAAACTGCGGCTCGAGCTGAGTACCGAATACACCGCCCTAGCTGAAGCTGAGGACGCCCTGACAGAAGCCCGGTGTAGCCTTGAGGTTGCTCGGCTCGAGTGGGAGCTTGCCCGGTACAAGGTCAGAGCATCCGAGACCAGCATGGTCGATATGGCCGCGTAGGTAAGCAGCCCAAAGTAAGAGCCCCGGTACATGCTGGGGCTCTTCGTTATCCGCAGGAACCTGTGGATAGGGTGATATGACAACGCGCTGGTAAATCAGATGTTTAACTAGCGGGCTCGGCAATGCGTTAGGGGTGCCCGAGCTGATCCACGGCTTGACTTGCGCCCTCGTGCCGCGCACAGTGCGCGCAGCAGTAGAAGGTGCCGTTGGCCTCAACGCCGTGACCGAGAATCTTATAGCCACAATGATTGCAAACGGGAGCCAACTTGTGAATCGCGCATTCAAAGCAGTCGAAGACGATAGCCTCCTTAAAAACCTGAAGTCGTCCCTAGTTAGGACGTTTGTACATTAGTAAGAGGTCTTCGAGCGTAAGCGTCACTTCCCCGCCCTCACGGAAATAAATAGCTCTTGCATCCCGAAGCCGTGCCGGTGGTCGCAAAACGATACCCAGATGCGTGCCGTCGGTGAAGTGGACAAAAAGGGAGTCGGCGTTCCCGTCGTGACCATGCCTGATCTCCGCGACAGCCTTGTCTAAAATGCTCTCGTCTATCTTTCCCATACGGTCATCCCCCAGCAGCGTAGTTTGGTATCTCTCGTGCGTCGGATGAGTGTACTTGTATGGTTGACCGACAAACATGGGTCTACACAGAAATATGGAGCTGACTTTTACTTGGTAGCGCTCACCGCCACCTCTGCGGCTACGGTGGGCGCTGCCCCTTGCTGTGCCGCCCGCTCGAGGTTCAGGGCTAGAAGCCGTTCCAAGATCGCCTCGTCAGAGAGCGGCCACTCCCAGCCGTAGGCGGCTGCTACCGCCGCGTCTAGTTTGTCGTGCGCGATGAGCAGCGAGTAGACCGGGCTCTTACTGTCACGCGATTCTCTAAGGGTGGTGAGGTTGTTATAGAGCTTTGTCATGGTGCGGCTCGAGTCAGCTGCTAAAAGCTGAGCGCGCACGGTGTCTAAGTACTTTGCCCATTTTTCTATCTCGGCATGTTGGGCGTCGGTAGGGCGCGGGAAGGGGAAGGTTTCAAAGCAGGTTGTGGGCGTGTAACGCGGGTCGTTACCTTTACCTAGACTCGTTCCCATCTTGAGTGCCCACACACTATGAAGCTTGGAGTTCAGAACACCGAAGGTGAAATTATCGTCTCTAGCTATTGCGGTCAAGCTGTCTGAAGCTAGGCTTGTAGTAGGCAACCATACGAACACCCGATGTTTAGATACGCGGGGCGTAGCGATGTATCTAGCTAGTGGCTCTATTGCTCGACGCATCCCTTGGCTCGTCTCCCCAAAGCGCCACCACCGTTCCTTACGCGCTTTTCGCTTATTCGTTTCTCTTGTAGGTTTGACATTTTCTTCTACATAAGCCAACGGCATTAGATAGTCTTGGGCTCGCTCGAGAGGCATCTGGTTAAAGTCAACGATCCATCTATTTTTGAGTTTCATGGTGATGTCTTGACCATTTATGTATAGCTTTAAGACATCCTTATTGTTGCCACCTGACGGGTTAGGTAGCGATATCCAACTCTGCGCTACGTCTGCCGTTATGTCAAACGGCCCCATAGCCTTGACGCCTTCAAACGAAATGCCCACATTCTCTGTGAGGCGCTTTGCATCTTTCATATCAATGTTGCTTGTTAGGTCCGCATGAATAGCGGGAACGCTCTGACCGTTTAAGGACTTCTGGAGCGCACTCCCATCGTCGAAAACGATCATACTAACGCGCACGGCTGCGCCCTCGAGCACCCACGGTTCATCCGACCAAGCGGTGAAAATGTCGCCCGTATCTTTAATGCGTTCCAAAACTCTACGGTTTGCCCCACCTCGAATGCTATTTGTGGCAATGAGCCCAGCCCGCTGTGTTTTGCCGCCAGCTATCTGCGCTCGAGCCTTTTCAAACCAGTAGCAGACGAAATCAGCAAAACCAGGAACACGGTCCTCGAAAAGCTTGCGGAGCTTGACGGTGTACTCATCCCCTAACTCTTCGCGCATTCGGTAGTTACCCAAAAACGGCGGGTTGCCCACGATGAAGTCAGCTTCCGGCCACACCGTTTCTTGCTCACCGTCTAACAGCGCGTCCTGTAACCTAATGGTGTCGAGCCGCTCGAGAATAGGCTGCTGCCGATCCGATACTTGGTTGAGATAGTTCCATTGTAGGTAGCCGATCCACACCACAATGCTAGCTAACTCATGGGCAAAGACGTTTAGCTCGAGCCCGTAAAACTGTCGGGGGCTGACAAACGGCGCTTGGGACACGCCGACCGTCTGGGCGTAGGCCAGCACATCACGCTCGAGTTCCTTAAGCTGCTGAAAGGCGACATACAAGAAGTTCCCGCTACCGCACGCCGGGTCTAACACCTTGACCTGCCTTAAGGTCTCGACAAAGCGCACTACCGGCTCTTTCACGGCCTTGTCCTGTCTACGCTGCCAGGCGGTGAGCTTGGCGTATTTCGCCTTGTCTATCATCTCTAAGGGGCTCAGTACGGGCCGGGGGTCGTTCTCTAGGGCGGCCTCGAGCCTCGCTTTCAGCGCTCCCCACTGTGCCCGCAGCGGGTCGATCACTACCGGCTGCACGATCCGCAAGATGTCCTCTCTCGAGGTGTAGTGCGCCCCCAACTGGCTGCGCTTGCTCGGGTCTAGCGAACGTTCAAAGAGCGTACCGAAGATGACCGGCTCGACCTCCGCCCAATCGAGTTTGGCGGCAGCTAAAAGCGTCTCGAGTTCGGCTTGCTCTAAGGACAGTGCCCCCCGGTCGTCGAACAACCCGCCGTTAAAGTACGGCACATCTTCTAGCAAAACTTCCCCGCCCAGCGCCATAGCCTGAAACAGCTCAGATAGGTAGCGCTGCGCCCGTTCCGGCTTGGCGTGGGTGCGCTCTAAAATGCGCGTCATGAGCTTGTTAGGTAAGAGCCCGACATCTTCAGCGAACAGCGCGAAGACAACTTGCATAAGAAAGTGTGCCACCGTCTGCGGGTCGTGCCCCCGGCTTTGCAAGCTCACCGCTAAGCGGGCGATCTGCTCACTCGCCTCTTTGGTGACACGCTCACGATAGAACTTGGGGTTCAACCGCTCGGGGTCGGTAAAAACATTTTTGAGGAGCGCCCTGATGTCAGGTTTTGTAAGGTCGTGAATCGTGAAGGTGTGAATCTGCTTAGGGGTGCCGGTGAAGTTGGTATGTACTTCAAAACGCTCGAGGTCGCATACCACCAGGAGGGGCGGGTTCTCGAGGTCATCACGGTATAACACGAGCTGCCGGTATGCTTCGCTCAAGTTGCGCTTTTTACGTTTGTACTCCCAGGCGAAGTGACCACGTTTCCATACGTCGGCAAACCCGTCACCCCCGAAGACTTTGCTTACCCGGCGCTCGAAGGCGTAGAACTCGCCTTTACGGTCTACGTCTAGCGGTTTGTCTACCTCGAGCAGTTCACACAGGTCTAAGAAGTGGGTATGGGAGGCGGCGCGTTCTGTGGTCGTCACCTCGGCCCATTTGTCGATAAACGCTTCCGGGGTCATAGGACAGTTTACGGGGTCTGCCTTAGTTGATGTGATAAGAATCTCAGTTTGAGGTTATGCGGTGAGGGCTTTGGTCGTTATCCATCAACGTTACTCTTGCTGACCGTAGAGGGCCGGTGAAACAAATAGCTGATGACAACGATGAATAACCCAAGAACGCTCGCGGTAGTAGTGGTTATCAGTGTTATTAAAACAGCATCGGACAAGTTAAATGAAAACCCAAAAATAGGTTCACATACCCCATCTGCAACTACGATTAAGCCAACAAACGCTAACCACCCTACGATTAATCTAAAAATCCTGCGTGCGTACTTTTCCCGCTCAGCGATCTCGCTTTTTAATTTCTTGTTCTCTATTACTTTTTTGTCGTCTTCCGTCTTTTTCTCTTCGGCACTCTTTTGCTGACGGTCTTGCTTGTTTCCTACTATGCGATTTGACGGGGGTTCTTTGAACTTTATTTCTAGATGCTGCTTCTGTGAGCTTGGAACCTCATCTTCTGCCACGCTCTAAGCTGTAACTACTTCACTAAACTTTGTAGCCATAGTCTCATCACTTATGTCTGTGCCAGGTCTATTTTGACCGTCACGAAGTTCCCAAGCCTCATACCAGGGATAGCCCTCCGGTACAGTTTCACGGTGGGTTAGGGCTACAAGTTGCGTTGCAGAAAGTGCACCGTAAGCGTTCCAAGTTGCTTCTAAAATTTCCCAGCTTCTTGTGTCGCCTCTCGGTACCACTTGAGGCTTCGTAAATGAATCTGCCAAAGGAAGATCAATTTTCTGAGTAATAATCCCTGAACCGTACTTCTTGATTCTGTCGTATAGCGACGGAACTACCGGCCCATACTGCCATGCTTCAATACGCTCGGAGAATAACGGCTCTTTGCCTTCAGAGATAGCTAAAGCAACCCCTTGAGCCAGATAAATAAGCTTCTGAAGCTTCAGTGGCGTCAGCGTTTCCTGATTCTCTCGAGCTAACTCTAGCAAGCTATTCGCAACTGTGACAACTGAGTAAGACATCGCCCCTTCCTCCTAAGGAACATCTATCATACTTAATATTTAAGTGTCAAATTATGCCGCCTTATACAATATTCTCGCTAATTTAGCACAAATCTAAAACTCTAACCTTCGGTAGTGAAATATTTAATGCTTACGACGAGCTTGCATCCTATCTGCCAGCAGATCAAATTTGCTGATAAGCTTTAACATCCGCTTTTCGCACCGCTCATGAGCACGGCACCATTCGTTAAAGCTCACCTTGATCTTTCCCTCGACAATCGCGTTATCCCGCCCTGCTGACTTGTGCTGCGCTTGTGAAGGGTAAGAGAGCCCTAAGCACTTCTGACAGCCCCACACCTTCCCCTCTTGCGTCTTGACGGTGTAGAACTTGCCGACCCGCCGCCCACAACCCACACAGACAAACCAGTGCCGTCTACCTATGGCTTGTTCTGTCACCTCGAAACGTACCGGGAACCCAGCTGGTAACGGCTTGGCGCTAATGTCCAACCCGTCCGGGGTGTCGTGGAAGTAGAGCGTCAGGGTCTCGAGCGTGGCTGCCTTGTCTTTAGGTAATAGTTCTTTAACCTGCCCTACCGTAAGACTTCGGGCTCGGCTGGTACAGGTGCGCTGGATCGAGCTACGCCCGGTGTTGTAGTTACTTACCGTTGTCCAGACACGGGGGCGAATACTCAAGCCCCGGCTGAAACGGTCGCCTTTACGCTGATAGTCGTAGCTCACGTAACGGCCTTTGCTCGAGTCGAAACGGTCATACATGCTGCCTCCAAAATCGGACACTTTTGATGCACACTTGCGACGCACGTTTCTTGCGTCCCTGACGGCTATTCTAGCACTTCCAAGCGGGCATTTTGCAGATGATTTCGGAGTTTACCCCTGCTTTTTGCGTGACTTTTGTCCAAGCCAAAACACACAAAGCGTGTCTGTGACGATAAAAGTACACGTGCAACTGCTCCAATACCTCACTAAAAACGGCGCAAAAGGGCGAAAACGTGACCGAAAAGTGACCTAAAAGTGACCGATAAACGTCCACAGACGATCTGTTCGTGTCGGTAGAGCGCCACTCTTGATGGTGACGCTCCCCTTGTCTGTGCAATTCCATAAGTGTAGTTTGACGATAGTAAAACTTAGGCAATAACATACTTAAGACACTTAAACCCGCGTTAATTTATCCCAAGGTTGTTATGACTAACCACAGGTGAAACTTAACGACGATCAGATCAGGTGAGCTGCTTATGCTGTTAACGGGCCGAAGCGCCGCACAAGGGATTCGACTTTGGACCAAACGGCATAACCATGTGAAAGCGACCTCAGTGCGCGTACACCGAGGCCGCTATAGTTAGCGCGAATACCTATGCTTTGTTACTGGACTATTGCCGCCGCCGCTCTGCGCGTCCACGTCAGCCAGACCGTAGTCGCCGCAAGGGTCACCTGCGCGCTGTAGTTGCTGAGGAACGCGCAGTATACGCGCACCTTATTGTTTACTTACCCGTGCGGGTCACCCGCCAGATCACTCCCGTTCCCGCCATCTGCTGGTACGGCGGCATCTGCTCAGCGTTGACATTGACGACCCCGTAGTCTGAGATGTACATCGCGCTGTCCGGACCGAACTTCACGTCGAAGGGACGTTCAAGCCCCTCACCTGCTGCGCCCTGCTTAGAGGCTGGTCCTGGCGAAGCGTTGCCGACAAAGGGCTCTAGTTGACCACTCGCGGGATCGATGCGTACGACCCGGAAGCCCGCCGGCTCCTGGCCTCTTATGGGGTTGGTTGCAGGTGCCAAGTCGCCCCACTCGGCCACAAAGACATCTCCGGCAAGCTCGCCCCAACTTTCGGGAGCTACGTCCAGTCCTGAGGGGGACGAGTTAAACGGGTGCAAGCCGATCACAAGTGAGGGGTCGGGTGGGGTGAGGCCGCTTGCTTCATGGTCGATCACGAAGTCGAGTTCCTTGCCTAGCTCCGTGTCGGTACCCTCAAACACCGTGGCCTGGAGGTCATCGGGTGCTTCGAACTTAGGGTCACTAAGCGGCTCACGAGCGGCGGAGAAATCCGGGACGCCGTACCAGGTGCCCTGCTCGACGCGCAAGGTAGCGTCGAATTCATCGTTTACCGGACGGGGGCCACGGTTGTCGTAACCGTTTTCGGCGACGTACAGTTCGCCGCTTTGATCGTCGAACGCGATGTCGATGGGCTGACGGAAACCCCAAGCATGCACCTTGAGCGTTCCCTCCGCGTCGTTCGGGTCGAAGCTCAAGATCGAGCCCCCGCACTTGGTGACGCCCTTGACGACCTGCCCTGGCTCCGTCGGGGTACCGAAGGGCACGAAAGCACCGGTCAAGACCATGTCACCCTCTGCGTCCGTCCGGAAGTCCTCCGACTGGAAGTTGTGACCTCTCAAGGTGATGTCCTGGCACGGCCTCGCCTGCAACTCGGGGCTCAACTCCACAAAGGGGGCGATGTCGTCGCCGATCACCGCAGCGTTTGCCGCTTCGCCCACGCCGATATACATCAGACCGTCAGGTCCTACTTCGATGCTGTTGACGTGGTGCTCGGACTGGCTGTCGATAATTCCGCTTAGGACTTCGGTGATCTGGCCGTCCGGGGTCACGCGGGAGACGGTGCCGGTGCGGTTCTCGCCGTGGCGGTGTGTGATGTAAAAAGCCCCTTCGTGCCAAGTTATCCCCGCTATGGGGGCACCGACGCCCAGGTTATCTAAGTTGACAACTTCGCTGACCTGGCCCCCCTCTACGCGCAAAATCCGCATAGGGCGCGCTTGCATGGGGGTCAAGCCGCCGCCCGACTCGACCACGTACATCTGTCCTTGGTCGTCGAAGGTTACGGAGCTTGGGAAGTTGAGGCCGTCTACTACCTTCTCGATCTGGTAGCCTTCAGGAAGCGCAAAAGCGCCCGGAGTAGATGGTTCTTGCGCCCTTGGCGCACATGAACTGAGCGCAAGGACGCCAGCGAGTAGGACGGAAGCCGGAAGAGCGCCTGACAGATTACTTACTAGCTTCATAACGTATCTCCTAAAGCGGTGTGGCAAGCCTATGTTAGGTACGACGTGTTGCCACGAACGTATTGCTCAACTATGTACAAATCCTTAAACGCTCCCCCTTTCAAATTTTGTTTTACCAGCTTAAGGTCGCTGATAGGGTCCTTTCCGTCAAATTGGTGACAAGCTCGAGTCGGAGAGCTCAACGGCGTCACCTACGCGCCCGGTCTTTTGCTCATAACCACGTAAAGTGCTTATGACCCCCAGCTAAGACAGACGTGATCAATCAGGAGAATATGGCGCGCTCAAGCTTAACCTTACCACCAGCACGAGAAACCCTAACGTTCCGGTCCACGGTGCAGCAAGCGGCGAGATGGAGGTAGTGGCGTCCGACGAACAGCTGATTGAGCGGATAGCTACAGGTGACGAACGAGCACTCATCTAGCTTTATCGTGTCATACAACCCAGAACGTGAGTGGTCCTCAGATTAGGACGTTCCCCGAATCGCGCTTCTCGAAAACATGTGACATAGCCACGGGGTTTATGCGGTCAATGAGCGCAAATACCGCCGTAGCGGTGAGACACTGAGCGAGTGACGCCTTCCAACATTCTAGGTGCATCAAGTATGTTATTGCCAAAACTTAGTACTTTGTTAAGTCCCATGATGTTAAGTGCTGAGTGTCAACTTCCATGATGACAACTCATCCCCTAAGTCTCCATGAGGTATCAGCGGTGCGGCGGTCTCCATGAGGTATTGACCGTTCAGGGTTCTGCATAGGGTTCCAGCGTTTTGGGGTTCTGCATAGGGTCTCGAGTTGGCTTGTGCTATGAGGTATCCGCAGTTTAGCTTTTGCTATGGGGTCTCGCTTCACGTGCTTGTATCTTTGGGTCATCTAAACCCCTACCGTTTCACGTTCGGTTTGGGCCAGCACAGCCTGCGCTATTCCTAAAAGGTCATGCCGTTCGGTGTCGGTTAGACGTGCTTTGCTGAAGTAACCCTCGAGCCCCTTGTGCAAGTCGGGGATGTTGCCGCCCGGTATCTTCAGCGGCGTACCTTTTAGCTCACCGGCCTTGAAACGTTTGTGCAACGCTACAACCTCTGTCGGGGTGGGTGAGGTTTGGTGCAGAGCTTGGGTTTTGGGCGTGGGGGTCTGCCCTAAACTTTTCTCCGTCTCTGACAGGCTTTTGGGCATTTGGGGCAGTCGGGCAGTGAGCACAGGGGATTCGGGTTCTTTTGCCTCGTTTTCAGCTTTCAGGCGGTAGGCTAACGGCTGCCCCGGCCCCGGCAGCTTCACGATAGCGAGAGCCTCACCCAGCCGCTCGAGCAACATCTTGAGTGCGTCTTTTGCCGCCCGTTCCCTGACATTCGCAACTTTGATAGCGACCTCGAGCAACGCTTTCCGGTCTACCTGTTGCCCGCGTTGCGTTTCCAAAAAGCTCTACATCGCCCGTACCGCCCGCTCGGTTTTCGTTTCGCCGTAAGACTCCGGTAACTCGGTCGGCTCGGCGCGCATCCCCTCACCGTCAAACACGAGTTCGACTCCAAAGGGTTCGGGCAACGCTGCAAAGCTCATCTTTTGACAATCCCAACGCAAGACGTTGCGGCCCTGCACTTCACTAGGCGGGACACGGGTCAAGATATGCACTGCTCTAGCCTGTGCGGGTTTGGCAACGCTACCCATGATGCCGCGTTTACCCGCTGCTTCACCGCTCATGGGTTTGGGCAGGTGGTCGATGAGGATGACCGCCGCCCCTGTCTCAACCGCTAACCGGCGCATGTACCAAAGCGGCCCCTGTACATCCGTCAGCCGTATTGGGTCGGCGTTCGGAAACGCCGCCATAAACGAGTCAACGATGATGAGGCTTGCGCCGGTTTCACGAGCTAGGTTTGCCAGATGGGTAAACTCCGGCTCTTGCATTCCGTAGGTATCGGGGTCGGGCTCGAGCACGTTGATCTGGCTCATATCGCCGTCCGGGTAGGCGGCGCGGTGTTTGTCGAGCCAAAAGCGGACACTACGCCCATCACCCGGCGCGTCGAAATCTACATAGATGGTTGCTCCGGGGCTGACGGGCTCGCCCAGAAACTCACCGCCTCCGGGTCTCGAGGCTTGCCACGCTAAGGCGGTGAGTAAGGTCGTTTTACCTTGACCCGGCAGACTTGCTAAAAAGTTGAGATAACCGCGTAAGAGTAGGTTAGGTAAAAACCACTCGAGCGGCTCGAGGTCGGCGGTGAGGTCTACTTGCTTTAGAGGCATGGTTTACCGTCTATTTTGGGTAATCCCCTATGCTCACTGCCCCTTTGCCCCAAATAGGGTTTAGCCCGTGAGGAACGCAAAATGTTTAGGGCGGGGGGTGTTGCCCCAAAGCCAAGCCTTGCACCAAACATTTGAGGCGTGTCATCTTCTACACTCGGCAGGTGTCCCAAGCTGAAGCCTTGCTCGAGTAAGAACTTGATACCCCGCTGCTTGGTGCCGGTTGCCCTAAGCCAGCGGTCGATCTCTTTAACCCATTCGTCGGCGTCGCGTGACCCGTCAGCGGCCCAGGTTGCCCGTACCGCTTCACTCTTGAGTGTTCTCACCACTTCGGACAACCGTCCGCACCGTCTCCCCAAGTGGACGAATGCAGCGAGTGACTCGTGCCGGTCGAACGTACCTTGTGGCGGGTTCTGTACCGCCTCACAGATCGCTGTGACCGCCTCCGGTTTGAGGTCGTCAGCGGGGCCGTCGGTAACGTTCTCTTCTTGCGGCGTGTAACGTTCGGCTAGGTCGGTGAGGATGTCAGCCGGGGTCAGCTCGAGCCATTCGTCAAGCTCACCGGGCGGGATAACCTGCCCCGCGTCGGTGGTGAGCTGGGTACGGCCTAGACCGTCACGGGCGGCACCGGCGTAGGGCATCAGGTACCAGGTGCTTAAGGGGCCGTCACCTGCTGGGTACGGTTCGGTTTTGGCTAACCCGG
>JAABUN010000846.1_pt1 | contig 75258 bp, 71 predicted proteins | sample 5559311 | NCBI WGS metagenome assembly JAABUN01 (sample SAMN10711877, study PRJNA513370) | rock metagenome | isolation source: Antarctica rocks | place: Antarctica: Victoria Land, Siegfried Peak sud | reverse complement strand
CGCCAGGTACGGGAAGCTGTCACCGAACTCGCGGTCATTGCTGTCCACCAGGTCACCGGTGGCCAGCGGTTCCACGATCTCCACGCCCGTGGGCGCGCCGCCGCGCTCGCTCACCGACACCGCACCCTCGACGGCCTGCAGCGCGATGTCGAGCGTGTCGTCGGCCAGCCGGCGCCCGTTCGGGTAACCAGCGTTGTCCCCGGCCAGGACCCCGAGACGGTTCGGGTCCTCCGCGGGCGGGATGGAGGTGTTCAGCCGCAGCATCTCCGCGGGTACGACCTCCCCGGCAGGCTGGTTCAGCCCTTCGAGCCCCGTCAGGTAGATGGTGAACAGGTCGTCACGCGGGGTGGCCGGAGCGGGGATGCCGTAGATCTGTTCGATCAGCACCGGCAGCTCCGGCTCGAGCACCTTGTCCACCGCGGCCTGCACGGTCGCGTCGTTCTGCGGTGCCAGGGCGTTGAAGGCGTCCTTCAGGCCGACCGGGATGACCACCTCGTTGACCAAGGGGTTACCCAGGCGAGAGACCTGGACGAACTCGCCGTCGTAGGACTGGGTGCCGTCCGCCGCCTGCACGCGTGTGCCGGGCCGGTCCGTGGTGCTCCACACGCCGATGACCGGGTCGTCGCCGCCCACCAGCGAGCTGGCCGGCACCTGCAGCGCCAGCGAGTTCACGTTGTAACCCGCCAACGTGTCGTCACCGCGCTCGGAGAGGTCGCCGCCGTACAGCAGGTCGAACACCCGGATGTCGAGGAAGAACGGGTCCTCGGCACGCCCGGCGAAGGCCATGCCCCCGCCCTCCACGTCCATGACGGCCTCGTCGCGCAGCGCGGCGTAGTTGGGCATCGACGCCTCACCGACGAAGTCCGGTGCCACCGGGGCGTTCTCCAGGACCGTCGTCTCGGCGCCCTCGGCGTCGATCATGGTCAGCGTGTACGTCTGCTTGAACAGCAGGGTCTCGTCGCTGATGGAGTTCACGGGGCCGTTGTTGTACAGGAACGTCCCGTCCGGAACCTCCTCGTAGTCGACCTCGGGACGCAGGTCCTGCGTCTGGAAGGTCCACTGGTAGGTGATGTCCGGCACGGCGTCGCCGTTGTTGTCCACCTTGATGTTGTACTGAGCGTCAGGAGACCAGGGGTAGAAGTTCGGTCCCTGCCCCGGCACCGAGAACGGCGCGAAGTTCGCGATCAGCGTCACCATGTCCGCGTCGTCGGGACTGACGAAGGCGAAGACGTCGGTGTTGTCCACCAGGGGGTCCTGCAGGATGAGCGGGGCCTCCCGGTGGGAGGACGCCTGACTCAGTGCCACGGTCGTGAAGGCGGCGCCGGAGGCCACCGCGACGACGGTTCCGGTGGCGACCAGTAGACCCCCGACCCTCATCGGTACCCGTAGGGCTTGTCGTTGTGTCACGTTGTATCCCCTTCTCGTTGACGAGCCTGGACCGCGTCTTCGCGGCCCAGCTGCTCGTCTCCTTAGAGGAACCTACGTCACCCGTTCGGTCCTGGATTGTCCATTCGTCGCGATGAGTCGGGATGTTTCGCGCTCTGCACCCGTGGTCGCGCCCGTTCGCGCAGGACAGCGCCCGGGGGTGGCCCCCTTCCCGGTGGCCCTGGCGAGCCAGGGTGAGGCACGGCATCCTCGACCCGTGTGCCCCGCCAGCGCTGACGGCGATCCGACGCGGGTCGGCGAAGGGTGTGTCCCGTGACGCTGACCGACGTGACCGGGGGGTTGCTTCCGAGGTTGAACGACGCCATGCCGCACCGGCTGGTCCCGGTCCTGCGCGAGTTCTTGGCCGAGCACGCCGGCACCGGCGACGTGGGCGTCCTGGTCGCGGACTACGAGATGCGCGAGCTGCGCCGGCTCGACCCTCGACCGGGGGAGGCGCTGACGCTGCCGGTCGAGGGCAGCGATGCCGGGCAGAGCTTCGTCGGTCAGGTGATCGTCAGCGAGCCGGGTCCGGGTGGTGCCGTCGACTCCGTGGTGATGTGGGTGCCGCTGTCGCTGCGCGCGGAGCGCCTCGGTGTGCTGCAGGTGCGCTTCGACTCCCAGCCGGTACAGGCCGATCTGCTGCGTGGCCTGCAGGAGGTGGCCCTCACCGTCGCCTACGTCCTGGTCGCCTGCGGCATGTGCTCCGACGTCGTGGAGGTCGCCCGGCGCGCGGAGCCGCTGCACGTCGCGGCAGAGATGCAGTGGAACCTGCAGCCGTTGCGTGCCTTCCGCAGCGAGCAGTTCTCCATCGCCGGCCAGCTCATCCCCTCCTACGAGGTGGGCGGGGACTGCTTCGACTACACCGTCGACGCCGACCACCTGGACCTGTCCAGCCTGGACGCCATGGGCCACGGCGTGGGGGCGAGCCTGCTCGCTGGCCTCGCAACGGCGGTGATGCGCAACGTCCGCCGCTCCGGCGGTCGCCCTGTCGAGCAGGTGGCCGCGGCCGACCAGCAGCTGCGGGAGCAGTTCGGCGGCGAGCAGTTCGTCACCGCTCTGGCCCTGCGTCTGGACTTCACCATCGGACAGCTGGAGATGGTGAACGCCGGGCACCCCCAGCCGTGGCGGGTCCGGGAAGGCCGGGCGGAGCCGATAGAGCTCGACGCACAGCTGCCGGCCGGGCTGTTCGACAGCACCACGTACCGCACCCAGTCCGTGCAGATCCAAGCCGGCGACCGGCTCGTGCTGCTCACCGACGGCGTCCTGGAAGCCGGCGCCCCCGGCCCTGAGTTCGGTGAGGACCGGCTGTCCGGGCTGCTGCTCGCCACCGCCCCTCTCACCCCCCACCAGTGCGTCGCCGAGATCCTGCACACCGTCCGCTCCTACGCCCCACGCATGCACGACGACGCCACCGTCGTCTGCCTGGACTGGCTCGGCCCGTGAGGACGTTGCAGCCGTGGGAGGGGTCGGCGGCGTGTTCTCGTCCTGGCAGCCCCAGCCGTGATCGCGGCACCCGGCCTGGTGAGCGTCAGCTCGGCTCAGGCCGCGCCGACGGGTACGGCCAACCAGGCACCGACTGTCCGCATCGTCCAGCCTGAACCTGTCGTCGGAGTCCGGGCACCGGTTCGCAGCGTGGACACGTTCGTCGCCCAGGCGAGCGACCCCGACGGCCGCGTGGTCCGGGTGGAGTGGTTCTTCCTCAGCAGCGTCTTCGACGGTCCGGTCGACTAGGAGGAGCCGTTGGGCATCAGCCGCAGCGCACCGTTCACGCTGCGGTTCGACCAGCCGGCTCGGCTCTTCCGCGGCGGGTCTCTCGTCACTCGCGCCTACGACAACCAGGGCAGGACGACCGAGACCAGCCTAGCCGTCGCCCTGGAAGGTGCGCAGGGCTTCGTCCCGATCGACGTCCGCTGGGCCCTGCCGTACATCAGCGAGGCCGAGCAGGGGTCCTCCCGACGTCCCGCCAAGGGAACACGGGTACTGCCTCAGCTCGCGTTCATCGGGGCCGACCCCGTGCCCGGAGCCAGCCGGCGTCTCATCCGCGGCTATTCAGGAACCGGCACGGTGGAGTTCCGGGCGCCCGGTGCGTTCGTCCAGTGGAGCGCCAAGACGCGCGAGGGAGGCGCAGCTCGACACCGGCGACCTGTTCCCCTCGCTCCCGTTCCCAGCACGCCCGGCGGGACCGTACGCCTACCCGACCAACTCGCCGGTCACTACGGCGTGGTGCTGGTGAACCGCGGCGCCTGGTGCTCGTTCTGCACAGGTCAGCTCACCGCGTTCCCGCGAGCCTCCGCCGAACTGGAGGCCGCGGACGTCTCGCTCGTGTCGTTCTCCACCGACGACGGGTCCACCGCCTCCGGCCTAGTGTCGGACAAGACGCTCACCTCGGCGGCAGACCGGTGATCGCGTGCCGGTAGACGTTCCCTGCCGACCGAGAGGCCTCTCAGGTGCGAGGATCCGGCCATGAGGCTCGTCGTGACGGGTGGGGCCGGGTTCATCGGCGGCGAGGTCGTGCGGCAGGCAGCGCGTCGCGGCGACGACGTGGTCGTCCTGGACTCCCTGCGAGCAGACGTCCACCGGCACCGCGAGACGGTCGTCCTGCCCTCCGGCGTCCGGCTCGTGGAGGGTGATGTCCGTGACGGCCCCGTCGTCGCCGAGGTCCTGCGCGGGGCCGAAGTCGTCGTCCACCTCGCCGGCAAGGTGGGTCTGGGCGTCGACATCGCCGACATGACCGACTACGTCGCCAGCAACGACCTGGGTACGGCCGTGCTGCTGCAGGAGATGTCGGCCACCGGGCTGGACCGGCTCGTAGTGGCCAGCTCGATGGTCGTCTACGGCGAGGGCCGTTACCGCTGCCCGCTGCACGGCATCGTCGCGCCGAGGCCACGCGAGGTCGACGACCTGGCCGCCGGCCGGTTCGAGCCGCGCTGCGCCAGCTGCGCGGGACCGTTGTCGGCGGACCTGGTCGCGGAGGACGCCCCGCTGGACCCGCGCAACACCTACGCGGTCACGAAGGTCGCGCAGGAGCACCTCGCCGCCGTCTGGGCGAGGGAGACCCACGGCGTGGCCACGGCGCTCCGGTTCCACAACGTCTACGGCCCCGACCTGCCGCGCGACACCCCCTACGCGGGGGTCGCCGCGCTCTTCCTGTCCGCGTCACTGGCGGGCCGGGCCTCGCAGGTGTTCGAGGACGGTGGGCAGCGTCGCGACTTCGTCCACGTGAGCGACGTGGCCGGGGCCGTGCTCGCCGCGACGAACGCCCCCGTGGCGGGGCGGGACGGGCAGCTGCGCGCCTACAACGTGGGCAGCGGGACCGTGACGACCGTGGGCCGGATGGCCGAGCTGCTCGCCGAGGCCGTGGGAGGCCCGGCACCCGTCGTCACCGGCCGCTACAGACTCGGGGACGTACGCCACATCACGGCCTCCAGCCAACGCCTGGTCGACGAGCTGGGCTGGCGGGCCCGGGTGTCGATCGAAGAGGGGCTGAGCGACCTCGTCGCCCACGCGAGACGTCACCGACCGGTCATCACGGCGCCGGAGCGGACCGCACCCCCTCCACCGGATCCCCGATAGCGTCCTCGACGTGACCGCTGCCCCCGCTGTCGACGTGGTGCTGCCGTGCCTGGACGAAGCCGCGGCCCTGCCGCTCGTCCTGGCCGGTCTCCCCGACGGCTACCGGGCCCTGGTGGTGGACAACGGGTCGCGGGACGGCTCGGCCGACGTGGCGCGGCGGTGGGGGGCGACCGTCGTCAGCGAACCGCGGCGCGGCTTCGGGTCGGCCTGCCTGGCGGGTCTGGCTGCGGCGACCGCGGACGTCGTCGCCTTCTGCGACGCCGACGGCTCGCTCTCGCTCTCCCAGCTGCCCCGCGTCGTCGGCCCGGTCCTGGACGGGACGGCCGACCTGGTGCTCGGCCGACGTCGACCGACCACGTGGCGCGCGTGGCCGTTGCACGCCCGGATCGCCAACCGTGTCCTGGCGCGCGAGATGTCGGTGCTGTCGGGCGTCCGGCTGCATGACCTGGGTCCGATGCGTGCGGCCCGCCGGGAGGCGTTGCTCTCGCTCGGGCTGGACGACGTGCGGTCCGGCTTCCCGTTGCAGATGGTGTCGCTGGCCGCCCGGGCGGGCTGGCGCCTGGCCGAGGTCCCGGTGCCGTACCTGCCCCGTACGGGGCGCTCCAAGGTGACCGGAACGGTTCGCGGGACCTGGCACGCGGTGAAGGACATGCGGGCGGTGCTGCGGTCATGAGGACCCGTTCGTGACCTACACGCTCCTCGTCATGGCCAAGAGCCCCCGGCCGGGCATGGTCAAGACCCGGCTGACGCCGCCGCTCAGCGCGGAGCAGGCTGCGGCGGTGGCCGAGGCGTCGCTGGTCGACACCCTGCAGGCCGTCCTCGCCGCGCGGGCGGACCGGCGGGTCCTCTCGCTGGCCGGTCCGGCAGGGCCGTGGCTGCCGGACGGGATCGACGTCGTCGGTCAGGTCGAGGGCGGTCTGGACGTCCGGCTGGGCGCCGCGCTGTCGCAGGTGCAGGGCCCGGTCCTGCTGATCGGGATGGACACCCCTCAGGTGGACGCCCCGCTGCTCGACGACTCCCGACGGACGTTGCTCACCGCCGGGGTGGATGCCGTGCTGGGGGCGGCGGCCGACGGCGGGTTCTGGGCCCTCGGGCTGCGGGTGCCCGACCCCAGCCTCGTGCTGGGGGTGCCGATGTCGGTCCCGCACACCGGCCGGGAGCAGCGTGACCGGTTGTTCGGCGCCAGGCTCCGGGTCCGCGACCTGCCGGTCCTGCGCGACGTCGACACCCCGGCCGACGCGGCCGCGGTGGCCGCTCTGGTGCCTGGCTCCCGGTTCGCCAGGACATGGCTCACGTCGAGGTCCTGACTCTCAGGCGCGTGCGCCCAGCCGCCGCCGCCACCACCGGGACAGCAGGTCGGTGACCAGCATGAGTGCGAGGACCGCGAGGACGAGGGTCGAGAGCTGTTCGTAGCGGAACAGCTTGAGGCTGATGGCCAGCTCCTGCCCGATGCCGCCTGCGCCGACGAAGCCCAGGACGGCCGAGGCGCGGATGTTGCACTCGCCCTGGAACAGCAGCAGCGAGACCAGGCCGCCGCGGGCGAGCGGCACCGTCGCGAGCGCGGCCGTCGCTACCCGGCCGGCCCCCATCAGGGACATCGCCTCGACCGGGTCCGGGTCGACCGCCTCCAGCTGCTCGGCCCACAGCTTGGCCAGTGCCCCGGCGCCGTGGACGCCCAGCGCCAGCGCGCCAGCGGCCGGTCCAGGGCCGAGCGCGGAGACGAGCAGCAACGCCCACAGCAGGTCTGGCACGCCCCGCTGGACGGCGGCCACCAACCGGGCGGCCTCACGCAGCGGTGCCGGGGCCTGGGTGTTGGCGGCCAGCAGCAGGGCGAGCGGCGCCGCCCCCAGACCCGCCAGCAGCAGACCGACCACAGCGATCTGGACGGTCTCGACCGTCGCGGCGAGCGCGACCTGCAGCCACGCCGCCGTCAGGTCCGGGGAGAACAGCCCCTGCACGAGCAGCTCGACGCCCCGCCGCTCCTCCAGCAGACCGGACACGCTCAGGTCCACCCCACGGACCGACCAGCCCACCACCGCGACCAGGGCGAGGACGACGAGCAGGCGGCGGACGTGCCGGCGCGAGAGCCGGGCGCGGACCGCCGGGTCGGCAGGGGCCGTGGTGGTGGCCATCACGCGGGCCCGTAGATCGCGGTCGCGTCGTCGGCGTCCAGGCTCGTAGTGTCCCGCACCACCCGGCCCTCCCGGACGCCGATCACCCTCGGGAAGCGGCGGGCGACGGCCAGGTCGTGGGTCGTCGCGACGAGGGTGACGTCGTCGGTGTCGAGCAGGTGGTCCACGACCCGGGCCGAGGCCACCGGGTCCAGCCCCGTCGTCGGCTCGTCCGCCAGCACCAGCGACGGTCCACCCAGCAGGGCACGTACCAGGGCGAGACGGTGCTCTCGCCGCCGGACAGGAGCCCCGCCGGGGTCCGCAGGCAGTGGCCGACCCCGTGCCGCTCGGCCAGCGCCGACAGCGGCTCCTGCCAGGCGGGCGGCACGGTCCCCAGCGCGATCCTCGCCCAGTCGAGCGGGCCGAAGCTGTGGGTCACGCCCATCAGGGCGTTGAGCCCACCGGACAGCTGTGGCACCAGGTCGCTGCCCTGGCGGACCACCCCGGCCCGCTGGCGGATGCGAAGTCGGGCGCGGGGCTCGGCGGGGTCGTCCTCGCCCACCCGGACCTGGCCGGAGAACGGCACGGCGCCCAGGACGCACCGCAGCAGGGTCGTCTTGCCGCAGCCCGACGTACCGAGCACGGCCACCTTCTCCCCGGGGGCGACGTACAGGTCCAGCTGGTCCAGCGCAGGGGACGAGCGGCCGGCAAACCGAACCGACACCTGCCGGACGTCGACAGCCGCGCTCGCCTCGACCACCTCAGGAGAACTCGGTGACGAGACCGAGCTCGGCGCCGCGCTCGCGGATCTCGTCGTAGTCCTCCGGGTCGACCTCGACATACTCGGTGGCCCGGAGCAGGTCCAGCAGCTCGGGGTCGTCGATGGCCAGGAACGATCCGATCACCGCGTCCAGCGTCGCTTCGCCGAGCGCCGTCCGCCCCACCCACGGGTAGCCAGGGACGGGACGGGTGTCGATGACCCGAAGGGCGCCCTCGGGGACGGTCCCGTCGCGCTCGAGCCGGTGCAGGATCCGCAGCTCCAGACCGCCGGCGTCCACACTGCCGGACAGCACGGCCTGCGCGGTCGCGTCGTGGCCGCCTGTGAAGGTCACCGACGACAGGGGCGGACAGGCGCTGAGGTCCACGACCTCGCAATCGACGCCGGCGTCGGTGAGCATGATCCGCGGGTAGAGGCTGCCCGACGTGCTCGACGGGTCTCCGAACGCGAACGTGCCGCCCGCCTCGACGAGCTCCTCGAGCGAGGTCAGGGGCGACTCGTCCAGCACCACGACGGCGGACTCGTACTCCGGCGTCCCGGTGAGAGCGTCGATCTCGGTGACCAGCGGGGTCAGCTCGACCTGCTCCTCGGCCTGCACGTAGGTGAGCCCGCCCAGGTAGGCCACGTCGATGCGGTCGCTGGCCAGCGCTGCCACCACCCCGGCGTAGTCGGCGGCCACGAACAGCTCGACGTCGACGCCGAGGTCGTCGCTCAGGTGCTCGGCGAACGGCTGGTAGCGGGCCTCCTGCTCCTCCGGTGCGATGTTGGGGATCAGCCCCACCCGCAGCAGCTCGGGGAGCTCCGCGGCCGGGGCGGTGCCGCCGGACGGGGCGGTGCCGCCGGAGGGGGCGGTGTCGCCGGCCGGCGGGGCGACGGTCGCGGCCTCAGGGCCGGGAGCGTCCCCGGAGCCGCAGGCGGCGAGAGCGAGGCAGCCGAGGAGGGTGAGCTGGACGATCGCGCGGGCGGCTGGCACGTGGGGCTCCGTTCGGTCCTGGCGGCGATGACGGTCGGGTCGATCGGGCTGGGCGCGCGCCGCGCCCGGGGTGATGGCGGCCCTCAGCCGCTGCGCTGCAGCAGGACGGCGGTGAACTGCTGGTTCGTCCCCCACGGGGTGACGTGGTCCTCGCCGGCGGTGTGCAGCAGCCGGAACCCGGGGAACTGGGCGACCAGCTCGTCGTGGCTGTAGCGGACGATGGGGAGCCCGCTGCAGTGCGTCGGCCCGTCGGGCCCGAACGTCGCGACGACGGCGAGGTCACCAGGGGCGACGTGGCGACGCAACGAGGCCAGGTAGTCCTCGCGCTCGTCCGGCTCGGTGAGGAAGTGGAAGACGGCGCGGTCGTGCCACAGCCGGTAGGTACGCCCCCGGTGCAGCTCGAGCACGTCACCGAGCTCCAGGACGACGTGCGCTCCTGCGGGACCGACACGGTCGCGGACGGTGGCCAGGGCGCTGGAGGACAGGTCGACCGCCGTGACGTCGCGGAAGCCTCGCTCGACCAGGTGGTCGACGAGCGTCGACCAGCCCGCCCCGACGTCGATGACCCCGTCGTCGGGGCCCACGCCCGCGACGTCGACCAGGTCCAGGGACAGCCCGGGTACCGACTGCCACCAGGACACGCCGTCGACGGCCGTGCCCTCGTGCACGCCCTGCCAGAACGACGCGCGGCTGTCGTGGGTCATCGGTCGACCGGGCGTGGGGTGGCTGCTGTCGCCGCTCGCGGTGATGCTCATCGTCGGCTCTGTTTCGGATCGTGGGCGGCGACGGGGTACGGGGGGTCGATGCCGTCCAGGGCCGAGCTGCAGGGGCACCCGGACGGCACCCCGTCGGCCTGCCCGGCGACGTCGAGCAGCACCCGGCGCACCGCGGCCAGGTTGGCCGCGAACACCTCCAGCACCTCCGCCTGCGTGACGCCGCCGCCCTCCTGCAGGCCCGCGTCCAGGTCGGTGACCATCGAGACGGCCGCGTAGCAGAGGCCCTGCTCGCGCGCGAGGGAGGCCTCGGGCATGCCGGTCATGCCGACGACCGACCAGCCCTGGGCGCTGTGCCAGCGGGACTCGGCCCGGCTGGAGAAGCGGGGGCCGTTGATGACGACCATGGTGCCGCCGTCGACCGCGGCCACTTCCTGGCGTCGGGCGGCGTCGAGCAGGTCGACCCGCAGGCTCGGGCAGTACGGGTCGGCGAAGCCGACGTGGGCGGCGGCGCCGGGTGAGTCCACGTAGGTGTGCGCGCGACCCCAGGTCCGGTCGACGACCTGGTCGACCACGACGAGACTGCCCGGGAGAAGAGTCGCGTCCAGCGAACCGACCGCTCCCGGCGCGAGCAGGCGCCGAGCCCCGACAGCGGCCAGCGCCCACACGTTGGCCCGGTAGTTGACCAGGTGCGCCGGGTAGCGGTGCCCCTCGCCGTGGCGGGCGAGGAACGCCACCGGCCGCCCGGCCACCTCGCCGAGGGTCACGGGCCCGCTGGCCTCGCCCCACGGCGTGGGGACGGTCTCCTGCCGGGCGCCGTCCAGCAGCTCGTACAGCCCCGAGCCGCCGATGACGCCGAGCGGGTTCAGAACGGCCACCCCCGCCAGCCGGGACCCTTCCAGCCCAGCCGCTCACGCAGCCGACCGTCGAACCCCAGGAGCCGGCCGCTCGGCACCAGCGCCAAGATGATCAGCGGGACGTACTCGTGGGGCTGCTCGAACAGCCACCGGTTGCTCGAGGCGTACACCAGCGCGAGCCCGATCTGCTGGGCGGCACCGACAGCGGCACCGAGCCGGGTCGCGACCCCCAGCAGCAGCATCAGCCCTACGCCGACCTCGAGGGCCGTGACGAGCCACCCGACGACGGCCCAGTTGTCGATCATGAACTGGGCGGGAGGGCGCAGGAAGTCCAGCTGGGTGCCGGCTCCGTCGTTCTTGTCGAACACCTCGGTCTGCAGGATGCCGCGCGCGAACGGGCGGTCGATGAGGAACACCCGGTACGGGCCGAGCTCGATGTTCCGGATCCCGAACACCTTGGCCAGCCCGTTGAGGAGCAGGACGAGCCCGTAGTAGATCCGGAAGACGGTGAGTCCCGCGGCGAGGACGCGGGCGGCGGGCAGCCCGTAGTCCCGCTTCGTCGTCAGGCTGGCGTCGGAGGGCCGCGTGTCCATATCGCGAACGTAGGCCCTCCCGAGGCGGTTGAGACCTCTTGACTTCTGACGGAGTTGTGACGCCTGCGTCCCGGTCGCCGTCCGGCGTGGTGGCCCGCGCCTCCTCCGGCATGCTGTGCAGATGAGGGTCGGGCCGCGCAGGCGGTGGCCGGTGGGGCCGTCTTCGCGGTGGGCGCCGGTCCTGCTGGCCGTCGCCCTGCTGCTGCACGGGCTGGTGGTGCTGGCCGTGACGCGTGTGCCGGGCCGTCCTGACGGACCGCTGCTGATCACCCGGATCGAGCTGTCGTGGCTGACCTACGCGCTGGCCCTCCTGGCCCTGGCCGCGGTGCCGCTGCGCCGGACCGTCCTCGTGGTCGCCCTCGTCGGTGCGGTGCTGCTGGTCCCGGCCGTGCTGGTCGAGCCGCAGACGTCCAGCGACTCCTACCGCTACGTGTGGGACGGCCGGGTCCAGCTGGCCGGGGTGTCGCCCTACCGCTACGTCCCCGACGACGAGGCGCTGCGCGACCTGCGCGAGGCCTACCTGTGGCCGCAGGGACCGGACGGGGAGTCCCAGGTCGGTCGATCGACCGTGCCGACCATCTACCCGCCCGTGGCGCAGGCGTGGTTCGCGCTGGTAGCCGCCGTGTTCCCGACGGGCACGGGCGGCTACGGCATCCGGGTCATGACGGCCCTGCTCGGCGTGGGCGTCACGGTGCTGCTCGGGCGGTTGATGCGGCGGACCGGTCAGGACCCGCGGTGGGCCGCGGTGTGGGCGTGGTGCCCGCTGGTGGTGTTCGAGGCGGGGAACAACGCCCACGTCGACGTGCTGTCGACCGCCCTGGTCGTGCTGGGGTTCGCGGCCCTGCACGGGCGACGGCACGTAATGGCGGGTGTGTTCCTGGGCCTGGCGGTCGCGACCAAGCTGGTGCCGCTGGTCGTGGCGCCGGTGTTCGCCCGGGAACGTCCGGTGCGGGTGGGCGCGGGTGGACTGGCCGCCGTGGCCCTGCCCTACCTCCCCCACCTGCTCGCGGTCGGCACCCTGGTCGTCGGCTTCCTCCCGGGGTACCTGTCGCAGGAGGGCTACGACGGGACCCGACGGTTCAACCTGGTGCGCCTGCTGGTGCCGGACGCCGCCGCGCCATGGGTGGCCGTCAGCCTCGGGGCGGTCATCGCCCTCATCGCGTGGCGCCTGGCCGACCCGCGGCGGCCCTGGCTCGTCGCCACCTGGTTGAGCGGCGCCGCGATGCTTGTCGTGTCACCCACGTACCACTGGTACACGCTGACCCTCGTCGCCTGCGTCGCGCTCAGCCGCCGTGTGGAGTGGCTGCTGCTGCCCGCGGCGATCTACGCCGTCTACCTGGCCCCGGACTACTACGACTCGAGCAGCGCCCGGCTGCAGGTGCGGTTGTACTCGTCCGTTCTTGCTGTGGTGCTGGCCGCCGCCGCGGTGCGGCACCAGCGGATCATCAGGCTCCTGCCCGGTCGACTGCGCGAGTCATGGCGGACGCGCACGGCTCAGGCGCAGCGGAAGACGTGACGTCGCCCCTCGGAGCGGGCGGCGTGCTGGACGGCCAAGGTGTCGGCGATGGTGTCCAGGCAGTCCTTGATCGGCAGGGGCGAGTCCGATACCCGCATCGCGGGGTCGGTGATCGCCACGGGGTGCCACCAGACGCCGTCGGCGGCGAGCGCGGGCTCGGGCTCCAGGTCGTCGATGGTCACCGGGATCCCTGCGTCCGCGAAACCCTGCTGCGCGACCGGGCGGATGACCCGGTGCTCCGGGGGGATGCCCAGGGCCGCGAGGGTCCGGTGCAGCTCGCCGGCTGCGTCGAGCTCGTCGGGGTGCATGGTGGCCGCGACCCGGACGGCGAAGCCGAGCTCTGCGGCCAGCCGGATCCCGTCGACGGCACGGGCGTGGCTGCCGGCGCCGCGGTGCCGGTCGTGCAGGTCCGGCCCGGCGGAGTCCAGGCTGATCTGCAGGACCACGCGGTCGCGGGGCAGGGACTCCAGCGCCTGCCGTCGGGCCCCGCGGTGGAACACCATGCCGTTGGTCAGCACGGTGACCGGCAGGATCGCGGCCAGGCTCCGCAGCAGGTCGCCGACGTCCGGGTGCAGGAACGGCTCGCCGCCGGTGACGAACAGCTCGCGGCCCCCCAGGGCCGAGAACTCCTGCGCCGCGGCCACCGCTGTCGCCACGGGCAGCAGTCGGGCGGGCGCCGCGGGCGCCGACTCCGCGCAGCAGTACGTGCAGGCCAGGTTGCAGTGGAAGTTGGAGTACAGCCACAGCCGGCTCCCCAGCGGGACGGCGCTGCCCTCGCTGTAGCGCAGCTCGGTCCCACCAGGAACGCCCGGGCTCACGCGCTCCGCGGCGGGTGCGCCTCTGCGGACCACGACGTGCCACGGACCTGCCGGGGTGTCGGCGTCGACCTGGCGCAGCTCGTGACCCGCGAGTCGCGACCAGTCCTTCAGGTCCGGCGGCACGCTGCGTTCGCGGGTGTGCACGAGCAGGTCCTCGCCGGCGGAGATCCGGCGCATGGTGCGGGTCAGCAGCAGGAGCAGGCCGCTACCGCAGTCCATGTCCCCGCCGTCGACCTCCGCGGCGGGGACGACGGCCGGGGGGGCTGCAGGCAGATCCGGGGTGCTCACGTCGCCGGCTCAGTACGACAGGGTGGAGGCGCCGTCGACCATGAGGGCGACGACGGCCGCGCCTCCGGCGATCACCGCGCCGGGGATGACCTCGTCCTCGGTGATGCCGCGCTTCTTGGCGCACGGCGTGCAGAGGATGATCGTGCCTCCTGCCTCCAGGAACGAGTCACGCAGCTCCGCCAGCGGGGCGAACCCGTCCTCGTTGATCTTCTCGGCCTCGCCCCGCTTGCCGAGCCATGCTCCGTCGGAGGACAGGAACAGCGTCGTGTCCTGGCCGGAGGCGACGGAGGCGCCCGCGATGACGAAGGCGACCGTAGCCCGGTCGGGGTCGGTGTGGCTGCTGGCGAGGGAGACGAGGATGCTCATGAGGGGGCTCCATTGGGTGTCGGACGGGTGTCGGGGATGCGGGTCCGGAAGGAGTACGTCCGGTCGACCCCCACCTCGCTGATGAGGCCGAGGTAGTGATGGCCGGTGAGTCGGCACCAGGTCGGCACCTCTACCGGGGCTCCGGCATCAAGGGTCCGCAGCCATACCCGAGAACCGGGCGGCAGCTGCCGGACCTCGCGCGCGACCTTGAGCAGCAGCTCTCCGCAGCCGAGGTCGCCACCGTCGATGAGGTGGTGATCGTGGTCACGCTCGCTGTCGGTCACCAGACGACCCTACGGGCGGGGGACCCCGAGCACACCCATGAACGGGTGACGGATCGGTGACGTCGGCGGACCTCACCCTGCGGCCGGCTTCGCTCGTACGGCAGCTTCCCGTAGGGGTCCAGGCCGTAGCCATGACGGGCTACGTGTCAGCCGACGCTCGAGGATCCAGGACCTTTGTCCCTGCGAGGTCACTCACGCACCGCTTAGCGTCCTGAGCAAGGTCCCACTGTCCGCCGCACCGAACCAGGAGGAAAAGATGCTTTCCGAGCAGACTCGTGCCGTCGTCCAGGCGACGTTGCCGGCCGTGTCCGACAACATCGAAGAGATCGCCCGCCGCTTCTACGCTCACATGTTCACGGCTCAGCCGGACCTGATGGACGGGTTGTTCAACCGTGGCAACCAGGCGCAGGGCGCCCGACAGATCGCGCTGGCAGGCTCGGTGGCCGCATTCGCGACCGCTGCCCTGCAGGATCAGCTGCCGGAGCAGCTGTTGATGCGGATCTCGCACAAGCACGCGTCGCTCGGACTCCGCCCTGACCAGTACCAGGTCGTCCACGACCACCTGTTCTGGGCGATCGCGGACGTTCTCGGCGACGCCGTGACCCCGGAGGTCGCCGCGGGTTGGGAGGAGGTGTACTGGCTCATGGCGGAGCTGCTGACCAGCCAGGAGCGGGGTCTCTACAGCGCCCGGGGAGTACGTCCAGAGACGGTGTGGCGGGACTGGGAGGTGGTGGACAAGCGGCAGGAGACCGACGACGTCCTGACCTTCCTCGTCCGCCGCAAGGACGACCGGCTGGTGAAGACATCCCTGCCCGGCCAGTACGTCTCCGTCAAGATGCTCATGCCGGACGGCCTCCATCAGCCTCGTCAGTACAGCCTTACCCGCGCGGACGACGGCGAGCACCGTCAGTTCGCGGTCAAGCGCGTGCACGGGGCGGACCTGCCTGACGGCGAGGTGTCGACGATGTTGCACGACTCTGTCGGCGTGGGAGACACCATCACCATGTCGGTGCCGTTCGGCAACGTCGTCCTTGACGACTCCGGCCGACCGATGGTCTTCATCAGTGCCGGGATGGGCATCAGCCCGATGGCGGGAATGCTGTCCCACCTGGTCACGGCCGGCTCGTCCCTGCCGATCATGCTGCTTCACGCGGACATCGAGGAGAGGTCCTTCGCTCTGCGGCGGCAGGTCGTCTCCGACGTCCGGGCGCTACCGAACGCCTCGGTGCACGTGTGGTACGAGAACCGCGCCGAGAGCACCTTGCCGGTCGACGGTGTGCACGCCGGCCTCCTCGAGGTGGACCAGGTGTCGCTGCCCGAAGGAGCGATCTTCTACCTGTGCGGTCCGCTGCCATTCATGCAAGCCGTCCGGACCGCTCTGCTGGAGCGCGGCGTGGTGGCCCACGACATCCAGTACGAGGTGTTCGGCCCCGACCTGTGGCAGGCCGACAGTGCAACTGAGCCGGTGCCAGCTCCTGTGGGTTAGTCGAACGGCCAGCGGCACGTCGCCGTTCGGTCAGGCGACCCGCGCTGCCCCTCTCCACTGGAGCGGCACGGCAGCGGGCCCATGGAAGCGCCGGTCGCCCGCTCGGCGACGGTCAGCTCGGTCCGCGTGGCCCTCGGCTGGGATGAACCGGTCTCTGCCGTTGTGGTAGCAGGGCGAGCACGACGGTGACGACACCTACGCCTGCCGCTATTCCGATCGCGCCGGCCAGGCTGGTGTCGAGCACCGTCCCAGCCTGTTGGGCCAGCACGAAGACACCCATGACGACGACGAACCAGCCGAAGCCGCGTCGCAGGGTGTCGGCGGGGACCCGGCCGGTCAGCGTGCCGCCGACCAGCGAGCCGACGACGGCGGCCGCGGTGACCGCGGCGGCCAGGCCCCAGTCGATCTGGACGCTGGCCAGGTAGCCGCCGAGGCCCGCGAACGACTTCATCGCGATGACCAGCAGAGACGTGCCGACGGCTGCGCTCATGGGCAGCCCGCCCAGCAGCACCAGGGCCGGGACCACGAGGAACCCGCCGCCGGCGCCGACCATGCCGGTGACGAGGCCCACGACGCTGCCCTCAGCCACGATCAGGCCGACGCGCATGCCACCCTCGTACTCCTTGACTTCCCGCCGGCCGCGGATCATCGACACGGCGGCGGCCAGCATCATCAGCGAGAACGCGATCAGCAGCACGGTGCCGGGGATGAACGCGGCCAGCCGGCCACCGACGTACGCCCCGACCATGGCGGCCGCCCCGAAGACGAGCCCGGTGCGCCACCGGACCCGTCCGGCGCGGGCGTGGGGGAGCAGCGCGGCGAGGCTGGTGACCCCGACGACGAACAGCGAGGTCGCGATCGCCGCTCTGCTCTCCAGCCCGGCGACGTAGACCAGCAGCGGTACGGCGAGGATCGAGCCGCCGCCCCCGAGCAGGCCCAGCGATACCCCGACGGCCACGGCGAGCAGCAGCACCAGCCACAGGTGGCCGTCGAGCAGCACCGTCACCTCGCTCAGCTCCTGGCCGGGTCGGTCGCCAGCTGTCCCATGACCTCGCGGACGTCGTAGGTCGACGACCGGTTGTAGGGCAGCTTCATGAGGATCGAGCCCATCAGGCAGCTGTTGGACAGCGCGGCGAACGTCAGCCCGGCGCCGACGCCACCGGCCAGGAGCTGGGCGCGGCGCACGACCATGGACACAGCGACCGAGGTCAGCACGAGGGACCCGGCCACCAGGCGGACCTGCCGCTCCAGCTCCCAGCGCTGCCGGCCCCGGCGGACCTCGCCGCCGGCCTGCTCCCAGGCCAGGATGCCGCCGTCGAGGACCTGCAGGCCGGGCAGGCCGACACCGGCGAGGGCCTGCTCGGCCTGCCTCGCCCGGACGCCGGAGCGGCAGACGAGGACGACGTCGGAGTCCAGGTGGTTGCCCAGCTCCTCACGGTGCTCGCGCAAGGTGTCCAGCGGCACGTTGTAGGCGCCGGGGATGTGCATGGTCTCGAACTCCGCGGGGGTGCGGACGTCCACGACCCGGACCCGCCCGGAGGCGACGGTCTCCTGGAGTGCGGCGGCATGGGTGGTGCGGGTGGTGGCGGCGTCGGTGGTGGTGGGCTCGCTCATGCGTCCTTCTCGACCTCCAGGCCGGCGGTCGCGGCGTTGTCGAAGCTGTCGTCGATCAGCACCACGTCGCGGTCGGCGCGGTCGAGCAAGCCGGCGGCGATGGAGGCGCGGTACCCGCTGGCGCAGTGCACCAGGACCGGCCTGTCGGAGGGGACCTCGTCCAGGCGGTCGAGCAGACCGTGCAGCGGGATGTGCTGCGAACCCGCGACGTAGCCGCCGGCGCGCTCGTCGTCCCGGCGGACGTCCAGGACCAGCGGGTCGTGGCCGTCGCGGCGCCGGGCCGCCACATCGCTGAAGTCGACGCGGTCGAACGAGGCGGGCTGGTCCCCACCGGCCCAGTCCGAGACGCCGCCCGTCGCGGCGGCGACCGGGCGGTCGATGCCGATCCGGGCCAGGTCGCGCTGGGCGGCCTCGACGTCCTCCGCCGTGCCGGCCAGCAGGGTCACCGGCGTCCCCCAGGGGATGAGCCAGCCCAGGTAGGCGATGAACGACCCGTCCTGGCCGAAGCTGAACGTCCCGCGCACGTGACCGGCCGCGTAGGCGGTCCGCTCCCGCAGGTCGACCACCCACTCCCCGGCCTCGACCCGGCGGCGCAGCTCGGCCGCGTCGGCCGGCACGGGGTGCGACAGGTCGACCGGTGCCGGGCCGGCGGCGTTGGCCGGACCCATGTGGGCGTAGTAGGCCGGGTGGGCGGTCAGCGCCGCGAGCGTGGCCTCGACCCACTGGTCCACGTCCTGGGTGAGGGCCGGGTTGTCCGTTCGCTGGCTGCCGATCGTGGCGGAGTCGCCCGATGTCGGCGTCGCGGCGCAGAAGCTGCCGAAGCCGTGCGTGGGGTAGATGGCCGTCTGGTCCGGCAGCTCGTCGACCAGGCGGTGCGCGGACGCGTGCTGGTGGCGGGCGAGGGCCTCGGAGTGCTCGGCCCCGAGCAGGTCCGGGCGGCCGGTCGAGCCGTACAGCAGCGAGCCGCCGGTGAACACCACCGTGTCCTGTGCGGCGTCGCCGGCGGCGGACGAGGCGGACGAGGCGGACGAGGCGGACGAGGCGGACGAGGCGGAGGACACGGCGTAGGACAGGTGCGTGAACGTGTGACCGGGTGTGGCGAGGACCCGCACGAGGAGGTCGCCGGTGCGGAGCTCGTCGCCGTCGCGCACCGGGGTGCGCTCGAACGACACCTCGTCCTCGGCGTTGATGCAGTACTGCGCGCCGACCTCGCGGGCCAGGGCGTGCCCGCCGGTGACGTAGTCGTTGTGGATGTGGGTCTCCAGCACGTGCGTGATGCGCACGCCGCGCTCGGCCGCCAGCGCGGTCACCCGGTCGGTGTCGCGCTGCGGGTCGACGACGACCGCGACGGTGCCGTCGGAGACGAGGTAGCTGCGGTCCCCCAGGGAGGGGGTCTCGATCGTGACGACGTCGATCATGGGGGCTCCTGGGGTGTCGACGGCGGACGTGGCGAGAGCGGCCGGTGAGGCGCTCACGGGCGGGCTCCGCCGGTGACGGCGTGACCGGCCTGGACCCAGCCCTTCGTCCCACCGCGGACCGAGACCGCGTCCAGGCCTGCGGCGCGCAGCGTCTGCGTGGCGTCCTTGCTGCGGTTGCCGCTCGCGCACAGCACGAACACGCGCCCGCCGGTGGGGACGTCAGCCACCCGGGCGGGCACCTGGGACAGCGGGATGTTCACGGCACCGGGGACATGCCCACCGGCGTACTCGTCGGGCTCACGCACGTCTACGACGGCAGCGCCGCCTGCGTGCGCGGTGACCAGGTCGGTCAGGTCGGTCTCAACGGTCACAACTACTCCTCGGGGTGCAGACGATCCGAACCGGGTGGCTCTCTCTGTCATCAACCTAACGCATGTGTCCGGACATTTGTTTCTGGCCGCCCGGTGCTACGGGTAGGAAACAGCGGGCCCGTACGGTGGGGGGGACCAGCCGGACCGTTCCCTGAGCAGGAGACAGTTGACGATGATCGCCCGTGCGGTGAGGTCGCTCCCGGGTCCCGGCCCGCTGTGGAGCCGCGTGCAGCGGGACCTGCGTACGCGGATCGGGGCCGACGAGTTCCCGGACACGTTTCCCGGTGAGCATGCTCTGGCTGCGGAGTACGGCATCAGCCGTCATACCGTCCGGGAGGCGCTGAGGGCACTCCGTCAGGAGGGCCTGGTCGTGGCCCACCGTGGGCGTCCGCCCCGGGTCGCCGCCGACGGTGTCATCCACCAGCCCCTGGGCGCGGCCTACAGCCTCTTCCGTTCGGTGGAGAGCAGCGGCCGCACGCAACGAAGCGTCGTTCGCTCCCTGCAGGTGCTGACCCACTCCGAGGTCGCAGCACACCTGTCCATGCCCTCGGCGACCCCCCTCACCTACCTGGAGCGCGTCCGTCTGGCCGACGACGAGCCGCTCGCCCTTGACCAGGTCTGGCTCCCGGCGGCCGAGACCCGTCCCCTGCTGATGACGGACTTCACCCACACCGCCCTGTACGACGAGCTCCGCACCCGGTGCGACCTGGTGGTCTCCGGCGGACGGGAAGACATCACGGCTGTCCTGGCCTCCGACGATCAGGCGGACTGCCTGGCCCTCTCGCCCCCCGCGCCGCTGCTGCTGATCTCGCGCACCGGCTGCGTAGAGGGCTCGCCGTTCGAGTACCGCAGGACCTTCGTGCGCAGCGACCGCTTCGCAGTCACTGCCGAGTTCTCCGCAAAGGACGGCTACGAGCTGGCCCCCGGGCGCGGTCGCCAGTAGCCGCCACAGCATCCCAACTCCTCCAGCCCCGTCGATCGGGGCACGACGGACCCGCCGCCCCGACCCTCCCGTGCAGACACCGCCGACCGGGGTCCCCAGCGGTGGGTAGGAGTGCGTCGTCGCTGGATCGACGAAGGCGACGTCGGTCTCGCCGGCACCACGCAGCCGTGCAGCCACCGAGATTCAGGAGGTCCCGCCCCCCACGATGACGACCCTGGTGCCTGTCGTGCCGGTGAAGTGGACATCTCGCACCCACGCATGTGATGTGCGCACATTATGGGACGCGCCACATCGGGGAGGTCGGGTCGGTCACAGCTGGCACGCCTGTCTGCCAGAGACCCGAGCGCATGTGTGGCCCCGCACCCGCTAGAGGAGATCCAAGGGCGCAGCCGATGAGGGGTCGAAGATGGACTACGGAACCACCGTCACCACGGACCTGAGCGTAAAGACGCGGTCGCCCGCACCCGGGAGGCGCTGCAGGAGCAGGGCTTCGGCGTGCTGACCGAGATCGACGTCCAGGCGACGCTGAGAACAAGCTCGACCAGGACATGGAGCAGTACCTGATCCTCGGAGCGTGTAACCCCCAGCTCGCGCACCAGGCGCTGGACGTCGAGCGCGACATCGGGCTGCTGCTGCCCTGCAACGTCGTGGTCCGCCGCGGCGGCGACACCACCGTCGTGCAGGCACTCGACCCCCAAGGTCGTGCTCAGCCTGCCCGGGCGACCGGAGCGGCAGCCGGTCGCCGACGAGGCCGCTGTTCGGCTGGGTGCCGCGCTGAAGGCCGTGGCCGGCCCATGAAGCCCGTCGACGTGATCGGCAGCCAGCCAGCGCGGGCGACCGGCCGGCTCTGACCCCTTCGACCAGGGAGACCACCGCAGCGATCGCATCCTCGAGCAGCGCCCCTGTCGTCATCGTGGGAGGCGGCCACAACGGCTTGGTCGCCGGTTGCTACCTGGCCAAGGCCGGCCGGCGTGTCCTCGTCCTGGAGGCCTCGGACAGGCTGGGGGGCGGGTCGCGTACCGACGAGACCATCCCCGGCTACCGGTTCAACACCCACTCCGCGGCTCACAACATCATCGACATGACCTCTATCCCGGCCGAGCTCGACCTCGCCGGTGCGGGGCTCGAGTACATGCCGATGGAGCCGTTCGCGACGGGCATGTTCGCTGACGGACGCGTCGTGCGGTTCCACCGCGACATCGACGCCACCGTGGACTCCATCGCCATGCAGGACCCGAACGACGCCGAGGCCTACCGACGCCTGATGCATCGCGCCGTCCCCCTGGTCCAGACGGTGGTGGCGGCCCTGGAGGGAGGTTCCAGTGTCGCGGGTGCTGCTCGGGCGGCAGGCAGCAAGGGGTGGTCGCTGCTTCGGGCCCTGCGCCGTTCGGGCGCGGCCGGGCTCGCCCACGACCTGGTCACGCCGTCCGGCTCTCTGCTGCAGTCCGCCCTGCGTTCGGACCTCACCCGCGCCCCGGTGTCGTCGTTCGCCAGCCACTCCTCCGCCGGGCCGCACCTGCCCGGAGGGGCGTTCTACGTGTTCTGGCAGGCCGCCTACCACCTGTACGGCCGATGGCACGCCCGGGGCGGCTCCCAGTCCCTGACCGACGCCCTCGAACGCCGGCTGACGGGCTGGGGAGGAAACGTCCGGACGCAGGCCGTCGTCGAGCAGATCGACGCCAGCGGCGGACGGGCGCGGTCGGTCACCCCCGCCGGCGGCGAACGCATCCAAGCCTCTGCCGTCATCACGGCCATCGACGTCCAGACCGCCCTGCTGCAGCTGCTCGACCCACCGTCGGGAGGCGACGACGGACGCGATCTGGCCGCCGCCCACCGGGGCAACGCCGTGCAGATGGTCGTGCACCTCGCCACCGACCGGCTGCCGCAGTACCGGGGCGCGCAGGACGGCGACTGGAACGGCCTCCAGTCGCTCGTGGACAGCATGGACCAGCTCAGCCGCGGCTTTCATGACGCCGAGGCCCGCCGCTTGCCCGACCGGCCACCGACGTACTGCTTCACCCCGAGCGTCTACGACGACAGCCTCGCCCCGCCTGGCAGGCACACCGTCTACCTGGCCTGCCCGAGCACGCCGTTCGACGTCGAGGATGGCTGGGACCAGCACGCCGACGCGTTCCCCGAGACGATGATCGACCAGGTCGAGGAGCACGCCCCGGGCTTCCGGAGCACCATCGTCGGACGGGACATCTGGACCCCGGCCCGCATGTCGGAACAGCTGAGGTGGCCAGGGGCGCACCCGATGTACCTCGACATCAGCCTCGACCAGCTGTCGTTCCTGCGCCCCACCCGCCGGTTGTCCGACCACCGCGTCCCGGGCGTCACCGGCCTGTACACCTGCGGCGCCTCGACGGCGCCCGTCGGTGGGATCGCCGGGACGAGCGGAAAGGCGGCCGCGCGAGCCCTGCTCGCGACCAAGCTGTAGCTCCGCTCACGTCCTCTGCCCAGGGACGTTGGTCGATGAGGGGGTGTGACGACTCGCGGTGACGTGGTCGTGGACGGCCGTCGTCGGCGTCGCCGCCAACCAGGGTCTCGAGGCGTGGCGTGGGGACAGCTGCGTCCCGGTCCCCGATGTTGACGGCGCCAGCACCAGCACCGTCGTGGGTGCCGACGCCGGGTCGGACGGCTGTTCCGACGGCGTCTCGAGCGGCTGTTCCGCCGGATTCGCATCCGGTGCGGGTCCACCAGCGTTGCCGGTACTGCTCACCACATTCACCGCGGCCCCCGCCGACCGCATGGACGGGATGCCACGATGAACAAGGGGCACTCGCACGATCACGGGCTGACGTCGGGCGGCGGGCCGGCCTCCGGCCGCCACCGGAGGTGGATGGTGTGGGTACTGGTCATCACGCTGTCGGTGGTCGGCATGCAGGTCGTCGGCGGACTGTCGTCCGGTTCGCTGGCGCTGCTCGCCGACGCCGGGCACATGCTCACCGACGCGACCGGTGTCGAGGTCGCCCATCGCCAGCACCCGCGCGCCGCGACCGGCCACGGACTCCCGCAGCTACGGCTGGCGGCGTGCGGAGCGGAGGTGGGCACCGGGGTCATGCTGGGCGCAGCCGTGGGTCGACCAGTACCGGCGGGTCCGGTCGACGCCGCACAGCCACAGCATGGTCGCGCCGAGGGCGGCCGGCGAGGCGGGAGGGCGATAGTGCGACCAGGACGGTCATCGAGATCCGGACGGCCACCGTCAGCAGCAGGATCGCGGCGAGCGGGAGCAGAGCACGCGGAGGCGAGGGTGAGAAGGTCTTCGACGGACCCGCGCGGCTCCCCCTACTGGTAGCTGATGTAGTTCGGCCGTGGCTCCACCTGGATGGTCTGCTGCGGGGTCAGCATGGGGGAGTCCTCGTCGTAGAAGTTCTTCCACCCCCACCAGGTGATGTTCGGCGCGTTGCTGCGCAGCACGCGCCAGGTGTCCTGCTTGGCGGGCTGGGAGCCCAGGCCGTCGACGTGCACCAGGACGGCCAGCTCGGAGCGGGACTGGTCGACGGAGTCCGAGCCGGGGATCATGCGGACCTGGAACTGGTGCAGCACGAGGAGCTTCTGCGGCAGGTCGTTGTCGCGGGTGAGGTCGGCGAGCCAGGTGACGACCTCGTTGACCTCGGCCACGTCGACCTGGCCGATCTGGCGCAGGTGCTGCTGGTCCGGGCGTAGCCGCCACTCCGGGTCCAGCGCCAGGCCGACGTGGGGCTCGCGGAGCAATTCCTCGTACTGCTTGGCCTGGGTGAGGAAGTCGGTGCGTCCCGGTTGCAGGTCCAGCACGACGTACTGGCCGTTCTCCCGCGCCAGGTCCACCAGTGGGCGCAGGTCCTGCGCCGGCCACTCGTTGGAGTAGTTGCCATCGGGGCCGGCCTCGCCCGACGCCACGGTCGCGATGACCTCCAGCGCCGGCACCACGGTGGTGTCAGTCAGCTCGGTGTACCAAGAGACGTGCTCCTGGGCGCGCTGCATCGTCGCCTCGGGGCCCTGCTCGCCCAGCACGCCCAGCGAGGCGGTGATGGGGCTGCCGTACAGCGCGACGTAGGTCTTGCCCGGCAGGACCAGCTGTCCGCCGCCGGGCAGCTCCGTGCCGGTGGCGGCCGTGGCCAGGCGCCAGTCGAGGGTGGCAGCGTCGCCGAAGGCGGCCCCCAGCGCCACGGTGGTGCCCGCCCCGCCGCGACCGGCCAGAGCCTGCACCGTGGTGGTGTCGGCGCGGGGGTCTCCGCCGGGCACGAGCAGCACGTCGGCCCGGGCCGCGCGCGCGGTGGCCACGGCAGCCAGCTGCTCGGCCCCGCCCGTGCTCAGCACCAGCACGTCACCGGCCGGCTCACCCGGAGAGGTCAGCGGCAGCTCGTCGTCCAGCTCCGGGGCAGGGGCGTCCGGAGCGGAGGCGTCCGGGTCGGGTGCCGTCACGGGGTCGCCACCCCCCACCTCGGCCGCGGGGACGTCGAGCAGCAGCGCGAGGCCTGCGTCGTCACCGGGGGCCGGCACCGTCGAGACGTCGGCGTAGCCCTCGGGCACGGTGCCGAACGTCAGCGCGGTGGAGGCGCCCAGCCTCTCGAGCTCTGCGACGGCCGGGTCCGGCGGTGCCGTCGAGGCGGGGGAGGCCGCTGCCGAGGCGGAGACGGACGGCCCGTCCGCTTCGGGTGTGCCCCCGCAGTCGATCTCGGGGGCGACCAGCAGCAGCGGCATCCCCACCGCGACCGCGGCCCGCGCTGCCCGCTCCTGCGCCTGCGGGTCGTCCACGGGGGCCAGCAGCACCAGCGGGGCCGACACGAACAGCGTGCGGGACACAGCCACCGCCAGCGCCTGGGCACCGTCCTCGGCCAGGACGGTCGTGGTCTTAGCCGGTCCGCCGAGGAGCGCCGGCTCGGCAGTCAGCTCGGCAGCCGGCTCGACAGTCGGCTCGTCGGGCGCCTCGGGGTCGGTCGAGTTCGCCGCGGCCTCGTCGCCCGTCGGTACCCGGCCGTCAACACCGGCGTCAACACCGGCGTCGACGCCGGCGTCGACGCCGGTGTTGACGCCGGCGCTGCAGCCGGCCAGCAACGCCGCGAGCACGAGCACCACCACGGGTCCGGTTCGATGCCGTCCCACCAATCACTCCCCCTGTTGTCCTCCGCCCAGCCTCTCAGCCTCACAGCCTTACGTCGGACCAGCCAGGACGGGCGGGCCTTCTCCGGCCACGGGCTCAGGTGAGGTTCCCGGCCACCGTGAGCAGGGCCACGGAGTTCTCCAGCGCCTTGAGGCTGCGCGCGACTCGGTCGGCTCCCGCTGTGCATCACCGGCGGACCTGACCGGAGGTGCCGGGCGTGCCTGCGTCTCCAGGGGTGGAGCGCCAGTTGGCGTGCGTCTTCCTTGGTGGGTTGGACGAGACGGGCGGATGGCAGCGGGGCGTCGACTGATGCATGCTGCCGGCGTCTGTGCGCTCCTGGTGCTGTCCTTCCTCGCGGCCACGTCGATGACGCTGGTGCACCCGCAGCCCGGAGACAATGTATTCAGCTCACCCGCCCACGTGCACGGCGCCAGCGACGACGCGGCTGATCCGGCCCACGTCGACTCGCTGGGGGATGGGGGTGACGCCGGCGATGGCGGTCGGCAGGACTCCCCGGCAAGTGACGATGAGCATCACCACCACCAGGTCGAGGTAGACGCCGGGGTCCCAGGGGCCGTGTCCGCGCCCGCACCGGCACGAGTGAGCCCCGCACGGACGGGGCTCGGCGCGGTCTCGGCCGTGCTGCCCGACGGTGGAGACAGGCCCGACTGACGGTTCGGCCCGCACGCGCCACGTGACCGGCCCGCTGTCGCGGTCCGGGTTGGCGCGTCGTCCACGGCTTGTCGCCGCCCCCCGTCGTCGTCCTAGCTGTTCGAGAGGTTCACCGTGCCGTCACGGCCCACCAGAGCGGGGGTCGCTGTGCGCTCAGCGGCCCCGGCAGACATGAGCTACACCGAGCGCACCCACTGCGAGCTCTTGCCCCACGGCCTGTTCCCCCTGCTGGGTGACAGGTTCGTGCGGCGCTGGCACGCCACCTTCCTCACCGCCCCTCAGGGCATCGCCCTGGTCGCCGAGCGTACCGACGGACACGCGCGAAGCCCCGGTGGGTTACTCGTGGGCGCGGCGGATCAGGTCGGCCTCGTCGAGGACGTGGTCCGGTACCACCGGCTGCGCCTGGGCGCAGTCGGTGCCTGGTCCCTGCTGGCGCGGCCTGCACTGCTCCTGCACTTCCTCCGCACCCGTGCACCGACGCACTGGCGTCGCCTCGTACGCCGCCCTCCCGCCAGCACCGGACCGGGCGCGCCGCCGCCGCCGGGAGCAGCATCGAGAACCGGAACGCGAACCGCCTCCGCAACTGCATCAGCAACCGAGTCAGCAACTGCGTCTGGAACCGCGTCTGAAACCGCGGAACGTGTCCGGCGCACCCCGCACATGGCGGTGATCACGGCGGTGGTGGTCGACCCGGCCGAACGCGGTATGGGCGTCGGTGAGGCCCTGGTAGTGGCGTTCGTGGAGCGGGCCAGGGCCTCGGGGGCCCCCGAGGCGCAACTGACGACCCTGAGCGGGCGAGACGGCGCAGGAGCGTTCTACGAGGCGCTCGGCTGGGAACGCGTCGGCGAGCACACGACACGTGACGGTGCGCGGAGGTCCACCTACCGCCTGGCGCTGGCCGAGGCCGGGCGGCCGCTTGTCGCATCACCGCTCGCGGGGCCCGACCAGGAGCGGCGCGCGACCCGTGCAGAGAGGAACGACAGCCGATGAGGCACGAGGACACAGCTCACCTCTGGTCCAGGAAGGCACGGACCACGGCGCTCGGCGCAGGGGCGGTGCTGCTGATGAGCGGGTCCAGCCTGGGTGGGGCTGTAGAGACCGAAGGCGCTGGTACCAGGAGCGTTCCGGCGGCCCCGGCGCCTCATCAGCTCACGCCCACCCCGAGTCCTACGCTCACCCCGACTCCTTCGCCTACCCCGACTCCTTCGCTGCCCGCGGTGGCGGCGTGGGTGGCAGGTTCCGGTGAGGGCCAGCCGGAGGTCAAGCTCGCCGCGACCCGGTTTCTCGAGGCCGCCGGGACCTGGGTCGCCGGTGCAGGAGGTGCAGGAGGTGCGGGGGAGACGGTCGCGGTCGCAGGGCGGCTTGCCGCCGCGGGTGCTGACCCGGCCCTGGCGGAGCAGGTGGCGGCGTTGTCGGGCGTGGATGCCGTGGCCGCCTCCGTCACGGTCGGCTACCCCCAGCACGGCGGTCTGACCGCCACCGCTGCCAGCGTCATGACCCTGCTGACCCAGCGGCTGCTGATGGCCGACGGGACGTGGTGGAGCGGCAGCTGACGGTCGACGTCCGGCTCGGGCGGGCCAGTGCGGACGAGGCCTGGGTTGTGACGACCGTGTCCTCCGCCGACGTCGCGCCGGTTCCCGGCGTGAGGTCTCCTGTGGCCGAGGAGGTGCTCGTGAACCCCGACATCCGCCCTCCGGAGCCTGCGGTGCGCGACATCGAGGAGAGCAGGATCGATGAGTCGGTGCTGCGTCTGTTGCAGGGGCTGGGTTCGGAGCACGTCATCGACGTCCACGTCCTGTACAGCGGGCACCCGACGAAGGTCTCCGCGACCGGACGCCCGTCCAACCACTCCGTGGGGCGGGCCGTGGACATCTGGCGCGTGGACGGTCACCTCGTCGTGGACCCGGGCACCCCGCGGGAGCTGTTGGAGACGGTGATGCTGCGCGCTGGGCAGCTGGGGGCCACGGAGGTCGGTGGCCCGTTCGACCTGAACGGTGAGCGGCCGCGCTTCTTCACCGACGTCGTGCACGCGGACCACCTGCACCTGGGGGTCACGGAGGGGCGGTCACCGGCGGTGCCCTGACCGCGTCCAGGTGCACGCCGCGCCGGGGTGAGCCTGGCCCGGCGCCCCTCGCGACCCCCGGTGGCGTCGCGGCCCGTGACTCACGCGGCCGTACAGCCCGAGCCCGGTGCCGTCGCCGGCAGGCTCGTCGCTTGTCGTCGGAACAGGTGGACGGCTCCGTCGACGTCGCCCGGGGGATGAGCCCGCTGAGAGAGGGTTCCTCCCGGACGTTGGAGGAGTTGCCCAGGGGTGGCCAGGAGCAGACGACGACCGTGGGTGCGTGGAGCCTGAGCGCCTTCCGGGCGTCCAGGCGCTGCACGTCCTCGCCGGAGCGGACCGCGTGGTCCCAGCTACAGTCGTCGGTCGTTGCGATCGCTACGCCCGCGTCGGTGAGGAACCGCGAGAGCGTGTCGTCGCCGGCGGCGATCTCCGGATCCGCCGAGGCGAGGAACGTCCTGAGAGCGTCGCTCCCGCCGTCGGTCAGGAGCCTGGCGAGGTCGTCCTGGGAACGCAACCACTCCCCGGGACACACCTCACGCAGCGTCTCCAGCGGCGGCCTCGACCGCAGCGGCACCTCCACATCCTTCGCGTGACGCGGCGTGACCGTCATCGGCTCGCTCCTGCGGGAGCCAAGGTCACGGCCATCGGCACAAGCCGGCTCATGGTTGGGGGTGAGGCCAATCCGGGCTCGTCACATCCCCAGCAGGCGTGCGCTGCGGGCTGCAAACCAGCTACGGGCTGCAGACCAATGGTCGCTTCGTTGCTCTGCCTGGGACGTCGACCGGCGTCGGCCGTACCGGCGCTCCCGGCGTCGGTGGGGCGTGGCTCGACCGGCCGTGACGGCTCCGTCAGGCAGTCCTGACAGCTGCCCCAGAGCCGTTCGGACCTGACGCAGAAGCTCTGCGTCGTCGGACGTCCGTGCCGCGGGGATGGGTGGGCCGACATTCATCCTGATGGTGTGCTGCAGACCGCGGCGGCCGAACCGCCACCCGAGGCGGATGCCGACCGGGACGACGGGCGACCCGGTGACCCTGGCGATCCTGGCCACGCCTGGCGCGAGGTCCTGGATGACGTTCCCCCGGCGCAACCAGCCCCCGGCGATCTTGCCCTCCGGGTACAGCTGCACCACGCCATCGCGGCCCAGGACGTCGACCGCAGCCTTGGCGGAGGCGGCTCTTTCCAGGCGGTGGTCCCGACGTGGGAGCCACCGGACCCTGACGTCGCGGCGGACGGGCACGTTGCCGAGGGCGCGCAGGACGCTTCCCAGCGCCGGCACCCGGAAGGCGTGGCTGACGACGAGGACCGCGGGGTTCCGGTCCAGGATCGCCCAGGGGATCAGCGTGTTCAGCATGGAGGGGTGGTTGCAGGCGATCAGCACCCGGCCTGTCGTCGGGATGTGCTCCCGGCCGTCGATGCGGACGTCGACGAACGGGCCGGCGATCCAGAGCCGTACGACGCCCGACAGCCGGGCGTAGCGCCTCTGTGCCGCCTCCGACGTGCTCGTACGGACGTCCACCAGTGCACCCTCCTTGTTCCCTCTCCGGCATCCGTCGGGGCCGGAGGTCCCGACGCGGCGGTCTCGCAGGCTAACCACCTCGCCGTCCGGGACCTACCGAGATGAGGCGGACCACGGCGCCGTGCGGCATGCTCGACCCACATGAACGGACCGGCAGAGCAAGGAGCAGCGGGCGGTGCGTTGCGGCAGCTGCGCGAGCAGGTCAGGGCCCGGAGCATCGCAGCCGCCTGCACGGCGGAGCGCGGCGGAACCGCGGCGCTGTCGACGCTGGCTCGCAGGCGTGGGTGGACGCCCGCCGTGCTCCCCTTCGCGTGGGTGCGGTGGGTGCTGGTCGGTGACGACGGGGAGCACGACCCCGACATCTACGAGGCCTTCGCCCGCACGCACCCTGACGCGACCTCGGCCATCGCGCTGCTTCAGGTCGGTGCAGAGCGTCACGAGGCCGACCCTTCCCTGGAGAGCGTCGATGAGGTCCCGGTGTTCGGGGCACCTGACGGGCAGCAGCTGCTCGCCCTGCTGCGCGCGGCCCGGTCGGTCGACCCATGAGCCTGGCCCCTCCCGGATGCGGTGACATTTCATGACCGAGTGGTTGCTCCTGCTCGTCGCCCTGGTGCTGGTCGCCGCGAACGCGGTCTTCGTCGCGGCGGAGTTCTCGTTCATCACGGTGGACCGGTCGACGGTCGAGCGTCGCGCCGAGGAAGGCGATGCCCGGTCCGGCAGCCTGCTGCGGGCGCTCCGGACGTTGTCCACGCAGCTGTCCGGTGCGCAGCTCGGCATCACCGTGACGAGCCTGCTGGTCGGGTTCATCGCCGAGCCGTCGCTGGCCACCCTGCTGCGGGGGCCGTTGGGCCTCACGGGGATCTCCGAGGAGGCAGTGAAGCAGGTCGCCCTCACGGTGGCGCTCGTGGTCGCGACCTGCTTCCAGATGATCTTCGGTGAGCTCGTCCCCAAGAACTGGGCCATCGCGGAGCCGCTGCGCGTCGGGCGCGTCGTGGCCGCCCCGCAGCGGGCCTTCACCACGGCTACCGGCTGGCTCCTGCGGGTGCTCAACGGCACGGCCAACGCCATCCTGCGTGCCGTCGGGATCGAGCCGGTGGAGGAGCTCGCCTCGGCGCGGTCGGCGGAGGAGCTCGCCTCCCTCGTCGAGCGCTCCGGTCGCGAAGGCTCGCTGGACACCAGCACGGCGGAGTTGGTGTCGCGCTCCATCGCCTTCGGCAGCAGGACCGCCGCCGACGTCATGACGCCGCGACCACGGGTCAGGTTCCTGTCCGCGGACCGACCCGTCGCCGAGGTCCTCGCCACCGCCGCGACCACGGGGCACGCCCGCTTCCCGGTCTACGGTGCCGGCGTCGACGACGTGGTGGGTGTCGTGCACTTCAAGCACGCCCTCGGGGTGCCCGTCGCGCAACGGACCGTGCGACCGGTGCGGGACGTCATGGTGGAGCTCGCTGCGGTCCCGGAGAGCATGGAGCTCGATCCGCTGCTGACCCTGCTGCGCCGGCCCGGTCTGCAGGTGGCGGTGGTGGTCGACGAGTACGGCGGCACGGCGGGCATGGTGACGCTGGAGGACCTGGTGGAGGAGATCGTCGGGGAGATCACCGACGAGCAGGACCGGCCCGTCGTCCGGTTGCAGCGCTCACCGGACGGCTCCTGGCAGCTGTCGGGCCTGCTGCGCCCCGACGAGGCATCGGCCATGACGGGGTTGGACCTGCCCGAGGCGGAGGAGTCCGACACCCTCGGTGGTCTGCTCGTCGAACGGCTGGGCCGGCTCCCGGTCGTCGGGGACAGCATCACTGTCAGCACCGGTCGAGGCGGGGCCCAGCTGACCGTGACCCGCCTGGACGGACGACGGGTGGACCGGCTGCGCCTCCTGCCGACCGGGGCGTCCCTCGCCCCCGACGACGACGTGCTGGCCGACACGGTGTCGACCGACGCGGTGGCGGGGGAGCAGTCGTGAACGACACCGCCGCAGTGCTGGTCGCCCTCGGGCTGCTGCTGGGCAACGCGTTCTTCGTCGGCGCCGAGTTCGCCCTCATCTCGGCGCGGCGGACGCAGATCGAGCCGCGAGCCGCAGCCGGGTCCCGTCTCGCACGAACGACGCTGAAGGCGATGGAGAACGTCTCCCTGATGATGGCCGGCGCGCAGCTCGGCATCACCGTCTGCTCCCTCGGTCTCGGGGCGATCGGCGAGCCGGCCGTCGCCCACCTGATCGAGGGCCCGATGGAGTCGGCGGGCGTGCCCGAGGCGCTGGTCCACCCCGTCGCCTTCGCGATCGCCCTGACCGTCGTCGTGTTCCTCCACATGGTCCTCGGGGAGATGGTTCCCAAGAACATCGCCCTGGCAGGGCCGGAGCGCTCCGCCATGCTGCTCGGGCCGGTGCTCTACGCGGTCGTCACGGTGCTCCGCCCGCTGATCTGGCTCCTCAACCGGGGCGCGAACCTCGTGCTCAGGGCGGTCAAGGTGCAGGCCAGGGACGAGGTCGCCTCGGCCTTCAACCGGGAGGAGGTCGCCGGCTTCGTCGCGCAGTCACGACGGGAGGGGCTGCTGGACGACGACGAGCACGACCTGCTGACGGGTGCGCTGGAGTTCGGCGACCGACCGGCGGCCCAGGTCACGATCCCGCTGGCCGAGCTGGTCACGGTCGACGCCGGGGCCGCGGTGGCCGAGCTGGAGGACCTGTGCGCGAGCACCGGGTACTCGCGCTTCCCGGTGATCGGGGCGGGGGGGCAGATGCTGGGGTACGTGCACGTGAAGGACCTGCTGGGACTGCCGGCGGAGCAGCGCGAGCGTCCTGTCGAGAAGACCCTGGTGCGACCGCTGGTGACCGTGTCGACGAGCACGGACCTGCGCGAGGCCCTGCGACGGCTGCAGCTCGCCGGGGCGCACCTCGCGCGCGTGGTCGAGGACGGCGTCGGGAGAGGCGACGTCCGTGCAGACGGTTCCGACGGTGCTGACGAACAGCTGGTGGGCGTGGCCACGCTGGAGGACGTCATCGAGGAGCTGGTGGGCGAGGTCCGGGACGCCACGCAGCAGCCGACCTGACGGCGCCGTCACGTCCGCCGGGCGGTGCGGCGCTGATGTGAACGATTCGGCGGGGCCTGTCACTGTGAGCGGATGAAGACTGTCGTCATCGTCCTGCTCGTCGTCTGGGCCCTCGTGGCCGTGCTGGGGGTGGTGATCGAAGGGCTGTTCTGGCTCCTGCTCATCGGCCTTGTCCTCTTCGTCGCGACAGCGGCCTACGGCTGGTTCAAGGTGCGCGGGCTGCGCCACGCGGACCGCCCCTGACTGACCACGGCGCTGTACCCGGGACAGGACGAGGCCCCACGTCCGGTGACGCGGGGCCTTCTGGCCGATGCAGACGCGGGCCTCGACGCGAGTCCTGAGGTGAACCGGGACGAGAGCCAGGTGCTGCATGGCAGCTGGCCACGTGCTGCCGCACGGGCTGGCCCCAGCGCGACAGGATGGTCGCCAGCTGGTCGCCAGCTGGTCGCCAGCTGGTCGCCAGCTGGTCGTGCAGTGGTCCTCGGACATTCATCCCACAGACATCTTCGGCTGCTGGATTGACGTGATCGGTCTCCACGTCTGCAGGAGATCGCATGACTGCACGTCACGTCGCTGCCGCCCTCACGGTCGGCGCCATGGCCGTGACCACGGCGCCTGCACTTGCCGCACCTCCGGACCGAGCGGACCGCCCTGGTGGGCGCCCGTCGATCGGTAGCCCCGTAGGTGTCGAGCTCACCGAGATCGGCCGCTACACGGCCGAGGAGGCCGAGTTCGACGAGGGCGGAGCCGAGATCGTCGCCTACGACGGCCTCACCGTCGAGCAGCTGGAGGCCGATGAGAACCTGGGCCGGCTGAACATCACCTCGGCCAACGGCTACGACGAGGACGGCGAGTGCATCGAGCAGGTCTACGCCTATGGCACCCGTTCGTTCTCCATCTACACCCCCGAGGGTGAGCTGGTGTACGACTCCGGCAGCGACTTCGAGGACGTCACCGCAGAGCTGCTGGGAGTCGACGGCTATAACGCCAACAACGACGAGTCCGGTGAGGATGCGTTCGACAGCCGAAGCGACGACAAGGGCCCTGAACCAGAGGGTGTCGCGGTCGGCAGGGCCTACGGCAACACCTACGCCTTCATCGGCCTGGAGCGGGTCGGCGGCGTGATGACGTACCGGGTCACCGACCCCACCGACCCCAAGTTCGTCAGCTACACCACCGGACGCGACTTCGACGCCGCCACCGCGGAGGGGTCGGTCGACCTCGGACCCGAGGCGTGCTCTTCATCTCCGATGGGGAACAGCCCCACCGGGCGACCACTGGTCGTCGTCTCCCACGAGGTGACCGGGACCACGACGATCTACCAGGTGGACCCGGTCAGACCCCGCCGCGACCGGGGCTGACCGCTGGCTGTCGACGGCGCCCGGTACCGGTCCGGGCGATCAGCCGCGATCGTCCGCCATGGCCCCGTGCAGCAGCAGGTCGAGCAGCCGTGTGCGCGCCTGGAGCGCGGTCAGTCGACTGCTCACCACGTGCGGCGCCACCGCGGTGATGCCGGCGATGACCAGTCCTGCAAGCAGGTCGACGTCCACCTCCGGACGGAGTCGCTGACGGGTCTGCAGGTCCACCAGCAGCCCTCGTACATCCGCCTGGAACCTCTCGATGTGGCGCACGACGGACAGCGGTGGTGACCCCAGGGCGGCCGTGGTGATCAGGGCACGGGTCGGCGAGTCGGCGAAGTACGCCAGCTGCAGGTCGATGTAGGCCGACAGCACCCCGACCGGGTCGGCGTCGGTGTCCAGCACGTCCTGGAGCTGCGCCTGCACCTGCGCCACCTCGCGGTCCACCCAGGCCTCCAGCACGTGGGCGATGTCGGGGAAGTAGCCGTACAGCGTGGGGCGTGACACCTTCGCCCGTGCGGCGACCGCCGACATGGTCACCCGGTGCACGCCGTCCTGACCCGCGAGCTCGACCGCTGCGACCATGATGCGCTCGCGAGGCGTCGCGGCAACGGTGTCCACGTCGGCCTCCCTCGGCTGATCGAGCCGTTGCGCGCCCCTTTACAACATGTAAAGGTTAGATCATGTCGACCCGTCCCGACCATGCCACACCCCTCGACGAACGACCGGACCGAACGGCACCCGACGGTGCCGCCAGGCACGACCTCGCCGCGCCCAAGCTCCGCCGCCTGCGGACCTGGAACGTTGCGCTGACCATGCTGCACGCCGCTCAGGCCGTCGCCGTACTCGTCATCGCCAGCGACTTCGCCATCGACCTGACCACCGCCTACCCCGCCGGCCCACCCGGCACAGAGGTGCCCCAGGCCGAGCCGGCTTTCGAGGTTCAGATCGGTGCGGCCATCGCCGTCTTCCTCGCGCTTGCGGCGCTGGACCACCTGCTGACCGGGGTGGTGCTGCGCCGCCGCTACGAACGGGGTCTGGCACGGGGCGTCAACCCGTTCCGGTGGCTGGAGTACAGCCTGAGCTCGACCATCATGGTCGTCCTGGTCGGGCTGTACGCGGGCATCAATCAGGTGAGCGCGGTCATCGCGATCATCGGCGCCAACGTGGCGATGATCCTGTTCGGCTGGGTCCAGGAACGCACCAACCCCCCCGGGCGCCGACCCGCCGACCTGGCGCCGTTCTGGTTCGGTTGTGTGGCCGGCGCGGCTCCGTGGGTGGCGATCACCGTGAACCTGGTCGGCTCCGACGACGTCCCGACGTTCGTCTACGTCATCTTTTTCTCGCTGTTCGCGTTCTTCATGAGCTTCGCGGTCAACCAGTGGCTGCAGTACCGCCAGATCGGCCCGTGGCGTGACTACGGCTTCGGGGAGTCGGTCTACCTGGTGCTCAGCCTGGCAGCGAAGTCCGCGCTGGCCTGGCAGATCGTCGCCGGATCCCTGGCCTGAGGCGCTCATCCTCGTAGCGCTCACGCTGACAGCGGCGGCTCGACCTCACCGCAGCCGAGCCGCCTGGACCCGTCGACGTCGCCCCCGAGATCGCCACCAACCTCGCCGGGCTCATGGACGTCACCGCGGCGGCACTCCCGTTGACGATCCGGGCGGTCGCGTCATCACCCCCCGGGGCTGTGTTCCTCGGGAACGAGCCAGGGCTGCCCCTCCAGCGGAAACCCTCACGTGCTGGTTCCGTGCCGGGCCGTGGAGGATGTGCGGCAGGTACATCACGCCGGACATTTGGTGGCGGAAGGTGATGCCCATGACGGCCTTGATGCCCCAGTGCATGCCGAACGCGGCGGCCGACCAGGCCCGTCCGAGGCGGCGGTCGAGCAGGGCCAGGGGGGCGAGCAGCTCCAGGGCGAGGCTGCCCGCGGCCAGGGCGGTGAAGAGCAGCCGATGATGCCGGAGCCGGGCGGCGGGGCTGTCACCGCCCGCCTGCAGGACGCCCTTGCGGAGGGCGTCGGCCTCGACCTGGCTCCGCAGCGACGCCCCGTCGGCCCACCGCCACCCCAGCGGCCCGGCGACCTTCGCCACGCCCGAGAGCAGGTAGACCGCCGCTGTACCCAGGTTCATCGCCGTCCCCGCCGTGCCGTAACGCCAGTCCCCGGCGTCGGCATCGGCCTCGGCCCGGCCCGTACGGCCGCGGTCGTCCCCCCGCAGGAGCGACTCGACGCTGACGGCCTCCGCGCTCGGTGACAGGCCCAGGGCGATGGTGTGCAGGACCAGGGTGTTGTCGTTGTGGAACACCATGGACCAGCTGTTGCGGTAGGCCAGCGTCCACAGCAGCAGGCCGGAGTGCAGCGGTCCGACGACGCGGTGGGCGACCCCGGCGGTGAACAGGACCGTGGTGGTGAGCGTGGCCGCCGTCAGGCCGTCCGCGACCAGCGGCGGCACGGGGCGGCGCAGGACCCGCACGGTGCCCACGGGTGCGAACAGCGCGGGGTCCGTGCGGTGCACACCGCGAAGCAGCCTCACCCGGCGGCCGAGGTACCACAGGGTGTATGCGCCGGTGCCCACACGCAGCAGGGCCGACTGACGGGCAGGGGCGACGGGCGTCAGTACGTGCACCAGACGGGTGCCAAGGACCCGCAGCCGCGGTGGGGTGTTCATCCCCCAACCCCGACCCCGACCCCGACCCCGACCCCGACCCCGACCGCGTGCCCGGCGACCGGCACCTCGGCGCGGCCGTGGACGACCACCTGCTCCGGCTCCCGGTCGCCGGCGAACCAGGCCGTGCAGCGGTAGGTGCCGGTGACCAGCTCCACGGCTACGACGTCGGTGTCGCCGCGGCGGGGCGCGGTGGCCAGGAGACCCGCCACCTCGGCCGTGACCTGGTCGGCGCGACCGTCCTTCACCGCACGGCGCAGCTGCCGTCGCACCTGGTTGAACCCGCCGGTGCCGCAGTAGTGGTAGCTCAGCGGTGTGCGGGTGCCGTCGGCGCGGACACCGACGGGGTGCACGACCCGGGCGGTGGCCCGGCGGCGGGCGCTGAACATGGGGTAGTGCGACAGCGGGAACGAGTCCCGCGGTGCCCTGGTCCAGTTGTGCCGCACGGGGGACAGCACGACGAGCAGCCCGGTCAGCACGACCGCAGCGGTGACGGTGCGTGCGTCCGGAGTGGGTACGGACGACGGCGCCGGTGTCCGGGTGGTCGAGGTGGTGGCCATCAGGGTCCTCTCGGGTGGTCCGGGCGTGGGACGGGACCGTGGAGCTGCGGTTCCTGGGTGGTCCCGGTGGCGGTGGCGAGCCGGCCCAGGGCGGCCGTGGCCGCGTGGTGCCCGCACATGCCGTGGACGCCGCCTCCGGGCGGGGTGGACGCGGAGCATAGGAACAGGCCCGGGACGGGGTCCGGTAGGGGTTCACGGACAGGACGGGTCGACCGAGCTGCTGCAGTCCGGTGAAGGAGCCGCCGTTTGACGTCACCGCCGACGAGGTTGGCGTCCATGGCCTCCAGCCGGGCCGGGGAGGACACCTGACGGGCGAGGACCCGGTCGCGGAAGCCAGGGGCGAAGCGCTCGACCTGATCCGTGATGTGCTCGGACACGTCGCGCCCGGACCCGTTCGGCACGTGCGTGTAGGCCCACACGATCCGTCGACCGGCGGGCGCGCGACCGGGGTCGGCGACGTCCTGCTGCGCGAGCAGGACGAAGGGCCGCTCGGGGTGGCGGCCGCGGTGCACCTCGGCCTCGGCCGCCGCGACCTCGGTGAGCGTGCCCCCCAGGTGAACGGTGCTCGCCTGCCCCACACGGGGGTCGTGCCACGGCACCGGCCCGTCGAGGAGGTAGTCGACCTTGAACGCTCCGGGGCCGTACCGCCAGCGCTGCAGGGCCATCCGGTAGCGGGGCGCAAGACCGGTGCCACCCAGCAGGAGCACCTGCCGGGGGGTGAGGTCCGGCATCACCAGGTCCACATCGCCGACGTCGGCCAGGTCCTGGATCAGGTGGCCGGTCTCCACGCGGCCCCCGTGAGCGGTGAGCTCGCCCAGCAGCGCGTCGCTGACGGCCTGGGCGCCGCCCTCGGGCACCGGCCACCCGGTCGTCATCCCAGCGGTGCCGAACAGCACGCCGAACGCGGCGGTCAGCGGTGCGCCGAGGGGGAGGACCGCGTGGGTGGCGGACCCCGCGAACAGCGCGCGGGCGGGCTCGCCTCTGAACAGCGCCCGGGCCAGCACCGACGCCGGCGCCGCGCCGGCCGCGCCGAACCCGGCCATGAGCAGCGGGTGCGCGGGCCGGCGCAGCAGCGGCGACATGACGGAGGCGACGAGGTCGTCCCAGCGTCGGACGAACGGCTCGTGCAGGCGGCGCCAGGCGGACGCGTCGAGACCCTGCTCGACCGCCGTGCGGGACAGGTCGCCGTGCAGCAGCGCCGCCGGTCGGTCCTGCAGCGGATGGGCCAGCGGTGCGGGCGCGTGACGCCACCGCAGCCCGTGCCGCTCGAGCTCCAGCGACCGCAGCACGGGACTCGCGACGCCGAGCGGGTGCACCGCTGAGCCCAGGTCGACCACGGTCCCGGCGCCCAGGGTGTCGGAGGACCGGGCCGCGCCACCGATGGTGTGCTCGGCCTCGTACACGGTGACCTGGATGCCGGCGCGGGCGAGGACGACGGCGGCGGTGAGGCCGTTGGGCCCGGAGCCGACCACCGCGGCCCTCGCCTCACCGGGAGGCCGCGGTCGACGGTTCACGGGACCAGCTCCGCCGCCGGACCAGGCGCGTCGGCCCGTCGGCAGCGAGCACCTCGGCCGGGGCTCCCACCTCGACGACCCGGCCGGCGGCCAGGTGCCAGACGAGGTCGGCCCGGGCCACGAGCTCCAGACGGTGGGTGACCACGAGGGTGGTGCCGACCCGGTCGGCGATGACGCGGTCGACGACGTCGGCGGCATGCCGGTCGAGGTGGGCCTCCGCCTCATCCAGCACGAGCACGGCGGGGTCGCCGAGCGCAGCGCGGGCGATCATGACCCGTGCCCGTTGTCCCGCCGACAACCGGCTGCCGCCCTCGCCGACGTCGGTGCTCCACCCGTGCGGCAGGGCGTCGACGACCGCGTCCAGGGCGCAGAGCTCTGTGACCCTGTCCACCGCTGCCTGCTCGGCGCGGGGGAGGCGGTATCGGACGTTGCGCTCGAGGCTGCCCTTGAGCAGGGGCAGGTCGGGGGTGGCCATCCCCACGTGGTGCCGGACCGAGCGCAGCGAGCAGGCCATGACGTCCTGGTGGTCGACCCAGACCGAGCCCTGGTCGACCGGGAGCAGGCGGGCGATGACGGCGACCAGGCTGCTCTTGCCCGCCCCGTTGGGGCCGACCACCGCGACGGTGCTCCCTGCGGGCGCCGAGAGGCTGACGCCGTCGAGGCTGCCGAGCACCGTCACGTCCCTGAGGCGGATGGCGCCACCGCGCGGGGCCAGGCCCGGTGCGTCGTTCAGCTCGTGGGCCGGTTCCACGGCCAGGAACGCCCGGACGGCGTCACGGGCGACAGCCGCGGCAGCGGCGTACTCGGCGGCCCGACCGAGGTCGCGCAGGTAGCCGGACAGCAGCCCGGCGATGCTCATCACGGCCACCACCGTGGCGGTCTCGACCGCCCCCGCGCCCACCCTGGCGGCACCCACCAGGAGCACCACCGCGGTGGCGGCCACGGCGGTCCCCTCGGCGACGGCGCGCATGCTGCCGGCCACCTTGGCGCGCGCGAGCATGGCCCCGGCCACGGCGACGCTGCGTCGACCGATGCGGCGTCGCTCGCGGCCCTCCTGGCCCGCGGCCTGGACGACGGCGACGTTGCTGAGGCGTTCGGTCACCTCGCCGGTCAGCCGCGCGCGGTGACGTCGGGCGCGCCGGGTGGTGCGCAGCAGGGAGGGTGCCAACGCCCCGGTGACGACCGCCCCGAGGAACAGGACGAGCCCGAGGGACAGCCCGAGCGCCACGTCGACCGCGAGCACCGCGACGACGGCCACCCCCACCGCCACCCCGGCCACCAGGAGCCGGCCCAGGCCGAGGCTGACCCACTGACGCAGCGCGTTGAGGTCACCGTCGAACTTCAACAGCATGTTGCCGCGGTTCTTGGCGCCGAGTCGTCGACCGGGCACCCGCGTCAGGTGGGCGAACAGCTGCCCGCGGACCTGCACGACGTAGCTCTGCCCGACACGTTCGGCGGTGACGCGCTCGGCGCGGCGGGCCAGACCGAGCACCACGACCGCGACGCCGAGGCCTGCGGCGATGACCAGGCCGCTACGGCTGCTCAGAGGGACGCCCTGGGTCAGCAGGACGTCGAAGCCCCGCTCCACGAGCAGGGCCACCCCGACGGCGGCCAGGCCCTGGGCGGCCCCGATGCCCACCAGCAGGGCGAACCACGGTGCGCGGGAGCGGGACACCGCCGCGGGCAGCCGGCGGTCCGAGGCAGCGGTCTCGACGACGACGCTCACGGGGTGAGTGCGGCGGTCCGGGCGTCCCGCAACCGCGCGAGGAGGTGGTGGACGAGCTCCGGGTCGGCCAGGTGCGAGGCCTCCCAACGTCGGTGCCGGTCGCGCCGCCGGTCTCGCGGGAGGCCAGCGGCGAGGCCGAGACGACCCCGGAGAACGCCAGCGGCACCAGGCCCCGACCGACGAGCCACGCCGCCCCGGCCGAGGCGCCGAGCGCGTCGTTGGCCGCGAACACCAGGCCGTCGACCCGCGAGCGGAACGACTCCTCCGACAGCAGCGTCGCGGTCTCCTGCTGGAAGACGCCGTCGGCGACCTCGATCACGACCACCTCGCAGCCCTGCGCCAGCAGGCTGTCCGTGAGCTGCTCGAACGCCCGGAGCACCCGGGCGCGGTCGACCCGGTAGGTGCTGACCAGACCGACGTCCCCGAAGTCCAGCGCCGGGCTCGCCCCGGCGTCGACCAGCGTCCACACGTCGTTGCCGGAGCCGGTCCCGGTGACCTTGGCCGCGCCGACCCGCAGCCCCGCCAGCGAGGCACCTCTCACCAGCGAGGCCGCGGTCGTCGTCTTGCCCGAGTTCATGGCGGCGCCCGCCACCGCAATGACCACGGGTCCCTCGTCGGCATGACGGACCACCCGCTCAGCACCCTCGGGCTCGGTCCAGGGGCCGAGGGCGTCGTGGTCGGCGACGTCGAGGGGGCGGCCCTCCTCATCGGCCAGCAGACCGAGGGGTTCCAGGAGAGTGGCCGGCCTCATGTCCGTGTGGGCGTGGACGACCCGGGAGGCGACCCCGCCCCCTGCGACCAGGTGGCAGCTGCTCAGGTCGTTCGGGACGTGCGCGGCGAACTGGTCGGGCGCGTACCGGTCACCGAGCACGACGATGACCTCGTCACCGAGGTGCAGGGTCTGACGCCGACCGTGCGGGGACTCCAGACGACGGTGCTGACCGAGCTGCGTCACCCGGGCCAGCAGGACCTGACCTGCCCGCGGCGTTTCCCACACGAGTCGCCGCGCACTGTGCAGCGAGACGTGCCGGGTGGTCCAGGCACGCTTCGCCACGGCGAGACGTGCCGCGAAGACCTCGTCACGCAGGACGAGGTTTGGGACACGGGTGGGGAGCGCAGGTGGTGCAGACGTGATCGACATGACCGGACCTCCAGCTGACTGGCTCAGGTCGTTCCGGAACCGAGGTCGACTGTCGTACGGGTCTCTGAGGTGGGGTGAGGAGGCAGTGACGGCATTCTCACGACACGTTTCCTGGGTGTTCACCCCACAGACCGCGCGGCGTAGGAATGACCTGGGGAGGAGCAGGTGACACCGCGGGGCTCAGGCAGCAACCGAGCGCCCGGGGTTGCACAGGCAGCGCCGTGTCCGGACCCGGATCGGTACGGACGCACCCCGTGCTCCAGTTCGGGCTGCCGCCGTCCGATCCTCTGGTGTGCTCTCCTCCCACCAGCGTGCCCTCTGGCCGCTCGGCCTGGCGATGCTGGTCCTGCTGGCGGCGCAGGGTGCAGCGTTGGGGCTGGCGGACGAGCCGGCGACGGTGGTGCGGGCGGCGGCAGGTGTGCTCACGTCCCTGCTGGTGCTCCTGCACCTGCGGCGGCAGGCCGGCACGCGGTTGCGCTGGGCAGCCGCCCTGACCGACGCGGGTGGAGTGGTCCTGGTCCTCGCGCTGCCACGGTGGTGGCCCGCCGTTGCTCCCGGTCCGACGGGCCGGCCACAGCTGGCGGGGGCGCTGGCGCTCGCCGCCTTGCTCGCGGTGCTGCTCGCCCTGTTCGTGGCCACCCATGCCGACCCGGCGGGGCCGGGCCGTGGCCGGCTGCTGCCTGCTGGTCTGGTCGCCCTGGTCGCCTCGTCGGTCGCGGGGATGGTCACCGGTGAACCGCCGGCGCTGTGGCTGCTGACCATCCTGACCGGGCTCGCTCCAGTCGTGCTGTGGGCCCCGCTGCTCAGGCGTGGAACGTCCGGGCGGCCACCCCCGGTACCGGGCGGCGAACAGCCGCCCGACCGTCCTGGGGCCGGGCGGCTCGGCCTGCTCGCCCTGCTGGCCGGCGCCGCCCCCGCGAGCCTGCTGGTGGGCGACGCCCCGCTCGGGCCCGCCGACGTCATCCCCGTCGTCGCGTGCTGCGCGTTGCTCGCGGCCTGCACGTCCGGCCGTGCGCTGCTGCGGGCCCGGCAGCTCGCGGCGGCCGTGGACGCCCGCGACGACGCGGTCGAGCACTTCCGCACATTGGCTGAGGCGTCCCGGGGCCTGCTGTCTGCCGGTGACCTCGCCTCCCGCCAGCGGGCGGTCGCGTCCGGGGCGCTGCTGCTCGTCCGGGACGGCGTGCTGGGACGCGCGGCCGTGGCGGTCGCGGTGGGGCCGCCCGACCTGTTGGAGGTCGTCGCCGTGGCCGCCGATGGCCTTTCGGTCGAGCACGCGGCCGGGCTCAACCTGGACCTGCTCACCGAGCTCGAGCGGACGCAGCTGAGCGCAGGTCACCCGGTCGGGCGCGCGATCGCGGCACCCGACGGCAGCGGGGCCGGCCGTGAGGACGGCGACAGCCTGCTCCTGATCCCCCTGCGCGCGGGTGAGCGTGCCGTCGGCGCCCTGGTCCTGGCCGCTCCTGCGCAGACTCTCGCGCGGGCGCGTCCGATGCTCGACGTGTACGCCCTGCAGGCGAGCTCGGCCCTCGTCGGCGCGGCGGGGGCGGACCCGTCGCCCGGACCCCGGCGGGCCACACCGGCGGGCACGACGCAGGCGATCACCCGCGGACTGCGCGAGCGGCAGTTCCTCTGCCACTACCAGCCGATCATGGACCTCACCGCGGGCACAGTCACCGGGTTCGAGGCGCTGGTGCGCTGGCAGCACCCCGAGCGCGGTCTGCTGCTGCCCGGTGTCTTTCTGCCCGCGGTGACCGAAGCCGGCCTGCTCACCTCGCTGGACAACTCCGTGCTGTTCCAGGCCTGCGCCGCGGCGATGCGCATCGACAGCAGCTACGGCGGCCCGAACGTCTCGGTCAACCTGTCGGCAGGTCAGCTGATGGACGAGGGCTTCGTCGAGCTGGTCCGGAGCGCGCTGCTGCACAGCGCCCTGGCGCCGTGGCGGCTGCAGCTCGAGGTGACCGAGGCCGCCTCGCTGCACCGGCCCGAGCTCGCCGCCACGACCCTCGCCCGGCTGCGGGCGATGCGGGTCCGGATCGCCTTCGACGACTTCGGCACCGGGTACTCCTCCATGTCGTGGCTGCACCAGCTGCCGCTGGACGTCGTCAAGATCGACAAGTCGTTCATCGACCGGCTCCCCATCCGTCCGGGCAACCCCCCGGTCGTCGCCGCCGTCACCGCGCTGTCGCACGTTCTCGGCCTCGGCGTCGTCGCCGAGGGGGTGGAGACCACGGAGCAGCAGGCGGAGCTGCTCGCGATGGGTGTCCAGAGCGGGCAGGGTTGGCTGTGGTCGCGGGCGCTTCCCGAGGCGGACGCCCGGCGGTTCCTGCACGAGCACACGGCACGGCCCGCCTGTGCTGTCCCGGCGGCGCGTGTGCCGACGGCCTGAGCCCTCGAAGCGCTCACCATGTCGGCCTCGCACACCACCCTGTTGGACTCCACTCGCCGTTCTCAGCGGATACAGCTCGAGGCTTCCACGGCGGGGTGTCCTCATGTGGGAGCCCCGATACTGCACGCATGACTCAGAGCACCCGCACGTTCGTGTCGGCGGCTCGCGCGGTCGGGCGAGCCGTCGACGTCATCCCACCGGGCGCGTGGGACGGTCCGGGCCTGGGGGACTGGACGCTGCGGGACCTGGTCGGTCACACCAGCCGCGCACTCCTCACGGTTGTCGACTACCTCTCCCGTCCGGTGGCGGAGGAGGTGATCGAGTCGGCGCCCGCGTACCTGGCCGCCATCTCGACCGGCACCGTCGACCCGCAGGCCGTGGCCGAGCGGGGCCGCCGAGCAGGACGTGACCTGGGCGATGATCCTGCGTCTCGCTTCGGCCAGCTCGTCGACGAGGCGGTCCGGGCAGCAGAGGCCGCGGATCCCGGTCTGGTCGTGCACACGGTCTTCGGCGGCATGCGGGTGGCGGCCTACCTGCCGACGCGCACCTTCGAGCTCTGCGTCCACGGCCTCGACATCGCCTCGGCTGCAGGAGTTCCGATCGACCTGCCCGCAGCCGCGGTCGAAGAGACGTGCAGGCTGGCGGTGACCACCGCGGTCCGGTCGGGGCGAGGTATCGACGTCGTGATGGCCCTCACCGGCCGACGCGACCTGCCCAGACCGTTCAGCGTGGTCTAGGCAGGTACACCCTCACCTGTGATGAGCCACTCCGGCTCGTCATGATGTCGGGTGTGGTCTGCGGTGCGCCGGTTCCTACCCGGCGACCGCGCGGCAGCGGCGACGCCCGGTCAGACACCGATCGCGGCTGCCGCGACGTCGTAGCGCCGCACGCAGTCGTCCGCGTCGGCACCGCCGGACCCGGACGCCACCGCCTGGCTGGTGGTCACCAGGCGGAAGAGCAGAGCGCGTGCCACCGCCGGCACCGGCACGCCGGAGCGGTCCATCAGGGAGGCGTCCGCGCCGTGCCAGCACAGCGCGTCGGCGACGACGACGCCCTCGGCGTAGGCGGGCGGGCGCCAGTACGGCGAGAAGTCGATGACCGCCGGCGGCAGGGCAGCGCTGAGGAGGACGTTGCCCGTCAGGTCGCCGTGCACGACCTGCGACGGGCCGAACGGCTCCAGAGCACCCCGCAACCGCCGGCCGAGGCCTGCGAACCGTGCGCCGAGCGCGACCTCCTGCTCGCCCCACGCGACCCGGTCCGCCACCGCCCACCAGTCGTCACGGGCCTGCAGGCAGGTCGGCCGGTCCAGCCGGGCGACCGCTCGGTGCAGCGCCCGGCCGACCCCCAGGATGTCGAGCCAGGTCGACGGGGCGGAGAGGTCGGGTTGGCTGCCATCGACCCACCGGGTCGCCGACCAGCCCGCCACGGACCACGTCCCGTCCCGGCTCCGCACCGGAGCCGCGAGGCGGAACCCGTCCTCGTGGACGTCGGCCAGTGCGTCGGCGAGCCAGTCCAGGACAGGACCGGCGCCCGGCTTGAGCACCAGCCCACCGGCTGAGAAGGAGCGGCCCTCACCACCGGGCAGGGGTCGAGGCGGCCCGTCCACGCCGAAAGCGCGCAGCACATCGCCCGGGGGCCGCTCGCTCACCCGAGCACCCTAGGAGGCGGGGCCCGGCGTGGAGCCGCGCGGTGCCCTGACCGGCCGTCGACGTGTCCACGCAGCTCGACACCTGCTCCGCCGACGCTCTGGACGACCTCGGCGCCGAGACCGTCGGGGACCGACCGGACCGACCCTCGACGGTGGTGCTGGCGGTCAACGCGGACTCCCTGGCCACCTGGCTGCTGCCCGCGCTGGCGCCCCTGGCCGGGTCGTACTGCTGCGACCTCCACGTCGTGGACCAGGACCGCACCGGCTCGGGGCGATGCGCTACCGACCGACGGCGGCGCCGGGCTTCGCGCAGCGCTGGTTCCCGGACGGGGCCGACGCCGCAGCACTCGCGCGCGCACCGAACGTCGAGTTCGACCGGACGGACGAGCTGCAGCACCGATACCTGCGGCGTCGTACGCGCGCGGCCGTGCCGCCGCCGGTGCACCACGTGCCTTCCTCCGGCGACTTCCTGCATAGCGTCCGGCTCGGGTTCAAATGGGGCATGGTCCCGGACCTGGAGAGCGCTGCCGACGAGCTCGCCGGGACCCTGGTCACGATCGACCGCGAGGACACCTCGACGTCGTCCTGCACTGGCAGCAGTGGCAGTTGCGGTCGGCGTCCCTGGACCACGTCGCCGGCGCGGTCCACGCCGCTGCCATGGCGCACCTTGGTCCGGCGAAGCGCCGACCCGCAGGCGCACCGGCCCGCCTCCAGGCACCGTCGCAGGCATGACGTCGAATCTCCCGTCCGACCCCGCGCGACCCCGTCCCCCTGCCCGACGCCACAGCCTCGTCCTCCCGGCTGTGCGGCCCAGCGTCTGCACTGCGCGTCGACGACCAGGACGCGCGCGTGGCCGAGGTCGCCGAGGACCACCTGTTGGCGGCTTCGACGCGGCCATCGCGGGCGGCGTGACACGCTGCCGGAGTGACCGAGCCCGTCGACCTCTCCCGCGCAGTGGCCCGCCTCTCAGAGCCGTGGTCGCCCATGACCGTGGCGGTGATGAACGACTACGACGTCCGCGTCGTGACGACCCACGGCGAGTTCACGTGGCACAGCCACCCCGACACCGACGAGCTGTTCCTCGTCCTCGCGGGCTCGCTGACCATCCGCACCGAGGACGGTGACGTCACCCTCGGACCGGGTCAGCTGCACGTGGTGCCGCGGGGGGTCCGGCACCAGCCGTACTCCGCCGAGGGCGCGGACGTCGTGCTCGTCGAGCCCAGCCGGACCGCGAACACCGGGGACACACCGAGCCACCTCACGGCAGCGCGCCGCAGCCTCGACGACTGAGCCTTCCCGCACGGAGGAGCCTCACCCCGACCTGCCCAGCCCGAGCGCGTCGGCGAGACGACCGAGGACATCCCGGTCGTGCGCTACCTGGGGGACGCACTCGGTGATCCCGACGCCCACGACCTCGTGCGAGGCCTGCACCATGCCCAGGGCCCGAGCCAGCGCGGCCACCGGGACCCCGCCGGGGGTGGGCACCGCCACGGCGGGCAGCTCCGACTCCTCGACGACGTCGAGGTCGAGGTGCACGTACACAGCAGCCCTGGGTGCCGCGAGGTCCGCCAGGCTCCCCGGGGCCGCGTCGAGGTCCTTCACCGTCAATCCGCGACATCGCGTGCTGCTCGATGTACCGGGCCTCGGCCGGGTCCAGGTCCCGCGCCCCGGCCAGCGCCACCTGGTCGAGCGCCAGGCAGCCGCGCGCGGGCAATGCGGTGCTCGGGCGCTCTGGGCCGGCGCGGTCGGCCCGGAGCAGCAGGCGCAGCGGCGGCATGCCGTGAGCGGTCCCGCTCGGGGAGGTCGCGGGTGTGTTGAGGTCCGCGTGCGCGTCGATCCACAGTACGAAGAACCTACGGCCGTACCTGCCGGCCAGGTGGGCCACCGACGGCACCTCCACCGTGCAGTCCCCGCCCAGCGTGAGCAGCCGTCCGGGACCGTGCTGCAGGAGCACCTTTTGCTGGACCCGCAGGGCTCGCGCCACCGCTGCCTGGTCACGAGGTCGCCCGTCGGCTGAGGGCGGCGGTGCGCCCGGAGGACACCGTCGCCCGCTTCGGGGGTGACGAGCTCGTGGTCCTGTGCGAGGCGGCCGGGCTCACCGCGGGCCGACAGGTCGCCGACCGGCTGCACGAGGCCCCTCACGCGTCCGGTCCAGATCTTGGCAGGGGCCCACGTCCTGAGCGCGAGCATCGGGATCACGGTCGCCGACGAGGCCAGCACCGCGGCCGACCTGCTCCGCGACGCCGACGCCGCCATGTACCGCGCCAAGGAGAGCGGCCAGTCGCGCACCCAGGTCTTCGACGCGGAGATCCGCGACCGCGCCTCGGCGCGGCTCGAGGCGACGACGGCGCTGCGCCGTGCCCTGACGGGGGACGAGCTGCTGGTGCACTACCAGCCCATCGTCGGCCTCGCGGACGAACGGCTGCTCGGCTTCGAGGCGTTGGCGCGCTGGCAGCACCCGGAGCGCGGCCTGCTCGGCCCGGGCGACTTCATCCCTGACGCGGAGGAGACAGGGCTGATCGTGCCGCTCGGCGAACGCGTTCTTCGGCTGGCGCTGCAGGAGGCCGCCGGCTGGGTCACGAGCGCAGGAGGGCGGACCCCGCTGGGCATGTCGGTGAACGTCTCCGCGCGACAGCTGGACGAGAAGGACCTCCCGCAGGTCATCGCGGCAGCCCTCCGGGCCAGCGGCTTCCCCGCCGAGCTGCTCGCCCTGGAGGTGACCGAGACGGTCGTCATGCACGACGTGCTGCGCAGCGTGAAGAGCCTGCAGGCCCTGCGCGCAACCGGCGTCCAGGTCAGCATCGACGTTTACGGGACCGGCTACTCGTCCCTGAACTACCCCTAGCGGCTACCCGTCACCACGCTGAAGATCGACCGTGCGTTCGTGCGGACTGGGTGGTGACCCGCACGACTCCGCGATCGTGGCGGCCATCATCGCGCTGGCTCGGGCCCTCGACCTCCGAGTGATCGCGGAGGGCGTCGAGACGCGTTGCCAGCTCGAGGAGCTCCGCCGGCTGGGCTGCCAGGCAGCCCAGGGCTACCTGTGGCCACCACCCCTGCCGGCCGACCAGGCCAAGGAGTGGGTGGACCGCGGACGCTCACCCGCCGGCGCCCGTGGCTCGATCGACCGACCAGCTGCACGGAGGGACGAGGCAGACGATCTGCCACGATGACGCTGTGGATCTCGTCGAGACGCTGCTGCCCGGTGTCGGCATCCGTTACGAGATCACCACCCGTGCCGGTCTGCTGCTGGGCATCGTCGTCAAGCGTGCGGGTGCGGTGCAGGTGGCCGTCTACGACCAGGACGATCCGGACCGGGCCCGGGGGGTGTTCGACCTCGAACCGGACGAGGTCGACGCGGTCGCCGAGATCCTCGGTGCCCCCCGGCTGACCCAGCGGTTCGCGGACCTTTCCCGAGAGGTGCCGGGCCTGCTGTCCGCAAGGATCATCCTCCGGGTGGGTTCGCGCTTCGACGGTCGGCCGCTCGGCCAGACCAGGGCCCGCACCCTTACCGGTTGTTCGATCGTGGCCGTCGTGCGCGGAGCCGACATCGTCACGTCCCCCGAGCCGACGGAAGTCCTGCGTGCCGGCGACGTCCTCGTCGTCATCGGCTCCCAGCACGGCCTGGAACAGCTCGATACGCTGCTTTCCGACCGGACCTAGGGCTGAGGGTGGACCACGCCTCGGTGTTCCTCGTCGAGCTGGGCCTTCTCTTCCTCGGCATCTCGCCGCTGGGACTGCTGTCCCGGCGGCTCGGCCTGTCCCCTATCCCGTTCATCCTGGTGGCCGCCCTCGCCCTTGGTGAGGGCGGAGCGATCCCGCTACGTGCAGCCGAACCGTTCGTGGAGAGCGCCGCGGAGATCGGCGTCGTCCTGCTGCTGCTCACCCTGGGCCTGGAGTTCTCGGCGAACGAGCTGTTCACCTCCCTGCGCAGGCACGGACCGTCCGGGCTCGTCGACCTGGCCCTCAACGCGCCGCCAGGCTTCATCGCCGGACTGGTCATCGGTCTGCCCTGGCCGGGGGCGATGGCCCTGGCGGGCATCACCTGGATCTCCTCCTCCGGGATCGTCGCGCGGCTGCTCGGCGACCTGGGACGGCTCGCCAACCGGGAGACCCCGGCAGTGTTGTCCGTGCTCGTCCTGGAGGACATCGCCATGGCGTTGTTCCTGCCGCTGCTGGTCGTCGCACTCTCCGACGGTGGACCCGCGCAGGCGGTGACCGGTGTCGCCCTTGCTTCCGGCGCTGTGCTGCTCGTGCTCGTCGCCGCTCACCGGCACGGCCACCGGCTCGGGCGCCTGCTGGGCCACCCCGACGACGAGCAGGTGCTGCTGCGTCTGTTCGGGCTGACGCTTCTGGTTGCCGGCCTGGCGCAGGCGGTGGGCGCCTCGGCCGCAGTCGGCGCGTTCCTCGTCGGGATCGCCGTGCCCGCGTCGCTCGCCGACCGGGCCCGGGCCATCCTGAGCCCGCTACGGGACTTGTTCGCCGCCACCTTCTTCGTCTCGTTCGGCCTGTCGACCGACCCGGCAGCCGTCCTGCCGGTGCTGCCGGTCGTGCTCGTCCTGGCGTTGGTCACGACGGTGACCAAGATCGGCACCGGGTGGTTCGCCGCGAGTCGGGACGGCGTCGCCACACCGGGTCGGCTGCGGGCCGGTACAGCCCTCGTGGCCCGGGGGGAGTTCTCGATCATCATCGCCGGGCTCGCCGTGGCGGCAGGTCTCGGCGAGGTCGGCCCGGTCGCCACCGGGTACGTGCTCGTCCTGGCCATCGTGGGGCCTGTGCTGGCGCGGGTCGTCGAGCCGATCTCGTCCCACGCCCTGGCACGACGCGCACGCGCCTCCCCGGTTCGCACGGACGGTCTCGGTTAGTGCGCGCCCCAGCTGGCCGGCTGGACGGGCCCTGGCTGCTCGCAGTCCTGCGGGAACCGTCCTCTGCCCCACCAGGCCCCGGCTGCACCACGCAGCCACGCCGCACCATCAGGACAGGGCGTTCAGCACCACGCCGGACATGACGCCCAGCAGCAGGCTGGCGGCTGCGGCCAGCACGGCAGCCACCTCGGCGAAGGGCCGCGGTGCCGGTACGGCGGCGTCCACCTCGGTCCGCGCCACCACCGGCGCGAGCCAGCGCAGGTAGTAGAACAGGCTGGCCAGCGTGTTCACCAGGACCGCGACCGCCAGCCAGGGCAGGCCGCCGTCCCATGCGGCGCTGGCGGTGGTCAGCTTGCCGACGAAGACCGCCGTCGGTGGTGTCCCGACCAGCCCCAGCAGGCTCACCAGCAGCGCGCCGGCGAGCCAGGGACGGTGCCGGCCGAGGCCGCGGTAGTCCCTGAGGCTGCGGTGCCCGGGCAGCGCGGCCACCACGGCGAACGCGGCCAGGTTGGTGACGGCGTAGGCGGCGAGGTAGAGCAGCAGCGAGGGCAGCGCGAGGTTGCTGCGGCCGGCGACCGCGACGGGGACCAGCAGGTAACCGACCTGGCTGACGGTGGACCAGCCCAGCAGCCGGCGAGGGTCGGTCTGGGCGAAGGCGGCGAGGTTGCCCAACGTCATGCTGAGGACCGCCACCCACGCGACGAGCAGACCGGTCCCGGCGGTACCGGGCAGCGCCTCCACGAGGCGGTAGGCCGCGACCAGGGCGCCGACCTTGGGCACGGTGGTGACGAACGCGGCGGCGGTGGTGCCGGCGCCCTGGGCGGCATCCGGCACCCAGAAGTGGCCCGGGACGCCCCCGGCCTTGAACATGAGCCCGGCCAGGACCGCCACCACGCCCAGGGCGACGGCTGCGGGCGGTGCGTCCTGCAGCCCGGCGGTCAGGCCGGTGTAGGTCGTCGTTCCGGCCACGCCGTACAGCACGGAGACCCCGAGCAGCATGGTGATGCCGAACAGTGCGCCCAGCAGATACGTCTTGAGCGCGGCCTCGGCGGCCGCAGGGGTGCGGGTCAGCCCGATCAGGCCGTACAACGGGATGCTGGCGAGCAGGAACCCGACCACCAGCACCAGCAGGTCCGCTGCGCCCGCCATCACCACGGCTCCCAGGGTCGCCAGCAGCAGCAGCGTGTAGGTCTCGCTCTCCTGCCGGCCACCGGCGAGCTCGTCCACGCCGAGGCCGACCACCAGCAGCGTCGCGGCCGCCGCGACCACCCGGGCCGCCGTGGTGGCGCCGTCGACGGCGAAGGTCTCGGTGTAGACCAGCCGCGAGGGGTCGCCCAGCGCGATCAGCGCCGCCGCGGCAGAGGCGAGCAGGGCGACGACCGCGACGAGACGGGCCACCCACTGCCGCTGTCGGGGCAGGAACGAGCCCCCCAGCAGGGCGACGAGCGCCCCGAGCAGGAGGCAGATCTCCGGCAGCAGCGCGGACGGCTGCATCGCCATGCCCATGCCCACAGCTACCGCCCGACCAGCTGCACGACCACCTCGGCCGCGGGCTCCACGACGTCGAGCAGGGTCCGGGGAAGGACCCCGATGATCAGGGCGAGCGCCAGCAGCGGCACCACGGACCACAGCTCCGCAGCCCGCAGGTCGGCGAACCCGACGGAGGCGCCGGCGGTGGGTCCGGTCAGCAGCCGCTGCAGCGCCCGCAGGAACAGCGCGGCGGTGATGAGGATGCCCGGCAGCGCCAAGGCGGTGGCCGGGGCGGCGGCGATGCTGCCGGCGAAGACCTGGAACTCGGCGATGAACCCGCTGAACCCCGGCAGTCCGAGCGAGGCGAACGCCCCGACGGCGAAGCACACGGCGAAGCGCGGTGCCGGTGTGGCGAGCCCGCCGTAGCGGCCCATGTCGTAGGTGGCGGCGCGGTCGTGCAGCACGCCGGCCAGCAGGAACAGGGCGCCGGTGATCAACCCGTGGCTGACCATCTGCGTCACGGCGCCGGTGACCGCCACGGACCGGGCCTGCTCGTCGCTGCCTGCGACGACGCCGGCGGCACCGACCGCCAGGACGACATAACCCATGTGGTTGACCGAGGTGTAGGCGATCATCCGCTTGAGGTCGGTCTGGGCGAGGGCGACCAACGCCCCGTACAGGACCGAGACGACGCCGACCGCGATGATCACCCAGGCCCAGTCGCGCCACGCCGCCGGGAGCATCGACATGGCGATCCGCACGAAGCCGTACGTGCCCATCTTCAGCAGCACACCGGCCAGCACCGCCGAGCCGATCGCCGGGGCGTCGGTGTGGGCCGGGGGCAGCCAGGTGTGGAACGGCACCGTCGGCGTCTTCACCGCCAGCCCGAGGAGCACGGCGGCCAGCACCAGCCCGCCGGTGACCCCGTCATCGAGCAGGGGCGGGTCTGCGGCGAGCGCCACCATGTCGAAGGTGCGGGGCCGGGAGGACACGTACAGGCCGATGAACCCCAGCAGCAGGGCGAGCGAGCCCAGGAAGGTGTACAGGAAGAACTTCAGCGCCGAGCGTGCCGCCTGGCCGTGGCCCCAGCCGGCGATGGCGAAGTACATCCCGACGATCGACAGGTCGAAGAAGACGAAGAACACGATGAGGTCGGCGGCCACGAACAGGCCCAGGCACATCGACTGCAGGAACAGGAACAGGGCGGCCTGCAGCCGTGGCCGGTCCTGCTCACGCAGGCCGTAGACGGCGCACGCAGCGAACACCACGGCGGTGAGCGCCACCAGCGGCAGCGACAGCCCGTCGACCCCCACGTGGTAGCTGCTGCCGACGCCCGGGATCCACGCCACCTGCTCCTCGAACGCGAGCGTGCCGGGGGCAGGCGTCTCGTACCGGGCCCACAGGACTCCGACCAGGGCCAGCTCGACCAGGCTCACGGCGACCCACGACCAGCGGGCGGCCCGGTCGTCCAGCCGTGGCACGGCGGCCAGGACCACGGCGGCGAGCAGGGGCAGGAACACGATGATGCTGAGCACGGGTCACCTCACGACCAGGAGCACGACGACGCCGACCGCGAGCGTCGCGGCGACCTGGAGGTAGTACTGGTGCAGCTGACCGGTCTGCGGAGCCCGGGCGAGCCCGCCCAGCCGCCTCACCCAGCGGGCGAGGTGCTCCACGGCCCCGTCCACGACGCGGTCGTCCCCGCGGGCGGTCAGGGTCGCCGCGGCGTCACCACCGCGCGCGGCGGCGTGCACGGCACCGTCGACGTACCGGTCGTCGATGACCGCCGAGGCGGACGCGGCGGCGAGGAACATGCCCGCCGTCCGGTAAACCGCACGGTCCAGGACCTGGTCGTCGAACCGGGCGAGCGCCTCGGACAGCCGGAGCACGGGGCGCACCACGAGCGCGTCGCTGAGGCGCTCCAGGTGCAGCCAGTCCCGCAGCAGCGCCGGCTCAGGCAGCCCCCAGCGGGCCGTGGCGGCCAGCACGACGAGCGCGAGGACCGCGGAGCCCACCAGCTCTGCGACCCCGGCGGTGGCGCTGGACCCGCTGCTCAGGCTGTCGCGGAGCACGTGGCCCAGCGGCGGCAGGGCCAGCACCCCGAGCACCGCGGCGCCGGCGGCCAGGACGACCAGCGGCACCTGCTTGGCCCAGCCGACGTGACGGGTGCCCTGCTCCTCGGTGTCGTAGCCCGCCTCGACGTCCTCCGGTGGGTGGCGCCAGAGCAGGTGCAGGATCTTGCCGGCGTAGGCGGCCGACAGTGCGGCCGCCGCCAGGCCCACGACGTACAGGGCGGGGGAGGCCTCCAGCGCGGCGGCGAGCACCTCGTCCTTGGTCGCCCACAGCGACAGCGGGGCCACCCCGGCCAGGGCCAGCGCGCCGACGGTCGCGGCCACCCCGACCACGGGCCAGCGGCGGGCTGCGCCCCGAAGGGCGATGAGCTGCTTGGTCCCCAGGGCCGACAGCCACGCCCCGGCCGCCAGGAACAACAGCGCCTTGGTCGCAGCGTGCGCCACGAGGTGCGCCGAGCCCGCCGCGACGGCCGACAGGCCGGCGCCGAGCACCACGAAGCCGAGCTGAGCGGTGGTGGAGGCGGCCAGCAGCTGCTTGAGGTCGCGCTGCGCGACGGCCACCGCGCCCAGCAGCAGGGCGGTCAGCGCTCCCACCCAGGCGGCCGTCGTCGCCGCCCAGCCACTCGCGGCCAGCAGCGGGGCCGTGCGCAGCAGCAGGTAGCCGCCCATGGCGACCATGGCCGCGGAGTGCAGCAGCGCGCTGACGGGGCTGGGGCCGTCCATGGCCCGGGACAGCCACGCCGCGAACGGCAGCTGGGCCGCCTTGCCGAGCGCCGCCACCAGCACCCCGGCGGCCGCGACGTGCAGCCACGGCCCCTCGACGGCCTGCAGGTCGGCCAGTCGCATGCTGCCGGTGCCGGCCAGCGCGGCGGCCGCCGCGGCGTAGAGACCGAGGTCGCCGGTGCGGGTCGTCAGGAACGCGACAGCACCGGAGGACACCCGTGCTGCTCGTGCCAGGAATGGCCGATCAGCGCGTACGACGTCGCGCCCGTCACCTCCCAGCCCAGCAGCAGCGCCGGCAGGGTGGCCGCGGTGGCCGTCACCATGACGGCCGCCGCGAACAGCAGCATGAGCCCGTGGAAGCGGTGACGGCCCGTCCGCAAGTCGCCGGCCGCGAAGACGAGCACGAGCAGGGTCACCACCGCCACGGTGGGCACGACCAGCGCCGACAGCGGGTCGACCCCCAGCCCCAGCCGCCCACCGGCCACGAACGGCACCGACACCGCCGGGCCCGCGAGCGCCACCACCGCGGCCAGCCCGACCAGCACGGTGGCGACCACCAGCGCGACCGGCGCCGCGAGGCGCCCGGCGCGCCGGCCCGTCAGGCACAGGGTCGCCCCGGCGAGGGCCGGCAGCAGCGGCATGGCCCACAGCGCGGCCTGGGCGGCGGTCACCGGGACAGGTCCGTGGCCATGTCGGTCATGTCGCTGCCTCGGGAACGGTGCAGCAGCGTGGCCACCGCGAAGCCCATCGCCATCTCCAGCGTCATGGCGGCGATGACCACCAGCAGCAGGACCTGACCGGTCGGGTCGGGGGACAGGAACCACCAGAAGCCGGCCGCGGCGAGGATGACGCCGTTGAGCATGAGCTCCAGCCCCATCATCACCATGACCACCACCTGCTGGGAGATGGCGCCGTACAGCCCGACGCTGAACAGCGCCGCGGCGACGACCAGGACCGCCTCGAGCGTCATCGTCCGACCCCTCCCGGTTGCGGGTCGTCGGCGGGTTGTCGGTCCAGGTCGTCCCCGAGGCGGTTGTAGCGCCCCCGTGCCCCGGCCAGCACGACGCCTGCGACGATCGTGGCCACCATCGCGGGGCTCATCGTCAGCATGACGAGCATCTTGGAGCCCATGATCGCCTCGCCGAGGGCGTCCGCGCTGCCGAGGACCGTGCCCGGGTCGGGCTCCCGCCGGGACGGCCAGGGGACGAGCAGAGCACCGGCGGCGAGGACGACGAACGTGGTGACGGCGGCGGCGATCGCCGCACGGTTGTCGTGGACCATGCTCATCGGCATCAACGCCGGGTTCATGCCCATGAACATGACCATGTAGACCGCCATGACAGCCATCTCCATCACCATCATGAGCACGGTGATGACGCCGACGTAGTGCAGGTCGACCAGCAGCAGGGCCAGCCCGACGGCGATGAAGGAGACGGCCAGCGCGTACGTCGCGCGCGCCATGGAGTCCACCCGGAACACCGTGACCCCGGAGGCGACCGCGACCACCGCGAGGACCCAGAACACGACCGACTCGAGCACCTCAGTACCTCCGCACCATCAGTAGTTCCGAACCGCGAGCACGGACACCACGAGCACCTGCAGCAGGACCGCGGGCAGCAGCACCAGCCAGCCGACCTCGACGAAACGGTCCGGCCGCAGCACGGTCAGGCGGCGCCTGAGCGCAACCAGCGCCACCAGCAGCAGCAGGGTCTTGAGCGCGAACCAGGCCCAGCCGGGCAGCAGCGGGCCGTCGGCGCCGCCCAGGAACATGGGCACGGCGAACGCGGCCCCGGCCGCCAGCAGCGCGTAGCGACCCGCGAGGACGACCAGCCGGTCGACTCCCGACAGCTCCGCCAGCACGCCACCGGCCAGGTCGACCCCGGCCGCGACCGACAGCGGCCCCCACACGGAGAACGCGACGACGCCCAGGCAGTAGACGGCGAAGGCGACCGGCATCCACAGCACGAACCACGCGCCGCCCTGCTGGGCGGCCTCCACCTCGACCAGGCGCAGGCTGCCCGCGGCGACCGCCGGAGCCGTGAGCGCGAACATGAGGGGCAGCTCGTAGGCCAGGCCCTGGGCGAGGAACCGGTACCCGCCGATGAGTGCGTGCGCGGAGTTGGCGCCCCACCCGGTCAACCAGACCGCCGCCCACACCGTGACGTCCATCGCGTTGAACCAGACGACGCCGACGGCCAGGTCCGCGAGGGCCCAGCCGTCCACGGGCACCACGGCGACCTTCAGCAGGGCCGCCACCAGCAGCGCCGCGCCGCCGGCGCGCCACAGCAGCACGTCGGCGGCCACGAGGGTGCGGCGACGCTGCCGCATCAGCCGCGCGGTCTCGGCCAGGGGAGCCGACCAGCCACCGGCGCGGTCCCCTCCCCCTCGCCCGCGCGCGGCCAGGGCACCGTCCAACGACGCGGCCGCCAGGGCGAGACAGCCGAGCAGGCAGGCCGCGACCAGTGCCCAGAGCAGGCTCTCAGCCACCGCTCACCTCCGGGGTCGCCGAGGTGTCCGCCGTGGCGGTGTCCGGGGCCACGCTCGCCACGACCAGCCGGACGGCGGCGAGGTCCAGGCCGGTCACCAGGTCTGGCAGCTCGTCGGGGTCGGTGCCGGCCCCCCGGGACGAGGCCTTCGGCTGGTCGCCCGGTTGGTGGTCCGGCTCGTCGTCCCGCAGCTCGTCCAGCAGGTCGCCGGCCGAGCGCAGGAACGACAGGAGCCGGTCGTGGACGTCACCTACCGGAGCCGCGGGTCCCACAACGGTGCCGTGTGCGGCGCGGGCCCGTCCGAGGTCCCGCAGGGACCACCGCAGCAGCCGGGACCGCTCCACCGTCGCCCGCAGCCGCCCCAGCCGAGCCAGGCAAGCGGCGGCGTCGGCACCGGTCAGCAGGTCGTCCCGCACCCGGGCCGCCTGCTGTGACGCAGTGCCCCAGCCGGACAGCTCGAGCACCTGGCGCGCCTGGTCGCACAGCCGGGCTACCACCGCTCGTGACGACAGGTCCGGGGCGGGGGCCGCGGAGCCGGCGGGCAGCACCTCGACCTCCGCGGCCACGACCACGTCGCCCTGCAGGCTGCACCGCAGCACCAGCCCAGCGGGCCAGCAGGGCAGGACCGGGCCCAGCGGGACCTGCAGGACGTCCATCTCCAGGCCGTCGCGGTCGTCACCGCCACCGGCCAGCGGGATGCCGCCCGGAGCCATGTCCATATCCATGTCGCCCATGTCGCCCATGTTGGGCATCTCGTGGGAGTCCTCGTGGGCGTCCGCTTCGGGCTCCTCGTCGGAGCCCTCGTCCGCGTCAGCGCGCGGGTCGCCGGTGGTCTGCTGGTCGGACTCGTCGTCCGGCCGGTCCCGGTCCCGGGCGTCCCGCCGCTGCCGGTCTGTGTCCGTCAGGACGGCTGCGGCCCGGTCGAGGGCGTCGGCGACGTCGGCCGGGGCCTCGGCCCGTTCCCGTGACCGCGGGCCGGGCAGCTGGTCCCAGACCTGCCCCACGGCAGCCTCGAGCCGGGCCCCGGGACAGCCGCACACCAGCAGCACGTCGGCGTCGGCGGGCGAGGACGCCTCCGCCCAGCCACGGGCGGACAGCTGCTGCTGCGTGGCGACCCTGGTCGACCACCAGCCCGGGACCTCGACTACGAGCACGTGCAGGCGGCGCAGCGGCAGCGCGGTGAACCGCTGCCTCACACCCATCGCAGCGCGCCCTCACGCCACGCCCAGACGACGGCGACCATGAGCACGCCCAGGAACGCGAACATCTCGACCACTGCAGCGCTGCCCGACGCGGCGACGACCACCGCCCACGGGTACATGAACAGCATCTCCACGTCGAAGGCCAGGAACACCAGCGTCACCGGGTACCAGCGCACGTGGAACCGGGACAGCGCGTGCTGCTTCGGCTCGTGGCCCGACAGGAACGGCTTGGACTCCACGGGTCGCGCCTCGACGGCTGTCACCCGGTGGGCCAGATACACCGCCAGCACGCCCAGGACCGCCACTACCAGCATGGCCACCATGCCGGCGTACTGGCTCACCGGGGACGCCACCCTGTCGCTGAGCGCATGTCCACGTCCCTCCAGTGGGCGTCCTCGGGGCTCCGGTTGCCCGCGTGACCGTACGCCCGTGCCGCGCGCGGTGGTAACCGCGGCAGTGGGTGACCTCGCCAGCTGCGGCCCCTGGCTCAGCAGCGAGACCGGCACCGGCGACCCGTGCGGCACGCTCGGCAGCTGGCGCGACGCGGCCGGTCCCCACGCCGTGGTGGACCACGAGCTGGTCAAGGATACGGGCTTGACCACAGGGGTGGGGCAGGGGCGGTTCGACGCACCGGCCTGGCACCGGCCGGGCTGGTAGGCCGGCCACACCGTGTGCCACCGAGGCGGCAGGCTGATGGTCGTGGTGGGAGGTGCGGGCACGCCGTAACGACTCACTCACAGAGGGTCGCGAGGGAACCGCCGACCGGCCGTCGACGTCCTAGTCGAGGGGCAGCAGGTTGCTACCTTTCGATCGACGACAGCGGCAGGACGGACGGCGGTGGCATGAGCACGATCGCGCGCGGGCGTCATGCCCGCGACCCCCGCCACCCCGTCCTCCGTCTCCTCGCGCGCGGTGTCGCGGCGACCCTGGCCGCCGTGCTGGTCGTCGGGGTGACCGCGGGGGCGGTGCTGGTGCGACAGCTGGACGGCAACATCGTCGCCGCCGAGGTCGACCAGCTGATCAGCGGTGCGCGACCCACCCCGGCACCGCAGGCCGAGGACGCCCTGAACATCCTGGTGCTCGGTGCCGACCGCGCCGTCAGCGCGGAGGAGGCGGACCCCGCGGGCTCGGAGTCCCAGGGCCGTCGCGCGGACACCACGATCCTCATGCACCTGTCCGCCGACCGCAGCCGCGCCAGCCTCATCAGCATCCCCCGCGACTCCATGGTCGAGGCTCCGGCCTGCCGGCTAGAGGACGGGACCGTCACCGAGCCCGACCTGGTCCAGGTCAACGCGGCGTTCGCCAACGGGGGGGCGGCCTGCTCGATCGCGACGATCGAGGCCGCGACGGGGGTACCGATCAACCACTACGTGGTCGTGGACTACGACGGGTTCACCGCCATCGTCGAGGCGCTCGGCGGGGTCCGCGTCTGCCTGCCCGAGGCGGTCGACGACTCGTTCTCCGGGCTCGACCTGCCAGCCGGTGAGCAGGTGGTCCGCGGCGACCAGGCGCTCGCCTACGTCCGGGTCCGCAAGATCGGCGACGGTTCCGACCTCGGCCGGATCGAGCGCCAGCAGGCTTTCCTGTCCTCCATGGTCCAGGAGATCACCAGCACCGGTCTGCTCGCCCGCCCCGACCGGCTGATCGGCGTCCTCGACGCCGGCACCAAGTCCCTCACGACCGACCCGGGCCTGGCCAGCCTGCCCGCGCTCGCGGGCATCGCCCGGTCCGTGCAGGCGCTGCCTGCCGAGGACGTGTCGTTCCTGACAATCCCCAACGAGCCCTGGTCGCAGGACGATAACCGGGTCGTCTGGACCGAGGAGGCCGACCTGGTGTGGGCCGCGATCCGGGACGACGCCCCGTTGCCGGGCTCCGAGCCCGAGGTCGAGCCCAGCGCGCCCGCCACGACCCAGGCTCCTGCGCCGCTGACGGTCTCCCCGGACGCGTTCACCGTCGCTGTGGCCAACGCCGGCGCCCTCGGGGGCGCCGCGGGCGAGGCGGCGGAGGACCTGCGGACCCAGGGCTTCGACGTGGCGGCCGTGGTGAACGCCGAGGAGGACGTCGACGGCGTCCAGATCCTCGTGCCGCCCGGACAGGACGAGGCCGCGCTGACCGTGCAGGCCGCATTTGCCGGATCCGTGCTGGTCCGCGACGCGCAGGTCGCGAACGTCACCGTGCAGCTGGGTGAGGGCGCACCCGTCGTGCAGGAGGTGCCCAACCGGCTGGGCACGGTGCCGCTGCCGGAGCGCGCACCCACCGTCGAGCCCAGCAGCGGCATCTCGGTCCGCGCGGCCGCGGACGACATCTGCTCCTGAACGCTCGTGGTCCGTCGCTGGTGGGCGGGGTGCGCGGTGGGACGAGGTGCGCGGTGGGATGACTGAGGCGGGATGTGCGAGGCGGATGTACGCGGTGGGGTGCACCGCACGGGAGCCGTTACGCTGTGGCACGCAACTGGAGGCGTCGCCTAGTGGCCTATGGCGCCCGCCTGCTAAGCGGGTTGAGGGTTTAAGCCCTCTCGCGGGTTCAAATCCCGCCGCCTCCGCACCGACGACCGGCCCGGTGCCCCACGGGGCGCCGGGCCGCTTCGGTCGTGCGCGTCCGGCCAGGCGCGGGCAGCAGCGCCGGGACCGGCCGGAGAGCATCGCGGAGGACGCACCGTGGCCGACCTGCCCATGGTGGCAGTCGTTGCCATGGGGTCGAGCACCGTCGTGGCCGCGTTCGCCGCCGTGGTCGCCTACCTGGCTGCCGGCCCGCTGCGCTGGGTGGGGGAGAGGGGGCCGGTCGTGCCGGGCCCATCGGCTCAGTCGAACTCCGTCGCCAGGGCGGGGTCGCGGTGGTGGGCCAGGCAGCGTTCCAGCTCGTGCCGCTGGACCCGCGTGAGCGACAGCGGCGGCAGCTCGTCCATGCCGAACCAGCCCGTCTCCAGGGTCTCCAGGGTGTCGGGCTCACCCAGCTCGACCACCCGACAGAGGAAGAACAGCTTGACCACGGCGACCGGCAGCGGCGGGGTGTGGCCGCGCGTGTCCCGGTCCCAGCAGCCGACCAGGTGGGTGACCTCGACCACGGCGCCGGCCTCCTCGCGGACCTCGCGCGCGACCGCGGTGGCCGGGGTGTCGCCCGGGTCCGCCCAGCCTCCGGGCAGCGACCACATCCCGTCGCTGCGCTCCCGCATCAGCAGCACCCGCTCCTGCGCGTCGAAGCAGGCGCCGCGGACGTCGACCTTGGGGGTGGCGTAGCCGCTGTCACGGCCGAGCTCGAGCGCCAGGTCGGCGGCGTCGCGCCCGGACACCGCCGACAGCAGCTCGGCAGCCAGGCCCGCCATCGCCCGGTAGCGGTCGGTGTCGTAGTCGTTGCCCGCGAAGACCAGGCCGTCCTGGGCGAGGGCGGCGAGGCGGACCGCGGCACGACGGACGCGCTCCGCCGGGTCCCGGTCGGGGTCTGCGACCGGGGAGGTGCGCGGCTCACCGCTCATGCGATCAGCCGCAGGAACGTCTCGGCGACGGGGACCGCGGTCCCGCTCCCGCTGCCGCCGTCCTCGACCAGGACGGCGAAGGCGATGTCGCCCTGGAAGCCGATCACCCAGGCGTGCGTGCCGGGTGGCACCTGCGTGCCGTACTCGGCCGTGCCGGTCTTGGCGTGCACGGGCTCACCGGGGACGTCGGCCAGCGCCGCCGCCGAACCGTCGGTGACGACACCGCGCATCAGCTCCCGGACCGTCGCCGACGCGGCGGGGTCCAGCGGGGGCGGTGCGGGAGCGGTTTCGGGTGCCGGGTCGACCACCAGCCGGGGGGCGTTCCAGGTGTCGTCGGCGAACGTGGCCGCGACCTGCGCCATCGCCATCGGGCTGGCGAGGACGCGGCCCTGGCCGATGGTCGCGGCGGCCAGGTCGACCGCGGACTCCGTGTCCGGGACGCTGCCGGTCGCGGTGGCGGTGCCGACCGACCACTCGCCGCCCAGACCCACGGTCGCGGCTGCCGCGCCGAGGTCGCCGGGCTCCAGCCGCGACGACAGGCCGACGAAGGCCGTGTTGCAGGAGCGGGCGAAGTCGGTGCGGAACGGCACGTCGCCGAGCTGGCTGTCCTCCACGTTGCCGAACGCCCGGCCTTGCACGGTGGCGGTCTGCGGGCAGGGGACGGTCTCCTCGGGGGTGAGCCCCGTGCCCAGCAGCGCCAGGGTGCTGACGGACTTGAACGTCGACCCGGGCGGGTAGGTCCCGGTCAGGGCGCGGTCGGTGCCCGTGGCGGGCGTGTTGGCGACGGCGAGCACGTCACCGCTGGGCACGTCGACCGCGACCAGGGCGGCGTTGCCGTTGCCTGCCGGTGCGGAGGCGAGCGCCTGGTCGGCGGCCACCTGGACCCGCTCGTCCAGGGTGAGGGCCAGGTCGGACCCGTCGGTCGCCGGCTGGGTGAAGAGCCCGGTGGTCTGCTCGCCGACCTGGCTGACGACCGAGAAGCCGGCCTCGCCCGCCAGGTGCTCGTCGTATCTTCGCTGCAGGCCGGACAGCCCCGTGACGTCGCCGCTGAGCACCCTCCCCTCCGAGGCCTCGACGACCTCGGCCGTGGCCGGCCCTGCGCGCCCGAGCGTCGCCCGGGCGAACTCCGTCGTCGGGGCCAGGGGCAGCCGACCCTCCTGGAACACCACCCCGTCCTGAGCGCGGACCTCCTCACGGACCAGGTCGTAGGCCTCGCGGCGCAGGGTGAGCACGCTGACGAAGTCGTCGGGGTCGGCCGCCTGCGCCCGCTCCACGAGTCCGGCGGCGTCGATGCCGAGGATCTCGGCGAACGCGGCGGCCGTGGCGGGCAGGTCCTCGACCTGCGACGGCTGGATGCCGACGTCCACGACATCACGCTCGGTGACCAGCGGCTCGCCGTCACGACCCAGGACGGTGCCGCGGGTGGGGACGACCCGCTGCGCCGCCAGCACGGCGTCCTCGCCGAGGCTGGGATGGACGACCGTGGGGGTCAGGGCGGCCCGCCAGGCTCCGCCGCCGGTGTCGAAGGCGCCGAGCACCCCGCCGTCAGGGGGCGGGTCCACCTGCTCCGCTGTGACGGTGCTGGCGTAGGACCAGCCGAACGGCCACGACACCTGCGCGGTGGCCGTGGCGGTGGTCCCGTCACGGCTGACCTCGCCGACCTCGACGGTCTCGGGCCAGACCGGTTGGGGGTCGTCCACGGCAGGCTCTCCCGCGGGAGGCTCCTGGGCGACCAGGGACGACAGCCCCGTCGTGACGGCCGTGTAGTCCAGCTGGTCGCCGAGGGCGTCGAGCTCCTGCCCCTGCCAGGCGCTCACCAGGTCCCGCACCGCCTGCTCCGCGGCCGCGTCCTGGTTGGCCTCCCGCTGCTGCGGCACCACGACGACCGCGTACGCCGCGACAGCCCCGCCCGCCAGCACGACCAGCACCCCGACGACCCACCAGACCCAACCCCGATACCCCTGCACCCAGAGGATGCTGCCATGACGACCCGGCCCGCCCGCCTGCCACAACGGCACCCTGCGTCGAGCAGACCGCCACAAGGTGCCGTTGCGTCGAAACGCGCGCGCCTCAGCCGGCGAGGCGCTGGCGCAGCGTGTCGAGCTCGGTGCGCAGCGTCGAGGGCAGCGTGTCGCCGAAGGTGTCGAACCAGCGCTGGATCTCCGGCAGCTCCCGGGCCCACTCGTCCACGTCCACGCGCAGGGCAGCAGCCAGGTCCGCCTCGGACAGGTCCAGGCCCGCGGTGTCGATCGCTCCGGTCGTGGGGACCCGACCGATCGCGGTGTCGCGTGCGGCCGCACGGCCCTCGAGCCGGTCGACGACCCACTTGAGCACGCGGCTGTTCTCGCCGAAGCCCGGCCACAGGAACCTTCCGCTGCCGTCGTCGCCCTCACGGCGGAACCAGTTGACGTAGAAGATGCGCGGCAGCTTGTCCGCGTCGGCGTTCTTGGCCATGTCCAGCCAGTGACCGAAGTAGTCACCCGCGTCGTAGCCGATGAAGGGCAGCATCGCCATCGGGTCGCGGCGGACCACGCCGGTCCTGCCGGTGGCCGCGGCGGTGGTCTCGCTGGACAGCGTCGCGCCCATGAACACCCCGTGGGCCCAGTCACGCGCCTCCGTCACCAGCGGGATGGTGGTGCGGCGTCGGCCGCCGAACAGGATCGCCGAGATCGGCACCCCCCGCGGGTCGTCGTACTCCCGCGCCAGGACCGGGCACTGCACGATCGGGGTGCAGAAGCGGCTGTTGGCGTGCGAGGACAACCGGTCGGTGCCGGGTGACCAGGACTCGCCGCGCCAGTCGGTCAGGTGCGCGGGCGGCTCAGGGGTCATGCCCTCCCACCAGACGTCGCCGTCGTCGGTCAGCGCGACGTTGGTGAACAGCGAGTTGCCCTGCTCGATGGCGCGCATCGCGTTGGGGTTGGTGTCCCAGCCGGTGCCGGGTGCGACACCGAACAGCCCGAACTCCGGGTTGCTCGCCCACAGCCGGCCGTCCTCGCCGAAACGCATCCAGGCGATGTCGTCGCCCAGGGTCTCCACCGTCCAGCCGGGCACCGTGGGCTCGACCATCGCGAGGTTGGTCTTGCCGCAGGCGCTGGGGAATGCGGCCGCGACGTAGTGGACCTCCTGCTGCGGCGACGTGAGCTTGAGGACGAGCATGTGCTCGGCGAGCCAGCCCTCGTCGCGGGCCTTCACCGACGCGATCCGCAGGGCGTAGCACTTCTTGCCCAGCAGGGCGTTGCCGCCGTAGCCGGAGCCGTAGGACCAGATGGCCCGTTCTTCGGGGAACTGCACGATGTACTTGGTTGCGTTGCTGGGCCACGCGACGTCGCTGTCGCCCTCACCCAGCGGCATCCCGACGGAGTGCAGGCACGGCACGAAGTCGGCCCCGGTCCGTTCCAGCTCGGCGAGGACGTGGGCACCCATCCGCGTCATGATCCGCATCGACGCGACGACGTAGGGGGAGTCGGTGAGCTCGACGCCGAACATGGGCGGCTCGGCGTCGAGGCGGCCCATCACGAACGGGACGACGTAGAGCGTGCGACCGGTCATCGAGCCGTCGAACAGCTCGCGCAGGATGACCTTCATCTCCGTCGGGTCGAGCCAGTTGTTCGTCGGGCCGGCGTCACGGGGGTCGACGGCGCAGATGAACGTGCGGTCCTCGACCCGGGCGACGTCCGTGGGGTCCGAGGCGGCCAGGAAGCTGTTGGGCTTGGCCTGCAGGCGGGTGAGGGTGCCGGCCGCCACGAGCGCGTCGGTGATGGCCGTCCACTCCTGCTCGGAGCCGTCGCAGACCACGACGGCGTCGGGCGTGGTGAGCGCGACGACCTCCTTGAGCCACGACTGCAGCCCGGCATGGCTGGTCCAGCGCGGGGACGCCGTCGTGCCCGGTGCGGAGGTCGCGGGCGGTCGGGTGCCGGCCTCGGTAGCGGGGCTGTCGGTTTCCATCGCGGTGCCTCCTGGGTGCTGCTGACTAGCGGGTGCCGCGACGCTAGGCGAGCCCGGCGTGCCAGGAGCCGGGGATGAGACGACCGTCACCGTGAGTCAGATCACGCAACCGTCCCGACGAATGCCCGGTCGCAACCGGCGCGCCGCACCGGGGGCCGCGGCTGCCGGGCTCGGGACGGCGTGGGTGTCGTGAGGCACCGCCTGACCGGACTACGCCGCCGCGCCGGACGTCGCAGCAGCCGGCCTGGAGCAGCTCGTGGTCGTCATGCCCTGCTGAGCGCGTCCGCCGGCCACCTGAGCCGCCGTCGCGAGGTCGCGCACCCCCTGTGTGGAGGCGGCGGCACCACTCACCCCGCAGGGTCGTGGTGCCGCCGTCTCGGGTGCTCGTGCGGGCGGTCAGCCCAGCGAGAGGACCTGACCGATCCGCAGCACGTTCGGGTTGGCACCGATGACGCCACGGTTGGACGCGAACAGCTTCTGCCAGCTGGTGCCGTTGGCCGCGGCGATACGGCTCAGGGTGTCGCCCGAGCGGACGGTGTAGGTCGCGCCGGTGGGGCGGGCGGCGGGCGCAGGTGCGGCGGCGGGGGCTGCACCACCAGAGATGACGATGCGCTGGCCGATGCGCAGGACGCCGGGGTTGCTGAGCACGTTGCGGTTGGCGGCGAACAGCTTCTGCCAGGTGGTGCCGTTGGCGGCGGCGATCCCGCTCAGGGTGTCCCCGCTCGTGACGACGTAGGTGCCGCGGGTCGCGCTGCGGCTGGCCTCGGGCGTCGTGGGGCGGGCAGGGGTGGCCGCCGGTGCGGGGGCGGCGCTGCCCCGCTTGTCGGCCTCGGTGAAGCCGAGCTTGCGGGTGCAGGCGGGCCACGCGCCCCAGCCCTGCCGGGCGAGGACCTTCTCCGCGACGGCGATCTGCTGGGTGCGGCTGGCGAGGTCGGCGCGACGGGCGTACTGCAGGCCGCCGAAGCTCTCCCAGGTGGGCTGGTAGAACTGCAGGCCGCCGTAGTAGCCGTTGCCGGTGTTGATGGACCAGTTGCCGCTGGACTCGCACTGGGCGAGCTTGTCCCAGGTGGCGCCGGTCGCGGCGGACGCAGGCGCGGCACCCCCGAGGAGCGAGGAGCCGAGGACGGCGCTGAGCAGGAGCGCGGGGGCGACCCGTCGGGCGACGGTGCGCGTCGGGCGGGCGGACAGGGCGGTCGAGAGCCGGTTGCGGCCCGGGTCTGCGCGGTGTCGGGCGCTGTGGCGTTCGGTCATCGTGGTCACCTCTCGTACCGCCCACCGGTGCCCCGGTGCTGCCCTCGACGACAAGATTCAGCATGGCGGAGGGCAGGCAGAAGACGGTGCCACCGAGCTGACCGCTCGGTTGGCGGTACACGTAGACCAACACACCGCGGCGGATGTGCCAAGTCCCGGGGGGGTCGGGGTACCCTCCCGCAGCCCCGGGTGACCGCTCCCGGGCGGTTCGTCGGCACCCCGGCGGTCCGGTATCCTCGTCCGGTCCGCAGGTCGCCTCGGCGGCTGCCGGGCGCCCGTAGCTCAACGGATAGAGCATCTGACTACGGATCAGAAGGTTGGGGGTTCGAGTCCCTCCGGGCGCACGTACGGTTGAGACACAAGCGAGAAGACGAAAGCCCAGGTCAGCGGATGCGTAGACCTGGGCCTTCGTCGTACCCCGGGCCCGCGGGACGTCCAGCGCCACGGTCTGCTCACCAGCGCGTGATCGAGCCCAGGGTCGTGCGCATGATCTCGCACCCCCTCGGGCCTCCTCACACCCAGCCGTGGCGGGGCGTCGACCGCTCCCGGGTCCTGCTGCGTCGTCGCTGTCCTGCGCCTTCGGCCGCAGGGCATACTCCCCATAGTTGAGCCTGCGACTACCTGGTCCCGGGCCGAGCCCTGCGGGGGGAGGGTCGATGGTCAGCCGCGCCATCCCCCACGGCAGCGATGTGCTGCTTGTCGCGGGCAGCGGGCTGGTGTCCTCCGGCGAGGCGGACCACGTGGTGGCCACCGTCGAGGCGATGCCCGGGGTCGCCTCCGTCCACCGGGCCGGCAGCCCCATTCAGTCGACGGAGCTCCTCTCCGGGCGCACCTTCGCCACCGTGCTGGTGGACCTCGCCCTGCCCGGTGTCGCCTCGAGGCCGGTGCTGGACGTGCTCCGTCACGCAGCTGACAGCACGGGCCTCGTCCTGCTCGCCGGCGCGCCCGGTGGGCCCGGTGCACCCGGCCGTGACGTCGACCGCATGGTGGTCGAGCTGTGCGCCGACGACGTGGTCCTCCGCGAGGAGCTCGGTTCCCGCCACCTGGTCCGCGCGGTCGCAGCCGCCTCCCGTCGTGCCCGGACCTCTCGCGAGCACGCACTGCTGCGCGACCGGTCGGCCGCGCTCGCCGCCGGCTCCACGGACGGGCTCGTCGTGCTGTCGGACGGGGGGAGCGTCGAGACCGTCAACGACGTCGCCGCCCGCTACCTGGGGGTGGTCGGTCGACGGTTGCGAGGCCTGCGCCTGTCGCGTGCGCCGTGGACCTTCGTCGACCGCGAGGACCGCGAGGTGCCCGCCCGTGACTGCGACGCGCTGCTGGCGCTGGCCGGCAGCGAGCTGGCGGGCAACGGCCACCTCGGGGTGCGCTCCGCGACGGGCGTCGTGACCCGCGTCTTCCTGTCCGCGACGCCGGTCGAGGGCTCCCAGGGTGTCGTGCTGTCGCTGCGGGTCAGCCAGACCGAGCTGGCCCTTGCCGACGCCGTACGTTTCCAGGCCGGGCTGCTCAGCGGCATCCGCCAGGCGGTCGTCGTGACCGACCCGGCCGCCGACGTCGTCTTCTGGAACCCTGCCGCCGAGCAGCTCTACGGCTGGTCGGCCGAGGAGGCGATCGGTCGTCCCGTGATGGAGGTGACGCCGTCGGTGGACCCGGCGCAGCAGGCGCGCAACATCGCCGAGGCCGTCGGGCAGGGCCGGGCCTGGGGCGGCGACGACGTGCTCCGCCGACGCGACGGCAGCGAGTTCCAGGCGCTGGTGTCCGTGGCGCCCGTGTACGACGACCGCCGCTCCCTCGTGGCGCTGATCGGGGTCAGCGCCGACATCACCGCACGCAAGCGCGCCGAGCAGGAGGCGCGGGAGCTGTCGGCGATCGTGGAGTCCACGGCCGACGCCGTGCTCACCCACGACCTGGACGGCGTGGTGCGGACCTGGAACGAGGGTGCGCGACGGCTGTTCGGCTGGTCGGCCGAGGAGGCCGTGGGCCAGCACCTGGGTCAGCTCTTCGCCGCCTCGTTGGAACCCGACGAGCTGCGGTTCGGGATCGCGCTGGTCACCAGGGGCGAGGTCGTCCGCGACCACCAGCAGGTCGGCGTCCGTCACGACGGCAGCGAGGTGGACATCGCGCTGACCGCCTCGCCCATCCTCGACGAGCGGGGCGACGTGGCCGCCGCGTCCGTCATCGCCCGCGACGTCTCCGAACGTCGCCGGCTGCAGCAGCAGCTGCACCACCAGGCCACCCACGACGCCCTCACCGGGCTTCCCAACCGGGTGCTGCTGCAGGACCGGCTCGAGCACACCCTCGCCACCTCCGCCCGGACCGAGACACCGGTCGCGGTCCTGTTCATCGACCTGGACGAGTTCAAGCAGGTCAACGACGTGCACGGCCACCTGGTCGGCGACGAGCTCCTGGTCGAGGTGGCCCGGCGGCTCACGGCCGTCACCCGCCCCGCCGACACCGTCTCGCGCTTCGGGGGGGATGAGTTCGTGGTCGTCTGCGGGGACACCGACGTGACGGCCGCCGAGCAGATCGCCGCACGGATCGAGGACGCCTGTCGCCCGGTGGTGCACGCCGGCGGGCAGCCGCTGCAGCTGAGAACCAGCATCGGCGTCGCCGTCACACCGCCGCTGGAGCCCGACGGCGCCCTGCTGATGCGCTGCGCCGACGCGGCGCTCTACCAGGCGAAGGCCGCGGGCCGGGCGCGCTGCCGGGTCTACGGCAGCGAGCCCGCCGGCGGACGGTGACGCCTGGACCGTCCGTACGTCGGCGTCCACCCCGACCGGCTGCAGGCGGGGTCGTCGCTGGGGCCGTCAGGCAGGACTGGTGCGCTCCACGACGCCTGCGACGGCGGCGGCGACCTGGTCCGGGTGGGTGAGCACGATCATGTGGGCGCCACCCGCGACGTCTACCAGCGGTGCCCGCCCGACCGCCGCCAGGTGGGCGCACCAGGCGCGGTCGGCGATGCGGTCCTGATCACCCCGGACCACCGTGACAGGGAGGTCGAGGCGGGCCAGCGACCGGTCGATCGGGTAGCGGCGCACGTCGTCCATGCCGTGCAGGATCGACGGCAGACCCGTACGCAGGTACTGGGGCACCAGCCTGCGGGCCTGCGGGTGCAGCTCATGGGCGGCCGTACGCAGCCAGTCCGACAGCAGGCGGGGCCAGGACCCGGCGTGGGGGTCGACCGGCCCGACGAGCACGAGACCCACCACCCGGTCGCTGCGTCGGGCGGCCTCGACGACCACCGAGCAGCTGGCCGAGTGGCCCACCAGGACGAGGTCACCGGTCCCGGACAGGGCCTCGTGGCCGAGCAGCCGCTCCGCCTGCGCCTGCGTCCGCAGGTCGCTCCCCCGGCGGGCCGGCCGCCCCAACGACGGCAGCAGCGCCACGGCGGCACCTGTCCCCAGCGCGTGGAGGACAGGCTGCCACTCCCGCTCGTCCAGACCCAGGCCCGGCACGAACCGCGGGCTCGGGCGCGGTCGGGATGCCGTCACCACGTCCGTGGCGGGCGGGTCCGGCCGGTCGCGGGGGGCCACGGCGTCTGAGAGCGGTAGTGACACGTCCCCTAGTCTCCCCCCGTGGCAGACCCTGGACGGCCCACCGAGCTGTTGAGCAGAGCCCTGGGGGCGGCGGAGGACTCGCCGCCCGGTGAGGCCGTCGAGGCCGTGGTGCGCGAGCTGCGCGCCTGGCTCGGTGCTGCGGACGTGTCGTTCCTGATGGTGGACCTGTCCGGGCGGGGGCTCGTCCGTCTCGCCCACCCCGGCGCCGGGCCTCGTCATGCCGCCGACCGCTCGGACGTCGCCGACGACGAGCCGACCGTGCTGGTGCCGGGGGAGTCCTCACCGTTCGATGACGCGCTGCGCACCCAGCAGGTTCAGGTGCTGCCACCGGGCACGCCGCGGTTGTCGGGGCTCGCACCCGGCTGGCTGGTGCTGGCCCCGGTCACCGAGCGGGGAGACGTGCTCGGCCTGCTCGCGGTGTCCACCCGGGACGAGCCCGACGAGGGGGCCCTGACCCAGGTCCGCCGCACCGCGCACGCCCTGGCCTATGTCGTCGTGGCCAACCGTCGCCACACCGACCGCTTCGAGTGGACCCAGCGCAGCGAGTCGTTCACGCTGCCTGCGGAGATCCAGTGGCGGCTGCTGCCCGCCTCCCTGACCTGCGAGGCGGGGACCTTCACGCTGTCGGCGTGGCTGGAGCCCGCGGCCGAGGTGGGCGGGGACACCTTCGACTACAGCGTCGAGCGGGACGTGCTGCACCTGTCGATGACCGACGCGATGGGTCACGGGGTGGCCAGCGCCCTGATCGCGACGCTGTGCGTGGGCAGCCTGCGCAACACCCGACGCAGCGGCGCCGGGCTGCTGGAGCAGCTCCACGCGGCCAACACGGCCCTGGTGCACCACGCAGTCAGCACGGGCGAGGGGTTCGCCACCGGCCTGTTCGGGCGGGTCGACCTCCGCAGCGGCGTGCTCTCGATCGTCAACGCCGGGCATGCCAGCCCCTACCTGGCGCGTGACGGCGTCGTGACGCCCGTCGACCTGCCCGTCGACCTGCCGCTGGGCATGTTCCACGACGCCACCTACCGCGCGACCGAGGTGCCCCTGGAGCCGGGGGACCGGCTGGTCCTGGTGACCGACGGGATGCTCGAGCGGCGCGCGGCGGGAATCGACCTGCCGGTGCAGATCGTCGCCACCAGAGACCTGCACCCGCGTGAGGCGACCAGGTCCCTGGCCGACCGCGTGCTCGAGCAGACGGGCCCCGACCTGGACGACGACGCCACACTGCTGGTCCTGGACTGGCACGGACGTAGGGACGGCAGCCCCGTCGTGCGCGACAGCGTCGCCGGGGCCGAGCCGGACCTCGCCAGCGACCCCGTCGACTGACGCGCGGCGTCTCGTGCGGGCGACTCGGGACAGTGACCGGCGCGGGCACGGTGCAGGTGGGGGTCAGAGGATGGGCTTGCCGCCGGTGACGGCGATGCGGGCACCGGAGACGTAGCTGCCCTCGTCGCTGGCGAGGAGCACGTAGACGGGCGCCAGCTCGGCGGGCTGGCCGGGCCGGCCCAGGGGGGTGTCGTCACCGAAGCTCGCGACCTGCTCCTCCGGCATGGTCGAGGGGATGAGCGGCGTCCAGACCGGGCCCGGGGCGACGCTGTTGACGCGGATCCCCCGCTCGCCCAGCAGCTGCGACAGGCTGGCTGTGAAGTTGGCGATGGCCGCCTTGGTGGCGGCGTACGGGGCGAGGTTCGGCCGCGGCATGTCGGAGTTGATGGACGAGCTGTTGATTATCGACGCACCGGGCCTGAGGTGCGGCAGGGCGGCCTTCGTGATGTGGAAGATCGAGGACATGTTGGTGGCCCAGGTGTGGTCCCACTCCTCGTCGGAGATCTCCTCGATGGTCTCGTGGCTCATCTGGAACGCGGCGTTGTTGACCAGCACGTCGATGCCGCCCAGCTCGTCCACGGCGCGGCTGACGAGGTCGCGGCAGTGCTGCGGGCTGGAGATGTCACCCGGCGCCAGGACGGCCTTGCGACCCGCCGCCTGCACCAGGCGGGCGGTCTCGCGTGCGTCCTCGTCCTCGTCCAGGTAGGAGATGAACACGTCGGCACCCTCGCGGGCGAAGGCGATCGCCACCGCTCGCCCGATGCCGCTGTCCCCACCTGTGATGAAGGCCCGCTTGCCCTCGAGGCGGCCGTGACCGACATAGGACTCCTCGCCGCAGTCGGGGACCGGGTCCATCGCGGACTGGCTGCCAGGGAAGGTCTGCTGCTGCTTCGGCTGGGTCATGGTCGTCCAGTACCACCGGTACGCGGTTGCATGCGCCGTCGCACGCGTGGCAGCAGCGGGTGGGCCGCGGGCCTCAAGGTTCGCGGCGAGATGGCCGACGACTTCTGGCGGGCCGCCAGGGTGCGGCGCCGCGGCGACCGGAGGACCTATGCCCAAGGACTGCAGCACCTGCTCCTGCACCACCCCCGCCGCGACCCCTGCCACGGGCCGGATGCTGCTGGCCACCGACGTCGACCACACCGCCACCGCGCTGCGTTCGCTGGCGCTGCGGGCGGGCAGGGCGGCGCGGGTGCTGGCCCCTGGCCTGCTGTCGGTGGACGGCGCGGACGTCGCCGGGTTCGTGGCCCTGGCCCGGGCCGAGCTGACGTCGGTGGAGGCCGACCAGGTCCGGCTCCTCGTCGTGCCGGGGACCGGTCCCCCCGGGACGGCGGACGCGGGCCTGCTCGCCGCCGCCATGGGCGCCCCCTCGCTCACCGAGGCAGGTGCGCGGGTGGAGCACGCGTCGCTGCTGCCGCTGCTGGAGGCCGAGCAGGACTGCTTCCACGCGGTCTACCAGCCGATCGTGGACCTCTCGGACCTACGGACCGTCGGGCACGAGGCCCTGCTCCGCGCACGCCGCCCGGACGGTACGCAGGTCATGCCCGACGAGCTGTTCCCCGCAGCCGAGGCCGCAGGCTGGACCAACATGCTCGACCGGGTCGGGCGCACGACCGCGCTGCGCGGCGCCGGGTCCTGGCTGGGTGAGGACCTGCTGTTCATCAACTTCGTGCCCACCTCGATCTACCGCCCGGAGGTGTGCCTGCGAACGACGGAGCTGGCCGCCCGAGCCGCGGGCGTACGCCTGGACCAGATCGTCTTCGAGGTCACCGAGGGCCACCGGGTGCACGACCTGGACCACCTCGAACGGGTCTTCGCCTACTACCGCTCGCGCGACTGCAAGGTCGCCCTGGACGACCTGGGTGCGGGCTACTCCTCGCTCAACACGCTGGTCCGGCTGCGCCCCGACGTGGTCAAGCTGGACAAGGACATCGTCCAGTCGCTGCCCGGTCCGGTCGCCGCGGCGGTCGTGGAGGCCGTCGTCAGCATCGCCCACTCCTACGGCGGGCTCGTGCTGGCGGAGTGCGTGGAGACCCAGGCCCAGGCAGTGGCGGCGCTGGAGCTGGGGGTCGACCTGGGTCAGGGCTGGCACTTCGGGCGGCCGGTGCGCCGTGGTGGGGCGGGGGACCGGTCCGGGCGTCCCCACCGGGCCACGGCGCCGACCCCGGTCCCGGCCCAGGTCTCGCCCCGGGTCCCGGCACCGACCCTCCCGCCCGTGATGCCGACCGAGCTGCTGGGGCGAGCGCTCGACGGGGCGGTCGGTGGGGTGTCGGTGGTGGACGTGCTGGCGAACGACATGCCCACCACCTTCGTCAACGCCGCGCTGTGCCGCGTGACCGGCTACGGGGCGGAGGAGCTGCTGGGCAGCAACCTGCGGATGCTGCAGGGGGCGGGTACCGATCCGGAGGCGGTCCGCTCTATCGGCCGGGCGATCAGGCTCGGCCAGGAGCACCGCACGGTGCTGCGCAACTACCGCAAGGACGGCACCAGCTGGTGGAACGAGCTGCACCTGTCACCGGTGGCCGGCCCGGGCGGGGTGCCGACGCACTACCTCGGCTACCAGCAGGACGTCACCGCCCGGGTGGAGGCCGAGCAGGAGCTCGTCCGCCGAGCCGGTCTCGACGGGCTGACGGGCCTGGCCAACCGCAGCCACCTGTTCCAGCGGCTCGAGGCGGCCGTCTCCTCCGCCGCCGCGTCCGGCCAGGCGGTCGCGGTGGTGTTCATGGACCTGGACGGGTTCAAGGACGTCAACGACACGTTCGGCCACGCGGCCGGTGACCTGGTCCTGTCGCAGGTCGGGAGCAGGCTGCTGGGAAGGCTTCGACGCGGTGACCTGCTGGCCCGCATCGGTGGCGACGAGTTCGTCGCCGTGCTCGCCGGGCTGGAGCCCGCTGCGGCGCTGGAGGTCGCCCGCCGCGTCGCCGACGGCTTCGTCACCGCGCTGCGGGAACCCCTCACCGCGGGCCCCGTCGAGGTACGCCTGAGCGGCAGCGTCGGAGTCGCCGTCTCGCCCGAGCACGCCCTCAGCGCCGACCGCGTGCTGGCCGAGGCGGACGCCGCGATGTACCGCGCCAAGCGCGAGGGCGCGGGTCAGGTCCGGGCGGCCACAGGCTCCGGCGCCGAACGTTGAGAGGGGCAGTTCCAATCCAGCCGGGCTATGGCGCCGAACACATCCCCGACAGCCCACCCCGAGTGGGGCTGAAGGACCTGAAGGCAACGCTGCCGCTGCGCCGCAGGTAGATCGGAAGGACACCACCCGCCATGACAATCTCTCGTACGTTCCTCGCCGCGCCCGCCCTGGGTGCCGCCGCACTGATGATGGTCGTCGCCCCCGCGATGGCCTCGAGCTCCGACTCCGGCTCCGTGATGGGCGAGCTCACCCCCATCCCGCTGA